>WUUC01121205.1_pt1 | contig 11590 bp, 10 predicted proteins | sample 6278441 | NCBI WGS metagenome assembly WUUC01 (sample SAMN13675441, study PRJNA597444) | soil metagenome | isolation source: soil | place: USA: Washington | collected 2017-10 | reverse complement strand
TACATGTAGCGGTTGAAGAGGTTCTCGACCTGTCCGCGGTCCTCGGCACGCTGAGCGAGAGCGCGCGCGACGACGACCTCCTCGCGGAGGGCGGCGAGCTCGGCGGCGAGCTCCGCGACCGAGACGTCGGTGGTGGCGTCAGACATTCGCGGTCTCCTCCGACTGCTCGGCAACGGTGTCTTCGATGGCTTTGCGCATGAGCGCGTGCTGCTTCTTGACGAGGTCGATCGGGTCGGCCTCGCCGAGGTCCTGGAAGGCGTGTCCCTCCCACTCGCTGGAGAGGTACCCCTGGTAGCCGCCCACGACGAACTGCTTGACGATGCGCGGGATGTCCATCGCCGGCTCTTCACCGTCGGCACCGATGTCGTAGAACTTCGCGTGGACGTGGAAGATCTGCGGCATGATGTCGAGCCACTCCTCCGGCGACACGAGACCGTGCATGTTGAAGGCCAGGCGCGTGAACGGCCCGAACCTCAGCGGGTCGACGCCCTCGGTCACGAGGTAGTCCTCGAACTTCTGGTTGCGCACGTGCATGGGAGTCGGCTCGTGCCAGATCTCGTCCATGACCGCGAAGTGCTTCTCGTCCATGCCCATCTTCCCCAGCTGCACCAGCAGCGTCGGGGAGAGGCTGTGCATCGTCGACGAGAAGTCGGCAGTGAAGCCCAGGCGCTCGGACTGCAGCTCGTCGTACATCTCGCGCATCTGCAGCACCTGCGGGTTGTTCGGCCCGGACGGCGCGTGGATCTCGTAGCCGAGGTATTGGTCGTACTTCTCGGCGAGCGGGAGGAGGCCGCGCAGCAGCTCCTTGCCGTGCGAGCGGATGACGACCTTCTTGAATCCGAGCGTGTGGGCCGTCTCGAGCTGCCGCGCCAGGAAGTCGTGCTCCTCATCGGGCGTCATGTCGCGGTCCTTGCGGCGCCCCATGTCGAGGTTCGTTCCCACCGCGCTCGCCTCGAGGCCGTACTTCTCGAGCGAGTCGAACCAGAGCTTCACGAACTCCTGGTCGACGTCGGGGTAGGTGCGCAGCAGCTGCGCGATGTTGAACTCGACGCCCGGACCGATGCCCTCCTCGGCGACGGCGGCGATGAGCGTCTCGGGCGTGTAGAGACCTGCGGCGAACTCGCTCGTCATCGAGTACAGGGTGGTCCCGAGCTTGATGCCGGTGCCGGCGACGCCGTCAGTCATGCGGATGCTCCTTCGGTGGTGGGAAGCCAGGCCGCGAGCTGAGCCCGCGCCTCGGTCACGTCGGTGGTCATGCGCGAGCCGGCATCCTGGGCGGCGGAGCGCTGAACGGCCTGCTCACTGCGGATGATGTCGAACGGGCTCTGCCAGTGGTTCCAGTGCCAGCCCTCGTACTCGCTCGAGACGGCGCCGTTGTACCCGTTCTCCACGAGCAGGCGGATGAGGTCGCGCACCGGCACCGAGGGCTCTTCGCCCGACTCGTCGATGCCGAAGAACTTGCCGTGCACATGCTTGATCCACGGGAAGATCTCGAGCCAGTCATCGACCGGCGCCGGACCGAACAGGCCGGTCCCGTTGATTCCGAAGTCGATGCCGAGATCGGGGCGGCCGTTCTGCGCGGCGAGGCCGATGAACGAGCCGAACCTCTGGCCGTGCTCAGCCTGATCCGCCGGAGGGCCCTGCTCGTAGTAACGGTTCCAGAGGTCGACCACCTTGGCGAGCAGGTCCTCGGAGGCGCCGCGGCGGCGATACGCCTCGAGAAGCGACGGAGCGAAGCCCGTGACCGTGGCACCCCAGTCCATGGTGAAGCCGAGGAACGGCGAGCCGACCTTCTCGAATCGGTCGCGCAGCGCGAGGATCCGCGGGTGCGACGCGTACTGGTCGGCGTGCACCTCGAGCGCGAGCGTGACGCCGTGCTCCTCGGCGATCGGCGCGAGCGCCTCCATCGAGTCGGGCGTGATCGAGATCTGCACACGCGCGATCGGGAAGCCGAGCTTCGCGGCGGCCACGATCTGCCGGCGCATGTACTCGAGCAGTTCGCTCTGCGTGAGGAGCCGGTCCCGGTGGATGCCGATGTCCGCGTTGACGGCGAGAGACGTCGTCACGAGCCCCGTCTCGGCGACGAGGTCGCGGAACCAGCCGGCGAAGCGGTCGTGGATCTCGGGGAAGCCCCGGAAGCTCGAGAAGCCGATGATCTCGAGACCGGGACCGTAGCCCTCTGCGGCCACCTTGCGGATGAGGCCCTCGAGGTCGTACTCGCGACCGTGGAAGGCGCGCGTGAAGCTGTACAGTGTGACGCCCTGGATAGGGGTTCCGAGCGCAGCGCTGTCCTGGGCCTGGCGAAGGGTCATGCCGCCACCGCCTTTCGTGCGGTCATGGTCTTGGCGTCGTGCTCCTCGATGTGGAGCACCTCATCGGCGCCGATCACGATGTAGGGGATGTAGAGGGTCAGGCCGACTTCGACTCGGCGCTTCGCGCCGTCGTCCGCCAGCGCGATCTCTCCCGAGAGCACCGCGGAGTCGGTCGGGAACCACCATTCGTCGGTGTTCGGCGTGAGCTCGGCGAAGGTGAAGCTCCGGCCGTTCATCTCCCACCGCAGCGACTCGGCGGGAGCGGCGACGCCGTCGACCGTGAGGGTGGCGCCGCCGATGCAGGATGCCGGAAGGGCGCGGTACCAGGGCAGCCGCACCTCGACCGCGGCGCGAACGCCGTCCGTCGTGAGCGTGCCCTGCTCGATGATGCGATCAGGGATCACGATGACCTCCTCGTCGTCGCGGCCAGGGCCGCTGACTTCTTTGTCATGATTTCTTCACTTTAATGTTTGAAAGAGACATAAGCAACAGCGCCTCTCAGGTCGTCAGCTTGGCGGCGATCGCACGGGCGCCGTGGACGGCGAGCGCGACGCCGGTGAGCGTCGGGTTGCATGCCGTCGCCGTGGGGATCACACCGTTGCCGGCGACGAACAGCCCCGACACGCCCCACACTTCGCCCTCGGGCGAGCACACGGAGCTCCCGTCGTCGACGGCGCCGAGGCGGGTCGTGCCCTGGTAATGCAGCGATGCGCCCAGGGGCATCAGGAAGGGCCGGTCGTCCAGCGGCTCGCCCACTGCTCTGCCGAGGCGCACGATCTCCTCCTTGCCGCGCGCGATGACCGCCTGGTCTCGCGGCGTGAGCCGGTAGTGCACCGTCATGGCGGGCATCCCGTAGGCGTCGCGCTCGGCGTCGGAGAACTCGACGCGGTCCGACGACTGCAGGTCCTTGGCGCAGAAGAGGCCGAGTCCGACGATCGAGCCGGGTGCCGCGGGGTCATCGTCGGCGAGCTTCACCGGCGAGGCATCCAGCTGCATGACCTGACCGTGGAAGGGCATGTCATCGGTGAAGGGCACCCAGGTGACGCCGCTGTACTCGCTCAGCCCCGTGGAGCCCGCCTTCTCCTCGTCGCTCACGGGCGGGAGGTCGCGGATGCGGACCGCGAACACGATCTGCGCCTGGTCATTGAGATAGCGGCCGAGGGCTTCAGGACGGATGCCGGACGCCCACAGCAGCTGGGGAGTGCGCAGGGAGTCCGCCGCCACGACGACGAAGCGCGCGCGGACCTCGGCGCTCTCGCCCGTCCGCCTGTCCGTGATCGCGATTCCGACTGCTCGGCCGTCCTCGACAATCACCCGTGTGACAAGGGACTCGTCGTAGAGCGCGAACTGCGGGTTCCCGCGGGTGACGTCGCCGAACACCACATCAGACCCCGACCAGACGAGATTGCCGTCGTCACGACGGTGCACGGCGAGCGGCATCCGCTGCACTCGCGTCGTCGCGATGCGTCCGGCGTCCTCCGCCGCGGCGAGCCGAGCGCGCACGAGTCCCGCATAGGGCGAGGTGTCGAACGCGTCGGTCGTCACGCCCAGCAGCCGCTCACCCTCGGCGAGCAGCTCGTCGAAGGTGCCGTCCTCGTCGAGGAGTGCGATCCGCTCGCTGTCGTTGGGGCGGGGGCATGCGCCGGTCCAGTGCGCGGCCATCCCGCCCACGTTGCTCGACATCGCTGCCACCGGCAGGCCGTCTTCACCCTCGACCTGATAGCCGCTCTCGAGCAGGAAGGTGCCGGGGCGGGCGCGGCGCTTGGTCGTCTTCACGATACCGCCAGCGCGGTCGTCGCTCTCGCGCGCGTGGGGGCCCTCAGACCGCGTCTGCGCGCGGGCCCGTTCGACGGGGTCGGCGATGTTCTTCACGTGCGCCCCCGGCGGACCCGTGATCGTCGGCCCCACCTCGAAGACCGCGACGGACGCAGCCGGGGCGCGTTCGCTCAAGACGCGCGCGTACGCGGCGCCGGCGGGCCCGCTGCCGACGATGGCGACGTCGACGGACTCGGGGTACCGGCTCATGCCGAGGCCGCCAGCTCTCGGACGAGGGTGACGGATGCCTCGGACCCCTGGGTCGGGTAGTACTCGAGGCCGACAGGCCCGTCGTAGCCCGAGGCCCGGAGGATCCCGAAGCGCTCCGGCCAATCGAGCGAGCCGCTGCCCGGCTCGCCCCGCCCGGGCGCGTCGGCCAACTGCACGTACTTGATGAGCGCGCCGGCGTTGGCGAGCTCGGCCGCCATGTCCTCACCCTCGACGGCCGAGTGGTAGATGTCGTACAGCACGCCGAAGAACGGGGAGTCCACGCCGCGCGCGACGTAGACCGCCTCCGCCGTGCGGTCGAGCAGCGAGCCCGGGTGGTCGACCCGCACATTGACCGGTTCGAGGACGAGAGTGATTCCCGAGCCGTCGATTTGTGCGATGGCCTTCTGGTAGATCTCGACCAGCTTGTTGAGCTGCACCTGTCGGTTCCAGCCGCCGAAGCCCGTCCCGCTGCCGACGACGATCCTCGGGCAGCCGAGCTCGCGCGCGATCTCGACTCCCTCATCGAGCTTGCGGAAGAACTCCGAGTGATCCCACGGCGGGATCATGAACTGCGTGCGCGGCTCCGACAGCTGCGCGGTCAGCTGCGTGCCGGTCTCGACGAGCGCCGCCTTCAGCGCCGGGAGGTCCTTCGGCTGCGCCGGAGCGTCCACGCCGGTGGGTCCCCACATCTCGACGGCGGTGAAACCCGCCGCGGCGGCGGCGCGCACGCGGTCGTGGTACTCACCGGCCTCGGTGAAGAGCAGTTCGATGTTGGGTGCGAGTTGATACACGGTTGCTCCTGTGAGTCGGAGGTGGTCGGACGGTCGCGGTAAGCGGAAGCGGTCGGCGGGACCGGTGTGATCGGGCCTCGGCTCAGCCCTTCAAGCCGCCGGCGAACCCTTGGATGAAACGCTTCTGCGCGAAGAGGTAGAAGGCGAGGATCGGGATCATCGACACGATGACGATGGCGAAGATCTTGTTCCACGACGACACCAGCGAGCCGATGTAGTAGTACATGGCCACCGGGAGGGTCTGGTTCTCCGAGCCGCCGAGGAAGATCAGCGAGGTGAAGAAGTCGTTCCACACGATCAATCCCGCGAGGATCGCGACAGTGCCCGTGGCAGGCGACATCAGCGGCAGCACGATCCGGAAGAAGATCTGCGTGCGCGACGCTCCGTCGATCGTCGCCGCCTCTTCGTACTCGGTGCCGAGGCTTCGGAAGAATCCGGCGTACAGGAAGATCGACAGCGGAAGCAGCATGCCCGTGTAGAGCACGACCATGCCCCACACCGAGCCCGTCAGGCCGACCGTGCGCGCCCCGATGTAGAGCGGGACGGTGCCGAGCTGCGTCGGCAGCACGATGGCGATGAGGAACAGGTAGAACACCGCTCGGCTCCAGCGCCGCGTGCTGCGGGCGATCACGTAGCCGGTCAGAGCGCCGAGCAGCACGAGGCCCACGATGCTGCCGCCCGTGATGAGGATGCTGTTGAGCAGGCCCTGAAGAACGTTCGAATTGCCCTGAGCGGTCAGCACCTCGGTGAAGTTGCTGAAGTCGACGCTCGTGGGCGGGGCGAGGTTGGAGGTGGTGAGCACCTCCTGGTCGGACTTCAGCGCAGTGGTGACGAGGAAGTAGAACGGCGCGAGGAAGACGACGGCGATCACCCAGAAGACGACCTCGCGCACCCCGGTGAGCTTGGTGTACCGGAACATGTCAGGCCTCCTCAGGGCGGCCGCTGGTCACGCGCTGCTGGATGACCGCGAAGACGAGAATGATGAGGGTGAGCACCAGCGCCAGTGCTGCGCCGTAGCCGAAGTTGCCGAGGGCGAAAGACTCCTTGTACACCTGCGTCGCGAGCGTCTCGGTGACGCCGGCGGGACCGCCGCCCGTCAGCGCCATGATCTGGTCGAACACGCGCAGCCCGTTCACGAGGCCGAGCGTCGTCGCGATCGCCACGGCGGGTCTGATCGATGGCAGCGTCACATGCCAGAAGCGCTGCCAGAGCGTGGCGCCGTCGATGGCGGCGGCCTCCTCGATCTCGATGGGGACGGCGGCAAGGCCTGCCATGTAGATCACCATGGCGAACCCGATGTTCTGCCACACGATGACGATGAGGACCGTCCAAATGGCCCACGTCGGGTCGGCCACCCACGACTTGGCGAACTCACCGAGCCCCATCGCCCGGAGCACGCCGTTGATCGGTCCGTTGAAGTCGAAGATGAACTTCCACACGTACGAGACCGCGAGCGGGCTCAGCACGACCGGCATGAAGAAGAGCACGCGCAGGGCGTAGCGGGTCTTGAGTCCCCGGTTGAGGCCCAGCGCCAGGGCGAGACCGATCACGTTGCTGAGGATGACCGAGGCGAACGCGAGGAAGAGCGTGTTCGTGACGGCGCCGATCTGAGTAGGATCCCTGAAGATCGCGACGAAGTTGTCGAGGCCGATCCAGGTGAACGAGCCGATTCCCGACCAGTCGGTGAAGGCGAAGAAGCCGCCGACGGCAGTGGCGACGTAGTGGATCGCGAGGACGAGGAGAATCCCCGGCAGCGCCCACCACCAGTATCCGAACTTCAGCAGGCCCGGCCTGCGGGGAGTCGCGTTCCGCCGAGCGCCGCGCCGATCGCGCTTGGGGACGATCAGCGCCTCCGTCTCGGAGTTGAGTGTCGCGGTCATGATTCCTCGTGTTCGTGGTGGTGCAGCCGGAGGGCGGCCGCCCGGGAATTCGATCCCGGGCGGCCGCCGAAGGTCACTCGCCCCAGGCGGCGTCCATGTCCTGGAGGACCTGGTCTACCGTCTTCTGCCCGGTCAGCAGGCCCTGCACGCCGACCTGCAGCGCCTCGTAGACCGAGGGGTTCGGCCAGATGTTGTTCGGCAGCGGCGCGTACGCCCCCTCGGCGAGCAGGTCGACCACGGGCGAGTAGATGGTCTCGCTCAGATCGAGGTCCTGGTAGGACGAGATCGGCAGCAGGCCGGATGCCTCGTAGTAGATCTCCTGGGCCTCCGGCGAGGCCAGCCATTCGACGAAGTCGGCCGCGGCGTCCTTGTTCTCGGAGGCGGCGTTGATCGAGATCGTGTAGTTCGAGCTCGCGAGGATGTACGGGTCACCACCGTCGGCCGCAGGGAACGGCTGCACCTTGAAGTCGGCCTCCGGCGGAGCTGCCGTCGCGATCTCGACCGCGGAGCCCGAGGGGATGAAGCTGCCCACGGACGTGCCCTGCGAGAGGCCGTTGGTGATGGCGTCGAAGCCGCCGCCCTCGGCGCCCGGCTGGAAGCATCCGCCTTCGTGCAGGTCGATGACAGTCTGAAGCGTGTCAGCCCAGCCCTCGCTCTCGGCGAACGTCGTGTCGCCGGCGGCGCGCTGCTCGTTCCAGTCCGGAGTCTCGGCGTACACGCGGGTGGCGGCGATGCCCTGCGCAGTGAGACCCGCGTTCGGGCCCGCGGCGCCGGCCACTGCGATCAGCGACTTTCCGTCGGCCTGCAGTGCGGCGCATGCGTCGTACAGGTCGGCCTCGCTCGTCGGCCACTCCTCCAGCCCGTTCATCGCCGCGGTGCCCATGCTCGCGACGACGGCCGCGATGGTGAAGTCCATCGGCTGGCCGTAGACCTCGCCGTCGATCTCGAAGATCGTCTCGCTGCCGGCGGGAACGAGTCCCGCTGCCGTGTCGCCGAGGGGCTCGAGGAAGCCCGCCTCGGCGAGCGGAATGATGCCGCGGGCGTCGCCCGAGCCGGGAGTGGTCTGCACCACGTCGGCGGCATTGCCGGCCTGGAACTGCGTGCGGATCGTCTCGCCGTACTTGTCGTTCGGAGTCGGGTTGGTGGTGATGGTCACGTCGGGATTCGCGTCCATGTAGGCGTTCGCGAGCGTCTCGTACGGGCTCTCGAGGTTGTTGGAGGTCGCGAAGGTGAACGAAAACTCCGCAGCGCCCGAGTCGCCGGAGTCGCCGGAGTCGCCGGAGCCGCCGCCGGAACCCGAACAGCCGGCAAGGAGCAGCGCTCCGACGATCGGGACCGCGATGATCGCTCCTCGTCGCAGAGCGGGGTGACTGTGCTGTGTCATGACCAGCCTTTCTGACTTCGTTGTCGGCGGCCCGTCTGTACGAGCGCCTATGCTGTGCCACCAGTATCCCGATGATGTGCCAGAAACGCACATAAGTGTTTGCGATATACGGCATAAGCCGTGCCGGGGCATCTCCGGCGTCAGCATTACCGGGGTGTATATCGACTCGGCGGCTCATAGACTGCGTGGATACCGTGAGACCCGACTCGCACCGGAGGACCCGCCGTGGTGACCGATCATGCCCTGCTGTCCCGCCTGGATCTGAACCTTCTCGTTGCGCTCGACGCCCTCCTGACCGAGAAGAGCGTCACCCGCGCGGCGGAGCGGCTCCACCTCAGTCAACCCGCCCTGAGCGCGTCACTCGGACGGCTGCGCACTCACTTCGGCGATCAGATCCTGGCGCGCCGCGGCAACACGTACGAACTGACGCCATTCGCGCTGCGTCTGACCGAGCACACGACGACGGCCCTCGAAGCCGCGAGGCGCGTGTTCGAGAGCCAGGTGACATGGAGTCCGGAGGAGTCGACGCGGGAGTTCTCGATCTACGGCTCCGACTACGGGTTCGTCACGCTCGGCACCGTGGTGTCTCGCCTCGCGGCCGAGCGGTCTCCGCACGTGCGGTTCCGTTTCATGCTGCACAACCCGGTCATCGTCGAAGACGCGGCGACGCGACTGAGATCGGCCGACGGCATGGTCATCCCTCACGGCCCCGTCTCGGATCTGCCCTTCCTGGATCTCTGGCACGACAACTGGCTGGCGGTCGTATCTGACGCGAATCCCGACGTCGGCGAGACGCTCACGATGGAGAACATGTCGACGCTTCCCTGGGTGGTGACGTACCAGTCGCGGTCGGCGTTCACCTCGGCTGCGCGACAGGTGCAGCAGCTCGGTGTCGAGCCGCGCATCGAAGTCGTGCTCGAGAGCTTCCTCTCTGTCGGGCACTTCGTCAGCGGCACGAATCGGATCGGGCTGGTGCAGTCGGCACTCGCACCTCACATGCTGCGCATCGGCGGCATCCGGGTCGTGCCGCTGCCGTTCGACGCGACCCCGCTCGTCAGCGCGCTCTGGTGGCATCCGTCGCATACCCGGGATCCCGAGCACGCCTGGATGCGCGGTCTCTTCGAAGAAGCAGGGCGGATCGTCGAGGCGAACGCCCACGTCGTCGCCTGACAGTCAGGCGGGCTTCAGAGCGCGCATGCTCTCTCTGATGAGGTCATGCTGCCGGCGCACGAGCAGGAGCGGGTCGACCTCGCCGAGCTCGGCGAACGCGTGCCCCTCCCATTCGCTCGACCAGTACCCGCGGTATCCGTTCTCGACGAACACCCGCACGAGCTCGGGATAGTCGATCGCCGGCTCCTGACCCTGATCGTCGATGTCATAGAACTTGGCGTGCACATGAAGGATCTGGGGCATGATGTCGGCCCATTCACCCGGGTCGACGTGGCCGTGCATGTTGAAGGCGAGGTGCGCGAAGGAACCCAGCCGCGCCGGATCGAAGTCTCGTGCACGCAGGTAGCCGATGAACTCCTCCTGCCGCTCCCGCATCGGGGCATCCGTGGCCCAGATCTCCTGAAGGCGTGCGACTGCCTCGTCGTCGAGACCAGCACGGCGGACGGCGCGTAGGAGCGTGGGAGACATGCTGTGCATCGTCGACGAGAAGTCGGCCACGAACCCCAGCAGCGGCGAATCGAGCTCGGCATACGTGTCGCGCACCCGGAGGATCGGCTCGGCGTTGGGGCCCATGGGGGCATGGATCTCATAGGCGAGCCGAAGGTCGAGTCGCTCGGCGAGGGGAAGCAGGCGCCGCAGCAGCTCGGGCTTGGCGCTCTGGATCCGGACGAGCGGAAATCCCAGCTTCTTCGCGCCCTGGAACATCAGCTCCGTGAAGGCGAATTCCTCGTCCGGGCTCATGTCGCGGTCGCGCCGACGGCCCATGTCGAGATTCGCGCCGAAAGAGCTGGCGTCGAAGCCGTGCTTGTCGAACGCCGTCCGCCAGGTGCGCACGAAGTCATCGGAGACGACCGGATAGGTCGGGAGCACCTGCGAGGCCACGATCTCTATGCCGGGCCCGATCCCGAGTTCGGCCACGCGGTCGAGCAATCCGTCGAAGTCGAACCATCCTGCACGGAACTCGGCACTCGCGGAGTAGAGGGTGAGCCCGAGCCGGAATGGGTCTGCGTCGGTCGCCGGCGGGGGCGGCGCCGAGGCGGAGACCAGCGCAGGCGCCGGGGCATCGGCATCCGTCACCGTCAGTTTCAGCGCATCGCGGACGAAGTTCGGCACGTACATGCCAGGGCCGCCGTCGCTTCCGGGCGCGATCTGCATGTACGGCAGCCGCAGCTGGCCGACGAGCGTCACCTCGTGCTGCTCCCCCAGAGCCACGGGCTGGTCGCGCCGCACGACGAGCAGGGGATGCTGCTGGAGGAACCACAGCGTCTCGCTCTGCTGAGGAAGCTCGTCGAGCGCATATGACCGGTCGTCGAGCACGAAGCGCATGTCGCTCTGGGCGACTTCCCGGCCGTCGAGCGTCACTTCGAGGCTCGATACCGATGACAGCCACAGGCTGCGATACCAGGGGATCGTCAGGCGCAGCGCGAGCCCATCGGGATGCGGTCGCAGGCTGTCGTCATGGATGAGTCCGTTGGGCATGGTGGTTCCTGTCAGTTCAGATGCGATCGGCGATCTGGCGCATGAGCGAGTGCTGGCGGCGCACCTGCTCGATCGAGCGCCAGGGAACCCGCTCACCCTCGTACTCGCTGGAGAGGTAGCCGGTGTATCCGGCATCCTTGAGGGCTCGAAGCACCGGTTCCCACGGGATCTGCTGATCCTCGAGGGCGTCGTCGATGTCGTGGAACTTCGCCTGGATGAAGACCACGTGCTCGATGATGTCGAACACGTCGCGGGGATCGACCCCGATGCCGTCGAGGAACGCCGGCCTGCGTCCCGGCAGCTCGCCGGGGCGCAGCGGGATCGGCCGATCCTGGAAGATCCCGGTGTCGAGAAGTAGGCCGAAGTGCTTCGTGCCGGTGCGGCGGATGAGTGCGATGTAATCATCGACGACCTCGTGCTTGATAGGCGTCGGCGAGTGGATCTCGGGGCAGATCACGACATCGAGCTCCGCCGCGAGGGGCAGCGACCGCTCGACGACCTCCGTCCAGATCGGATGGGGAATCAGGTCGCCCGAGATGACGCCGATCT
>WUUC01179671.1_pt1 | contig 11591 bp, 12 predicted proteins | sample 6278441 | NCBI WGS metagenome assembly WUUC01 (sample SAMN13675441, study PRJNA597444) | soil metagenome | isolation source: soil | place: USA: Washington | collected 2017-10 | reverse complement strand
TGATGGATCACGGGACGTTGACCGACAACAACGGTCGCAAGGCTGATTTTCGCAACGTCGTCATCGTGATGACGACGAACGCCGGCGCTGAGGCGCTGACGCGAAGCAATATCGGGTTCACTTCCGAATCGCACATCGGCGACGAGATGGCCGAGATCAAGCGGCTCTTTACTCCGGAATTCCGGAACCGCCTGGATGCAATGATCTCGTTCGACCCCCTAACGCAGGAAATCATTTTGCGGGTCGTCGACAAGTTCCTCATGCAACTCGAGCACCAGCTGCACGAGAAAAAAGTGGAAGCGCATTTCACACCCGGGCTCAAGAGCTATCTCGCGAAGAACGGATTCGATCGTCTCATGGGCGCTCGGCCCATGGCGCGGCTGATCCAGGATACGATCCGGCGTGCGCTTGCCGATGAGCTACTCTTCGGCCGCCTTGCGCAGGGCGGCGAGGTCACGATCGACGTCGACGAGTCCGAACATATTCGTCTCGTGTTCGCGAACGAAGCCGAGAAGACCCTAGCTGCCCACGGCTAGTTTCAACGGTGTACAGCACAGCGGATCTCTGCGATGAGCACGGAGAGAGGGTAAGCGTCGTCGCGCCGCTTCTTCGCAATTTTGGCGGCACGAGCCGGTTTTGCGGCGAAATCATTACGGTCAAAGTCTGCGACGACAACGTCCTCGTCCGGGAGGCGCTCTCCGAACCTGGTAGGGGCAGAGTCCTCGTCGTCGACGGAGGAGGATCGCTCAATTGTGCCCTTGTTGGAGACCAGCTCGCGGCGCTCGCGCATCGGAATCGCTGGGCGGGAATCGTCGTCAACGGCTGCATCCGCGACTCGGCAGCGATCGCCAGTATTCCCATTGGCATACTCGCTCTTGCGACGCATCCACGAAAAAGCCGTAAGCAGGGCGCGGGCGAGATAGGAGTTCCGGTTCACTTCGCGTCGGTGAACTTTGTTTCCGGCGCGCAACTCTATTCCGATGAAGACGGCATAATCGTCTCGGCTGAGCCTTTGATTTAAATGTTGCGATGCGGCAAAAAGCGCCGGCTGTACATCGGGGAATTATTGTTGTTAGGCTAAGCTTCTGATTAGACGATTCTAGTTGTCGGCCGTGATGTGGCTCAAAAGCGTGCACGCGCACAAAAAACTGTGTTATAAAAGCGCATCACGACCGTGATTCGAGTCAACCGCTCGGATCTGCGCGCATCGGGCGGATGTCAACCGCGTCCAAGCCCGTCAGGTTTGCCAGATCGGATCTCTGGTGTCCCGTGAAAGCCGTCATACGGTGATTGTCTCGAAAAGCTCGCTGACCCGGGTTTTGCGCATCGACAATCTAAACGGAGCGCTAGCGCTCTTTCAAAAACTTTGAGGGTATTGACATGAATTCGGATCTGGAACTCGTTAGGCTCAAAAAGGATTGGGCCGAAAACCCGCGATGGAAAGGGATCACCCGCGCCTACTCGGCAGAGGACGTCGAGCGTCTTTCCGGAACGGTACGAGTCGAGCACACGCTTGCGCGCCGCGGTGCGGAGAAGTTGTGGAAGATGATGGGTGAACAGCCGTTTGTCCGCGCACTGGGCGCGCTCACGGGCAACCAGGCAATGCAGCAGGTCAAGGCAGGCGTGCAGGCGATCTATCTTTCCGGATGGCAAGTCGCCGCCGACGCCAACAATGCGGGAGAGATGTATCCCGACCAGTCGCTTTATCCCGCTTCCAGCGTTCCGGAAGTCGTCAAGAAAATCAATAACGCGCTAACGCGTGCCGACCAGATTCATCATTCTGAAGGCAAGGACGACATCGACTGGTTTGCGCCTATCGTCGCCGACGCGGAGGCGGGCTTTGGAGGCATTCTCAACGCGCACGAGCTGATGAAGGCGATGATCGAAGCGGGAGCGGCTGGCGTGCACTTCGAGGACCAGCTCGCTTCGGTCAAGAAATGCGGACACATGGGCGGCAAGGTTTTGGTGCCGTCGCAGGAAGCGGTGCAGAAGTTGATCGCGGCCCGCCTCGCGGCGGACATCATGGGCGTGCCGACTGTACTTGTCGCCCGCACCGATGCCGAGGCTGCTAATCTGCTGACTTCGGATGTCGACGAGAACGACAAGCCTTTCATCACGGGCGAGCGCACCGCCGAGGGTTTTTATAGGGTGCGCAATGGCGTCGACCAGGCGATTTCCCGTGGCCTGGCATACGCCCCTTATGCTGATCTCGTCTGGTGCGAAACCGGAACGCCCGACCTCAAGTTCGCGAAGAAATTCGCCGAAGGCATCCACAGGAAGTTCCCCGGCAAGTGGCTGGCTTACAACTGTTCGCCATCGTTCAATTGGAAGAAAAACCTCGACGACGCGACGATCGCGAAGTTCCAGAACGAGCTGGGCGCGACGGGCTACAAGTTCCAGTTCATCACGCTTGCAGGATTCCATGTTCTCAACTTCGCCATGTTCGATCTGGCGAGGAGCTATGCCAAAGAGGGTATGAGCGCGTATGTTCGGGTACAGCAGGCCGAGTTCGCCGCGGAAAAGGACGGCTATACTGCTACCCGGCATCAACGAGAAGTCGGAACAGGTTACTTCGATGCAGTTACTCAGGTGGTGCAGTCCGGACGCTCGTCGACGACTGCTCTCGAAGGCTCTACAGAAGAAGCTCAGTTCGCCGCCTGAGACGTTGCAAAGACACTACCGCACGGCCTCGCCCGTGCGGTTTTTTTTGGAGAGTTTGAGATGAGCAAGTACCCCGATGGCGTGCAGATACTGGCGCCCGTTTCTCCCGAGTTCAATGAAATTCTCACGCCTGAAGCGATCGGCTTCGTAGCCCGGCTTTCGCGCAAGTTTGAAGCAAGAAGACAGAAACTGCTCGCGCGCCGTGCTACGCGTCAAAAGGCGTTTGACGCGGGCGCACAACCCGTATTCTGGCCGGAGACCACGCATATTCGAGAAGGTGACTGGACGATCGCATCGCTTCCCCCAGACCTTCTGGATCGACGCGTCGAAATTACCGGCCCGACCGACCGCAAGATGGTCATCAACGCGCTCAATTCGGGCGCCAACATGTTCATGGCCGACTTCGAGGATTCGAACGCTCCGGCATGGCGCAACATGGTCGAAGGACAGATCAATGTCCGCGATGCGATTGCAGGAACGATCGCCTACACGAATCCGCAGGGCAAGGAATACCGGCTTGACCCGAAGATCGCGACCTTGATCGTACGTCCTCGGGGCTGGCACCTTCCCGAGAAGCATGTCCATGTCGACGGCGCGCCGATTTCCGGTTCGCTCTTCGACTTCGGGCTTTTCTTTTTTCACAACGCGAAGAAGCTGATCGAGAAGGGAACGGGCCCGTACCTCTATCTCCCCAAGCTCGAGAGCCATATCGAAGCCCGCCTTTGGAACGATGTATTCAACTTCGCACAGGATGAACTTAAGATTCCGCGCGGGACGATCAAGGCGACTGTCCTCATCGAAACGATCCTCGGCGCTTTTGAAATGGACGAGATCCTCTACGAGCTTCGTGACCATTCCGCCGGATTGAACTGCGGGCGCTGGGATTATCTTTTCAGCTCGATCAAGACTTTTCGTGCGCGCCGCGATTTCGTGCTCGCCGACCGCGCGCTCGTCACGATGACCGCGCCATTCATGCGTGCCTACGCTCAGCTCGTTATCAAGACCTGTCACAAAAGGAATGCGCCGGCGATTGGCGGAATGGCTGCGCAGATTCCGATCAAGGGCGACCCGGCGGCCAACGAAGCCGCGCTTGCGAAGGTTCGGGCGGACAAGGAGCGCGAGGCTGGCGACGGTCACGACGGCACGTGGGTCGCGCACCCGGGTCTCGTGTCGCTCGCCAGGGAGATTTTCGACAGATTGATGCCGACTCCGAATCAGATCCACAAGAAGCGCGACGACGTTCACGTCACCGAGCAGGACCTTCTTTCGTTTTCGCCCGAAAAGCCGATCACCGAAGCGGGACTGCGCAAGAACATCGAAGTCGGTGTGGAGTACCTGACCGCATGGCTTGCGCACAATGGGTGCGTCCCGATCCATCACCTCATGGAAGACGCCGCGACCGCTGAAATTTCGCGCGCACAGATCTGGCAGTGGATCAGAAGCCCGAAAGGTGTGCTCGACGACGGGCGCAAAGTGACGAAGGAAATGTTTCGCAAAATCCTGCCTGAGGAAGTCGCCGGCCTTCGCGCGCAGAACAAGTATGAAGAGAGCGTGCTCAACGAAGCCGCCGAGCTCTTCGAGCAGATCACGACCGACGATCACTTCACCGAGTTCCTGACGCTGCCGGCGTACGAGTGCCTCGATTAAGCGCTTCGCAGCTGGTCACCATGGCTTGACGCCTGCTTTGTGCCGGCTCAAACTCCGAGTCGTTCTGCGGAGGAGGACACATGAAGTCAACAACACTGGTGTTGCTGCTTTCCCTCACACCATCTCTTGCCTTCGCTGACGGTCGTACGCTGACTGCTTCATGCGCGGGATGCCACGGCACTGCGGGAAAAGGAATTCCCCCTATGCCGCCTCTTGCAGGGCTGGAAAAATCGTACCTAGTGCAGCAGATGCAGGATTTTAAATCCGGTAAGCGCCCGGCCACGATCATGCACCAGCTCGCGAAGGGCTACAGCGACGAGCAGATCAGCGCGATAGCCGATTTTCTTTCGAGCCAGAAGAAATAGAGGCCTGAATGCTGACGCGGCGCGAATTCATTCAGTTCGTCTCGGCGGGCGCGGCAGTGAACGCTTTCGGCTGCGTCTCCTCGCCAAGCGCAAATAAATCCATCGCGAAGGTTGTCGTCATCGGCGGCGGCTATTCCGGCGCGACAGCCGCAAGATACATTCGCTTATGGGCGCCCGACATCGACGTGACGATAGTCGAGCGCAATCCCAATTTCATCTCGTGTCCCTTAAGCAATCTCGTACTTGGCGGTTCGCGAACGCTGGAGAGCTTGACCGTTGGCTACGGCGGCCTTGCGAAGCACGGAGTCAAAGTTATCCAGGATGACGTCGTCGCGGTAGACGCCGCGAAAAAGCAGGTGAGCCTCGCGAAACGCGGCGCGCTTGCTTACGACCGGTTGATCGTTGCCCCTGGGATCGATTTTCTCTATGACCCGATTCCCGGTCTCAAAGACGCGTCTGCGCAGGAGAAAGTCCTGCACGCGTGGAAAGCGGGGCCGCAGACGGTTGCGCTGCGTAAGCAGCTTGAAGCAATGCAAGACGGCGGCGTGTACGCGCTGCACGTTCCCAAGGCGCCTTACCGCTGTCCGCCCGGGCCTTACGAGCGCGCGTGCCAGGTCGCGTTCTATTTCAAGGACGCGAAACCGAAGTCGAAGGTTCTCGTGCTCGATTCGAATCCCGAAATCGTCTCGAAGAAAGGTTTGTTCACGAAGGCGTGGGACGAACGCTACAAGGGAATCGTGGAATATCGTCCGAACAGCGAGCTCACTGACGTCGACGCCAAGACGAACACGCTCAAGCTGCAGTTCGAAGACGTCAAGGCGGATGTGCTCAACGTCGTGCCGCCGCACAGCGCCGGAAAAATCGCGCGCACGACCGGACTGATTACCGCGAACGATCGCTGGTGCGGAGTGGATTACCTGACGTACGAATCGACTGCACAGAAAGGCATCCACGTCATCGGCGACGCCATCGTCGCTGCACCCCTGATGCCGAAGTCGGGACACATGGCGAACCAGCACGCCAAGGTCTGCGCAGCAGCAATCGTCGCGCTTCTGCACGATCAGCCCGTCGACGCGAGTCCGATGCAGAACAATACGTGCTACAGCTTCATCACCGACAAGGATGTCGTGCACGTCGCTTCGGTGCACAAGTACGACCCGGAAAAGAAAACGATGGTGACCGTAGAAGGAAGCGGCGGCTTGTCGCAGGCACCCAACGAGCTCGAAGGCGCGTACGCGAATTCGTGGGCGCAGAATATCTGGAACGACATGCTGGCGTGATTTCCGAAAAGTTGGCCAGCCCGTTATAAAAACGGCCACTTCTTTTTACAGGCGGACGGGATCGCCACCAACGTAACAAGCCGTTAAGTGCGCGGCTCGCACGACGCTTTTTGCGATAACGACTCCGCGCGAATGGCTTAGGTCCGGGCACCGTTCGCGAAGGGAAGCGGCTCGCCGATTGAATTTCATCCTCGCTCTCGACCAAGGCACGACGAGCTCGCGCGCGATCGTTTTCGATCATGCTGGCGCCGTCAAGGCGATCGCTCAGCGCGAGCTCAGGTCAACGTATCCGCACCCGGGCTGGGTCGAGCAGGATCCACGCGAAATCTGGCGCACGCAGTTTCAATGTGCCGAGCGGGCGCTTAAAGACGCGGGCATCGGCCCGAGCGAGATCGTCGCGATCGGCATCACTAATCAGCGCGAAACGACCATCGTCTGGGAAAGGAAAACCGGCGTTCCTGTCTGCAACGCGATCGTCTGGCAGGATCGGCGCACCGCGGATCGCTGCGAGCGCCTGAAGGCGAGCGGCTCGAGCGCTTTCATCGGCGAGCGGACCGGCCTCGTCATCGACCCCTATTTCTCGGCGACAAAGCTCGCATGGATCCTCGAACATACGAGCGGGGCGCGGGAGCGCGCCGAGCGCGGCGAGCTTGCGTTCGGCACTGTCGAATCGTGGCTGATCTCGAGGCTTACCGAAGGCGCACTTCACGTCACCGATGTAAGCAATGCGTCGCGCACGATGCTTTTCGATCTCGAAAAGCTTGAATGGGACGAAGAACTGCTCGAGCTCTTTCGTATTCCGCGCGCAATGCTTCCGGACGTCGTCGATTGCAGCGCAGCGATCGCCGAAACAAAACTCTTCGGCAGGCAAATCCCGATTACCGGCTGCGCAGGAGATCAGCAGGCCGCGCTATTCGGTCAGGCATGCTTCCCGCCGGGCAGTGCAAAGAACACGTACGGCACCGGCTGCTTCATGCTCATGCAGACGGGCGAACACGCGATACGTTCTCGCAATCAGTTGGTCTCGACAGTGGCGTGGCGACGACGAGGCCGAACCAATTACGCACTCGAAGGCAGCGTTTTTATCGCCGGCGCGGTCGTGCAGTGGCTGCGCGATGGTTTGCAGGCGATCAAAGCATCGACTGAAGTCGAATCCTTCGCGGCGCGGGACAATGGTGGAATCTTTTTCGTGCCTGCGTTCGCGGGCCTTGGGGCCCCGCATTGGGATCCCCATGCGAGGGGAACCATCGTCGGCATAACACAAGCGACAAGCGCTGCGCATATCGCGCGCGCGTCGCTCGAATCGATCGCGTACCAGAGCGCCGACGTGCTGCATGCGATGGAGAGCGATTCAGGAATAAAGTTAAACGAGTTGCGAGTCGACGGCGGGGCTGCGACCAACGATACGCTCATGCAATTTCAGGCTGATCTGCTAGGGATTCCGGTTGTCCGCCCGCAAGTAAGCGAGATTACCGCGCTCGGCGCAGCTTATCTGGCGGGTCTCGCGCTCAACTTCTGGAAGGACGAAGTCGAAATCGCATCGCTTTGGAAGAAATCCCGTGTCTTCGCGCCCAGCATGAGCGAAGACCACGCGACTCAACTTTATTCAGGCTGGAAAAAAGCGCTTGAACGTTCGCGGGAGTGGGCCCGAACCGAACGGCAGAGCGTCAACTGAAGCGCTCGTCGCGAACGCATTCTTTTTTGAAACGTTTGAAGTTCTGCACGTAGTGCTCGGCGTTCCTCCTGATCTCGGCAACGTCCCGCTCGCTCAAGCTGCGGATAATCCGCCCGGGCACGCCGATGACGAGCGAATTGTCCGGAATCACCTTGTTTTCCGCGATCAGCGTGCTCGCGCCGATCAGACAGTTATTACCGATCTTTGCGTTGTTCAGGATGACGCTGTTGATGCCGATGAGCGAGTTGTCGCCGATTGTGCATCCGTGCAAATTCACCATATGCCCGATGCTCACGTTCTTGCCGATCGTGAGCTTTACTCCGATGTCAGTATGCAGCACCGAGCCGTCCTGAACGTTCGTGTTCTCGCCGATGGCGATGAGGTCGTCATCGCCGCGCACGACGGTGTTGTACCAGATCGAAACGTTGTTCTCGAGCACGACCGAACCGACCACGATCGCATTCTCGGCGACGAAAAAATCGCCGTGCGTTATCACGCGTTTGTCTGCGAGCGCGAAAATCATTGAGCTAAATTCCCTAGAATTTCGGCTTGGGTGACGCTGCGTCGTAGCGCGCAACGCTCGACATGATCTCGGCTTTCGCCTCCTCTGGCCCGACCCAGTTTTCGAGCTTGACCCACTTGCCGGGTTCGAGATCCTTATAGTGCTCGAAGAAGTGCGCGATCTGCGAAACCACGATTTGCGGAAGGTCGCGCGGAGATTCGATCTGGTGATAGAGGTTGGACAGCTTATCGAGCGGCACAGCGAGCACCTTGCAATCCTCTCCTGCTTCGTCGCGCATTTTGAGCATTCCCACCGGCCGGCAGCGAACGACGACTCCAGTAATGATGGGAACCGGGGAAAGCACCAGCACGTCGACCGGGTCGCCATCGTCCGATAACGTGTGCGGAACATAGCCGTAGTTGGTCGGATAACGCATCGCGGTCGACATGAAGCGATCGACAAACACCGCGCCGGTTTCCTTATCGACCTCGTACTTGACCGGCTCGCCGTGCATCGGAATTTCGATGACGACGTTGAAGTCGTTGGGTAAATCGCGCCCGGCGGAAACTCGATCGAGACTCATTGCCTTATCCGCCGGCTTGCAGGAAAGCGCTTATCCCTGCCTGTGCGACTTGCGCATCTTCGGACGATTTGACTCCCGAAACTCCGACCGCGCCAACGATCTCACCGCTGACGACGACCGGCAATCCGCCTTCGATGGGGAGCACATTGGGAGCGGAAAGAAATCCGAGCCGGCCTGTGGCAAGCATTTCCTCGAAGTTTTTCGTCGGCCGTTTGAAAAGAATCGCGCCGCGGCCTTTTGCGATCGACACTTCGATGCTCCCAAGCTGCGTGCCGTCGGCGCGTTGCAGGTAGATGAGATGCCCGCCGTCGTCGAGAACGGTGATGACGACCGGCCAATTGTTGCGCTTTGCTTCTCCTTCCGCCGCCGCTGCAATGCGCTTGGCGTCGTCCAGACTCAAGACTTTCTTGTTGTGCATACTGACTCCCTCGGTGCAGCGAATTATGGCATAAAGCCAACGCCGACTGCGGCGTATAATCGACTTGCCGCCATACGGGCGGCGCCTATTTCGGGCCTGCGCGCGATCAATCCTCGCGCGGTCGAATCGTTGTGCATAACCATACCAAGGGACCTTCAACCATGAATAAATCGAAACGCGTGTGGCTGCCCATCGTTCTGCTAACCGCCCTCACCGCGGCGTGTGGTCCGAAAAGCGCAGACATCAGTGCCGACGTTCAAAGTAAGGTGTCCGCCGCCGCTCCCGGGGCAAACGCGTCGGTCAAAGATGGGGTCGTAACGCTGTCGGGACAGGTCGAGTCGGAGGCGGCTAAATCGCTTGCCGAGCAGACCGCGCGAGGAATCAAGGGAGTCAAAAAGGTTGTCAACAACATCACGGTGAAGCCGGCGGCGGTGGCTGCCGCGCCCGATAAGGCGCCCGAGCCGGCACCTCCGCCGCTTTTCGAAGCCGATGACGCAAAGCTCAAGGACGCGGTCACGGCCAACATGGAGAAGTACAAGGTATCCGGAGTCAACGTCGCGGTACAAAACGGTGAAGTGAAACTGACCGGTGATATCAAGCGAGATAAATTGCTGGACGCGATGAAAGCCGCGAACGAAGCAAAGCCGAAGAAAGTCATCAACGAAATGAATATTCAGTGAGCGGGAGAATGCCATGGCACTCAACGAAAAATACCGGGGACTCATCGACATCGCCAAACGCGAGAATGTCGCTGAGCTCTCGGTACGCGAAGAGGGTGGAGTTTTGTACGTCAGCGGGAAAGCACCGAGCGAATCGTCGAAGCAGAAAGTCTGGGGTGCGTATAGCGCGATCGATCCCGACATGCGCGCCGGAGATCTCGTTTTGAATCTGGAAGTCGCAGCGGGCACAGAAGCGTCGACGCAGACGCACTATACCGTGCAGAAGGGCGACTCGCTGTCGAAGATCGCAAAGAAGTATCCCGGACTCACCTGGCAGAAAATTTACGAAGCGAACAAGGATCAGATCAAGGATCCCGATCTCATCTATCCCGGTCAGAAGCTGGTGATTCCGGCGAAATAGCTTTTCGCGCGGATGCGCTCATCGCTATGAACGTCGCCTGCTCGCAAGGTTGATCAGGAAGCTCACAACGTTCGAGCCATGAGAATCTGCATCGTCGGCGCAGGCGCGATCGGCGGCTTGATGGGCGCGCGGCTTGCGCTTGCCGGAGAAGAAGTTACTTTCATTGCGCGTGGCGCGAACCTCGCGGCCATTAGAAGCGGCGGGATGAAACTCATCGCCGAAGATGGGGCGGAGCAAGTCACGAGCTCTGTCTCTGTGACCGATGACATGCGTGAAGCGGGGAAGCAGGATACCGTCATCCTCGCCATGAAAGCGCACCAGATCGAAACGGTCGCGCGCGATCTAGCCGCGATGTATGACAAAGACACCGTTGTCGTTACGACACAGAACGGAATCCCGTGGTGGTACTTTCAGAAACACGGTGGGGAGTTCGAAGGCCGCGCCCTCAAGAGCGTTGACCCGAACAACGTCCTTACCGAAACGATCGACGTCGAACGCGTCATTGGGTGCATCGTTTATCCCGCTGCCGAGCTGGTCGCGCTGGGCGTTGTGCGCCACATCGAAGGCAATCGTTTTCCCGTCGGCGAGCTGGGTGGCGCGGAAACTCAACGAGTACGCGCCGTTTCGAACACATTCATGAGGGCTGGCTTCAAGTCGCCGATTCTGAGAGACATTCGCTCCGAGATCTGGCTCAAGTTGTGGGGCAACTTGAGCTTCAATCCGATCTCGGCGCTCACGCATGCGACGCTCGAAGACATCTGCCGTTTCCCGCTCACGCGAGAGCTCGCGGCAAACATGATGCGGGAAGCGGAAGCAATCGCCAACAAGCTCGGCGTCACTTTCCGCGTCTCCCTCGAAAAGCGGATCGCCGGAGCGGAAAAGGTTGGCGCGCACAAGACTTCGATGCTCCAGGATATTGAATCCGGCAAGCAGGTCGAGATCGAAGCGCTGGTCGGAGCGGTGGTCGAGCTCGGCAGGCTCACGCAAACACCGGCCCCGCACATCGATGCGGTTTACGCGAGCGTGAGCTTGCTTGCCAAGACGCTCGGCGATCGGCGCGCACGGCTCAAAGCCGAAACGGTGGCCTGAACGCCCGGCTGCAAAAGCGGTCCGGTGGTTCATCGACTCGCTAAAAACGCTCTTGCCTGCGCGATCTCTGGTCTATCGGTATCACGCTCTGCCACTAGCGTTTGCAACTTTGCGTAGTACTCACGCGCCGCGTCGCGATTGCCGGAAGCTTCCGCAGCCCGGGCCGCGCCGTAGATTCCACGAAAGCGATTGGCATCGCGCTTCAGCGACTGTTCGTATTTGATGAGCGCTTCCTTCGGCTGATTGAGTGCCATCAGCATCTCGCCCAGCAATTCCCTTGATGGGACAACA
>WUUC01058658.1_pt1 | contig 11591 bp, 25 predicted proteins | sample 6278441 | NCBI WGS metagenome assembly WUUC01 (sample SAMN13675441, study PRJNA597444) | soil metagenome | isolation source: soil | place: USA: Washington | collected 2017-10 | reverse complement strand
GCCGCAGGAACCGCAACGAAGGACAAGGCCAACACGAAGGACGCGAAGGCCGAGTCGAAGAAGGCCCAGCAGCAGGAGAAGGAAAAGGCCGCGGCGAAGGCCAAGGCCGAAGAGGCCGCCAAGGCGAAGGCCGAGGCAGCCGAGGCTCGCAAGGCCGCGCAGGCCGAGAAGGCCGCCGAGAAGAAGGCGGAGGCTGAGAAGAAGGCGAAGGAGCGCGAGGAGGCGAAGGCCGCGAAGGAGCGCGAGGCCGGCGAAGCACGTCAGGCCCTCATCGACAGCGGCGCGCTGATCGTGGACGGCTCGACCGAGTATCACGCGATCACTCGTGAGGAGGACCTCACGGTCGAGACTCGCGCCGCGTCGATCGTGAACACGCTGAAGGCAAGCAAGACGCCCGTCGCCGGCAAGGACCTGCAGGACGAGAACGGCGGCGGCTGGCCTCAGTACTTGAGCTTCTTCGCGATGCTCAAGTCGCTCGGGCTGGTTCGCGAGTACCGCAGCCGGACAGGCGAGCGCGGCGGCAGCGGCGTCGCGTACCTCTGGATCGGCGAGTAGGGCACGCCGGCCCGACATAACACGCAGCATGGCGAGGGCCCGCGAAAGCGGGCCTTTGTCGTTCTTGACGCGCCAGCGTGCGATCGTGTATCGTCAGGCGTGCATGATCAACCCAACGAAAGGAACTTCAGTGCACACGCACACCGCCGAATGCCTCGGAGGCAACGAGCTCGAAGAACTGACGTGCATCGAACTCGGCAACGATACGCGGCGCCTCCTCAACGCCCGTCGTCACACCGTCACGTTCGCCGATGACGGCGAGCTCCACGTGTTCACCGACACCAAGGACGACGCGATCGATCTCGCCAGCATCGAAAACGAGGGCCGCCCGATCGTGCGCGTGCAACGCGCGACAGCAGCTGAGGAACGCGCCAACATGAAGCGCGCCAACCTCGTCGTCTGATCCTCACGTCACACCGCAGCATCGAGCGCCTCGCCATTCGGCGGGGCGTTCGTCGTTTCGGAGGACGTTGGTGATGGGCTCGGCGTCAGACAAAGGAGGGCCCGACGACCGACTTACGCGCGCCAACCCACAACGCGACCCATCATCAACTTGGTCACTGCCGCGCGGCGATTGAGAGATCGAATGGCAGCGGCGACCTGCGATCGATCATACGCATGCCGGCACGCCGGCGCCAACGTATGCGAGCTCACATCGAATCCAGGCTCAGGAGCTCGGGATCGGCGCTCCTCCCGCGTCCTGCGGCGCGTCGAGCGCGAATCGATGCCCTCATATCGATCAGCGATCCTGAGGCTTAGGAGCGAGCACACGAGCGCTGACGCAGGGCCTCACGCGTACGCGCGTGAACGCGTTGACATCGGCGCGCCATTTGCTGTATCGTCAGGCGTGAGAGATCGATGTCAACCCGAAGGAGCAACATGAGCAGTGCCTGCAAGATCACACGACGAGGCTTCAAGGCTCGCAACTACCCGGTGCCGGCAGACGTCATCGAGCAAGCAGAGGAGCACATCGCAGCTGAGCGCGAACATGGCGCCGAACGGATCCTCGCTGAACTTCGCATCTCAGCGTACTGCGGTCCTGGCAGCGCCGGCGATCGTGGCGCGTACACGTTGGACCTCAACGTGTGGTGCTCGCCGCGCAACCGACACCAGATCATCACTATCGAACGCAGCGGCTGTCCCGAGTGCCGCAACCCGGGCTCTCAACCCGAGTTGCATACGGTCGGCGACGTGTGTGCGTTTGGATCGGAGGCCTCATGATTGGCGGAGGCGAATCAACGCACGCAACGATGGACAAGATACGCGCGATCCTGCGCAAGGCTGACGAGGGCGACAACCCGAGTGAGCACGAGCGCGATGTCGCGATCAGGCTGGCCAACAAGCTCCTGCTCAAGCACGGGCTCACGATGTCCGACGTTGGCGACCTCGACCCCGAGGACAAGTCGGGCCGCATGTTCGAGCACGCGTCCGGCTTGTATACGCTCGGCGACGATGACTACTGGCGCGGCGAGTTGCTGTTTCGCATCGCCAGCGTTTACTTCTGCAAGGTCTATCGTGGCAGCACGAACGACCACGGGGCCTATCACTGGATGATGGTCGGGCGCCTTGATCACATTCAGATGACCCGTGCCATGTTCGAGTTCGTAGCGCCTCAGGTTGAGCGCGAGTTCACGGTGATGGTTTCGCGAATGACTCAGCAGCATCGATTCGCGAGACGCTACGCCATGCAGGCGTTCAAGCTCGATCACCCGGGCGAGCCCTACCCGCACGACGATGACCTCGCCGAGTTCGGTCGGGCGCGCTTCGAGCGAATCAAGATCCTGTCCGGTGTAGACGGCGCGCTGAAGGACATACGCGCGCTCTGCGGGATCGACAGCGTGCACTACGGCAAGAAGGTCCGCGCCAAGGTGACGCGTAACGAGATCGCGCCGCATGACACCAAGAACCTCGGTGTGTGGCGTCGCTCGTTCTTCACGGCAGCCAGCACGAAGATCAAGAACCGCCTGGACGAACTCATGCGGGAGGAAGCAGCCGACATCGGCGAGACAGGCACCGCGCTCGTCAAAGACGAACGTGCCGACCTGCAACGCGCGCTGGAGGACTTGGACCTCGGGCTCACGAATAACAAGAACATGCGTAAGGGCGATCGTCACGGCGCCCAGGCGGGGCACGAGGCCGGCGAACGTGCCGACCTCTCGCTCGGGCGCAAGCTGGCGACCGCGCGGCCTCAACTGAACGGCGGTGGATCATGAGGCGCCGCCTGCGACGTAACGAGGTCACCGAGTGGCTGCGCCTCAACGCGCTACGCGAGGATCAGCCGGTAGCCGTGTCCGAGAAGTACTCGAAGGCGCGGCAACTGGTCATCGAGGCGGCGCGTGAGCAGGACGAGTTCTTCACGCAACGCCGGCTGCAGTCGATCGAGGGGAGGCGCTCGTGACGCAGCCCAAGGATCGCGTCATCGTTCGCCTATGCGACGGGCACCCTGCAGCGACACGCAAGGAGGTCGCCAAGTTCAAGAACGTGAGCAAGCGAGAGGCTATACGGTTGCTCGCTGCCGCGCAGATCACGCTATGGGGCACGACGAGCATGTGGGACTGCGAGTTGTGGATGCCCGATGCTCAGGCCGGCGGTGGATGGCGACCGTTCGGGCCCCGCGGCAAGGCACGTGTCAAGGCTGAAGTCGAGCGCCTCGCTGCGTTGTGGCATCCGATGGATGAGCTCCACCGAACGGCAGGCGAATGATGTACGCGCTCGGACGCCGTGTGTGGGTCAAGCCCCTCGACACGTTGGGCACGATCAAGGAACGCGGTTGGTCGTACGAGCCCCCGCGACGTGCAGCGTACGTCGTGCTGCTTGAGGCCGGCATCGAGTTCCACGCGTCACCCGATGACTTACGCGCTGCTGATTGGGGCTGCGACGGATGCAACCGCTGGCTGCCAGGACGACCATACGCAACAGCGCCGGACGGCGAGTATCCGAACGGGCTGCAGTTCTGCTGGGTGTGTGCGGGCACGCCGATCAAGGATCGCATGGAGCGCGAGGAAATGAAGTACTACGAATCGCTAAAGGAGATCGTATGAGCACTGCCGTTCACCCACTCACGGAGAAGCGCCTCAAGGTCGAGGCCGAGTTCAGGAAGCGCCTCAACGCGCTCGAGGCAGCATGCATCGCGCTCGGCAAGAAGGAAGTGGACGCCGAGTACGTGCAGCGCAAGCGTGACGAGGCGCAGCAGTCGCTCGCGTTCCTTGTCGAGGCCGCGGTGCAGGAGGGCATGGGCGATGACTGACAGCGATCCCGTCATCATCAAGGACCGCAACGCGCAGCCCACGCCGAACACGATGGGCGGCACCTTCACGTCGATGGCTCGCGCCATGTCCGACGTAACGTGCCGCCTGACGTACGGGAGCCCGAGTTACGGCACGTGGCGCCGTGCAGCTGACGCGTCGCTTGAGCACTCGCGTGCGAGGCGTGCGCGACCGCACGGCCCGACGTTGCTCGACTACTTCGCACGCCTGCTCATCGTGGCCCCGATCATCGGGATCTGCTGGGTGCTCGTCGTGGTGTTCGCATGATCAGGCTCGTGCTCAAGGGCACTGTCCTGTTCGTCAAGCTCGCCGTGCTCGTCACGCTGGCGATCCTGGCGGGCCTCGTGTACGTCGCGGCGAAGGCGTGGCAGCGATGAAATACAAGGACCTGAAGGTCGGGACGAACATCGGCCACGGCGTCAAGGTGGTCGCGGTGAAGGATGTAGAAGGCCTCGTGTCGGTCGAATACAACACGGGCTGGATCGAGGCACGAGGGCGCGACGATCGCGTCAGTGCCAAGCAACCCAAAAGGAGAAGCAAATGACCTGGCAAACCGTAGCGCTGGTGCTCGGCATCGTGTGGGCAGTCGCTCTCATGTACGTCGCCACCGTGAAGTACGACAAGGGCAAGTCATGATGGAGCGCACATTGACCCGACGCGAGCGACTCGCACACTGGGTCATCGCAAAGTTGGAACGGTACCTCGATCGCATGAGTGATCGCGCGACGTGGACCAAGGTGCCGTCATGATCGTGTGCAGAGCTCGCACGAGCAGCGAGTGCTACCACGGGCGGAAGGAAACCACGATCTATCCCGACGGGACCCAAACGGATGATGGCACGTGGGACGGCGAGAGCGTCGTGTGCGATGCGTGCATCATCGACGTTGAGGCCTTCGCAAATGACAACGATCGACCGATGCTGTACGACGCGATCGAGCACTACCGCGCGAACCTCGCTCATGTGCGAAAGGTCGATGACCTGAGCCCGCTCATGTCCGAGGCCCAAACACGTGCTGCTGAGGCACGACCTGGCAGCCCGCTCGCGCGCTCAGCAGCCGCGTGCCTGATGATGGTCCAGCAAGAGGCCGTCAGGAGGGAAGGACCATGAGTGCGTTCGTCAAGGCTGAAGATGAACTGCGCGGCAAACGCGCTGCGTGCGTAGCAAGCATGATCGAGCAGCTGGTAGAGGCTGAAGGCGAGCCCGTCGAGTGGAGCGTCATGTGCGACACGGCAGGCATGGATCATCACGGGCAGCTGATGCCGGCGATGCACGCGCTAGAACTCGTTGGCGCGATCGTTCGCTACGAGTACACCGACGACGGCGGCACGCGCAGCAAGCCTGCCTTTGCCCTCGCCGAGGGTGTGGAGGTCGAGTCATGAGGCTTCAAGTCGAGGACGTAGCCAAGCGACTGCATAGCGCCGAGGCTCAAGTGCTGAACGAGTTTTACAACGTGGCGCCGCCACGATGGTTCGCGTTCAATGAGAAGGGCAAGGACCTAGTACGAGCACGAGCCCGATTGCTGATGGATCAATGGGAACGATACGAGCCGGTGATCGAGGGCACGTGCGAGGAGATCACATGATCCTGCGAGGACTCGTCATATCGCGTGAGCGCTTGCAGGACGTGTCCTCCCGCGCTGACGCGGCGAAGGCAGCCTCAGGGTCGGATTCGAGCTCGCGTCGCCGTAGGAGCGAGCAGGGCGTCGTATCAGAGGCCGTGATCGCGGACACGTACCGCGAACGTGAGCGATGCCGCTGCACCGAGATCGGCCTCGTGCCTGGGCTGCCCGTCAACCAGCTCCGCGACCTCGGCTCGGGCTGCACCGACTCGCGCAAGGGCGTCGGCGGCAATGACAAGGGCGTGTGTATGCGCCTCGATCGTTTGCGAAGGAGGTACGGACGATGACACGCAGCAACGCATTTGTAATGAAGATCCTTCCACCGCTCGATGGATCGCACGGGCCGGTCGGCTACTTGAAGGCCTACGATCCCGAGGCCAACGATGGCTGCGGTGAAGTCGAGCTCACGTTGGACCTCACCGAGGCGTACGAGTTCAAGGATCCTGAGCACGCGCTGGCAACGCGTTACACGGTGCCCAAGTGCCGACCGTATCGGGACGACGGTATGCCGAACCGACCCATGCTCGCGTTCGTGTGCGAGATCCTGTCGAAGCAGGCAGCGTTCGCCGAATACGCTGACCTGAACTGATCGTGGCAGCACGCAAACGGAAACGTCCTAAGCCCCCGCGTACGCCGGCGAAGCTCCTGCCCGACTGCGAGGCTGCGCAGGGCATCGAGCGCAAGCGCTGCACGCAATGCGGCAAATGGAAGCGCCTTGGTACGGACGGCGAGTTCACATATCGCAAACGCTACCTCGACGGGCAGGACCGATGGGTGCGGACACCGACGCCAATGTGCAAGCGCTGCGAGGCCGATCGGCAACTCGTGCTCCGCGCCCAGCGCACGCCCGACGAGGCGCACGCGTTGGAGCAGGCAAAGTGGCAGCGCGTCAAGAACAATCCCAAGCGCCTTGAGGAGATCAGACGCTACTCGCGTGAATGGCACACCGACAAGCGCCGCAAGCAAGGCGTCAAAGAAAGGATCCTCCCGTACGCACCCGATACCAAGGTGCCAGCAGCGCCGTTGCTCAACTGGATCGCGCAGTTGCCGTTGTCGCTCGCTGAGGTCGAGCAACTCGCAGGCCTCGGCAGCCACACGCTGGGCAGAAACGGGAGGCTGCAAGTCAGGACGGTCGATCAAGTGCTAACGGTGCTTGATCGTCCCGACGTGTTCGTGGTCCTGTATCCAAACAATGAAAAGGGCAACAGCAATGAGCCGTGACGAATACGCAGACCCAGCACCGCATCGCCCAAGCGGCGCGGGTTCCATCGAGTTCATTGGTGGTGTGAACCGTGACGGCACACCGTTTGTGCACTTGTTGAACGACGGCAAGAAGTTCGGTCAGCTGGACCCCGGCGAAGCGATACGCATGGGCACGCGTGCGATACAAGCTGGCATCGAGGCTGAGCGCGATGCTGGAGTCGTGCGGGCGCTACGCAAGGTGGGCGTCGATGACGCTAACACCGAGAAGGCGATCGCAGCAACGCTGACGATGATCCGCGAAGAACGCGACCAAGCAGATCCCGATCCCAAGTACGACGTGAGGAGGCGGCAATGAGTCCCGATGCGGGATCGTTCCCAATGAAGCGACTAGACGAGGGAGAAGCGATGCTTGAGCAGGGCAAGGTGTACGCGGTCACGACGGAGCTCACATTCACGGGCCGATTCCTACGCATCGAGAAACGCAACGTGGGGCACTCGAACGAGCACGAGGTCGCGGTGTTCAGTACTGACGACGGGGGCTGGTCGACCGGCAATGGCCCGCTGCGTGTGCTCCCGCTCGCCGACATCAGCACGCGGCCAGTTGATCATTCGTAGACCTTCCGCTATTTGCATCGGCCGTCGTGCGTCCATATCATGTGACGTTCGTACACGCCCGACGACCCAAAGGAACAACTCAGCAGTGCACTTGTTTGTCATCGACCCCGGCGGGACCACCGGCATTGCCGAGTTCGTTGATGGCACCCTGATCGATACGTGGACCTCGGTCGCGCCACACGAGGCGCTGCGTCGAGCGCTGCGACGTACCAAGATGCACTCCCGGCCCGTCGCTGTTGTGTGCGAGCGGGGACCCGTCAATCATCGCCGACAGGCAGCAACGTGTGAGGATGTCGAGTCACTCGTTGAGCATGAGGCGAAGAACGTCTACTGGATTCGAGCGAATCAATGGAAGGGCCACCCGGCCTCGCGACCCGATGGGACTGACGTGCAGGAAATGTCTCGTCATGAGCGCGATGCCAAAAGCCTCGGACATTGGTTCCTCGCCACAAGAGGAGATAGCGTTGCCCAAGAACTCAGTGATCAATCGCACGCCGCAACAAGCAACCCGCGAACTACTTGACGTATCAGTCACCGAGCGTACGGCGTTCCGCACGTGCCGTCGGCGTTGGCTGTATGAAACGATCGAGAACCTCGAACCGAAGCAGCGCGAAGCCTGGCACCTAGAGTTCGGTACCGGCATCCACACCGCGCTCGAGGCTTACTACAAGGAAGCGATGGGCCCAATGGGCTCGCTCAACGCGGCACTCGATGCGTTTGAGGAATGGTTCGTTGAGGCATCCGAGCCCCTCGAAGGCGAAGAGTACACGGCGCTGTATGACCTTCGCGAGCTCGGCAGGATCATGCTTCGCAATTACCCGCAGTATGAAGCGACAGCGCCCGTGCAACTCGGCAAGCCTTACGCGATCGAAGGCGAATGGATTGACGGTCACGAGTTCCACGCTGCACGTCCAAAGGGGTATCCCGAATCAGCCGAGGTCGTGCGTCACGAATCAGGGCGCCTGCTCGTGCCGATCGTTGATCCCGAAACACGCGAACCGATTGCTGGCAGCCACGGCGAGACTGCACACCTCTCGGCCCGCATAGACATGCTGACCGAACGCAAGACGCCGAAGAAGGGGCTATGGATTGTTGATCACAAGACGGCGGCACAAGCGCCGAACGATCGCGGCCTCGACTTCGATGATCAGGTCACTGGCTACTGCTACGTCGTGTGGCGCTGGACAGGCATGATCCCGCGAGGCGTCGTTTACAACGTCCTGATCAAATGCGAGCCCAAGGAGCCTCGCATTCTCAAGGACGGAAAACTGTCAACGGCAAAGGATCAGCTGACGACGCCCGACCTCTACCGCGAAGCGTTGCAGGACCACAAGCTGATCATGCCAGGCGGGACGATCGTGACCGAGCAGCACGCCGCATGTCTCGAGGCGCTGCTTGCTCGCGGCTGGGACCCGTTCTTCCGCCGCTTCGAGGTCACGCGTAATGAGCAGCAAATGCTGAACTTCGAGCGACGGCTCCTGCAGGAGCACGACGATATGACCGACGCGATCGATGACGGCAAGTTGTACCCAAACCCGAGCACCTTTCATTGCCCCATGTGCTCAGTGAAGAACATCTGCCTTGCGCACGAGGACGGCAGCGATGTCGGCGACGTGATCGAACATCAGTACCGCGTCGCTCCTGACAGGAAGGCACGCCGATGACCATGGACATACGCGAGCGTCCGGGCGTCACGCACAAGGTACGCATTGGCGAGTTCACTGGCTTTATCACGATCAACGAGGATCCCGGCGAGGTCTTTATTCACGACTTCGGCAAGCTCGGCTCGGCGATGCAGGGATGGGCTGACGCGTACGCGATCATGGTTTCGCTCTACTGGCAGGCACACGGGAACCTCCTGCCGATCGCAACGCGGTTCGCCAAGAAGCGCTTCCAGCCGTGTGGCAAGACCGACAATCCCGAGATCCCGACGTGTGACTCGCTGCCTGATTACATCTTCCGGTGGCTTGCGCTTCGCTGGGATGATCCCGACCTCAAGGCGATCCTGGAGATGACGGCATGACGAACCCACGGTTCTGGCAGGCGATCAGCAACGCGCACCGCATGGTCGAGATCGGCGAGGCTCGTCGTGTCGATGGCACGAGCGAGGGCGTCGACTTCAAGGTTTACGCAGCACCCGGTCCGTGCATACGGATCGACATACCCACAAAGGAGGCTTCAATTGCCAGCGGACCTGATCGTGAACTTCGTGAGGGAACGAGAGACCAAGAACAAGATCATGTTTCGAGAGGAGCCTGACCTCAAGGTGGTCGGCCGTCTCTACATGGACAAGAACGTGTACGCGAGGATCGGCAGTCCCGCCACGCTCGAAGTCGAAATAAAGCCTGGAAAGGAAAGCTAGTGGCATTGCAGATTACAAACCCAGCGGACACGCGGTTCGCCAAGGCGTTGTTCTTCAGTCCTCCCGGTCATGGGAAAACGCACCTACTCGGAACCGCGCAGGAGGACGAGCGCACGTCGCCGATGCTCCTGCTTGACTTCGAGGGCGGTGAGGAAACGCTCGCGGGCCTCGACATCGATATGGCCAAGATCCGATCGTGGGACGACTACAGCGAGGCGTACGAACTGCTGACGTCCGACAGCAAGGACAACAAGTACCGATCGGTCGGCATCGACAGCGCATCGGAGACGCACATCTGGGCGCTGCTCGAGATCGTCAAGCGTAAGGGTCCGACACGCAAGGAACCTGACCTGATCGAGCAAGGCGACTACGGCGTCGCCGGCACGCAGATGCGGCGTCTGTTGCGTGAGTTCCGCGACTTGCCGATGCACGTGTTCTACACGGCGACCACCAAGGAAGTCGATGAGCGCGGGCTCGGCAAGGTGAAGGTGCCGGCGTTGTCGGGCCAGATGGCAGACGAGATCGTCGCGCTCATGTCCATCGTCGGCTACTTGGCGATTCAGCCCAGCGAGAGCGAGGACGAAGCGATCGATCGGATTCTGTTGCTGCAGAATTACCCGGGCTTCAGGACCAAGGTGCGTACGGCGTGGAAGACGATCGCGCCTGACGAGATTGAGAACCCGACAATCGGGTCACTCATGGACGCGCTGCAGATCGACACGCGCCCGAGTCGTGAGGATCGCGTTGGCAGGCAGGCCGACATACCAACAGAGGAGGAGCTGCCACCGGACGAGAACGAGGACGAGGGCGAAAGCAGCAACGGCGCGGTATCGATCGATGAACTCACCGTCGCTGAACTCAAGGAAGAACTTGACGAAAGAGGAGTCGAGTTCAATCGCAGCGCGTCGAAGGGCGACCTTCGCGTGGCACTGCGTGACACGATCGCCGCGGACGATGGGCAAGCAGACCCGTCGGGCGGCGACAACTAACAACCAGCAGCACGAAAGGAACACATCATGGGCGGATTCAAGGTCAACTTCGCTGAGGTCGAGTCGAGCTTCCAGCCGATTCCCGAGGGCCGTTACGATGCGGTCGTGGAAACGGTGGAAGTCCGCGAGTCGAACTCGTCGGACAACGACTACCTCAACTGGGAGTTCAAGATCCTGGACGAGGAGTACGAGGATCGGCGCTTGTGGATGATCACGAGCCTGAGCCCGAAGGCGCTGTTCCGAGTCAAGGACACTTTCCTTGCCCTCGGTGTCATCGAAGAGGATGACGAGATCGACATCGAGTGGGAGGACGACGTAGACATCACCCCGCGCGAAGGCCCGAGGATGATCGCGCCTGAGGTCGATGGGCTGCCATGCGTCGTCGTCGTGACGAACGAGGTCTACGACGGACGCGAGCGCAACCGCGTCAACGAGATCGCACCAGCTGACAGCGAGCCCGACGCACGCCCGGCAAAGGGCAGCAACGGTGCCGAGGCCGACGACAAGGCTCGCTCGGGGCAGAAGACCAAGGCGGGCGCCGGCAAGGCGCGCTCGCGAAAGCTGCGCTAGGAGTTTAGGAGACTCCTCCGCGGGGCCGTGGTTGTCAAGTCCCACGGTCGGCGTACCCCCCGGTCGCTTTTACCCTCCAGTTGGGGCGGCCGGGGGATCGCCTCCAATCGAAAGGACAGCCTTGAGAGTAGCCAAGCAGTTCACGTTTCACGCAGCACACCGCGACGAAGAGGCCGACGATCAATGCGGGCGCTTGCATGGGCACACGTACCGCCTGGAGATCGTGGTCGAGGGCGAGCACCAATACGGGAATCAAATGATGCTGCATGGCGATGTCCTCAAGGAGGTCTACAAGTCGTGGGTCGAGCCGTACGTGGACCATCAGTACTTGAATGACACGCTGAAGCCCACGAACCCGACTATGGAGAACGTCGTTATGTGGGCAAACCATCGAACGCGCGAAGGTCTCGAG
>WUUC01125062.1_pt1 | contig 11592 bp, 11 predicted proteins | sample 6278441 | NCBI WGS metagenome assembly WUUC01 (sample SAMN13675441, study PRJNA597444) | soil metagenome | isolation source: soil | place: USA: Washington | collected 2017-10 | reverse complement strand
TTGACAGGTGCAACGGCAACCAGACGCGCGCCGCGGAGATGTTGGGCTTGTCGCGCGACCAGTTGCGCTATCGCCTGAAGAAACTCGAAGAGGGCATCTCCGAAGGGTAAAGACAGCCGTCAGCAAACTCCTGAAAGTCAGGCAAATACCTGCCAATACCAACGCGGGTATTTTCATCCCGCCGTTTCATAGATCGCGTCAAGCTGTGTAATTATTCGCTATCTTTTGGTCAGAATTTCGCAATTTACAGGAAATGTTCTTCAAACCTTGCCGTATTTTTGCGGCACACACATTGCTTAATCTAAAAACGAGAATCACTTGCTGCCTCAAATCATGTTTTGAGTGAGGTGAGAATATGAAACTTCTTTTAGCAGTGGATGGCTCTGAATTCAGTGATGCGGCTGTAGAAGCGGTAGCCCAGAGGCCCTGGCCGGCAAACAGCGAAGTAAAAGTTCTGACAGCCATAGAACCGTTCACGCCTTATATGACGGAAGTGTGGGCGACTTCCAATGATTTCTGGGAAGAGATGGACAAAGCTGCAAAAGAGCAGGCAGATAAAGCCATTAATGGCGCGCTCGAACGCTTGAAAGCTGCAAAAGAGCAGACCTTGAAAATCTCTACAGAGATCGTCAGAGGCAATGCCAAGCATGCCATTCTTGATGAGGCGGAAAAGTGGGGCGCGGATTTGCTCATCATAGGCTCGCACGGCTATACGGGATTAAAACGCATGTTACTCGGTTCGGTATCGCAAGCGATTGTTTCCCATGCGCATTGCTCGGTTGAAATTGTTCGCGCCCCTGCAACAACTTAAAGTGAATGAAGATCGGACCAGGTGTATTCATGCAACAAAGTTTTCAGGTTTTGCCCGAATCTGTCGGAGGAGCGTTGCTACATCGCACCGCTGCTTTCTCTAAGGTCAAGCGATTGAGCGAAGAAGAGGCGAAAACCTTATTGAGTGAAGGAACGGTAGGGCATTTGGGCTGCATCACCGAGCGAGGTCCTTATGTGGTTCCCCTCCATTATATTTTTCACGCCGGCGACATCTATATTCACTCCCGTATGGGGAGGGAGATTCAAACCTGGCGACAGAATCCAAAAGCCTGTTTTCAAGTCGACAGGTCGCATGATGACGATAGCTGGCGTAGCGCGATTGCCTTCGGAAAATACGAAGAGATTACCGACGCCGAAGAAGGTGACTGCCTGATGCGGCTCCTTCTGACGCGCTTTCCGCACCTTGTCCCTGCTGAACCTTCGTCATTTGAAGCGAAGCAAGACAAGGCGATTATTTTTCGCATCCGCGTTGAGCATATCTCTGCAGTGGGTGAAGAGTAAGGCTGTCGGTTTGACAGTTTGATTCGCGAATTCGTAAGGGCATAAATTCCCGGTCTTGGCAAAGCGATAAAGCCAAAGGTAAAACCCTCACTTTCCTACCTGTACCGCATGCCGCCAAGGATGCAGGCGCATGATTCGCCGCCAGGGGGCACGCTAAACTGTGCTCCATAATCATCAAGGTCGTTGATAATGAAAAGCCTGCGGAACGGAGTTTCCAGGCAAAGAGATTTTCAAGGGCGCAGGGGTCAATTTTCTATTCAGTAAACGGGAGGAACTGAAATGAGGGCATCAGTAGCAAGAGAGATCAGAAATCTCAAACAGGAGTTGCTCTGGAAAGAGTCGGAAGAGAAACTGGGGCAGCAGAAGCGCCAGATCGAAACCGCTATCGCAAGAAATTTACGCGCCATCGAAGAGATGCGCGAGGCCACCTCTGAAGACGGGACAGGCGAAGCGGATTACCGTTATCGCCAGAACCTTCAGGCGATGCTTCGCAATCTGGATGAAGCGTTGCAGAGATTGACCAATAAAACTTTCGGTCGTTGTCTTGACTGCGGAAAGAACATTGAAGGAAAGCGTTTGCAGATTGCTCCGACAGTATCGCGCTGTCTCGCTTGCCAAAGTATCCTGGAAAGCAGTCTCCATATCGTAATTTTATAGCGCAATTTTACTTCTCGCCGAACAATTTAGATGCCCGGGTAATTCGTTTCTGCGGGATTTGAAAGTTTGAGTGGTTGACATGGTACTCGCATTTTTTTCATTAAGTCAGATGAGTGGGCGAGCAGATCAAATTACGATTTGCGCAGCTTTGCGGCTTTCGCAGTCCGGCATGAAAACCCTTTCACGCCAAGAGGGGAAAGCCGCAAAGCAAATCGCAACCTTGATTGCTCATCGCCAGCGTAAATTTTGAAGCGCAACCGCGCCAGTCATAGGGTCTGTTTTACAGAGGCGCTGTGAGCTTTCTACTCTATCTTCCCTTCGACGGCTTTCGCCTCATCGGCTACCCGCTTGGGCATAGAAATTTCCAACAGCCCGTCCTTGAAGATGGCTTTGGCTCTATCCGCTTCGACCGCGCAGGGTAAAGTGAACGAGTAAAACACCACTTTCGAGTTCTGCTCTCTCGACACAGGCTCGTCACTCTTATCTTCAGCGCTGCCTTCCATCCTGGCGGTGATTAGAAGATGGTGCGTCTTCAGGTTGACCGTAATCTCTTTCTCATCGAAGCCGGGCATCTCGGCGAGCGCCATAATTGTTGTGTCGGATTCACGGATTTCCACAGGAATCTGCAGCAAAAATTCGGATTCGGCGCGGAACCAATCTTCCGTGTCGTGTCCGATTTCGTAGCCTCTCTCCTCAAAAAATTCGTAGGCGCGACTTTCAATCCTCCGGTACAGCTCATTCATTCGGTCAAAGAGTTTCTCCGTTTCAACGATGAGCTCGCTTCCGTTTTCAGCTCGGGCAAGCTGCGTTTTCGTACCGGATTGTAAGGCTGTTTGACTTGGCATGATTTTTACTCCTTTCAAACGAAATTAAAATGATGGACTCGTCCTTTCGCGAACGACTTTGCGGGAGCAGCAGCGGGCTACGCTCATTGCTTCCGCAAGGCTTCTTCGTGAATTGATGGGTATCTCTGCTGATGTCTATATCAGCCAAATGGCGAGGATTTTGCCGAATCTTGAGCGAGAAAGGTCGAATTGGAATTGGAATTTAGGAACTTTTGCTCGCCGCTATGGGTAACGTTGCACCAGACTTTCAACAAGATAAAATCAATCCAGCGACGCAGCGATTATAGCCAAACCTAAGCACAGTAAGCAATCAGGCTGTTGAGAAAAATGCCGCGCCAAAAGCGCGAGGGCTGAAATGTTCCCCTCGCTCGACGGCTTCCGCGCCGACTCTTGCCCGCCACCAAATCTGCGGCATCTGCCTGCTCAGCCACTATGCTTCTGTTATCGCGGTATTGTAAGCTCAAGCCTTATGAATCGCTTATGGCTCAGACGGTATGCGTGGTTATCCATCGCGGCGGCAATCGCCACCATAGCCTTAAAGAGCCTTGCCTATTGGCTTACCGGCTCAGTTGGTCTGTTGTCAGACGCCATCGAATCCATTGTGAATCTGGTAGGCGCATTGATGGCTCTGGCGATGTTAACAGTCGCGGCTCGACCTCCTGATGAAGACCATCCCTACGGCTACAGCAAAGCGGAATACTTCTCAAGCGGCGTGGAAGGCACCATGATCTTTATTGCCGCCATCAGCATCGCAATCGCCGCGGTCGCCCGTCTCCTGCATCCGAGAGCCATCGAACAAACAGACGCAGGCCTCCTCATCTCCCTTATCGCTTCGCTCATCAATTTGGTGGTTGCGCGCATCCTGATACGAGTCGGCAAAGAGGCGAATTCCATTACGCTGGAAGCCGACGGGCATCATTTAATGACCGACGTCTGGACTTCGGCGGGAGTGGTCGCGGGTGTCGGCATTGTGGCTTTAACCGGATGGACGCCGCTTGACCCGATTCTCGCTATCGCGGTTGCCATTAATATCGTGTGGACAGGCTTTCAATTGATGCGGCGCTCGGTCTCAGGTTTGCTCGATAGAGCTTTGCCCATACAAGAGCGCGACGTGGTGGTGGAAATTTTTGAGCGTTATAAACAGCAAGGTGTTGACTATCATGCGCTTCTCACCAGGCGCGCAGGGGCGCGAAGATTTGTCTCTGCCCATGTGCTCGTCCCCGGCAGGTGGACCGTGCAACGCGGACATGAACTGCTCGAAGAGATCGAACGGGAGATCCGTAACACGCTTTCGGACGTTACCGTCTTGACTCACCTTGAGCCTGTCGAAGACCCCGTGTCATGGGAAGACATAGAGCTGGACCGATGAGAACAGTGAATAGTGAATAACGAATCGTGAAGGTACTTGCTGATTCATGAATAGAGTCGGAATTCATGAAGAGAGTCAGAAATCAGTTCCACCACGATTCACGATTCACTGCTCAGACCGCTTCGCCTTGAGCCGCTACCGGTGAGTCGGCACGGTTATCTTTGAAAAACAGAAAGAATAACAGCGCACAAATCACCGTCACAGCACAGGGGACCAGGAAAATCTTTGTCCAATCGACAGTATCGCCTGTCGTGAAATAGGCTTGGATAAAACCTGTAAACTTTGAACTGATTGCCATCCCCAATCCCAACACCACAAATGTAATCAAGGCTTGCGCTGAGGCACGAATATCGGGAGGCGCAACCGAATCAACATATACGTAGCAAACAATAAAGAAACAGACATAGCAGATCCCATGAAGCGAGAGCGCGGCAATCACCAGCGATTTTGGTTGTCCCAAAGCAAATACCGCATAGCGGACCGGCCAGAACAGAATACCCACGGCCATAGTCTTACGCACTCCCCATTTACCGAGCATCCAGGGCAGCGCAAGCATCGTACCGATTTCGGCAATTTGCGCGATCGTCATCACAGCTGAGACATTGGCTTTGGCTACACCAACCGATTCAAGAAAAGGCGCGGTCAACATATAATAAAACTGTAATTCTGTTGACACGACAAACGCGATAATCATGAACAATAGAAATGACGGGTCGCGTAACAGCTTCAATGCGGCAAGGAAAGCCAGAGGGCTATCACCTTTCTTTTGCGGAGGCGTGTGCGGCAAGGCAAAGCAGAACAACCCAAGAATGATGGAAAAGAATCCGCCAATCCATAAACTGTCATCACCTGGCAAACCGGGCAAACCTTTGTTGTCGAACATCTGACGAACAACTGTCAGTAACAATCCAGCGGCAATCCAGCCATAGGTTCCCCAAACCCGCACCAGACTGAATTTCTTTTGCGCATCGGGAAGATGATGAAAGGCTATGGAATTGGTCAGCGCAAGTGTTGGTCCATAAACCAACGACCATAAGCCCATAAAGAGTAGAAAATTCCCGTAAGAGGTTTGCATGGCAAGCAAACAGAGAAAAACTCCGCCGGCAAGATGCAAGACGGCGAGTAATTTTTCGGAAGCAACCATTCGGTCTGCCAACTGCCCTGCAAATAAAGGGGCGATCATGCAGCCTAGTGGTAAAAGCATAAAGATTGTGCCCACTTGATTGCCGTCAAAACCTAATCCGCCTTCCGATTTTGAGCGCAGCAGATAGGCCGAAAGCACAGTCGCCCACATCCCCCAAACCATATACTGCAAGAACATCATTGCTGATAAACGCCATCTAACGCCTTGATTCATGATCTTCCTCTTTGTGTTTTGAATTTAGTCAAGCAACCAAGCAAAAGATTTGGCTGGATCAATAACGGTAAACTCGCGCCTGCTATAGGCTTTGCCTTTTGCCTTTTGCCTTTTTACTTTTGCCTTGCTGCTCACTTCCGCTGAAATTCTGCCGTGCCCAGCAACACGCCTACGAGTTGAGCGATGCGACGGTTCGCCGGCGTCTCAGGCTTGCTCTGCAAATTCGTTGTCATTACCCTTGCCGGTCGGTTTGCCTCCGTCGAAACGGGCCGAGTTTGCGTTGCCGCTTGCGTCGGTTGCGCGGCCTGGTCTGCAAAACTATCGCGCAATGCCTGTTGGCTATCGTTTGATAATTGGCTGTGCGTAATGAGCGTTGTCAATTGCTTCATCAACAAATCGGGATTGTTTACGGCTTCGGCAGAAACCAAACGCGAAGGCTCATAACTGGTAGCGGCAATCCTATGGTTTGCCAGATCTACGCCGAAATTGATGCGATTCAAAAACACGCCCGCGTTTAGCCACGCCGCGGAATTTTCCTGGTAGCCTGTCGGCGCCGGTTGTTGATAAAGCGGCTCGCCCATCTTCCTGAGCCAATCATTGAGCTGCGGCGTTCCCGATGTGTCCCCGTCAACGGCGCGAATCGCTGATGCCACCAGCTCAAGCGGCGACTTCACCTTTGAGCGAAAGCTTGCCGGTGAGTTGAACTCTTGTGAAGTAAAGATGGCGCGCAATACTTCGGCGATGGCGCCATCGGTTTTCAGGAAGACTTGCGCCACGCGCTCAACAAGCGTCTGCGGCGGATTGTCTGAGACAAATCTCTGACACAATTTCTTCGAGATGAAACGCGCCGTCGAAGGATGACGCGCAAGAATTTCTATGACACGCCTGCCATCCGATATGCCGCCTCCGGCCAGGATCGCCACACCTAAAATTGTTTTGCTTCCGGTGTCATGCATCCACGGGCGAAAGACGAAACCACCGCCTTGATAAGGCCTGTCAATTGTCCAGCCGGTAAAGCAACGCGCTACTTCTTGAACATCCTTTTGCGTGTAGCCCCCGTCAACGCCAAGCGTGTGAAGTTCCATCAACTCGCGCGCATAGTTTTCATTGATGCCCGGTTTACGTGGCGCGGGCGGCGGCGTTGCGGGCGATTGCGGCTTGTTGGGTGTGGGTTGCTGATTACCGGGGGCCGCTGGTTGACCCTCTTTTGCCGTCATCATCGCTTCATTCTGTGAATTGGCTGGCGCCGCAGGATTGGCTACAGGAGCCGGTCCCGCGCCTTGAAGCGGTGGCGGATTTTGCGGTCGCGGCGGGCGCGGTTGCTTCGCGTCGGGAGAAGCTGACATCCAGTTATCGAGATAAAACATCATGGCAGGGCTTTCGGCGACAGCCGCCAGCAGGTCGCGGAAATTGCCCAGCGCGTTCGGACGAATGACATCGCGTTCATAACTTGTCACCATCCATTGCACGGCATCTTTTTGCGCGAAGACATTGAAATGATTGAACCAGAAATCTGTCATCACTTCCTGCAATTGACGATTGCTCGAAACGGCGCGAACCAGTTTTTGCTGAACCAGTTCGCCGTAAATTTGCTGCGGACGACCAAACACCGGCGGCGGATTCTTTTCGTTTGCCCGTTGATCAACCACTGGCGGCGGCGGATAAAACTGATAGAGTTCCGCCTGCGTCATCCGCAGAGTAGGCAATACCGCCAGGCGTTTTTCTACTTCGGAATCGTCTATGGTTTCGGGACGCAATTGCGAGTCGAGAAATTTTTCTACGCCCAGGCGCCTGATGGTTTCGAAATCGCCGGGGCGAGCGCCAAAGGTCAGGCGGTTCAAGAGGTGCAGAATCTTCTGCTCCTGGCTCATCGGCGCCAGGCGGTTTTTTGCAGACCCAGCAGCAAGGCGAACCATAGGCTCTGCGCTTGCCAGTCCGTTTGTGCCTGCCGGATTCGCCTCACGATGGCGCGGCGCAATATTGATAAACACGAAGCCGGGCGGCAACGGAACAGGCAATTGGAGATTGACTCGCGGCAACCTGGCCTGCTGCTCTTCGGTGAGGAACGCCATCACTTCATCCCGAATGTCATTCTGTTCTTTTTGAACCTCAATTTGAAGTTTCTGTGAGTAAGGTTGCACGGTTGCACGCCCGCGAAGCTCTTTGATTTTTGGCTCATGGCGGGCAAAGACTTCGCGCAATTGAGTGAGTTGCTCGTTGCTGAGCGCAAGCCCGTCAGCGATTCTTTTGACGGTTGGCTCCAGCGTCAAAGGTTGTTGCTGCGCCAGCCGTTGCTGTGCCTGTTGCGGCGCTTGAGCGAAAACCTGCGCAGGCGCTGGCCACATGGCCGCAATGAGGGAGAAGATAAACAAACGGGCTTTTGGCTTCATAGCGACTCCTTACAAAACTACCAGGGGAGATAGGGACAGGTTACCGTTGATTGCTGATATTGAGCAATAGAGATTTATTCATTTCGCTTTCTATTTGCGTCATTAGTCGCTTTGCAATAGGCCAGCGATTTTTTTATCTCCTGCGGCGCAACTTTTTTATCGCTCACCGGTTTTCCAGGCGTAGAGAATTTTATGGCACAAGCAAACGATGAATTCGTTGCGATCTTCGACGAGGTCTACGCGAATCTCTGTCGTTTTCTGGAGTGTCTGCTTGGCAATCACAGCAACGCTCAGGACATTGCTCAGGAGAGTTTTTTGCGACTGCATGGCTATGGCGTGTCTCGCCTTCCAACTGGCGAAGCGCGTTTCTGGCTTTTTCGCGTGGCCCGCAATCTGGCGTTGAACGAACTGGAAAAAGGACGGACGCGAGTGAAATTTACAGGAAAAGTTGCAGAGACGTTTCACCCGATTCCGCCGAATCCTGAAGAGATGGCCGCCCAATCGGAACGCCGGGAAAAGCTATTCGAGTTGATGCGCGCTTTGCCTGAACATCAGCGAGCGGCTTTGTTGCTGCGCGAGCAGGAAGAGATGAGTTATGGAGAAATCGCCGCTGTGTTGAAGGTTTCCGAAAGCAAAATCAAATCAGACATCTTTCGCGCTCGAAGCCTGTTGCGCGAAAAGTGGAATGAGATGAATAAAAAATCGGCGAAAGCTTTTTAATCCGTCCGGCAATCAAGCTTGTTGAAGTTCAGAGAATCTGGCTGAGGATTTATGGATTGCAAATTCACAGAGAAAATATCGCTATTGATTGATGGCGAATTGACGGATGACGACGCCCGTCAAATTCAGTCACACGTATCGGCCTGTTCCCTGTGCCAACAGGCTCAAGAAGATTTTTTACTCTTGCGGGCAGAGATTCGGGACTACCAAAGCGAGTTTGATACCAACACGCAGCGCCAGAGGTTGCGCAACCTTCTCACCAACGGCTCATTGCTCAAGGGTGAACGTCTGCCATTCTGGCGCAGAAAAATTGCCTTGCCGGTTCCGGCACTGGCGCTGATGGTTTTGCTGTTCGCGGCTTTGAGCCTGTGGGCTGCCTATCTGCGCGCCGCCAAACCGCCGCAAGCGACTGAAAACATTTTGTACAAGAGAGAGAGTGAGCCTGCGGTAAACCCTTTCGATATGTCGCGCTTCGACAATGGCGGACGCGCGATGATTTACACGGAGCGGCGCACCTCAACAAATAACCAGCCGCAGAAGGAATTCAGCCAATGAAAACACCTGTAAGAATTTCGCTGCTGCTTCTGACATTGATTTTCCTGCTGATGAATTCGGCAAGCAGTCTTTCGACAAAACCACTCGTCAGTCAGGCGCGACGTATAGGCTTTCAGATTGCCACCATCGAAGAGAAAGGCAATCAGCGCAATGTCATCTCTTACGCTTTGGTTGAAGGGCCTGCGGGAACCGATTTCGACATAGACCTCAACGGCGAGCGTTTCAAGATGCGCGCCGAATTTCTCACGGACCTTCAGCAAGACCATAGCTTACTGCTTCGCGCCAAGCTGCAAACACGCAGATTGTACGGTTATTCAAAGCATATGCTGCCGCTTTATGAGGAAGATGAGCAGAACCAGACCCTACGGCTCGGGTTTGATGAGGATGTGATTTTGCTGCCTTTCGGGGGTAATGGCGGCGATGAAAAACTGAAAATCGAAATCACTCCGGTGATGACCGATAAGCCTGCTTACGATGATTCCGGCAGACTGCACGCTCTCGAAATCAAAATACCGAAGGTCAGTCCGGGCGGCCTCGTCAGCATTCAGGCACATAAAATCCCTCACCGCTTTGACGCCGATGTGGTGCTGCTCGAAGACGGCATAGAGGTTGCGCACTCACAGGTCAACCTGCTGCTGAGAGAGAAGCAGGAGGTGTTGTTGCAGCCGCTTTCTCAAAACCGCGCCGCCTTGAACAAGCCACTGGCTGTCTATCTCAGCGTTGAAGACTTCATGCAATCCGGCCACAATAAAAATGCGGTTATCAATTTCGATATTTATCAAGCGGAAACCCGCGAGCCTATCGGTCGTAACTGGTCAGGCGTTGCCAGAATCGCTAACGACTTGAGTTATAACTTGGGCGAATCTTACCTGCCCGCTTCCGGCAAAACATATGAATTGAGGTTCAACATCAGAATTGCCAAAGGCGAAATCGTCGAATAGCTCTGCAAAATTTTATCGTCCATACAACTGAACATTCTCAGATAGCCATTTGAGAACAACCCGTCACGCAACAATATTTTGTTTGGCATACAGGAATCGCCTTCCTGTCCGGAGAAATTATGTTTAAAAAATATATCTGCTTTTTCATGGCTCTGTTCTCACTCCCGATATCTTCATCCGCCGCGCAGGAGCAAGCCATCGATACGGCTCTGGCTGAACGATACTTTCAGGAGGCGCGCGCAATCTGTGCCAAAGATCAAGGCAGGCTTTGGGGCGTTTCGCTGTATGGGCCTATGATGCTGGTTGACCGCAACACGCGAATGATGGTTGCCAATCAAAGCGACGCCGAAGGACGCTTACGCAAAGAAGGCAACGTCTTTGTTGGCCGCCTGCCCGACGAGCAAAACATCGCCAATACGGCAACCTTCTGGGGTGGCGTCAAGTGGACGATGATCATTTTTCCTCTGCCGGGTGACGAGCACGACAGAGCGCAACTGATGCTTCATGAATTGTTTCATCGCGTGCAGGATGAACTCGGTTTCCCGCTTGCAAATCCTGCAAACGCGCACCTGGATTCCCAGGCAGGCCGATACTGGTTGCAACTGGAATGGCGCGCCCTGCAAAGCGCTTTGACACGGCAAGGGGGTGAGCGTCGCAAGGCGATCGGCGACGCGCTGATCTTCCGCGCCCGTCGCCGCGAAGTTTTCCCACAGGCTTCGCCCGCTGAAAATGAGTTGGAGTTGAACGAGGGGCTTGCTGAATACACAGGCGTAAAGTTGCGCGGCACGACGGACGCCGAATCAATCAACTTCGTTGCCGGAGAATTGCGGGAGTTTGCATCGCGGCCCAGTTTCATGCGCTCTTTCGCTTATGCTTCAGGACCGGCTTATGGATTGTTGCTGGACCAGACGAAATCGAATTGGCGAAAGAGTGTAAAACAAGAACGTGATCTGGCGGCAATTTTAGCGAAGGCGCTCGCCATCAAAACGCCAGTAGCCTTGCAGCAAAAAGCCGGGCAAGCTGCCAGGAGATACGATGGCGACACCCTGCTTGCCTCTGAGACAGAGCGTGAAAAGAGTCGCCAAAAGCGCATCGCGGCATATCGCGCGCGATTCGTTGAAGGGGCTGTCTTGACCATCCCCCTTACCAGCGAAGTGCGCTATGGCTTCAATCCGAATAACCTCGAAGTCTTCGATGAATTGAACACCGTCTTTCCGAATGTCAGAGTCAGCGATGTTTGGGGAATTTTGACCGTAACAAATGGCGCAATCCTGACGCGCAAAGACGGCCGCCTTGTAAAGGTCACGGTTGGTGCGCCCGCCAATCTTCAAGCGCAACCCTTGCAGGGCGATGGCTGGACCCTGGAGTTGAAAGAGGGTTGGAAATTGGCGCCCGGTGAACGCAAGGGAGACTACACCATTAAACA
>WUUC01009517.1_pt1 | contig 11592 bp, 9 predicted proteins | sample 6278441 | NCBI WGS metagenome assembly WUUC01 (sample SAMN13675441, study PRJNA597444) | soil metagenome | isolation source: soil | place: USA: Washington | collected 2017-10 | reverse complement strand
GCTCATCATTCCGCTCGGTGACTGGGCCCTCAATGAAGCCTGCCGACAGAACAAGGCTTGGCAGGATGCAGGACTTACCCGCATCAGCGTCTGCGTCAATGTCTCGGCACGCCAGTTTCAGGACAAGGACTGGTCGAGCCGGGTAACTCGCGCCCTGGCGGACAGCGGTCTTGATGCGGAATATCTGGAACTCGAACTAACCGAGAGCGTGTTGATGCGCAATGTCCACAAGGCTATTGAAACGATGAACAATTTGAAAAAAACCGGAATTCATTTCGCCATCGACGATTTCGGCACAGGTTACTCCAGCCTGAGCGCGCTCAAAAGCCTGCCTGTCTCACGCTTGAAGATCGACCAATCTTTCGTTCGCAACCTCGTGCACGACGAGGACGACCGAAGCATCATATCGGCGCTGATTTCGCTTGGGCAACGCATGAACATGATTGTAATTGCCGAAGGTGTCGAAACAGAGGATCAGCTCTCGTTCCTGCTTTCCAGTGGATGCGACGAGGCCCAGGGTTATCATTTTAGCAAACCCGTCGACCCAGAATCAATAGCGGGCCTTCTCGAAGCAAACTGCGCGCGCTCAAAGTCGAACGTGTTGCCATACATTTCGAAGACGACGGCATCATGCAAGTTGGTTAAAGCTGGACCTCGCAGTATTGTGGAGTAGAACGTCAAAGTTAGCGCGTCATCGATGCTCATAGAATTGATCCTTGAGCAAAATGATAAATGACCGACCAATTCAATTGCCGCCGCAAATTTCCCGTGAGGAGCGCCGGCCGGGCTTGTGCGGCAAGAAGTCATTGCGATCGTTAGCGTTACCTTTTACGCTTAACCCAATTGTCATTCTTGAGTTGTTACTACTGACGCAGAAATCAGGAGACCAGGAAATGCTCAAGTTCATGTCCGCCGAAGGGCAGCCAGTTTACGTGAACCCGCATACTATTGTAGCGGTCCAGAAATATCCTGACGCGCAACACACAACCATTCACACTCTGGGACCGCAAAGCCCTAGTCACTTCTGCATCCTGGTGAACGAAGAGCCGGAGGCAGTCGCAACGCAGTGGCGGGAGGCGTTTAGGCAGATTTCATACTTAAAATGATCACTTCAGGACTTCATCAACTTTTAGCCGTTGGTTTGGAGCCCTTCGAGTTGAGCCAATATAGTGCATCCATCAGATGCACAACAAGAAGTTAGGGCGCCCGGGGGCAGCTATAGCTGAACAATGACAAGTATTCCATTTACAGTGAGGTTCCCGTCAGCACCAGTTCTCGAACTTGCCGACAGCTACAGCCTCAACGGCACGGCAGGGTTCAAGGGGAAGTTCTGATCGTCTGAGTATCAGACCCTGTGGAGCTCAGGTGTTGCCTGAACTCCACGGAGCGGTCAACTATTTGGAAAAGTTGCGATCGCTGCCAATGACAGTCTTTCAACGGGCACTCCGTGGCAAGAATCCGGTCGGTAGTGATTGTTTCATGGCACTGTTACGAAAAGACGTCATTCTGGTGAAAGTGGTTCAGACCTTCGGTCAAAGGATATGTCCATTCTTAATCAGCAAGCGTAGGCACTTCAATTAAGCCTTGTGGCGCGCATAAGGTTGGATGGTTTTTTCGTTTGGGCGGAACCAATCGGCGTCCTCGTGGGTTCGGGCCGCAAACATGGAGGTCGGGCCATGACGGACAAACGCGGTCAAATAGTGAGGCTAGAACCATTCAGGCCGGATTTCCGGTTTGCTCTTCGTTTCCGTTACCGTGTGTGGTGGGACTGCACATTCTTACCCTTTCTGGATCGCCTTGCCGGAATTGAGAACCGACCTCAAGTCCGGCGTCGTGGATTTCGGTTGTGCCACCGGAAGGGCTTGCCCAGGTGAATTCTACAATTGACGGACGATGGTCCGGTGGTGTTGACTCGATGGCCAGTGGTGTCGGCCCACTCGGGTTTGCGGAGGAAGCGAGGCGGGTTTACAGATCGACAATTCCGTCTCCGACCCTTGATGCCGGATTATTGTCCTCAAACAACCGGTTGGCGTCTACGGCATTATTACGCCCTGGAATTTTCCAAATGCGATGATCACGCGCAAGGTGGGGCCGGCCCTCTTTGTGGCACCGGTCGTCCTACGTGAGGCAATGCGGCAAGGCCATTGCAAGCGAAGAAACGTTTGGACCTGTCGCGCCGTTGTTTCGGTTTGAGACCGAGAAAGAGGCGATCGAGCTCCCAACGCCACTCAGTATGGGCTGGCCGCATACTTCTTCACGCAAGGCCTGAAGAGAGCCTGGAAGGTTGGAGAAGCGTTGGAGTTTGGAATGGTTGGCTTGAACACAGGTTTGATTTCAATGGAAGTTGCACCATTCGGAGGCATGAAACGTTCGGGCCTGGGACGCGAAGGCGGTAATACTGGCATCGACGAGTATCTGGAGCACAAGGGTTTTCACATCCGCGGCATTTTTTGATTATGACGGCGCAAGCGTAGCCTCTTTGCGTGCCGCAATCGCGCGCAAATCTCTCGCTGGCCCATATGCGAGATTGGAGTACGGTGGCCGCAAGCATTACCGCTGAGGGATCTTCCTCAGTCTTGCAGAGACGAAATGGCGCAGTCCATTTCATTCACCGCAACTAGGGGTTGAAACATGCTTCCGAAGCACTTACGTGTGGGTCAGCCGACGCGAGTCTCCTCCCATTTACCTGCTTCGGCTGTTCCCCTTTGGAGGTTTTAACCTTCACAATTGCGCCGGACATTCTTAGTCCGGCACTTTTTTTGGCGTTATTACTCCAAAAGAAGCTCAGCAAAAAAGACTGGCGTTTTACCCATCCACTCGTTGTCTGATTGGTTCAGATCAAGGGAACGCTATTGATGGTCACGATCAGACACGGGGCGCAAAAGGTTAACAAAGCCTGTAATTCGCACCGTTCGGGGATAAACGCGGCCTGCAAAATTAATGCGACAAGCCCGCGGAAGGGATGATCTTGCCGGCGGGTTCAAACCGCACGGCCGGGATCGGCCCTGACGAAAGCCTCGATCTCGCCGGGCTGCGCGAGCCATAGTTCTTCACGATGTGAGACGATGTGATCCAGCGCTGCTGTCAGTGCCGCCAGCCGGAAGGGTTGGCCGGAAATGAAGCTGTGCACGACGATGCTCATCACCAACGGCTGATTGCGCGCCGCCATCAGCATCTCGTCGAACTCGTCGACGATCATCTGTGCGAAGTCGCGGGCGGTGGTCTGGCGGCCGATCAGTGTCGTGCTGTCGTTGAGCTCGAGCGCATAAGGCAGCGCCAGGACCGGTCTGCTCCGGCTCTTCAGGAAGACCGGCTGGTCGTCCATGCGCAGATCGAGGAGATAGCTGAAGCCGGCCTCCGGCAGCAGATCGATGGTGTTTTCAGTATGGGCGAGCCAGGGACTTGACCAGCCGCGCGCCGGAAAGCCCTGCTTCTCCACGATTTTCGCTTGCACCGCCTTCATATAGGCCAGTTCCTCCTCAGGGCCGAGGTTCGCGAGCGTGTCCGAATTGGTGAGGCCATGGCCGACGATTTCGATGCCCGCCTCCTGTGCGGCATCCATCAGCGCGGGCGCATGATCGTAGACCTCGGTGTTCAGGAGCATAGCCGGCCGGATGCCGCGCGAGGCAAAACGATCGATCAGCCGGAAGCCGCCCACCCGGTTGCCATAGTCGCGCCAGGAGGTGTTGACCATGTCAGGTTTGCTAGCACCGGGCATGAGATCCTCGGTGAGCCCTTCGCCGAAGCGATATGCCTCGATGCCGAAGGCAACATAGAGCGCCAGGCGGTTACCGTCCGGCCAGCGGAAGTCGGGACGCTCGGTAATAGGCTTGAAGTCATATCGGCCATGGGTCGGAAGCATAGGATTCTCCTTTGTCTGCGTATCAGGTGCCGCCGTAGCCGAGCCAGCGGTTCATGCCGACATCGCGGGCCGCGGCGCGGGCGACCATCGCCTCGTAGTGGGGCAGCCAGCGCGTGGCTTCGGCTCGGGCCGACTGCAGTGCCCCCTTACGTTCGGTGAAGATCGCCCGCGCTTCGGCGCGGAGCGCGCTTTCGTCCACGGTGGTGAGCCGCGCGCCGTCATAGACGATCCGTCCGGCAACCATCGTCAAGCGCACGCCGCTGCCGTTCTCACAGAACACCATCTGGCGCCTGATATCGTTGAGCGGTGTGAAGGCAGCCGTGTCGAGATCGACCAGAGCAAGATCGGCATGGCGCCCGGCCTCGATCGCGCCGAGGCTGTCGCCACGCCGCATTGCGGTCGCGCCGCCCTTGAACAGGCAATTGAGGATCTCGTCCGCATCAGGCCATCGCCGGTAATCGGGATCGCCGATCGTGTGGATCAGGCCAGCCTGTTTTGCGACGCCCCACATGTTGACCGCATCGTCGGCGATCGCCTCGTCGGTGCCGAGGCAGATGGGAATTTTTCGGTCGCGCAGCTTGCGAAACGGCATTACGCCGCTGCCGAGTCGGAGGTTGCTGATGGGATTGTGAGCGACCGTCGCGCCCGAGGCCGCGATCAGGTCATAGTCGGCATCGTCCATCCAGATCGCGTGGATGATGTTCATCCGGTCGGAAAGAATCCCGAGATCGGCGGTGTATCGCACCAGCGAGCGGCCGGAAAACCTCGGTTGCTCGTCGGACAGCACGCGTTGCAGCTTGGTTTCCAACATATGCACGTAGTAGGGGAGGTCATGTGTTCGGCTCAGATCGTCCAGAGCGCCCATATAGTCCGGCGAAATCCGCTGCGGCGCCGAACAGGAGACCGCGGCTGCGAGCCTTCCCCCCTCGGCACCGTGCCAAGTGTCAATGAGATGCCGGTAACTGTCCAGCAGGCGCTCGCGCCCAAAGGCCGGCGCGGTGGCAAGTTCCGCTCGCATGTCCTCGGGCAGTAGTTCGGCGAGGAAGGGCAGTTTCTCGAGTTCGGCAAGTTCGGGCTGGTCAAGCGCTACGGTCGCGCGGATGCCGACGTCGCGATAGGCCTGCATCACCGCATCGATCACCTCTGGTGTCGGATGGGGCACGAAGAACGCGTCATCCTGTACGGCGGTGGTGCCGGTCTTCAGCATCTCCATCGCCGCCAGCACGGTGCGCACATAGGCCTCGCGCGGCGATGGCCTGAGCGCCTCGAAATCCGGCGATTCATAGAGCATGAAGATTTCCAGCGGCAGACTGGGCAGCATCCCCTTCATGTGATTGACCGGTGAGTGGAAATGGGCGTTGACCAAGCCTGGGATGAGCAGGTCGCCTCTGCCTTCGACCACGGTTGCGTCGTGTGGCGTAACGGCGGCAAGATCGTCGCCGATGGCCGCTATCGCGTCGCCGATGACGAGCAGTGAGGTGGGCCCGCTCGCTCCCTCGAGATGGGCGTCATCGTAGACCCGGACGTTGCGGAACAGCACGGACATGGGTTGACACCTTCTCGCGACAGGAAAACTTAAGGCAGTTTGGGCAGACGAAATCCCGCCGGCGGATAGTTATAGGTGGAGTGCTTCGACGTCCTGAGGCCGGTGGCCACAAGGCCCTCGGCGAATTTCAGTCCCACGGTCACGCCATCAATGACAGGGACGCCAAGCCTTTGGCTTAGCGGTGCGACGAGTTCCGAGAGACCGGCGCAACCCAGAATGATCGCTTCGGCCTGATCTTGCTCCATTGAAAGCCGGGCCTCGCCCTCAATGATGGGACCGCTTGCCGCCTCGTCGTTCTCGAGTTCGAGCACCGGCACGTCAACGCCGCGCACCGTGCAGCGGTGCGAGAGCCCGGTCTCGCGCAGTACCCTGAGCGAATGTGCGCGGGTGCGCGGTGGCAGCGTCACAATTGAGAAACGGTGGGCGATAAGCGACGCTGCCTGGAGCGCCGCTTCCGTCATGCCGATCACCGGACCGCGAGCGATCTCCCGCGCCTGATGCACACCCGTATCGCCGAAACAGGCGATGACGTAGGCATCTACGCCTGCGTGCTCTCCCGCTCTGACCATTTGCATGACACCGAGTGCGCCGAGCGCCTCCTCGGCATGGCTTTCGATCGAAGCGGCGCCGGTTGCGGGCTGGACGGCAATCACCTCGGTCCCGGGTGCGGCGATGGCGCTCGCGCTCTTTAGAAGGCGGGTGGTGAAGGCGGCGGTGGTGTTGGGATTGATGATGCATATCTTCATGGTTCAGCTCGCCAAGGCGTTGAGCCGGCGGCGGGCTTCGCCTGGCTTGGCACTGAACATCGGATCAGCCCCGTATCCTGAGACGGCAAAGGCGGCGGCAATCGTGCCTGCCCGTGCCGCAGTCTCCAGGTCCGTGCGTTCGTGAAGCAGGGCGGCGAGGAATCCGCCGGAAAAACTGTCGCCTGCGCCGGTTGTGTCCACCACATGCGCCGCCTGGGCGGGAATCCGGATCGTCCGACCCGTAGCCCGGTCATGAACGAGCACGCCTTCTGCCCCGAGCTTGATCACAACAACTGATGGGCCCCGGCTGGCAAAGGTGCGGGCGGCGGTCTCCCAATCTTCGTGGCCGAGCAGTTGCCGCACCTCCTCGGCGCTGGGCATGAAAATGTCGCACTGGCTGATGAGCTTGAGCAGCGCCGGCTCGTTGCCGAGAATGTAATCCTCCTGCGTATCCAGTGCGACGAGACCGCTGGATGTGCGCTTCAGACCGGAGGCAAGATGGATCTGTGCTTCAAGCGTCATGGCCAGGATCAGGAAGATCTCGGCCCGGAGGTAGGGCGCCGGAATGTCTGCGATCGTTGGCGACAAGATGTGAAACGCCTCATCGCCATTGAAGAGCGTCCAGGTACGGCCGCCATCGGCGTGATAATCAATCCGGTTGTGCAGCGAGGGAAGGTCGCGCGGCGGCAATCCAGCTTTGGAAAGCCCCACCGCCCGGATGCGCGCGCTCACCGCGGCCGGCCAGTCGGAGCCGACCGGGGCGACCATCTCGGTACGAGGCTCGAAGAGTCTGGCGGCGAGACAGGCATAGAGCGCATCGCCACCCGTGCATCCGGGGCGCTCGGTGCCATCTGGGAGGATGACATCGTCGATCGTCAGATTGCCAAGACAGACGAGACGCGGATCATCCATGGCGCTCATCCCCGGGCCTCTTCGGCGCGGCGGAATTTTTCCATTGCGACGTGATGGGCGAAGAGTTGCACCGGAACGCAGTAGACGAGCGCCGAAAGGCATTCGGGTACAGAAGGAAGCCTGAGTACCACGTCTGAATGGGCATCGAGCATGTCCTGGTCGCCAGTCACGATACTGTAGACCCTTCCCTTCCATCGCTTGCCTTCGAAGGCCGTGTCCCGTGCCCGGAACACAGAGGGACCATCGGGTGCGATCAGGAACAGCGGGTCGCCTTCCTTCTGCGAGTTGTAATGATGAAATTCCTCGAGCGGAATGGCGATCCCCTGATCGGGTGAGCATTCCTTCATCTTCGCAGCACCGAACATGGCTGTAGCAAAGGCTGGACCGCCGGCCGCATAGAGATAGAAATCGCGCTCCGCCTCGCGCTCTGCAATCGCCTCGATCTGGGACTCTACGCGGGCGGTGACCTCGTCCAACTGGTCGGGAACGGCGTCCAGCGCGGACTGCAGGCTGTCGATGCGCGGATCGCTGGGAACGGCCGCACGGGCCCAATCAAGCGCAAACTGTGCGAGGAGCGCAAGCGCTGCGGTGCTGGCTTGGGTTGGCCAACCCTTGCGCTCGGCGCGGATCATCAGTCCACGGTCGGATTCGGTCATCAGCGCCGAGCCTGGCGTGTTGCTGAGCGCCAGCGTTTTTGCCCCGAGGGCCCGGGCAATCAGCATCGCCTCGACAGTGCGGGTGGTCATGCCAGAGGAGCTCAAGGTGATGACGAGCGTGTCAGGGTCGGTAGTGCGGCTGGCGTAGTAGGCATAATCGAGCGCCTGGATCGGCTCGACAGGAATACCGAGCAGCATTTCGAAGATGTCGCGCACGCCGAACATGACGGCGAGTGAATCGCCGCAGCCAGTCATCACGATGCGGCGAATGCCCAGGCCGGCGAAATGCCGGGCAGTGTCGATTGTCTCGTCGCGGGCCATATGGATCGTCTCGCGGATCGCGTCGGCCTGGCCCAGTATCTCGACCCGCGTTAGTTCCACGCGACGCCTGCGCTTCTCGTCGAGCGGGTCGTCGGTCGGCAGGGCGTCCATCAGGCGCGCCTCTTTCTCGAACAACGTTTCGACTAGGGCCCGTGCCTTGGCGTCGAGAGGTGAGTCGGGGTGGAGAAGGGGTGTCACGTATGACTGACTCATGACTTCGATTTCCAATTCCGGATTCAGGCAAGTTCGCAGCGGCGGCTGAGTAGCTGGGCGGCGAGGAAGCGGCCGGGGTCGGCCTTGTCCTGGCTGACATTGGGGTCAAAGCCGCTTTCCACCGCCATCGCATAGGAAAGCATTTGCAGCGGGGCAGGCACCAAGAGCGGCGCGAGCCATGAAGCCGTCGCTGGAAGGCTCAGCCTATAGGTAGCACCTTCGACGGTATGACCTGCCGTTTCAATCGCCAGCGTTCGCATGCCGGCATGGGCGAGAGCGCCAGCGGTGTTGGAGGCGAGGCGGGTGATTTCCGGCGTCGAGGCGATAAGCACGACAAGCTCATCCTTGCGGCTCGACCAGAATAGGCTATGCGCAAATTCCTCGATCTCGCTGGACCACACCGGGGCCTGGACGACCTTGACCAGCTTGGCTGCACCATAGTCGGCGGTTGCCCAGTCAGGACCGGCACCGAGCACTCTGATGCCGCCGAGGCCCTTGCCGAGCACTTCGCCACAGATGATAGGGAGTATCTGCTGGCAAACCTCGAGACTTTCCGGAATGGTACGCGTCAACAGCGCCTCCATCTCGCAACCCATGCAGCCGGCGCGCGGCGCACGTCCCGACGCCCGTGCGGCGCCCTCGACCAGCATCATCAGGCCAAGGATTGTACCGCTATACCGTGTGGTCCCGGTGAGAAACGGAGCGATGTCGTCGATCTTCAGGGACGCGACGGCATCCGCCGCCGCTCCCATTGCGGCGCCATCCTCATTGGTGAGGGCGACGTAGCGTCCGCCGGCGGCGCCGATGCGCTTGGCCGCGGCAATGGTGCGATCGACCGTTCCCGACATCGAGATCGCCACGGCGCGGTCCGCGGGTCCGGGCTTGTGGCTGTCCGAAAGCAGATAGTCGAGGCTTGTGACACCGGTCATCGGCAGGTCGAAGACGTCTGCCGCGATGGCGCCGATGGCGCGTGCGGCAAACCAGCCATCGCCGCAGCCGAAAGCGGAAAGCCGGCCGCCGATGCCGGGAGCCAAATGCTCGGCCCCGATCGCCGCGAAACTGTCATAGCGCTCAAGAAGGCCGGCAAGGACTTCGCCTTGCCGGAGGATGTCGACCAGCATGTGCGGCTGGCTTTGCATTGTCGTTGGCATTGTCTCACTCCTGAATGACCAGAAGCTGACCGTTGTCTCTTTCATGTGCAAGGAAAAACTTCGAAAAATTTCGATAGCGCTAATTTACAAAATATGAGAACAAAAATTGAGCAGTTTTAAACAAGGGGATTTTTGCCGTGGCGGCCTTGAACTCAATGCAACGTCATCAGCAGATTCTGGAGGCCCTCGAGGCCGATGGAAAGGTCTCGGTGATGCATCTCTCAGACAGCCTTCGGGTATCTGTGGTCACCATCCGCAATGATCTCGAACATCTTGAGCGCCAGCAGGTTCTGAGGCGTATCCGCGGTGGTGCACTTGCCGTGCGGGCGGCGCGCTTCGAGCGGCCGTTGCACCTTGCCAGCCAGGCCTTCACCGAAGAGAAGAAACGGATTGCCAAGCTCGCCGCAACTCTAGTGCGAGACGGGGAAACGATCATGATCGATGCCGGCAGCACCGCGCTCGCCTTCGCCCGCGCGCTGTCAAAGTCCTTGAACAACGTAGCGGTTGTCACCAATGCGCTCGATGTTGCCCTCGTGCTTGCCGAGCATCCCGGCATTCGGGTCGTGGTTACAGGCGGTACGCTGAGAGGTATGCAACGCTCTCTGACCGCACCTTTTTCGACGCTGGTGATCGGGCAATTGAACGCCGACACCGCCTATGTTTCCTGCACCGGTATCGATCTCGACAAGGGATTCACGACAGGAAGTTGGGAGGAGGGCGAGGTCGAGAAAGCGATGATCGCTGCCGCAAGCCGCTGCGTCATCCTGGCCGATCACAGCAAATTCGGCCATGTCGGCAGCGCCCGCGTGGCTGATCTGTCGACAGTCGATCTGCTGGTCACGGATAGCGACGCCGCGCCGGAAACCGTCAGTTCCTACGAGGCGCTGGGGCTTCAGGTGCTGACCGCGTAATGAGCAACCCGCAGCGATGCGTGGCACTTTTTTGAGCATAAACCAGCTGTCCAAAACCGTCGAACTGCTACTTTCGAAAAAATTTCATTGTCAAAATTTAGAAAAAGCGCAAGCATCCCCTGTCAGTAACAAAAAAAGGGAACAGCCAGATGACCTCAGGGCCAATACTCACAAGGCGGCAGCTTGGGCAGGGCGCCGCTGCACTTGCCATACTTATGAGCCTTCCCAGTGGCGCATTCGCCCAGACCGAGCCGATAGTGATTGCCTCGGAAGACGACGTATCGACGCTCGATCCGCATCTCATTCGCAACAACCATCCGATCGGCAGCGTCGTTTGGTCGGTGTTCGACAGTCTCGTCCGTCGCAACGCCGATGGCACACATGAGCCGCGTCTGGCGCTGAGCTGGGAACAGGTCGAACCCACCCGCTGGCGCTTCAAGCTGCGCGAGGGCGTGACCTTCACCAACGGCGAGAAATTCGACGCCGCGGCGGTGAAGTTCAATTTCGAGCGCATGAACATCTCGCCCTTCAACACCGAGAGTCAGCTCTGGCCGCAAACCGGCCTGACGGCCATCGAGGTCGTCGATCCGTTGACGATCGACCTCGTCACCAGTGCGCCGACGATCAACATGCTTTACTGGCTGGAAGAGGCTTTCATCGGCGCACCTGCCTATCTCAAAGATACACCGGCCGATGTGGCGGGCGCGAAGCCGATCGGTTCCGGTCCCTATGTCGTCACCGAATGGCAGCAGGGCGACCGCGTCGTATTGAAGGCCAATGCTGGGCACTGGAACGGCGAGCCCGCCATCAAGGACGTCATCTTCCGCGATATCCCGGAACTCTCCTCGCGCATCAACGAACTCAAGGCCGGCAGCGTTGACATCGCCGTAGGGCTCACGCCGGATACCGCCGAAGAGGCCAATTCCGACAAGTCTAAGGCCGTGGCAGTCGCCGGCCTGCGCAAGATGCACATGGGAATTTCCTGCAACGGGATCGAGCCGCTCAAGGACAAGCGCGTTCGCCAGGCGCTGAATTATGCCGTCGACGTCAAGACTATGGTGGAAACGCTGCTTGGCGGCCAAACCAAGCCGATCGCCTCGATCGTCAATCCGCCGAACAACAATCCGGACCTGAAGCCTTTCGACTATGATCCGGAGAAGGCCAAGGCGCTGCTCGCCGAGGCAGGCTTTACTGATTTTGAGATACCGATCGCCTACGGCCGTTATCCGGCTGCCAAGGAGGCTTCGGAAACCATTGCCGCCTATCTCGAGGCG
>WUUC01237736.1_pt1 | contig 11593 bp, 12 predicted proteins | sample 6278441 | NCBI WGS metagenome assembly WUUC01 (sample SAMN13675441, study PRJNA597444) | soil metagenome | isolation source: soil | place: USA: Washington | collected 2017-10 | reverse complement strand
TGCTGCGATCGCACATTCATATGGCGGCGACGTCGTAGAACGATTTAAACGACCTTCTTTATAGAGAGCAATCATGGATACCTTTATCCAACAAATCATTAACGGACTCGTGCTGGGCAGCATGTATGCACTTGTCGCGCTGGGATACACGATGGTGTATGGCGTTCTGAACCTGATCAATTTTGCGCATGGCGATGTGCTGATGATCGGTGCAATGGTCGCAGTGACCATTCTTCAGATCGTGCAAAACGTCGCCCCTGATTTGCCCGGTGTTGTCAAACTGATTATCGCTATCCTTGGCGCTATTCCGGTGTGCGTGATTGTGAACATCATCATTGAGCGGGTGGCATACCGCCGCCTGCGCAACGCTCCGCGTCTTGCGCCGCTGATCACCGCGATCGGCGTGTCGATCCTGCTACAGACCTTTGCAATGATGATCTGGGGCCGCAGCCCGATTCCTGTCCCGCAAGTGATGCCGTCCGAACCATTCGAAATTTTCGGCGCGCTGATCTCGCCGACCCAAGTCATGCTGCTGGCACTGGCGACGATTGCAATGGCGGCGCTGGTGCTGCTCGTTGAAAAAACCAAGATGGGACGCGCCATGCGCGCGACAGCGGAAAATCCGCGCGTTGCAGGCCTGATGGGCGTCGATTCCAACAAGGTGATTGTCCTTACCTTTGCGATCGGCGCCGCCCTGGCCGCCGTTGCCGGCGTGATGTGGGGAGCGAACTACGCCTCCGCGCAATTCGCAATGGGATTTGTGCCCGGTTTGAAAGCATTCTCCGCTGCAGTGCTGGGCGGCATCGGCAATATTTACGGTGCAATGGTCGGCGGCATCCTGCTCGGCCTGATCGAAAGCCTTGGCGCCGGTTATATCGGTGACCTGACCGGCAACTTCCTTGGCAGCCACTATCAGGATATTTTTGCGTTCATCGTACTGATCATCGTACTCACATTGCGTCCGTCCGGCATCATGGGCGAGCGTGTTGCGGATCGTGCTTAAAGGAGAGTTTCATGTCTAGTCTGTTCGATGTAAAACACAATCCGCGCAAGGCATATATCAGTTTTGCCATCCTCGGCATCGTACTCGCGGCGTTCCCGTTCATCGCTTCGAACTTCGGCAATTCATGGGTGCGGATCATGGATCTCGCGCTGCTCTACATCATGCTGGCGCTCGGCCTGAACATCGTGGTCGGCTTCGCGGGACTGCTCGACCTCGGCTATATCGCGTTCTATGCGCTGGGCGCGTATATGACGGGTTTGCTGGCATCGCCGCAGTTTGCGACAGTTCTGGAATCTTTCGTGAACCAATATCCCGCTGTAGGCAATGCCTTGGTGTGGATGTTGGGGCCGGAGGTTTTGCAGAACGGCATTCACCTGTCGGTATGGCTCATTGTCCCGCTCGGGGCAGCATTGGCCGCGTTCTTCGGCGCCTTGCTCGGCGCTCCGACCCTCAAGCTGCGAGGTGACTATCTGGCGATCGTGACACTGGGCTTTGGTGAAATCATCCGTATCTTCATGAACAATCTGAATGGGCCGGTCAACATCACCAACGGACCGCAAGGTATCAACATGATCGACCCGATCCGGATTTTCGGCGTATCGCTGGCGGGTGAACCGGGCTCCAGAGCGACGGTGTTCTTCGGCGAATACGGGATGCCGTCGGTCAATGCTTATTACTTCCTGTTCCTCGGGCTGTGCATTGCGACCATCTTCATTTCGATCCGCCTTCAGCACTCCCGCCTCGGCCGCGCATGGGTTGCGATCCGCGAAGACGAAATCGCGGCGAAAGCAATGGGAATCAATACCCGCAACATCAAACTGCTCGCTTTTGCGATGGGCGCTTCCTTCGGTGGAGTCGCAGGCGCGATGTTCGCTTCGTTCCAGGGCTTCGTATCGCCGGAGTCGTTCTCGCTGATGGAGTCGATCGCTGTTTTGGCAATGGTCGTGCTCGGCGGTATTGGACACATTCCTGGCGTAGTGCTAGGCGGTGTGATCCTCGCCGCATTGCCGGAAGTCTTGCGGCATGTGGTTGAACCGATGCAAAGAACCTTGTTCGGCCATGTGCTGATCGAAGCCGAAGTGCTGCGTCAATTGCTGTATGGTCTTGCGATGGTGGTCATCATGCTCTACCGGCCGGCCGGGTTGTGGCCTGCACCAAGACATGAAGACAGACCCACTGCAAGCTCCGGGCCTTCCGATGAAAAGAAGGAAGCCACCGCGCTTGCAGCATAAGAGGAGATTCCATGAGCGAACAAATCATTCTTAACATTGACGGCGTCAATAAACGTTTCGGCGGCTTGCAGGCGCTGTCGAATGTGAGCGTCAAGATCATGCAGGGCCAGATCTACGGCCTGATCGGGCCCAACGGTGCGGGCAAGACCACATTCTTTAACGTCATTACCGGGTTGTATCAGCCCGACACCGGTTCATTCGAGCTGGCAGGGCGTCCCTATTCGCCGTCGGCGCCGCATGAAGTGGCAAAGGCAGGCATCGCACGCACTTTCCAGAATATCCGCCTATTCGGAGAAATGTCGGCGCTGGAAAACGTCATGGTCGGACGCCATGTCCGTACCCGCCAAGGCGTGATCGGCGCAGTGCTGCAGCACAAGGCGGCGCGGGAAGAAGAGGCGGCCATTCGCCAGCGTTCGTTGGAACTGCTCGATTTCGTCGGCATTGCCAAGTTTGCCCATCGCACGTCCAAGTATCTCTCCTACGGCGATCAGCGCCGGCTGGAAATCGCGCGTGCACTGGCGACCGAGCCCCAACTGCTGGCGCTCGATGAACCGGCCGCCGGCATGAACGCGACCGAGAAAATGGCACTGCGCGAACTGCTGCTGAAGATCAAGGCCGAAGGCAAAACGATTCTCTTGATCGAGCATGATGTGAAGCTGGTAATGGGGCTCTGTGACAGATTGACCGTGCTGGATTACGGCAAGCCTATCGCGGAAGGCGTGCCGGCCGAGGTGCAAAAGAACCCGGCGGTGATTGAGGCATACTTGGGAGGATCCCATTAATGAATGAGAACGTACTGAAAATCAGCGGCCTGAAAATCGCCTACGGCGGCATCCAGGCAGTGAAGGGGATCGATCTTGAGGTCAACAAGGGCGAACTGGTGACGCTGATCGGTGCAAACGGCGCGGGCAAGACCACCACCTTGAAGGCGATCACCGGAACGCTGCCGAGCTGTAGAGTGGAAGGGCAGATTCACTACGACGGGCAGCACATCAGCGGCGCCAAGTCTTTTGAACTGGTGAAAAAGAATCTTGCGATGGTGCCGGAAGGCCGCGGCGTATTTACCCGCATGTCGATTCTGGAAAACCTGCTGATGGGTGCCTATACCCGCAACGACAAGGGAGGCATCAATGCCGATATCGACAAGTGGTTCGGCGTATTTCCGCGCCTGAAGGAGCGTTCCTCGCAATTGGCGGGAACCTTGTCCGGTGGCGAGCAGCAGATGCTGGCGATGGCGCGCGCATTGATGAGCCATCCCAAGCTGCTATTGCTCGATGAGCCGTCAATGGGCCTGTCCCCGATCATGGTCGAGAAGATTTTCGAAGTGGTGCGTACGGTATCCGCGCAAGGCGTGACGATCCTGCTCGTCGAGCAGAATGCCAAACTGGCGTTGCAAGCGGCTCACCGTGGCTACGTGATGGACTCCGGTCTCATCACCATGAGCGGCAATGCGAAAGACATGCTCGATGATCCGAAGGTCAGGGAAGCCTACCTGGGCGAAGGATAAGCAGATCGCTTGCCACCAGAGATCTGCTTCGCGGAATCTTGCCAGGCAATAAAAACCGCCTTGTCCGGGGAAGCCGGCAAGGCGGTTCATTTTTTTGACGGTTGTTGACGAGGATTAAGACTTGTTGCGCCAAAACGACCACTTAGACAACAGACGCTCTGCCGTAATAAATGCCTGATGCAAGGCCGGCTCCGGCGTCAGCCTGAGCAGGACCGGAATACCAAAGGCAAGCAGCGTTACGTCATCCAGCCAGCCCAATATGGGCAAGGTATCGGTAATTAGATCAACCGGGCTGATGAGGTACACGGCAAGAAGCACGGCGCCAAGTTTTACCAGGGCCGGCGTGGCTGGATTGCGGCAGGCGTACCATAGCACGACTGCGTCATGGCCGGCGATTCTCAGGAATCGAAGCAAGCGAGACAACATGTCAATCTCCGGAAACAAATACTAAAAACGATATGGGGCTGACGGCGCCAATCAAAAGCGCGGTCAAAATATGTGACAAAAATGCTCCGAGATGGTTGCGAATTACGATGTTCGCTATGCAATGGCATAATTATCAAATAACCGAGGAGCCAATATGCAATTTGCTTTCCCCCCGAATCCGCCCGCGACCGTTCCCGTTGCGGGCCGTAACGAGTTGTTTCCTGTTCATCGCATCTATTGCGTCGGACGCAATTATGTTGAACATGCAAAAGAAATGGGGCATACCGGCCGCGAGGCGCCGTTTTTTTTCATGAAGCCGGCAGATGCAGTATTGCCGATACCTTATGGGACAGTGGGGGAAATGCGTTATCCCACGATGACGAACGATCTCCATCATGAAATCGAACTGGTAGTGGCTATCGGCAAAGAGGGAAGGAATATCGCCGCCGCAGACGCGATGCAATATGTCTGGGGTTATGCTGTCGGACTTGATATGACGCGCCGCGACTTGCAAGGCGAGGCCAAGAAGCTGGGTCGTCCATGGTGCACGGGAAAAGGCTTCGATCAATCCGCGCCGATTGCGCCGATTCATCCCATTACGCAAACCGGTCCGATTGACCAGGCTGCGATCCATCTCAATGTCAACGGCGCACCGCGTCAGAACAGCGATATCCAAAAATTGATCTGGAATGTCGCCGAGACCATCGAACATCTGTCGAAATACTTTGCACTGCTGCCGGGCGACCTGATTTTTACCGGTACGCCGGAAGGCGTAGCGGCTGTCAAGGCAGGCGATCTGCTGGAAGGCGGTATTGCGGGCCTGGGCGAACTGCGGGTGAAAATTGTCTAACTGGCTTGTCCTGTAACCGGAATCATGGACATGGAGAAAGTGCGATATGAAGCTGTACAGTTATTTTCGTAGCTCCGCCTCCTATCGGGTACGCATCGCGCTGAATCTGAAGCAGCAGCCTTATGACATAGTGCCGATCCATCTGCTGAGGAATGGCGGCGAGCAATTCTCGCCGGAATTCCGGCAGCTCAATCCGGATTCATTGGTGCCGGCATTGATCGATGACTCGGCGGCGGACCCGGCAGTATTGACGCAATCTCTCGCCATTATCGAATACCTGGAAGAGACGCATCCGGAACCGCCATTATTGCCAAGGAATGCGCTCGACCGGGCTTATGTGCGCGGTCTTGCGCTGACGATCGCATGTGAAATTCATCCGGTCAATAATTTACGCGTATTGAGATATTTGGTGCGTAACCTGAAGGTCGATGAAGACAGCAAGAACGCCTGGTATCGACACTGGTGCGAACAAGGGTTGGCTGCGGTGGAAACCATGCTGGCAAGAGATGCCCGGGTCGGAACTTACTGTTATGGCGACACTCCGACTTTGGCCGACTGTTGCCTGGTGCCCCAGGTGGCCAATGCGCAGCGCATGAATTGCGACCTGACGCAAATGCCCACCATCATGCGCATCAATGAAGCATGCCTTGCATTGGACGCGTTCGCCAAGGCGGCCCCGGCGAATCAGCCGGACGCGGAATAGGGCGAGCAGGAGCAAGCAATACCGTGACAAAAAGAGGGGAAGGCCATGGCTTCCACTTATCAGGCAGTGACTTCTCTGGAGTCGCGACGCAACACGTTGAGGTTGTGTGCGCTGGCAATTTTGGGCGGACTGCCCGGTCTCCCCGCATTTGCGCAGAACACTCCGGGGCGGGCCCTGGACGTTCCGTTCGATCCGTCACCTCAGGAAGTGGTCGACAGGATGCTTCAGATCGCTCAAGTCAATCAGAGCGACTTGTTGTACGACCTGGGCAGCGGTGACGGTCGCATCGTAATTACTGCTGCGAAAAAGTATGGTGCGCGCGGTATCGGCATCGATCTCGACCCTCGTCGCGTAGCGGAAGCGCGCGCCAATGCAAAGGCAGCCGGGGTCGAGGACAGGACGCGATTTGCGGTCGGCGATTTGTTCAAGACGGATTTTTCCGATGCCACCGTGGTAACGCTATTTCTGTTCCGGCACGTCAATCTCGAACTGCGTCCGCAATTATGGCGCCAGCTGAAAGTCGGCACACGGGTAGTATCCCATTTATGGAACATGGGCCACGATTGGCCACCCGAAAAGACCGAGTTGGTCAACGGCAGGGCCATCTATTACTGGACGATCACTGAAGCGCAAAAGAAAGCGGTCGGAAAATAGGAGGGCGCTTCAGAGCGCTTCAGTGTTTCGTGATCATATGAGATTGTCTCGCCAGCGCACTGGAATGGCGGAGGCGGCACTCAAAAGATTCCCGTTGCAACTTACAGCCAGGGACGTGCAGCAGCGATGGCAGTGTTATCGGCAGTTGGCAATAGGAGTGGCCGACCCGCCGCAACTAATTTAGCGACTCGGCATAGTGCGGCGCATTACTTCGTCGGGCTATTCGACGGGTTCGTTGTGCTGCCGGTGTGGCCTCCTGTCGCTGCAGGGCCGCCGGTTTCACCAACAGCGCTGCCGGAAGTGACGCCAGTACCTGCTGCACTACCTGAAGTACCTGCCGTACCGTTACTCTGGTTGCCCGAACTTCCAGACGCACGGTCGGCTTCTTTTTCTGCTTTCTTCCTGCTCGTCTTGGCATCGGACTTTTCCTTCATCGTGGTGGTGGATGTGACGTCAGGGGCGGTTCGTGATGGATTACTATTTTCGTCAGCAGCGTAAGCCGAACAGGTAAAAAGAGCAGTAGTCAGAATAAACAAAGGCATTTTCATAAGAGTAACCTTTGGGTGTGTATTAATTAAATTAGAACATATTGAACAACATCTGTTCATCGAAACGGTTCAGCAGTCTCCCTTAACTCTCCGCTTTCTTCGCTTCCTGGTGTTCGGGTTAAGTCATCGCTCCAAAATTTGTTGGCTCTTTTATTTAAACAATGCCTGCCAAAGAGCCGCGCCGCGAGAGCGGGTACGGCGCCAAGTTGCATCAGCATGCGCATCCACGGAAGATCAGAAATTGAATCAAAGAATTTTCAGGAGTTGAAGATCATTTCTGGAATCAGGCAGGGGTAACCTCATTAGCCCTGACGGCTATAAGTAAGATGTAAGCAAGATGTGAAACAAAGCCGATTGGCTGCTCTGCCGGCGCTGGCAATCGGCCAGTACAACCAGTATCACCAGTATCAAGTTCCTTGCCGTCCGGCAAACCGCAGGTTGGTCCGCTGTGCGACGTTTTACCGCTTGCGCCTGTCATCATCCAGGTCTGGTTCAGACCCTCTCGCCCATATCTCTTCAAGTAAGCGGGCGACTTCTTTTTCGATGAATCTTTTGAGTAAATCTGTTTGCCTCCCGGCTCTCAGGGAAGGGGCGTCGTACAGATCATCGTTGACGGCCTCAGCCGCTTTCTGGACAACCAGCGATGGGCCATGATATCTGTCCATGGCAACCTCCGCGAAACTCAGAGCAACTCAGTATAGGCATTGAGTTTTCTTGCGCAAGATCCAAATCCATCTTGTACGTTACAGTCCCAATTTTCAGACTGGTCACGTAAAGGAACGGTTCGGACGGCCGCGGCTCATTCTGCGCTCAATACAGAAAAGGGACTTAACCTGATCCACCCCGTGTTCCATCTAGAAAAGTATAGTCTTCCCGCTCAGGGGCAGACTTGGGGTCGAATGGAGGAAGTCCCTTGGTGGACCGGTGACGATCAGGCGGGATATGAGGGGAAATTTTCCACGAATTTATCTCGAGCCGGCCTCTGCAATTTTTCGGGAAAAACCTTTCGGCCTCCCCGGAGTACTCTTCGGTACTCTTCGCTGGACGGAGAGCGGTATCCGCAGCCATCCTTCAGATGTACCGGCTCAAATCTTCTCTGACGGGTCATGTCAGGTAGACCAAAACTGAAATCAACGTCTCGGCCCGAGTCCCAGTGGGGTCAGGCGCCGCAATTTGGCCCAACTTTACTGCAGTATGGATAACACTTGAAGCAGCTTTTCTATATTTACCGGCTTGACAAAGTGATGATCAAAGCCCGCCTCTGCTGTACCTCTCCTGTCCTGTTCCTGTCCGTAGCCTGTGATGGCAATCAAAGTGGACCTTGCCGTCTCTGGCTGCGCCCGCAATTGCCTTGCCAACTCATTGCCATCCATGTCAGGCAGGCCTATGTCAAGCAGGCATGCATCAGGCGCATCCAGTTGCGCGCGAGCCAAGCCGCTCTTTGCGCTATGCTCGACGATTATCTCGTGCCCTGCCGACTCGAGCAGCATGGCCAGCAGACGCACGGCGTCTACGTTGTCGTCAACCAAAAGAAGGCGCCGCCTTTTTGCCGGCATCATTGCGCCGGGCAGTTCATCTGGAATGTGCACCGCGTCCGATTTCGAAACTCTTGGCAGAGTAACGGTAAATTGGCTGCCTTTTTCTATACCGGCACTAAAGGCGGCAACAGTGCCGTTATGCAGGCCCACCAGGCTTTTAACCAACGCCAGACCAATGCCAAGGCCTCCCTGGGAACGGTCCGGGGTTCGCTCTGCCTGCGTGAACATCTCGAACACACGGCCGATAATGTCCTGCCTCATCCCAATACCTTCGTCGATGACCCTGATAATAACGCTGTCTTGGTCGACGTCCACCGTCAGCGTAATGTTGGCGCCGTCAGGTGAATACTTTGCAGCGTTATTTAACAGGTTGGTAACGACTTGAATCAAACGCTTCTGGTCACCATGAACCGAGGCAGATTCTGGCGGGGTTTGCACCGTCAGCCGATGACGTCTCGAATCGATTAGCGGGCGAACCTGTTCCACCGCATTGCTCACTATCTGTCTTACATCGAGCAAGGATTGCTCGAGCGTCACCAGGCCCCGGGACACCCGCGACACGTCAAGCAAGTCATCGATCAGGCCCGTCATGTGCTTGACCTGGCGGGAGATGATTTCACTGGTCTGCTGAATCCGGTTGCGGTCAAGATGAACATGCCTGAGGAGATCAGATGCCGCACCTATAGGGGCCAGTGGATTGCGCAATTCGTGGGCCAGCATGGCAAGGAATTCATCCTTGCGGCGGTCAACTTCGCGCATCTCGTATTGGCGTGTGCGGGCGCGCAGGGCGGAGGTCGCTGCACTGACAAGCGTGACGCTTTGAACCGGCCGCTCCAGTAGCGTCACATTCCCCAGTTTCAGGTAAATGTTTCGCATCTCGGGCGAATCGAGTCCGCGTTTGCTCAGGACCAGGACCGGCAGGTCGGACCACGTTTGCTGCTGCTTGAGGTATTGCGCGATTGACCTTAGAAAATCCGTCGTCAACGCTTCGTCCGCAATCAAAATGCCACCAGCGCCCTTGTCCAGCTCATTGATGACGTCACCGGAGTTTGAGCAGACGTAGCATTCCAGTTCGGCGCGCTCAAGAACCTTGGTGATCAGTTTCCCATCCTTGCCGGTCGGGGTGTAAACCACTATTCGATGTTCCACGTACTACCTTGGTGAGAAGAAGAATGGCATGGTCAAGCTTCGCCCTTCATGTCATCGTTCTTGCTTTCTGCGCTCACTAGAGTGGGCACGCCGGTCAGGACGCCTTGAAATTCTCGAAGGACCTTTCCTACTTCAATGCCATTTGATGTGATACGGAACTGCCGCAATGTGGTCTCGTGCGCGCTCCCTCGCTTTTTGAATACCGAAACCGCTTTTTCGACGGCGCCGCGCGCTTCAAAATAACGCAGCATTAGTACATTGTCGGCCATGTAACTGACGTCAGCTCCGGTCGTCAACATGCCCACCATCCCCGCCTGAACGCCGATGAGGAATGTAACGACACCGCGTTGGCCCAGGTAGGTCAACACTTCATGCAGATGCGTTGTCAGGAAGCCCGCAGCCGGCATCGCATTCAGATAGCCATTCAGGCTATCGATAACGATTACCTTGGCCCCGGCATCCGCTGCATTGCAGACCGCATGCGTGAACTCGCCCGGTGACAGCTCTGCGGGATCAATTTGATGAATGGTCAGCAGACCGGCTTTATAGGGCGTGCGCAAGTCCGTGCCGATGCCGTCACTGCGGTTCAACAAGGTATTGAATGATTCTTCAAAGAGGAACAATGCGGCCGGTTGGCCTTGCGCCGTCGCCGCCTTCACGAATTGCATTGCCAGACTCGATTTGCCTGTTCCCGGAGGACCTGAGATGAGTGTGCTCGAACCTTCTTCAATTCCGCCGCCAAGCAGAACGTCAAATGTTGGAAGGCCGCTCGACATCTGGGAGCGCTTGACCAGTTCCCGTGACTCCGCAGCCACGAGCCGGGGATAAACGGTGACGCCACCGGTAACAATCGAATAGTCATGTGGACCGCGTCGAAAGGCAATGCCACGATATTTCAGCACCCGTACCAGGCGCCTTTCGGCACCGTACTCGGATTCCCTATGCTGCAGTGAAATGACACCGTGAGCGATGCTTCGCACCTGCTGGTCACCGCCGATTGCAGTCTTGTCGTCGAGCAGTAATGCTGTGCAGGATCGCTTTGCGAAATATTGTTTCAACGCAAGCACATGCCGGCGATAGCGAAGAGCATTTCCGGATAAAAGCTGGAGCTCCGAAAGAGAATCGAGCACAACGCGCGTCGGATTGATTCGTTCAATCATTTCGAGGATGCGGTTGTTCGTCTCACTTAATTCCACTTCGGAGGGATGCAGAACCGTGTACTGTTCGTCCGGGTCAAGAATGCTTTCCTCGGGAATGACTTCGTGGATTGTTATCCCTTTCATCGAGAAGCCATGCGATTCAGCCACAGCACGCAATTCGACATCGTTCTCGGCCAGGGTGATGTAAAGAACTGGCTCTCCTTGTCTGGCTCCCTCAATTAAAAACTGAAGCGCCAGCGTAGTCTTTCCGGCGCCTGGATCGCCCTCCAGAAGATACAACCGTTCCTTGGTCAATCCACCGCCAAGTATATTGTCGAGGCCGGGAACGCCAGTCGAAATGAATGCCTTGCTCATCGTATTCTGTGTAGAAGTCATAAGTCGCCCAAACATGCGGTCGCTGGAAGAGATATACGGAGGGCAACTCCTGGCTGCAAGAGTTCCAGGAATTTGAGGAAGAAGCCGACTATTCTACTAGGTAAACAGGCAACTCCGTTTAATAGGGGCAAGCGAGGTAACAGCAGTACTGGTATCGCACAGGTTGCTCAGAAGAACATGAATTCGCCACAATGAAATAGGTGACTGCGGTAAATCCAATTCCTCACCTTACGGAATTATGAGCACCATCGTCGAATGGCTGCTTTGGTCAAACTGCGTCATTCCCGCTCTGAGCCATCCTGCCAGTCTGCCGTGTGTCAAACTTTGCAGGCTTCTTTGAAGGTAAGGCTTTGAATCTATGGAAGAAAATGAAGATTATTGGTCCCGCCGACAGGAATCGAACCTGTATCTAGCGCTTAGGAGGCACTCGTTCTATCCATTGAACTAC
>WUUC01216409.1_pt1 | contig 11593 bp, 27 predicted proteins | sample 6278441 | NCBI WGS metagenome assembly WUUC01 (sample SAMN13675441, study PRJNA597444) | soil metagenome | isolation source: soil | place: USA: Washington | collected 2017-10 | reverse complement strand
GGTACTTTCGATCAAGGAATTACATGGTTGTCTGACGGCAATCCTGCGACTGAGTGGGCCGCCAACCCTGTTTGCTATATCGATTATTGGTTCAAAGACAACAGACCTCTCAACGAACTTTACATGATGGCAGGAACGTTGCCGAGCCAAGCCCCGGATAACATTACCGTAAGACGGAGTTTTGATGGATTCACTTGGCTTGTTCAGGAAACTATCACTGGACTCTCTTGGATTTTGACCGGAGAAACTAAAGATGTAGACGTGGCCGCCCCTGAAGGTCCGACTATCACTAGCAATGGTGGGGGCGCTACTGCCAACACGTCTTATTATATCGTAGGAAGCACAAGCGTAGCTACGGTTCAAGCTTTCGATTGGTACGAGGATATTACTTATTCAATTTCCGGCGGCGCAGATGCCGCAGAATTTGAAATCGATCCTGACACGGGTGTTTTGACTTTCGATGTAGCTCCTACTGAGGCGGACACTCTAGAAGTTATAGTCAGAGCAACGAACGTCAGCGGTATGTTCGATGAGCAAACGTTGACGGTTGAAGTTCTTGATGTGACGCCTGCCAAATATAGTTCGACAGATAAAGGAACTAATATCACTGTTCAAGATGCTCAGCTTGTCGTCCATACGACGGCAGGATGGCAGAGTGTTCGGTCTGATCTCGCTATCGAGGATGGTGACGAGTTTTATTTTGAACTCGAATTTCTTGACGTTTCGGGTCACGGTCAAGGCGTCATCAATGGTTTTTCCACTTCTGCTGCGGCGATCTTGTCGACCTATGCTGGTTCAGTAGCAGGAAGTGTCGGATGGCAGATTAACGTCGGCTTCTACGGTGGTTGGTCTACTGGTGGGTCATTGCCTAGTGTCGTGACCGGAGATCGCATCGGGTTCCTGATTAGGAAGTCCGCTGCAAAAGTGTGGTTCAGAGAAGTCACGGGCGGAACGGTGGGCGCTTGGCATAGCGGCGATCCCGATCTCGACACAGGCGGCGCGACGATTACAGATGCTACCCTTCTCGCTGCGCCTCAGTGGTTCCTCGCGACTTCACTTTTCACGACCAACTGCCGCGTGAAGCTGCATCCGACTCCTGACACTCAACTTGGTCCGATGCCTACGGGAGCTACCGCTTATGCTGTCTCCGTTTGAACGTATCTACACCAATCAGGCGGGCCTTGGTCGGGTCCACATTTCTGACGGACACCGAACTCAAGCTGGCGGTATAGCCTTCCGATGTGGATGCGAGGTTGAGGGCGTCGTCAGTAGCAAATGCGCGCGGCTCAGGAAGTGTCAAGAACGACAAGGGGCTCCCCGAAACGACAAGGGGCTCCCCGAAGGGAGCCCCACGGACCCGGTTATCCCGGCCTCCACTCTCAATCCGCTGTTCCCGCCAAGGACGGCAAGCGCCTCATGAGAGACGTACAGTCTAGCCGGTCTTGGCGTACCGCTCAAGCCGCTCTTTGAGTTCATCCCCGGTCAGGTAGCTCCGGCGACCGTCGCGCTCGTCTTTGTCTTCCTGGCGAAACGTGGATGCCATGCGGTCGACAATCGAGCGGAACTTATTCTCGCGGGCGAAGTCGCGCTCGTAGTTCATGCACATCACGAGATCGTAGAGTTCCGCGCCGCGTGCGCCTCGCCGATTATTGAAGGCCATGCGGCACGGCGTTCCACAGAATTGAGCGCGAGGGCTCGCGTTCTCAGCCAAGGCTTCACCACACTCTTTGCAGATGCGCGACATCGGAGGCTCCGTTTAGGGAAAACGTTCAAACGGTACGATCAACCTAGATTCGCGTCAAGCGTTCAAATGGGTTAGACGTGACTCGGTGTGAAAGGGACTTCACCATGAGCCTTATGACTCCTGCCGTTATCGATGCCGTTCATCGCGCCGCACAGGCGCTCAAGGTGCCTACGCCCAACCTACTCGCCTGCATCGAGGTCGAGAGCAACGGCGTCATCTTTGCCCGCATCGAGCAAAGCGACGGTGAGACTCGTGACGAGCCGCTGATCCGTTGGGAAGGCCACTACTTCGACAAGCGGCTAGGATCGAACGCTCGCGCCGTAGCTCGTAAGCGCGGGCTCGCGCATCCTCAAGCGGGAGGGATCAAGAACCCGAACTCGCAACAGGCGCGATGGGATAAGCTTCTCTGGCCCGCGATGGCGATCAATGACGAAGCGGCCATTGAGAGCGTGTCGTGGGGTGTCGGTCAGGTCATGGGCGCTCATTGGCAGCGGCTTGGCTTCGCAAGCCCGCAGGAGCTTATGAATCGGACGCGGGAAGGCGCGCACGGACAGATCGATGTCATGCTGCGCTATTGCGCGAAGTTCGGTCTAATCGACGAGCTTCAGCGAGGCGACTTCGCGGGTTTCGCACGCGGCTACAACGGGCCTAACTATAAAAAGTATTCCTACGACACCAAGATGGCGAAGCGCGCGAAAGCGTGGGCCGCTGAACTCAAAGGTCAGCCTCTCACCAACGTCCCCGCCCGGTCGGCGAAGGCCGCGAGCATGGTCCGCATGGGAACGGAAGGGGCGAAGGTCCGACAGGTTCAACAGCTTCTCAAGCGCGCTGGTTACGGCATTGAGGTTGACGGCGACTTCGGTCCCGCGACGAAGGAAGCCGTCAAGCGGTTTCAAGAGGCACAGGGCCTAGAGGTCGACGGGATCGTTGGGCCGCAGACGTGGCAGGCGCTTGAAGGACTCAAGGTCGACCCGTCCGAACAGCCGGGCGTACCGGGGATCGCACAGGCGGTTGTCGACACTCAGGAAGGTCGTCAGGGTGCGGTTGCGGTCGGTAGCGCGGTTGGCATCGAGTCGGTCAAGGCCACACTCTCAGGAGCCTCAGACAGCATCACGTCGCTTGTCGGAACGTCGTCGGTCATCAATACCGTCTACACGATGCTGACGGTCGGGACTGTGCTCTTGACGGTTGGCGGGCTCGCGTGGGCGCTCTATGGCTGGTATCGTGCCAATTCCAATCGAGGAATCGTGACCGGCGAGGTTGAGGTTCCTCAGACCACGAGCGATGAGGTTTGACCATGCCTCTCCTAGGGCTCCCGTGGCTCGTTAAGATCGGCATCGTCGCCGGTCTCGTGGCGGGCCTCTACGGTGGCTACCAGCTTTGGCGCTACAACGTCTGGAAGAGCGGTTGGAACGACGCTCTGGTTGCCGTCGAAAAGCAGAATGAGCAAGCCCGAGCTACAGCTACGGGCGTGCGGACCAAGCTTCGTGAGTGCGAAGACAGGAAAGGGACGTGGAATGTATCGACAGGCGAGTGTGATCCTTAGCGCGGCCCTGATGCTCGGCGGATGCGTTACCGCACAGTCGAACGCTCCGGCGACCGTCAAGGCGGAATGCAGCATCTTTACCGATCCGGGCTTCATTGTTCGCGGCAAGACGAAGCGCGATCAGTCGTGGGTGACGGAGACCCAGGAAGTCGGAATCGAGTCCTGTGGTTGGAAGCGACCCGCGCCGCCGCCTCAACCGGGACAGGCAACGATGAAGCCGAAGAGACGTTGGTTCGGTAGTTAGAAAGAGGGTCAGGGCCGATGCCTGATGATGATGATCTCGGTCTGTCTTATGACGATCCGAGACTTCACGATTGGGGGCAATATCGTCGCCTGATCCTCAGCGAGCTTAAACGCATCAACACGAGCATCGGCGAGATCAACGCGAAAATCGAACGGTTCCGTCAGGAAGACCTCAATCAGATCAAGACGGACATCGCCCTTCTGAAGTTCCAAGCCCTCTTGTACGGGGCTGCGGCGAGCGCGGTTGTGAGCTTGCTCATTGCGGTGTTTACCGCGTACATTCGAACCAAAGTATGAGGCTCCTAATGGCATGTGAGCCGGAGAAGCCTAAGGGGTTGTGGGAAAGAATCTATCGGTTCTTTAAGTGCGGTTCCGATCTGCCGACTCGTGTCGAGAAAATGGACCAACAGCATCGCGAGGTTCGACATGATCTCAAGAATGTTCAGGCAAGTGCCGACGCTCTATATCAACTCGTGCTTCGCATGAGAGAAGATCATTCATGGCAGCAACCGCAAAGTGAGGGTGAGGATGTTCGGCGAGACGATGAAAAACCGAATCACCATTAGCTCGCCTTACACCGAATGGGATATGATCGTTCGTGAGATCGGCGGCGGCATCTGGTTTTGGATGACGACTTCTCTTGCGATAGCCTTCCTAGCCTTCATCTTTCGAGAGCTATTTTTTGAGCCGCGCCGTGGGCCGGTTCTCTCTCCTGAAGAGATCGTGCTGGTTCGGCGTAAAGCCTACCGTGCGTCCCTTTGGACCGCGTTCATGTTGCTGATCGTGGCGACCGGATCGGCCATGCGCGGGTTCCTGATTTGGATGCAATTCATGTACGAGCTAAACGGTTGGAACTCCCGTCCGTGGATTGAGACGTGGCCGTGGTACGGGTCTTCGGTCATAATGAACATCTTCGGCGCGGCTGGCGCGATCTGGCTTCTCTCGCCTGACCGCTGGCGGCTGTTCTTTTCGACGCTTGCCGTGTTCTGGTCGATTACGATCCCGGTTGCAGCCTACTTCCTGTTGCCTCGCATCATCGAGCGGATCAACGGTGTTTGAACGGTTCGCCTGTGCGATCTCCCATGTAGCGGGCAAGCCGTGGGCCACGCTGGCGGCCTTCCTGGCGATCCTGGCGTGGGGCTCCGTTGGGCCGCTCTTCGGGTTCTCGGAAGGCTGGCAGCTTCTAGTGAACACAGGGACGACCATCATCACGTTTTTGATGACGTTCATCATTCAGGCTTCACAGAACCGCGACGGCGCTGCTATTCAGGCGAAGCTCGATGAACTCATACGAGCGAGCCGTGAGGCCCGAGACGCCTTCATAGGTCTTGACCACAAACCGATCCATGAGATCGAAACGGCGCGCGGAGAGAATGATGACGGATGACGACAAAAAGTACCTCGTCAAGCTCGTGCGGCTCGACATGGTGACGCGGGCGAAGTCGTCTATCGACCGTCAGAAGCTCGCGCGGGAACTCGAAGGGCGCGGCACGACCGTACCGGAAACCAAGACCGGCAAGCGGAAGGGTTAACCCTTCCCCGGCAGCTTCCGGCAGTCAGGGCAGTAGTGAAGCCAAAGCTTGCCATCCCTGACGATCAGCCAGTTGGCGCGTTTGGCGCGTTCAACCATGTCATCGAAGTCGTCGGCGTCGACCGTATCGTAATCCTCTCCGCACTCGTCACAGATCATGACCCGATGTCGGTTGTTCCGCTCGATGGTCATATCAAGGGTTCTCCCTGATTGCGGCGCTTGGCATTCGCCTGAGCACGCTCACGTCGGTAGAACGTTTGCTTGTTTCGGCGCTTCCGTTCAAACTCTTCCTGCCGTCTTTTGGCGGCCTCAGCGTCCCGCCTGACCTCTTCCTCCCGATCAGTATCCCACGGCGGCTCTTCGTCAAAGAACGACGCCCTGCGGGCTCTCTCACGGGCTGCGGCGGCTTCCTGGCGTTCACGGGCCTCGCGTGCTTCCCGTTGCTGACGGCGAACCGTCTCAGCCATGTCGTCGGCCCACGACTGTCTAGGCGGCGGCTCGCGAGTGTAGCCTGCGGACCCGCCGAAGATTTGACGCATCAACTCAACGATGGTCAGCTTATGCTCTTGCGCCATCCGGTGAACGAACCGGGCCGCATTGGCGCGCTCGCCGTCGTGCTCAGACCCGAGCAATCCGAGAAACTTTTCCAGCCTAGACCGATCAATGGTCACAGTACGGGTCGCCAGCCGTGGATGTTCATCATGGCGAAGTAGCGAGTCTCTCGCTTCTCAGGATCGTAGGCGAGCAACAGCCATTGCGGATCGTTGTGGTGCTCCGTCGAGGTCCATGTGATGTGAAGCGGAACGATCTGACGCTGGCGGCGCTCGCCGCGCCAGTTGGTGTAATCGATCTCGACGGTTCCAGCTTGAACGTTCATAGCATCCTCTCGATGTCGTGGGCGTAGGTGACGCGGACCTTGCGTCTCGGGATGAAGATTGTCGGTCGCCGGAGCGCGTGACGGTCGAAGAGATACCAAGCTACGTTGTCTTTGCCGACGTGCTCGGAATCCTCAATCCACTTCACGCGGCCTACGGCGACGATCATCAAGCAATAGGCCATGACCTCAGCCGCGTAGGCGTTGTGCGCGAAGTCGGCGCTCAGCAAGAGCCATGTCGGCCTCAGGTTCGCTAGGTGTCGGATCAGGCTCAATGTCGGCTCGCCACGACCACGAGCGGCGGGCCAGGGCGGGTTAGTGATGAAGTGGCTGAAGTTCCGACAGTCGCTCTCTTCGATCTCCGCGTAGCTCAGTGGCAGGGCGTAGTCTGAGGCCGGTCCTGTGGCCTCAGGATCGGTCGCCAGGACCAAACGATGACCTAGACCTACCAGAACGTCGGCGAGGGCTCCCGCACCCACACAGGGCTCACAGAAGCCGTCTACGAAGCCAAGCCAAGGGGTGAGGGCGTGGATCGGTGCTGATGGCGTGGGATAGAAGTCGCGTTCGATCCGTTCGAAGTCTGAACGCTTGCCCATCGTGCCGCCCGTTTGATCTCTGCAATGATATTGGCGATCCCGCGTGGTGATCTGTCGACCTTCGAGCCCCGCGAGAAGACGGCCACGAGCCTCCCGGCTAGATAAATCTTGTGGTGCTTTTTCCCTGGCCGGAACTCCCACGGGAGCCCGGTTTGCCTAAGGGTCTCTTTGATCTCTTGGTGACAGTTTGACATCACGATCTCCTACGATTCAGGGTGCCAGCCTTTTTTGATCTGCCACTCTTTGATGCGGATGGCCGGATCGTACTTCGGCGGGAGCAACACGAGTACGACGCACGCGCCGATCATCAGCCATTCATACCAAAGCATCAGATCAACTCGTTAATGTCGGAGTCGTCGTCTTCGACGACCTCAGGCGGCAGACCACGGTCGACTTGCGGCTTGGCCCGTAGGGTCGGCTTGTCGAAGGCCGCCCTAATGGCGTCCGCAAGGTCTTCCTCAATGGCAACCCGGTATGCGCCGTCGCTATTCGTGTAGCGGACGGCAACTTGCCACGAGCCCGGCTTGTTTCCGATGGGGCTGATCGATAGGTGGATCAGTCCTTTGCCACGAGCCTCTTCGGCGAGCTTGATAGGGTCCGACATCACATCATTCCGAGGGCTTGGCAGTAGAGTTCAAACACCGCTTCCTCTTCCATCCGCTCAGCGTGATCCTTGCGGCGGGCGCGTACAACGCGCCGGAGGATTTTGGTGTCGAACCCGTTGCCTTTGGCCTCAGCGTAGACCTCGCGGATGTCCGCAGCCGTGGCGGCCTTCTCTTCCTCAAGGCGCTCGACACGCTCGACGAAGCTCTTCAGTTGCCCGGCAGCTACGGAGTCGGCGCGCTGGTTATCCTTGCGCCCGAGCGGTCGGCCATCGCCGCCTTTGCCGGTTGGGCCGCCCACGAGATCGTCTTCGTCGACAGAATTTTTCTTTGCCATGATGACCTCAACGGGGTTTGAACTTCAGCATACCGGGCTCGAAGTGGATCGGCTGACCCATCCTGAAGCTGTAGGTGTTCAAGTGTAGATCACCTACCGTTTGATCGTTGATGAATATGAACGGAGCCGCCTCCCCGGAAGCGGCCACTTCGAGATCGATGGGCTCTTCGTTGACCCAATAACCCATGCTGATACGCCAGCGGGTGTTCTCGAAGTTCGCCCTGACGAGCGGCCTACCGCTTTTAGTTCTGATCTCGAAGCGCATCAGATCAAATCCGCCGCGTCCTTAGGAACGCGCTTGGTGCGGCGCGGCTTGCGACCGGCGGTCTTCTCTGCCGCCTTGGGCTCCGGCTCAGGCTCAGGCTGCGCGCCCTGGATCACTCCATCCTTGTGAAGCTGAGCCATCTTCGCTCGCGCTTCGACTTCGGCCAGGGCTTCGTCGGTCTCGCGCTCCTGTTCCTCAGTCATGAGAAGCGGAGAGGTCGCTCGCACTCTGGCCTCAGATTCCGCTCGCTGAGTCGTTTGGGATTCCGGCTCCCGCTTTTTGGTGGGATTTCCCCCGGAAGAGCTTTCCGCCTTTTTGAAGTGGGGCTCGACGATCTCGCGAATCCACGCATCGAGGTCCGCGTAGCTATCTGCCGCTTTGGGATCGTAGACCTCGCCGATCTCGAAGAGGACCGCGTACTCGCTTTCAGCCGGGAGATCGCGGTAGTCGCTCAGCAAGATCGGCTCTGCCTTCTGGCCCGACTGTTCCCAACGCCATCCGATAACGGGGTGTCGAAGGGTCTCTATGCGGCCTTTGTCGGCCAGGAAGGCTTCGACAAGGAAAGTCTGCGGCGCAGCCGGAATCATGGCGTGGGCTCCAATCAACGGAACGTTGGAAGATAGGGAAGATCGGCTACCGTGTCAACGGTAGCTATCGACAATCGCGATCATGGTCTGCTTGAGCACGGTCAGGGCGCTCTTGCGATCATCCTTGACCCACTCTTCGAGAAGCGCCAGGGCTTCAGCGTCGAGCCCCGTGATGGCGTTCTTGCTCACATATTCGGCCATCTGTATCTCGCTGAACCCGGCAGGCTGTAGGACCATGCGAGCGCCCCGGAAAAGCTCTTCCCGAAGCTCGATGAAGTGAAGCGCCTTCTCGACATCGAGCTTGCCTTCCTTCCGGCCATGCCGGGACAGGTACTTGAGCGTACTGAAGGCGCAGCAATCCCAACCGTTTCGCATGGCGAACTCGACAGGCTGCATCCCCATCGCCTTATAGTGGTCGCCGCCCTTTTGAGTTTCGAAGGCGCTCTTCGAGGCAGGAACGTTCGGATCGGTCATGGCTGATCTCCAAGGTTGAAGGACCGCCCGGTAGAACCAATCGAGCGGCAGACCTAGCTCTTCACACAGACAGTGGTAGGCGGCGGGACTCATCCTTTGCGGGGCTGGCGGACCCTTTTGACCCGCTCAACGACGGTCTCATTAGGCCGCCTTTTCGCTTCCTCTTTGGCAACGAACTCGCCGGTCGTGGCATCACGAGTTACCTTGTACGAGACCTCCGGCATTTCAGCGTGCGGGTTGGTCGCGTAAGTGATTCCGATGGCGAGGTCACTGATGATCGTATCGAGCACCGCGATCTCATGAGTGTACTCCGGCAGGAAGAGACTTCGAGCCGTATGAAGCACATCGAGTTTTTGCTGCGGCGTGAAGTTCACGTCCATGTCGAAATCTCCTAAGCTTTGGGATCGTACCGGGTGTCGAGCCCGTTCTTGATCGAAGTTTCGTTGAACTTTCCGGCAACGTTCATATCAAGATCGATGCCTTCCTTCATGGCGATCAGATCGGCACAGATCACCACGTCGGCAAGTTCTTTGGCGAGTTCATCCTTGGTCGCTCGGGAGCCCCGAATGCCCATGCGCTCGCGTTCAAGTTTCTTGGCGATGTTGCTGACCCGGCCCGCTGCAATCGCCAGGAACAGGAGACCTACCGCATTCTCCAAAGCCTCGCCGACTTCGCCTACAAGTTCGTTTGAACGGTAGGAAAGATCGATTTGATTTTTGTCGTCCCATTCGCGTTGACGGACAACGTTAGCTTCGCGGAGTGTACGGTAGTAGGTCGGCATGTCAGTCCCTCTCGATGTGGCGTCACAGGCATAAGGGTTGCTGCATAAGCGACAATCCAGACCACAGGCTACTCGTCGCAAGGTGTGAACTTGCCCTTGCCGAAGACATAGCTTTTGGCGGGCTCCCAACACCAACGGCCATCGCGGAGCTTCAGGAAACCCCACTCACGTTTAGCGGCCTCGCGCCAAACAATCGTGATGATCGGGCCAGGGACCGGATTGAGATCAGGATAGAAAGCATCCGTCTCTTCGCCCATGCCGCTCCATCGGCCTAGGACACGATGACAGTGGGTTGCCGGGCGGTAGGTCCATTGGAAAGCCCACACAGCCTGTCGGCGTGTCCTGACGCCGTTGTGCTCGTAGCGCATGTCTGCCGGGCCAATGTGTTTCACACCGTCTCGGGTGCTGATCTTTTCGACGACGGCAACCTCTTCGATGTAGCTCGTGAGCGGGAACGTCCAAAAGCCCCACGGATGATCGTGGCAATCCGGGTCTTGGTCGGGCCGATGAAAGATGTGAAGTCGAAGACGCCCGATGAAGTACCGTGTCATGTAGGGCGTGGCGTGCTCTTTATCCTTGCCGTAGATCACGCTCTTGCCGATCCAGCGGTCGCGGCTCGACGTGTTTTTGGTCATGTTCCAAGCCATCGAACTTAGCTCCTGGCTTCCAAAAGACCTCAACCAGACAGGACCGGCGCACAGTGCGAGGCACACCGCGCTCGCGCATGAACTCGCCGCGTGCGTTGCGGAGCCATACGCGCGCCCATCGTTCGGACACACAGAACTCGACGACATCGCCCATGCGGACCTTGCCATCGAGTTTGACGATGATGTTCTTCAGAGCGATGTGATCGTAGAACGGGCTCGTCGGATCAATGCAGAGCCGATCAGGGCATAAAGGGGTGAGCGACATAACCGATCAGACCTCCGATGCTGAGGGCAAGCACAATGCCCCACGGCCATACCGACTTGAAGGCTTCCACGACTTCAACGCCTAGCTTTCGAACCATCGTTTTCTCCCATCCTTGTCGCGGCACTCGTAGTTGTTCAACGGGTCGACGAGAACCGTGTTGTCGGGTAAATGGCCGTGGCAAAAGTAGTGCGGCTTGCCATCCTTGAACGGATGGTTGGCGGCGCTCACTAGGAATGCCTGCCCTCTCTTGTAGATCGTGTGATAGCCGCGCCTGACGCATTCGAAACACTTGACCTCGCCGCCGGGCGAAATGTCGAAGGCTTCACAGCGACCATCAGGGCGGACTTGAGCGGGAACGTTCATCGCGGTCGGCCTTCGTTCTTCGGCAGCTTGCCCTTTAGCGCGTCATGGTCGACCGGCGCGAGGTTCATCACGGCTCCTTCCGGCCACGCATTCGCGGCGTCGGGATTGAGCATGTTCGCCGGGCCGATCCACAGCACGCGATCTTGATGCACCACAACGGCTACGCCTTTTGGGATTGAAGGATTCGGAACTATCTCGAAGATGATTTGGCGTTCCACGGTCTCGGGTTCCCTTTGCGTTTCCAGCCGCCTTCAGGCGGCGGGATGTCTCTGACGTGGTACTCGGCGGATGACCATCGTCGGGCGTCTCCTAGAACCGCCTGCGCGATCTCTGTGAGGCTTTCGCCTAGCGCGCGCAGGCGGCGTAGTTCCTTGACTTGTGGGCTAGTAAGATGTCGCCGCTTCACAGTCGCCCCATCAAGAGTAAGATCACGACCACGATCAAGATCACACCGATGGCTCCTGAAGGTCCGTAACCCCAATTGGTGTTGTAATCCCAACGAGGGAACGCGCCGATCAGCATGAGGATCAAGAGGATCAGAACGATAGTGCCGAGGGTCATGGTGAACTCCTGTAGACGAACGCATTCATGCGTCCGTTCCATCTTAACGCCGCCGCCGGGAATTTGCGCCGGTCTATTTGCAGTGCGCCCGATCCGCCAGGAGCGTAGCACTCTACATCCGTTTCAACGAACCGACTGATGCGCCAACGGCGTGTGACGAGAAGGCCGTCAAGCTCA
>WUUC01055392.1_pt1 | contig 11593 bp, 8 predicted proteins | sample 6278441 | NCBI WGS metagenome assembly WUUC01 (sample SAMN13675441, study PRJNA597444) | soil metagenome | isolation source: soil | place: USA: Washington | collected 2017-10 | reverse complement strand
GCGAATACTCGTCGAACAAGCGTCAACGGGAGCAGCAGCAGGCCCGCAAACAGCAGGACAAGGAGCACCGGCGCGCCATGCGGCGTGAGCACGGTCCGTCCCAGCCTGAGATCGTGAGCGCGGCTTCGGTCGTCGGGCACCTGCCTTCGACCGAAGAGGCCCTGCGCAACATGCAGCGTCGCGCGGAAGCGCCGCGCGGCGTGGCCACGATCCCGTGCCGGCTGTTCGTTGGCGGGCTCGGCACCGTGGTGACCGAAGCGGAGCTGCGGGAGGCGTTCGGTGCGTTCGGCGAGATCGCCGACTGCATCGTGATGATCGACCGTGCGACCGGCCTGTCACGCGGCTTTGGCTTCGTCACGATGGCGAACCGCAAAGAAGCGGGCGCGGCAGTCGAAGCGCTCGACGGCTCCGAGATCAACGGCCGCCGCATCGGCGTCAACGTCGCAACGGATCGCGCGCGCTGATTATCGGGGGAACGTGCGCCGTTCCCCCGCCCATCCGGCAAAGCCGTATGGGCCCCACCCCTTCACGAGGTTCGCTGCGCTCACGCGTGTGAGCGCGGTTGTGCGAGCCAGTGGCGCTCGAGCCAGTCGAGGGCCACGGGGCTGGTGCGCAGCGTCGCGTCCAGCGCGTGCACCGCGCGCTCTTGCTGCGCGTCCGCGCGGGCGTAGGCGCGCGCGTAGAGCACCCAGTTCGAGAGCTGGTAGTGGTGCAAGAGCGAGCTGAAGCGGTGCGCTTCGAAGCGCTCGAGCGCGGCTTGCGCTTCGACCACGTCGCGGCACGCGAGCAGCGCGCGCGAAGCGTCGAAGAGCAGCTCGCGCAGGTCCTCGAACGCGCGCTCGGGATCGAGCACGACCGCCTCGAGCAGCGCCTCGAGCTCGTCCGGCGCTACGCCCGCCTGCTCCGCGGCCTCGCCCATGATCTCGACCTGCGTGCTGATGAAGTCCGAGTCCGGCACGTGGTGCAAAAGCCTGCCGACCAAGTAGAGGTCGAACGCGCTCGCGATCGCCTCGCCGAAGAAGAGCGCGTCGGCGCACGGCGCGCTCGCAGCCTCGGGCGCGAGGCGTGCGAGCTGCTCACTCGCGAGGTGATGCCACGCGACGTGCGCGACGACGTCGGCCGGTACGCTGCTCTCGCACAGCACGTCCGCGCCCTGTGCCGCGCTCCAATAGGTGAGGTTTAGAAACGCGGCGCGGTCCCAGCTGATGGGCTTTTCGCTCGCGGCGATGTGGAACGGGTAGGCAGCATCGCGCAGCACGCGCTTGAGCTGCGCGTACATCGCCACGTGTGCGAACGACGCCTCGTCCGAGATGGTGAGATCACTCAATAGAACGCGCTGGAGAGGCACGGCCGCGACGCTAGCACGCCATCGCAGGACGCCTCGCTGTAGCCCAGCCCATTGCAACAGACGGCACCGGCCGGTTTATCGTGGGGCCTTGCGAGGGGACTTCTAAGCATGGCTGCCGCGCTCGAACGCTTCGAGATCTTGTTCAGACGCGTCAACGTCGCTTCACCCGTGCGGCATCGGCTGCGCGCGGATCTAGACGACTTCGAGGCGGAGTACGGCGAGCGCATCGGCGCTGGCAAGTCGACCGCGCCGCCTGCGGCGTGGGCCGTAGCGACCGAGCGCCACCTGCACAATGCGCGGCAAGCGCTGGCGCAGCTCGACATCGACGCTGGCCACCAGAGCTTGCAGAGCGCCGCGCGCGACGCGCTCGCTTCGCTCACGCCGGCCGAGCGGCGCTCACGGCTGATCTCGCTGCAGCAAGAGGTGGTCGACAAGCTCGGCGGCAGCTGGCGCGGCAAGGCGGCGCGCGAGCTGCTCAAGGGCGAGCCGGACGCCATTTCGATCGAGGCGATGCGCGAAGCGCTCTTGCACCTGCACATGCACGCGCAGAACAGCTACCGCAAGCTCGCGCTCTTGCGCCGGCAGGTGTCGCTGATCGGCCTGATCTTGATCGTGCTCGTCACGGCGGCGGTGGTGGCTGCGCTGAGCGGTCTCGTCGACGAGCTCAACGCGCCGCTGTTTGCGTCTTCCGTATTCGCGGGCTTGCTCGGCGGCACGCTCAGCGCAGCGCTGAGCTCGGTGCGTGTCTCGAGCCGCGCGCGCGTCCCCGATGCGCAGCGCTCCGGGATGATCGTGCTGGCGCGCACCTTCATCGGCGCGGCGGCAGCGATCCCGACCTTCGCGATGATCGAGACCGGCATCTTGGGCATCGAAGCCAACGACACGCTGGCGCTGCCGTTCTTCTGCTTTCTGTCGGGCTTCAGCGAGCGCTGGTTCTTGGAGCGCCTGAGCGATGCGACGGGGAAGGACGCGACCGACGCCGCCAAGCTGTCCGTGACCAACCCGTGATACCGATCGCCGCATGGGCGAGTTCTTCCGAGCCAACGCAGGCGCGATGATCGTAGACCGCCAAGGCCGCGTGCTCGCGTGCCAACGCGCGAGCACGAAGATCTCGAGTTGGCAGATGCCGCAAGGCGGTCTCGATGCCGGCGAAGACGCGCTCGACGCCGCGTACCGCGAGGTCGAAGAAGAGACAGGCATCCCGAAGTCGAAGCTCGAGCTGCTCGCCGTCGCGCCGCGCTGGCTCAGCTACGAGCTGCCGCCCGAGCTTCGCAGCGACAAGACAGGCCGCGGCCAGACGCAGCGCTGGCACCTCTTCCGCTTCCTCGGCGTTGACGAAGACATCCGCTTGGACCCGCGCGAGCTGCGCGCCTTTCAGTGGATGGACGCCAAAGTGCTGGTCGCGCAGGTCGTGGAGTTTCGAAGGCCGATCTACGCAGAGCTGCTCGCGGTGTTTGGAGCTCAGCTCGCATCGCTCGGCAGTCCCAGCTCAGGGGCATAGCGGACTGCAGGCGAGCCTTTCAATTCCGCGCAAGCGCCTGCTCGTTTACGAAGCGCGCGATCACGGATCTTCGATCGAGCGCCATTAACACTTTTCGATGACGACCCAGCTCGCCCGAAGGGTTTGCGTGCTTGCCGCGGTTTTCGCGATCGCGATCGGATGTGGTGGGGCGGATGCGGAAGGCCCGCGCAGACGTGGCACGGCGGGGCAAGGCGGCGGGGGCGCAGGCGAGAACGCCACGTCGGGCTCGGGCGGCGAGGACAGCGCGAGCGGTAGCGGTGGCGCGGCGGGCACTGCGGGCGCAGGCGGTTCGCTACCTCAAGCGGGCACGGACACGATGACGGGCGGCGACCTCGGGCTGCACGTCGAAGACGCCAAAGCGATCGAAGTCGACGTCGTCACCGTGAGCTGCGTGGGCGAGTGCGTCGAAGTGACGGCGGTTGCCAAGGGCGGTAACCCGCCCTACGCGTTCACGTGGGACGACGGCTCGAGCGATGTCACGCGCACGCTTTGCCCCGATGCAGACACGACCTTCACGGTGACGGTCACCGATACGGAGGTCGTCGACAGCGAGTTCTCGATGCCGCAACAGCAAGCATCGGCGAACGTCGCGGCGAAGGTGCTGGAGTGCCCGACGACGCCGCCCGACGCAGGCGCGGGCGCCGAGTGCGAAATGGACTCCGATTGCGGCGCGGGCCAAGTGTGCTTCGAGCAGACGTGCGTCGGCGATGGCGGCTTGCGGTTTTCGCTCACGTGGAACGTCGACACCGACTTCGATCTGATGGTGCGCCTGCCGGACGGCCGCACGACCATCAACTACATCATCACGAGCGCGCAGGGCGGCATGCTCGACGTCGATGATTGCTTTCAATCGTGCCGGCGCCCGGGCGGGCCGCACGTCGAGAACATCCACTTCCCGATGGACGCGCCGCGCGGCACGTACACGTATTGGGTGTCGAACGCGGGCGTGACGATGGCGGATGACTTCGCGCTCGAGGTGAGCGTCGCGGGCACCGTGCAAGCGATGCAGAGCGGCAACATCCCGGAGTTCAGGCTCGAGTCGCCGCGCTACACGTTCGAGCTGTAGCGCGCTACTGGGCGAGTGGCTCAACCGCCGACGAGTTAGGGGCGCTTCAGACGCCACGCCACGCCCGGGCCGCTCAATCACGTCCGCGATCTCAAGACGCGCGGGTGCGGCGGGCTCCTGAGCTGGTTCGTGCAGCAAACTGCATCTCCCGTACTGCTCGCGAATGTGGGAGCGCTAGCAAGCGTGCGTTGAGGCGACCGAGCGCTCTGCTCGTCATGCGCGACGCCGAGGTCCAGAGACTCGAACATCGACCACCCTCGATGTGACGAACTAAAGCATCAAATAAGGTCCAATCATCGGTCCTCAATCCAGACTGGGGATATCGCGATGCCACAGTAAGCGATATCGAAGATTAGGAGGTGGGCATGAGAACAATCTTTGGAACCATGGCCTGCGACCTGAGCTTGCTCAGGGCAGGCATTTTCTTGAACCTAGTAGTAGCTTGCGGCCCCGATGCCGACGTCGTCAACCGAGCTATCGTGCCGAAGGTCGCCGCGTCGGGGACTGCGGCGGTCAATTCAGACATAGCTCGCGGAGCCCGCCTCGCGAAACGCATAGCGCTTCCTTCCTCATTGCCCCAAGAAGGGGCGTGCGCACGAAACACAGACTCCCTGAGTGTCCGCGAACTCAGTGCTGATTCCGACCGTCTATACATCGCGCTCGTTCACGACGCTGCGGCCAACATCGACAGTCGACACCCCTCAGAGCACATCGACGCATCACTGTTGGTGGACGGATGTCCGCATACCCCGCCGCGTGTCAATGGAATGATGGCTTACGATTGGAAGGAAGGATCTGTCGCCAACATCTCACTCACCTCGCTGCCAGACGGTGAACTGGACCTCGTGTTCAGCGCGTTCGGTCAGCTAACTGAACTTCAGCTCATGAAGCGCGGTCGAGAAATTACACACCTCAGGCTCGAAGATCGAAAAGGGTACCGCCTTATACCTGGCGATCGTGAGACGGGGTCATTCGCAACCGCAGTTTTTTCTGACCCCGACTGCAACGCAAAGTCAGGAGCGAAGACTCTATGAATAGAGCGGCAACGTTTCTGTTTTTTGTGTCTGTGATGCTAAATACGCTCGATGCCCACGCAGACGAAACGTGCGTCGTTTCCGGCAATCTGTCTATATCCACAAAAGACAGCTATCAATGCGATCCAATCTATACCGACTGTCACAACTGGGCGTCAGTCAAATCTTCGACACCCAAACCATTGAGATATTTGGAAGTTTCGATCGTGGACGCGGCGACGACGATACCGTGGAGCTGGGGACGGACAGATTCACAAGGAAACTACTCAATGTCATTCACTGCGCCAAGCTGCGCGGCGATAGCGCGGTGGAATTTACAGCTAAAATTTCGCCGCTACCGCAGCGCGACATCAACGTCGTTCGTATTCGTCATCGTTACAGGCAACGAAACCACGGCCGCAGCCAAATCATACAATAATTTCAAATTCGCAACCGGAGGCTGCGGCTCCACAACCTGCACCATAAGTCATGACCTTGGCGCGGTCGCTGGCGACCCTGGCGAGCGGTTCGGCACGATCTATCAAACTGCAGATCACATGTTTGGCGTCGCGACCAGCTGGAGCTCCGCGGTCATGGATGAGATCGATGGGACCACCGATTCGACCGCCTTGAGAATATACCATAGCGCCGACAACGCGAACTCCAATTTTTCGTTAGCGAAATGGATGGTCAGATTTGGATATTCTATCTATCGGCAGGGCGCCACACTTCGCCACGAGCTCGGCCATGCCTATCAGGCCGCAGTGCACCGCCGCCGACAGTGGGTTGACCCGCACCACGATCCACCCGTAGTCGGATGGGACAACCCCAAATGCCTCTCGTACGGTTATTACGCGGCCGGTGAGCCTAACTGGTACCATGGTGAAGAAGGTTGCGAATATGGATTCACGGCAATGTATGAAGGAATGGCGTCGTTCTTTGGCGTTCGTTCGGCCGTGGGTGATGACCACGGACGACAGGCGTGGTTCTGCTTTTGCCAGAGCAACAATGATCCTAGCATATGCTCAAAGACCGCTGCAGTGGCCAACATCGAAGATGGAATCCAGCCTTGCCTTGGGCAACAGGGAATCGGTTTCGTTGGTGTAGGTGATCACTATGCATCCAACATGGGTGATTGTGTATGGCTGCGCTCGGATCTTTCTTGCAACTGCGATGACACGAATGGCAATAACCTCTGCGACGATAATGACTGGCACAGATCGCATGGATGGCGGAGTGAGGCCGGCGTGTATCGCTTCTTGTGGGACGTGGTCGATGGCAACAACAACAATGGATCTGATGACAGCGATGTGGCCATGGACGTGTTTGTATCAACACTTCGTGGGATGAGTTGCAGTACCACCGTTTTTCAGGATGGTTCGTGCAACGAGCCGAATCGTGCCGATCCTGCGGATTGCGATCCGCAGAGCCCGAACCAGGTTATCTATGATGCCGACCCTCAGACGAGAACGCGAGACTCATACAATGTATGGGACATTGCTGAGATCATGCCCGGCGATCAGGCGGCCGAGCGTGTGAACAACTGTGTGCAAGGAGCGAAGGACTGATGCGAATCAACATGCCCACCCGGTTGCTCGCGTACTTGTGCACGTGCCTATTCGCCTTCGGCGCACTCAGCGGATGCGGCGACGACGCTTCACCGCCCATCGACGGCGGTGCAGTTGCCGGAATAGGCGGCTCGGATGGCGGGCGACCGAGCGACGCGGGTCAAGAGGACGGCGCGGGTGGCTCGCAGAGCGGCTCGGGCGGAATGGACGAAGGTGGCGGCGGGCAAGCGGGAACTCCTTCCAATCGCTGTCACGAGCCTGTGATTGAGGCGGACGACGACGACTGCCTCGCCTGCGCACTGGAGTACTGCTGCATGGCATCGACAGCGGGCGCTTGCCTCTCGCCGCCTATCGAGCGGCGTGAAAATGACGCTTCGCCTTGCTATCAGAACCGCTTCAGGGGCTGCATCGTAGACTGCTACTCGATGCAATCACCGAGGCAGCCCGATGTCGGCTCCTGGGACATCGTGGCCGGCTGCGTGGATCGGTGTGAGGGGGACATTGACGACGCGGGAACCGACGCGCGGGTGTTTCCGCTCAATCACTCCTCCGCAAATGATCTCGTGGAGTGCATCGTCGGCTCGACGGCTGACGATCCGGGCGTTTCAGAGGACACACCCGGCCCGCTCAATCATCTCTGCGATCTGAAGACGACTTGCTATCACCGCTCGCCTTGCGCCGAGCGATGCTTTCCGAACTGGCGTTAACCAGCGCGCATTCGCCGCGCTACACGTTCGAGCTGTAGCGCGCTGCTACGCCACGCCGCACGAGCACGCACCGCGCGCTACGCCGAGCGGCTTGCGATCTGCGCCAGCACGGAGCCGACATTCTTGTGCGGTTGCGCGCGCTTGCCTTCCCACGTACAGGAGCGGCCGGCGGGTTTGCGTAGGACGTGCAGCTCATGATCAGGGATCACGCCAAGCGAATATCCGCACGCACCGCATACGCAGTCGGCGTGCTGTGCTTCATCGCTGCATGCTCCGAGCTTGAGACAAACGCGGGCACCGCGGATGGCGGCCCCATGAACAGCGGCGGCGGCGGCGGTGCTGACGGGCTCTCCGGCACGGGCGGCGTCGCAGGCACGCCGATCGGCGGCGGCAGCGGCGGCAGCGGTGGCGGCGGAGCGGGCGGCAGCGGCGGCGCAGGCGGCAGCGGCGGCGCAGGCGGCAGCGGCGGATCGGCGAGCGGCTTGTGCGCAGAGAGCAACGGCGGCTGCGACCCCGTCGCAAGCTGTAGCGACGACGGCGTGAGCGTCACGTGCGGCGCGTGCCCGAGCGGCTACGACGACGTTAACAGCAACGGCACGAGCTGCGCGGACATCGACGAGTGCGCTAACGCAAACGGCGGCTGCGAGGCGATGTGCACGAACAGCGACGGCTCGTTTGCGTGCGCGTGCTTCGGCACAGACATCTTGCGCGCCGACGGCCACAGCTGCCGCGGCTGGAACGCGACCGCGCGGCTCGACGACGCGAGCGGCGATACTCTGCCCGGCGCGATCGCGGGCGGCGGCTCGACCATGGTCGCGGCGTTCCAGCAGACCAACGGCAGCGGCTACAAGGTTTGGGCGAGCCGCTACGTGGGCGGGAGCTGGGGCGCGCCGGTGCGCATCGACCACGACGACGCGTTCGACAGCCGCGGCGTCGCGGTCGCGACCGACGCCAACGGCGATGCGGTGGTCGCGTGGGTTCACTACGACACGGTGGCCGGCAACATGTGGCTCAGCGACTTTCGAGGTGGCTGGAGCACGCCGCTCGCGCTCGAGAGCAGCGCCGACACGATGGACTACCCCTCGCTGCACTTCGATGCCGCAGGCGATGCGATCGTGGTTTGGGCGCAGGGCACCGAGACCAGCTTCGCGGTGATCGCGCGGCGCGTGTCGCTCGGCACGTTGGGTCCCGAGCAGACGATCGCGAGCGGCAGCGGCGTCGGCGGTCGATCGGCGGTGCTCGCGATCAACGGCGGCAAGATGGTCGTCGTGTGGGTGCAGTCGAGCGGCTCGATGCAATCGGTGTGGGCGAGCCACAGCACCGGCGCCGCGTGGTCGGCGCCGGTTCAAATCGGCCTTCCGGTGACGAACCTGCAGTTCCCGCAAGTCGCGGTCGATGGCTCGGGCAACGCGATCGCGGTGTGGGAGCAAGGCGAAGGCACGTTCGATGCGTACGCCAACCGGCTCGAGGGCGAGAGCTGGGGCGTGCCCGCGCCGATCGAGACGGCCACCGGCGATGCGTACGAGACCAAGATCGCGCTCAACAACGATGGCAAGGGCGTCGCGGTGTTTCGTCAATTCGATGGCGCGCGCGTGCGCATCATGGCGGCGCACTTCGCGTTCGGCACGTGGGCCGAGCCCGTGCCGATCGACGGCGCCGATCTCGCGAGCAACGCGTACCGCCCGCAGGTCGCGGTCGATGGCGATGGCAACGCCGTGGTCGTTTGGGTGCAGGGCGCGCCGATGGCCTTCACCACGTGGAGCAACGTGTACTCGGCCAGCACGGACAGCTGGAGCGAAGCCGCCGTGCTCGACGCCGAGCATCCGGGCGATGCGTCGATGGGCCCGATGGCGCTCGACGGCGACGGCAACGCGTACGTGATGTGGAGCGAAGGCGCGAGCGGAAGCCGCGCGACGCTGTGCACGTCGCAGCTGTGAGCGCAGGGCGCGTGCGCGCGGTTCGCGGCTAATCGCGCAGCACGATGCCGGCCCACACGCCGAGCGGTGCACCGGGGCTCTGGAACCTTGGGTCGGTCGCGCCTTCGATCACTTCGTCCGCTTCGGCGAGCAGCCCAAACGTCTCGTACTCGGCGTCGAAGAGGTTCTGCGCCTGCACGAAGATCTCGAGCTGTTGCAAGAGTTGGTAGCTGGTAAAGGCGCTGGCGATGGCGTAGCCGTTCACGCCGGGGATGAAGTTGCCTTCGTCGCCGCGGTACGGCCGATCGCTCTGCGCGATCATGCTGACGCCGAGCGCCCACGCTTGCAGCGGGCGCACGGTGACGCCGGCCTTGAAGCTGTGCGTCGGTAAGCCCGGCAAGCGGTCGCCCGACTCGACCGCGACTTCCTGGCCCTCTTCTTCCTCGTCCTCGGAACCACCCAACGTCGGCGCTGCAGGCAGCGTCAGCGCCGACTCGAACGTCGCGCGCAAGAGCGTGTAGCTCGCATACGCCTCGACCTGCGAGAAGCTGGCCGCGGCCGACAGCTCGAGGCCCACGCGCTGCGTTTGACCTGCGTTGCGGAAGTAGCCGGTGCCGATCTGCGAGCCGGCGACGAAGATGATGTCGTCCAGGTTGCGCGAGCCGAAGCCCGCGGCCGACCACTCGAGCTGCGGGCGAACGCTGCGGCCCAAGCGCGTCTGGCCGTGCGTGCCGCGCACGCCCAGCTCGATGCCGCGCGTCACCACTTGATCGAGCGGCGGGTCGGCGACGAAGGCGTTCGGCAGGCGGCACGGCTGCTCGGGGTCGGCGCACGCCAGCTCGATCGCCGAGGGCGCGCGGCTGCCTTCCGAGTAGCTGGCGAAGATGGCGATCGGATCGATCGGGCGATACGTGATGCCCGCCGCCGGATTGACGCGCAAGAAGTCGTGCTCGCCGTTAAGGTCGGTGCCGGCGCGATCGATCAGCTCGATCTTCGTGTAGCTGAGCCGACCTGAGACCTGGATCGCGAGCGGGTCGAGCAGCGTGAACGTGTCGACCGCGTAGAGGCCTGCGTTGTGGCTCTCGACGTCGAGCTTGGTGCGATAGGCATCGTTGCCGACGAAGATGTTCTGGGCGACGACGCCGCGCTCTTCGGTCAGGTGACCGAGCTCGACGCGCTGCAAGAAGCCTACGGAGCCGCGATCGAAGCTCGTGCCGACGATCAATTGATTGGGCCGCTCGGCGAGATCGCGCTCGATGGTGACCAGCGCGCCCGCGCCCAAGCTCAGGCTGCCGGTATCGGTCGTGTTGTAGACGCCGTCGTACAAGCCGAGCAGCTCGGGCGCGGCGATCTCGCCGCCGCCCTCGGTGACCAGCGGGCCGTCCTCGTCGCAGATCACGCTCACCAGGTCGGAGTCGCAGATCTCGAATTCACCTTCGTCGCCGTTGAGCGTGCGGCGCGAGAGGTGGCGCAGGTACGCGTTGCCCGCGACGGTGATGTCCTCGAGCAGCAGCCGGCGCGCGTCCATCGCGACCATGACCAGGTCGTTTTGCGTGTTGTCCGGGAAGGTGAAGACCGCCGAGCGATTCTCGCGCAGCAGCTCGATGGGCGCCGGGCCGTTGCCGTTGAGGTCGGTGCTTGCGAGCGTCACGCTGACGCCGACCTCTTGATCGTCGTCGCGCTGGCGCAGGTCGCCGTACGCGTGCTGTGCGGTCGAGCGCGACTCGTCGCGGAAGCCTTCTTCGCCAAACACGGAGGCGCTTGCGTACGCGGCCCAGTCGCCCCAGCGCTGCGCATACTCACCGCTGACCTTGTAGCGATCGAACGAGCCGGCCGAAGCGACCACACGCGCGCGCTGCGTGTTGAAGCCGTTCTTCATGCGCAGCGACAGGCCGCCACCGAGCGCGTTCTGGCCGTAGATAGGGTTAGCGCCCGGTACCAGCTCGATGTCGTGGATGGCGTGCTCGGGCACGAGGTCCCACTGCACGACGTCGCCGAGCGGATCGTGGATGCGCACGCCGTTCTGGTAGACGGCGATGCCCTGCGGTGAGCCGAGCAAGGGCGATGCGGTGAAGCCGCGGTACTGAAGGTCGACCTGCAGCGGGTTATTCTGCACGTCGTTCAATACGACGCTGCCGAGGCGCGCGTTGAGCGCGTCGTGCACGCCGAGCGCGTGCATCTCGTCGAGCGCGGCGCGATCGACGCGCTGCACGTTGCGCGGGACCTTGCGCGCGTCGAGCCCGACGCTCGGATGCGGGATGGAAGCGAGCGCGCCGAACACTTCGATCGGCTCTTTTCCGGGAGGCGCGGGCGCGGAAGGCGCAGCTGGCGCTTCGACGGGCGTAGGTTCCACGACGGGCGCAGCCGGCGCTTCGACAGGCGCGGGTTCCGCGACGGGCGCGGCGGGCACGACCGGCGCAGCGGGCGCGACGGGTGCAGGCGCCGCAAGCGGC
>WUUC01174704.1_pt1 | contig 11595 bp, 8 predicted proteins | sample 6278441 | NCBI WGS metagenome assembly WUUC01 (sample SAMN13675441, study PRJNA597444) | soil metagenome | isolation source: soil | place: USA: Washington | collected 2017-10 | reverse complement strand
ACCGTACGCCCACCCGACGCGTCGTGATGAAAGCGATGTGTCTACCGTCTGGCGACAGCGCCAACACCTTACGACCAAGAAACGCAAACTCTTCATTACCGCGGAGGAGAGGCGCCTCGAAGCGGGCGACGAGTTTGGGTTCCGCAGCGACGGACCGCGTCCCGATCCACCACGCCCCGGCGGCGATGCTAACGGCGGCGATCGTTGCTGCCGCAATCGCGGCCACGGGATAACGCGCGAACGCACTTGCCGGCTCTCGGCGCGCGCCGCTGGACGCCTGCCACGGTTCGCTCAAGACAAACAGCGCGGCCGCGATGTCGCCAATGCGGCGGCGGCGATCCTTCTCGAGCGAGCGCTTGATGAAAGCAACGACTGCCGGTGGCGTGTCGTGCGGCAGCCGGCTCCAGTCCGGCTCGCCGCGCAAGATTGCGGCGAGCGTGTCGGCCACGTCTTCACCGTCAAACGGCCGCGTGCCGGTGAGCATCTCGTAGAGCACGCAACCGAAAGCCCAGATGTCGCTGCGGCGATCGGCCGCACGACCCTTGGCCTGTTCCGGAGACATGTAGGCCGCCGTGCCGAGGATCATGCCCGCCTGCGTCATCGCGGGCGAGGTAATGGTTGGCGACACCGATCGGTCCGTTGCCGGCGCCGCTTCCAGCGTCTTGGCGAGACCGAAGTCCAGCACTTTCACCATGCCGTCCGGCCGGACCTTCACGTTAGCGGGCTTCAGATCGCGATGAATGATGCCCTGCTCGTGAGCGGCTTCCAGTGCCGCCGCGATTTCTTTCGCGATCGGCAGCGCTTCATCAACGGGGATGGCGCCCTCTCGAATTCGATCGGCGAGCGTCGGTCCCTCGACCAACTCCATCACGAGCGCAAAGTTGCCTACGGCTTTCTCGACGCCGTGAATGATCGCGACGTTTGGATGATTCAAAGACGCGAGGGTGCGAGCCTCGCGCTCGAAGCGCGCGAGCCGCTCCGCGTCCTGCGTAAACCCGTCAGGCAGCACCTTGATGGCGACATCGCGTCCGAGGTTTGTGTCGGTGGCGCGATAGACCTCGCCCATGCCGCCCACACCGATTTGGGCCACGATTTGATACGAGCCAAGACGAGTGCCGGACTGCAGCGCCACCGCCGGGATTCTATGCGATTACGACCGGGAGACTTGGCCGGTAGAAACTATGGAAGTCTGGCGATGATCGCCGTCACGAGCGCCGCGGCATTCTCGCTCGCGGCCGCGATGAACTGCTTGTAGTTGCTCATCGCCTGCCCGTCTGCGCGGTCGGTGATGCTGCGGACGACAAGACACGGGACGGAGAACTGGCGGCAGGCCTGCACCATTGCCGCGCCCTCCATCTCCACGGCGCTGCCGCTCAAGCTGCTGCGGATTTCGTCGCGGCGGGCCGCATCCGACATGAACACGTCGCCGGTGACGATCACGCCTTCAACGATCCGCGGCATGCGCTTGCCATCGGCCGACTCGATCGGTGTCAACGTCAAGCCCTCCACCGCACGCCGGGCTGCGGCCAGCAACGACTCCGGCGCCGGCACGATCAATGGATCCAATTCGCCGGTCACGGCGTTCCTGAGTCCGCGCCTCGAGATCCCGCTTGCCGTCAACTGGCCGGCGTCGTGTTGCACGACGCCGGTGCCGATGACGACGTCACCGGGGCGCAGCGTCTGATCGATTGCTCCCGCGGTGCCGGAGAAGAACAGCGCTGAAGGGCTGAAGTGGTCGATCAATAGCGTCGCAGCGATTGCGGCGTTGACCTTGCCAGTACCCGAACGGCCGACCACCACTTGCCGGTCGCCGATCTTGCCGACGCGGAAGACGTAGCCGCGCACCACGACTTCCCGGCTGCCCTCGAGACGCGCTTCGATCGGCCCGACCTCCCGTTCGATGCCGAGCACGCCGACGATCGGCTGTGCTTGCGCCTGTACGGCGCAGACGAATACCGCGAGAAGCAGCGTTAGCGAGAAGGTGCGGATTGTCTTGTAGCGGCTCATCGGGGGCGATCCGATCACACCTGTCAGACGCTTGTCAAACTTACGACATCGGTAAGCGTATTACCGCGCGCGAAAGCATTGCCGTCTTGCAGGCCGGTGGCCAACTCGAATCTCACGCGATCTGAGAACCGCACTTCGGTACGGGCTTTGCCAATCGCGCGGCGCCGTTATGACGCTGCGCGCCGCGGCTCGCAACCGCCGCACGATCCGTCCGTTCCGCTCGTCCCTGGCTAGTGCGATCCGTCACTCGTCCGATCATTGAGAGGCTGCATGACAACCACCTTCCCCACGTCGCTCGCGCTCGTTCGAACTCTGCTCCTCGCGATCGTGTTTGGCTCGTCGATCGTATCCGCGCAGAGCTCCGGAGGCCGCGATCGCACACCGCCGACGGCGCCAACTAACTTGATTGTCACCGCCACGACGGAGCGCAGCGTTTCGCTGGCATGGAGTCCATCCACGGATAACTCCGGCCGCTTCAACTATCTGATCACTGGAACAGGAACGACGGTGACCGTGGGCCAGGGCCAAACGAGTCACACGATTGACGGCCTCCAGCCGAGCAAGACGTATACGATTCGCGTCTATGCGAAGGATGTAGCGGGAAACCTTTCGAAATCCAGCAACCCCGTGACGGTCACGTTGCCCGGACAGGTTGTCGCGCCTACCAAACCGGCCGTTGCCGTCGTGGACGTTGGGCCAACACACGTCTCGCTTTCGTGGTCGTCCACGGACGATGGCTCGACGATTTGGTACAGCATCTATATCGACGGGCAACCGGTGTCGACGCTGAATTCCACAACCGGAATCTTCACGTGCGCCGCAGTACTCGTGCCTACGTACTGCGACCCGATCAATCAGGACACGACCTACACCTTCACGGTCCGCGCTCGAGACGTCGATGGAAACTGGTCGCCGATCAGCGATCCCGTGCTGATCACGACCGACCCGATCAACCCGAACGATCAAGCCGGACCGACGCAGGCCGGCAACCTCACTACCGAAGGTAACGGAGGCTTCCTCACCGTGAGATGGGACGTGTCGACGGACGACTTCGCGCCGCAGTCGTTGATCCGCTACGACGTCTACGTCAACGGCCAGCTGACTGCTGTTGTCGTTGGCCAGACTACTGCGGAAGTCGAGGTCTATTTCGGCGAGAACACGATTACGGTGATCGCCGTCGATACGGCGGATAACGAGTCGCCACCAAGTACTCTCACCGTGATCCATTAAGCTCGTTCCGAACCAATGTGTGGGCGGTTGCAAGCGTTTGCGACCGCCCACGATCGTATGAGGGCTAATTCACATTCACGAAACCAAACATCGCGTCGTCGAGATGCCCCTTGATTGCGCAAAGGACAAGATACCGACCAGGCAGCCTGAATAACACTTCGATGTTAAGAGTCTCATTGGCATTGAGCACCGTGATATTCGCGTCGGCGGGGTGGGTCGCCTGCAAGACGAAGGCTGAAGGATTTGTCACGTGGTCGTGGATGGCTCCAATATGTTCGAAGTCCCTTCTAGCAGTGCTGACGATATCGACATCCGCCGCATCGTCAATGACATAGTTGGAAGTAGGACCGCGGACGATGTCTGCCTCGATGTCAGCGCGAGTGGTGTTGAGATCGACCCTATAGATGCTCACTTGATGGAACCCAAACATCTGGAAAGCAACCTTTGCTCCCGCCGTAATGGAAACCTCATCAGGTATCAGCACATGATTCGCTGCACCCACTGCACCTTCCAGGCCAAAACTGACAAAGGCCTCGGGTCGGCCCGATTGAGACTCGCCGGTGGTTGGAACCAATAGAACCGTTGCCAGCACGAACACCGACCACGCCGCGAGACTTCGGATTTTGATTCTGTTCTGCATGCAATCCTCCTGGTAACGTTCTGAGCCGACACGCAATGTCCGTCGCGGGTCACCGAAAACTCCTTTGAAGACGCTTGATTTGTTCTTGAAGAGTTCTTGAAACCATTGACGCCGGTTGCGTCACGGCCCGGACCCGGATAACGTTCCCAGCCCATGGCGAATTTTGGCCCGCAGCCCGTCGAATTCGGCCCTTTCAGCCTCGACCGGGTTGAGCGCGTGCTGCGACGGGAGGGCCAGCCCGTCCCTTTGCGGCCGAAGGATTTCGACATGCTTCTCGTCCTGGTCGGCAACAGCGGCCGCGTCGTCGAGAAGGAAGAGCTGCTGAAACAGGTCTGGCCAGACTCGTTCGTCGAAGAGGCCAACCTCTCACATCACATCTTCACGCTTCGAAAGGCGCTCGGCGATGGCGAGGAAGAAGCCAGATATATCGAGACGGTTCCGCGGCGCGGCTATCGGTTTGTGGCACCAGTCACCGGAGTATCGGAGGCCGTATCGATCAGCCATGACGAACGCTCGGATCGCCCAACGCGTATTCGACGCTGGCAGAAGGCGATCGTCGCAGCCGTTCTGATAGGCGCCGCAGGAGCCGCAGTCTTTAGTGGATGGCAACTGGAGCCAGGGCCCTCGACACCGATTACCCGATCTGTGATCACCCTTGGGCAGGGCGACGTTTTCACCGACGGTCCGGGGACCGCGCTGGCCTTGTCACCGGATGGCACACAACTCGCCTACACCGCGGAGAGTCGTCTTTACGTTCGGGCACTCGAGCGCCTCGACGCGGTCGCGCTTCCAGGCATCGAACGACCCGGACTGGCAAGCCCGAGAGTGCCTTTTTTTTCGCCTGACGGACGATGGGTCGGGTTTTGGGAAGAGAGGCAAATCAAAAAGGTTTCGATTCGCGGCGGTGCACCGATGTCGTTGTGCGACGTGGGACCACCACCGCAAGGCGCGACCTGGGCGGCTGACGGCTCGATCCTGATCGGCCATGGCTCGCGGGGCGTCTGGCGGGTCTCGGCCGACGGCGGGACGTGCGAGCCAATCATCACCGTGACCGATGGCGAGCGCGTCCACGGACCGCAACTGTTGCCCGATGGCAAGCACGTCCTGTTCACGCTCTCGCGCGGGGCGAATTGGGACGACGCGAATATCGTGGTTCAATCCCTGGCGACCGGAACACGGCAGGTCATCGTGGGTGGAACTGACGGGCGTTATCTGACGACCGGACACCTCGTCTACGCGTTGCGCGATACCGTACTCGGCGTGCAGTTCGATCCGATCGACCTGCGGATGACGGGCATTCCAGTGCCGCTGGTCGAAGGCGTGCGCCGACGGGGAAACGCTATCGCGAGCGCTCAATTCGCCGTGTCTTCAAGTGGCGTGATGGCATATGTGGAGTCGAAGAAACAGCCTTCGGCACGACGGACCCTCGTCTGGGTCGATCGTCAGGGGCGCGAAGAACCGATTCCTGCCGGGGAACGCGCTTTCATATATCCGCGGATGTCACCTGACGGGAATCGTCTCGCCCTCGACATCCAGGACGAGAGTCGAGACATCTGGGTATGGGACTTCTCGCGCCGGATGCTGACACTCATCACGACCGATCCAGCTCGAGACGAAGACCCGGTGTGGAGCAGAGATGGACGGCGGCTCATCTTTTTATCGCTTCGAACGGGCGCCGGTAACTTGTTCTGGCAGCCCGCCGACGGCAGCGGAACGGCCGAACGGCTGACCGACGCCTTGCGGATCCGCGGGCCCGACGCGGCGACGCCAGATGGAAAGTGGCTCGTCGTTCGCGAATCCGACGGAAAAGGCACTTTCGACCTGGCGCTGCTGGAGTTGCCCGATAAACCCGGTATGAAGCCGGCGTCGTCCGAAACAAAGCCGCTGGTTCCATCATCGTTCGCGGAGTCGAACGCTGAAGTATCGCCGGATGGCCGCTGGTTGACCTATCAGTCGAATAACTCTGGCTCTCTGGAAGTCTACTTACGGCCGTTCCCAAATCCGGCCGTTGGTCAGTGGCAAGTATCCAGAGGGGGCGGCACCGAGCCGCTATGGTCACGTGATTCTCGGGAGCTGTTCTACCGCAGCGCGAGCGGTGCAGTGATGCGCGTTCCGATCGATCCGCGATCGCCGACACCCCCGGGCGCGCCAATACAGCTCTTCAACGGCCCGTCGTATGTCGTCGGGGGGAGTGGCCCATTTGCCGGCTTGAGGCGCCGCACCTACGACGTCTCCCTGGATGGCCGCCGATTCCTCATGATCACAGGCGACAACTCGCAGACCACGAACGCATCACCGGAGCGGATCGTCCTGGTGCAGAACTGGTTCGAGGAACTAAAGGCGAAGCTCCCGAAATAGCCGCATCCTGGCTTCAGCCCTCGTTTTCGGCGCTCACGATCTTGAAGCGGGGCGCGACGTCGATGAAAGCCTGCACCACGGCTGGATCGAAGTGCGTCGCCTGGCGTTCGACGATAAATTTCACGGCTTCGTCGTGTGACATCGACGGACGATATAACGTCCTCGTGGTGGTGGCGTCGTACACATCAACGACGGCCATCACGCGGCCCTCGACGGGAATCTCGGTGCCGCGCAACTTTCGCGGGTAGCCAGTACCGTCCCAGCGTTCATGATGCGTGTAGACGATGTCTTTCGCCACCGCCAGAATCGCATCATCGCGCACGCCGACCCGCCCTTCGGCTTTCAAGATCACCTCGTAGCCGTACTCCGGGTGCTTTTGCATCTCCTTGAGCTCATCGGGTGTCAGCGCGCCGGGCTTGTTCAGGATGTGATCGGGAACGCCGACCTTGCCGATGTCGTGAAGCGGCGCAAGGCTCGACACGAGATCGATCCGTTCCGGTGTCAAGTAGTGCTTGAATTCGGGATGCGTCGACAGCTGCTGGGCGAGCAGCCTGACGTACTGCTGCGTGCGGCGCGAGTGCCGGCCGGTCTCGGCGTCTCTGGTCTCGGTCAACGACAGCAGCGTCTGAATCATCAGGCTCTGCGCATTGGTTTTGTCGCGCCCCGCCGTGTCGGCGCGACCGCGCTCGACGGTGAATTTGACGAGCGTCATGACGCCCAGCGCCGCCATCACGCCCAGCGTCGGCATCAACGGCGACACAAATACGCCGGTCGCCGAGAGCACCCACATGGCGAGATACCAGACCGCGGCAATGCCGAGCGCGCTGCCCAGCAGTCCCGAGAGCGTGCCGGTACTCGCCACCAGCAACGTGACCGCAATGCCGAGTGCGAGCACGACCAGTCCTTCAAGAGCCGTCCCGAGTTGAGATCGGCTGATGAAGTCCTGCTGCAATAAATTGTCCGCAACAGTGGCCTGGACCTCGACGCCGACAAACAATGTGTCGAGCGGTGTCGCGACCACCTCCCTGGTTCCCAGCGCGGTGGTGCCGACGAAAACGATCTTGTCCTGCAGCGTTCCCTCAGGGACGCGACCATTCATGACGTCCGCGGCCGATACGTACGGGAACGTTTGCTTGCCGCCTCGATAGCGCACCAACGCATTCGCCCTGCCGTCGACCGGCACGGGATGATCGCCGACGATCAACGACGCGTTGTTGACGTTCGAGATGCGCAGCACCAGATCGCGCGAACCGGTTGCCGCCATCGTGGCAGCGAGTGCGAGCGACGGGTAGATGCGCCCGTCGAGCTCCATGAGAAGGGGCACACGTCTGAGAATGCCATCGCCATCAGGCGCAGCGTTCATGAAACCGGAAGCACCGGCCGCTCGCGCCAGCATTGGAAGGTTACAGACCACGCCGCTGGCGTGAAAGTATGGCGTGTCGCCCATTTCATCTCCCGCCGAAAGCAGCGCGGGGCTGACCGGATGCAGCACGCATTGGCTTCCCTCGCCGTGGAGATCATCGAATCTCATCGCGTGGCCAAGCACAACGCGCCCGCCGCTAAGGACGGCAGCCAGCGTCTCGTCGGGAGTGGCGGGAACGCTCGCTTTCAAACGTTGTACAGTGCCGCCGGGATCGCCGTAGCGATCGGGTTCGGCGAAGACCATGTCGAGCGCGATGGTGGCTGCGCCCATCGTCCTGAGGCGAGCGATCAGCTCACCAATACGGTCGCGCCGCCAGGGCCACTGGCCGATCGTCGACAGACTTCGTTCGTCCACGTCGACGATGACGACGCGGCCGCTCGGTTGCCTGGCCGGAACGGATCGCAGCAGGATGTCGTAGGCGGCGTTGTGCGGGCGTCCGAGAAGTGCGGGAGGAAAGATCGCGAGCGCGCCGGTGACGACCACCGCGGCGACGCCGGATAAAAACACGAGACGCCGACGCGTCGGCCGGGTCCTGGGGAATCTCGCCAAAGCTGTCCGACTACCTCACGGCGATGTCGACGCGCCGGTTGCGGGGCTCCGGGGTTTCATCGGGCGTCTTGACCAGCAAGTCGAGCTCGCCGACCGACGTCACGTCGATGGTCGAGCCATTGAGGCCGGCGTCGACAAGAAGATTTCGGACCGTCATCGCCCGCTTCAAGCCGAGCCCATAGTTCGCCTGCTGCGTTCCCATCGTGTCGGTGTGCCCGATGACCACGACGTCCTGGACCGCGTGCTCTTTTACCGCGGCCAGAATTTGCGGAATCAGCCCTTTCGATTGATCCGTCAGCTCGTCCGACTCGAACCTGAAATAGAGCGTGAACTGTCGCGGCGCAGGCGGCAATGCTGCTAACGCGTCGCCAAAAATGTTCTTCACGTCGGCGTCGCTCAGCGTGCCGAAAACGGGCCTGCTGCTCGCAGTCGCCACCGCCGCATCACGTGCGTCGGCGAGCTCGACGGATCCGAACGGGTTCGAGACGCGTGCGTCACCGGTCGACTTGGTGTCGGAGTCCGGTAGCAACACGGTTAACGACTGCCCGGGGCGGACGGGAAGAGCGATTCGCTTGGAGGCGCAGGCCGCCGACGTCGAGACGGCGGCGATTGCCAGCCACGCGCCTAACGGCCGTGCAGTCACTCCGGCTGCACGCTGATCGCCAGCGTCGTCCCTCGCACACCGATAATCGCGGCAGGCGTCTCGAGGCGGATGGAATCGGGCGCCATTTTCGCAATCCGACCTGAAACATAGGTCGACACGCCCCTGACGAACCTGAGCACCATTCCGAAACCGCTTTCGGCCGGCGCGTAGGTAAAGCGCTCAAGTTTGAGCTCGCTGTTCGGGCCGAGCGAGAGCCGAGTGTCGTCGTTCAGCGTGACGCCAACTTTGCCGTCGGTGCCCGTGCGAAGCCCGTCCGACTCGAATAGGGCCTGCCCGACCTGCGCGGGGACCGGCGCGCCCTCACGCACGATGAACGCCGCGCCCGACGAAATCTTGATTCGTCCAGCGACAGGACGCTCCTGCGCGACAACCGGTGTGGCAAACGCGCAGACGAGTACTAGAGCCGCGAGCGACCATCTTGGATTGGTCATAACCGTCTCCGGGGGGAGACCACACGTATTCTGCAGCACATTGCGCGGCTTTTCACAGATTGGCCGCTTCTCTACAAGATTGCCCGCCGACACGCCGATCCTCCACGCGTGCTCCTACTCTTGAGTTATCGGCTCGAGTGCTCGAGACGTGTTGTCCGGTCGAGCACTATTCCCAGACGGATTGCAACGAGACCGACAGCGCCGTCGCGCCATCGCGGACGCCGCGCGCGAGGTCGATGCGCAAGAGGTTGGGCGAGCCCCGGAGTTTGAAACGCAGGCCGAGTCCAGAGTCGACGTGATGGTTCGTGGCATCGACGAAGGCCGCCCAACCGACCTGCAGCACAGGATGCGAGGCGACGCGGCGTTGATACTCGAGCGACGCGTTTGGCAGCACGCGCCTCAATTCCGAGGCTCGAATCGCGCCGTCGTCGAGCAACGGATGGGCGCGAAGCAGTGTCGAGCGGACCACTCCGGTATCGCCGCCCGACCATAAATCCAGAGGTGCATCAGGTGTGACGGCTGCGAGCACGGCAGCGGCCTGCCATCCCGATATCGCGTCGAGCGACGATCGCCATCGGGTGGACAGGGTTGCCGCACCAAAGCTCACCGCGGCGCGCGACTGGAGGTTGACGGCAACGTGATCGCCGGCGAATCGCCGTTCGATTTCGCCCAGGATCGACAGGTGCGTTGCCCCGTCGTTCCACCGATCGATCCCCGTGCCGAATTGCCAGCGGACGCGCCCCGATGCCCAATCGCCGAAGCTGACCGAGGCATGCCGGCGTTCGCTCTCAATGGTGGTGGTGGACAGGCGGTAGGTCTGGCGCTCCCAACCTCCGGCGATGCGCCACAGTCCCTGCCATCGAGCAAGCTTCGGCAGCGCCAGCGCGACTTCGAGTCGAGGCCGCCCGGCCCACCACCGGCCCGACACGGTCCACAGCTCGCCGTTGCCGCTCGGACTCGATACGTTGATCTGCGCTTCGCGCTGCGTTGCCGCGTAAATCGCGCTGGCGGCGAGTTCCAAGCGAGAAGCAGGAATCAGCGGCCGTTCAACAACGGCGACGTTGACCGTCGCGCTGCCGTTCTCTCGCGGCGTGTAATCCACACGCGACAGCTGCACGGCCGGGACCGCCGCCACGCGCCGAGCCGCCCGATCCAGACGCTCGCGCGTCAGCATCGTCCGCGGCGGCAGATCGAGCAGGCCGGCGACGACGTCGTGGCTGGTGCGTGAGAGACCGTCGACGCGCGCGAGATCGACGCGGGGTTCGTCACGCTGATTCCAGGCATCGATCGCTGCTCGGGAGTCACCGTCGAGATACCGCGCTGCTGCGAGCAGCTGCCACGATTCGTGGTCGTCCGGGTTCTGCTCGACAGCCAGCGCCGCCAGGTGCGCCGCATCCGCATAGCGCTTCTCGAGAAACAACGCACCGGCGCGCTCCCGCACGCTGTTGCCGCCGGGCGAGGTGTGCGCGGGTGTCGGGGACGCCGTCTCGCCGGCGGCTGGCAACACGAGCAGCGCCGTGCGCCCCGTCACCCGCCAGCGTTGGTCGAATGCCGCCGCATCCAGCGTGCGAAACGGATTTATGGCCGGGTCGTGAAAGACGACGCGGTTGCCCGTCCACGCCACGACGACCACATAGTGCAGGCGACCGGGCCGATCCTCGATCAGCGCAATCAGCGGCCGCCCCTCGCCGATGTGCGTTTGCGCGTCGCCGGCCGTCCCGGCAAACGCGCGTGCACGCCATCCGCGCTCCTCGACGGCGCGGGCCAGGGCACCCACGGCGATGCCCCCCACGCGAGTGTCGACCAGCGACGCAAAGTCTTCCGCGTATACGTGCGCCGGCGCCCAGTACCGCATCACCATCGACACCGCGGCGCCGCCACAGAGCAATTCGCTCTGCGGGACGAACGGCACGTCGAGCAGCCGTGTGCTCGCCGTTGCCGGCGCCGAGATCGCGATTGACGCCGCCAGGGTGACGGCAAAGATGATGCGCACAGTGATGCTTATCGTCGCGGGATCAGGCTGCGACGACGATGAGGATCACGATCAGCAGGCCGATGATGATCCAGAGCAGATTCAACCGTACGCTCTGCCCACCGGCGATTTCGTCGTTCACCAGCTGGGCTTGCGCAGCGACGCGATCGAGATCGGCGCCGCCCAGAGTGGCTACCGATGCGCTGGCCCGCGCAATGTCGACGCCGAGCGACCTGGCGACACGCTCCACGTCGGGCTGCTGCAGTGCGGTCTTGATCGTCTGCTGTTTCGCCGTGACGTCCGCGGCTCTCTGGGTGAGTG
>WUUC01075685.1_pt1 | contig 11597 bp, 11 predicted proteins | sample 6278441 | NCBI WGS metagenome assembly WUUC01 (sample SAMN13675441, study PRJNA597444) | soil metagenome | isolation source: soil | place: USA: Washington | collected 2017-10 | reverse complement strand
GCCGCCGTCGTCGCCCGCGGCATGGGCCGGACCTGCGTGTGTGGGGCCGAGGCCGTCGTGATCGACCCGGGCGGAGAGTTCTTCACCGTGGGTGAGGTCGTGGTACGGGCCGGCGACGTGATCTCCATCGACGGCACCACCGGCGCGGTGTACGCGGGCGAGATCCCGGTGCACCCCTCCCCCGTCGTGCGGTACTTCGACGGCGAGCTCACACCGGCCGTCGACCCGCTGGTCTCCGCCGTGCACCGGCTGCTCACCCACGCCGACGACCGCCGGCGCCTCGGCGTGTGGGCCAACGCGGACACCGGCGCCGACGCGGCCCGGGCCCGCCGGTTCGGTGCGGCCGGCATCGGACTGTGCCGCACCGAGCACATGTTCCTGGGCGAACGTCGCGCGCTGGTCGAACGGCTGATCCTGGCCGGCTCCGACACCGCCCGGCAGGCGGCCCTCGACGCGCTGCTGCCGCTGCAGCGGGCCGACTTCGTGGAGATCCTCACCGCGATGGACGGCCTACCCGTGACCGTACGCCTCATCGACCCGCCGCTGCACGAGTTCCTGCCGGCGCTGGAGGACCTGACGGCCCGGGTGGCCCGGGCCGAAGCGCTCGGCCGCGACCCCGGCCGGGACGCGACCCTCCTGGCCGCCGTGCGCCGGCTGCACGAGGCGAACCCGATGCTGGGACTGCGCGGCGTACGGCTCGGGCTGGTCATCCCCGGCCTGTTCGCCATGCAGGTCCGGGCGGTGGCCGAAGCGGCCGCGATCCGACGCCAGCTCGGCGGGGACCCCCGACCGGAGATCATGGTGCCCCTCGTCGGCGACGTGCATGAACTGGCCGTGGTACGGGCCGAGGCCGAACGGGTCGTGGCCACCGTACCGGACACACCCCCCATCGCCATCGGAACAATGATCGAAGTCCCCCGGGCCGCCCTCACCGCCGGCGAGATCGCCACCGTCGCGGAGTTCTTCTCCTTCGGCACCAACGACCTCACCCAGATGGGCTGGGGCTTCTCCCGCGACGACGTGGAGGGCGCCTTCTTCGGCCGCTACCTGGAACTCGGCATCTTCGCCACCTCCCCGTTCGAATCGATCGACGTGGCCGGCATCGGCCGACTCGTGCGCATCGCGGTCGACGAGGGCCGGGCCGCCCGGCCGGGACTGAAAGTGGGGGTGTGCGGCGAGCACGGTGGCGACCCGGACTCGGTACACTTCTTCGCCGCCGTCGGCCTCGACTACGTCTCCTGCTCGCCGTACCGCATCCCCGTGGCCCGGCTGGAGGCCGGGCGAGCCGCGGTCCGGTCCGCGGGACCCGTCCCGGACAGCCGGTGACGGCCGAACTCCCACACCGGGTCGGAGCGCAAGCGCCGTAGGGCGCTCCGGCCCCAGCCACGGGGACCGCGGACCTGCCTCGGTCGTCCCGGCCGGCCGCTCGACAGGCGGGCCCGGGCGGAATGATCGACCCACTCAGTACAGGGAGGCAGGCCCCGGTGAAGGAGTTCGCCGACTTTCTCGGCGGTCAGCCGCCGTTCGACGCCCTGGACCCGGATGACATGGCGCGCCTCGTGTCCCGGGTGGAGGTCGAGTACTTCGCCGCCGGCGCGACAGTGGTCGTCGCCGGGGAGCCGTTGGACCACCTGTGGGTCGTCCGTACGGGCGCCCTGGAGGTGGTCGATCGGGGGCGCGTCGTGGACCTGCTCGGCCCAGGCGACACCTTCGGCCACGTTTGGCTGTTGTCGAACCTCCCGCCGCCGGTGAGCGTCCAGGCCCATGAGGAGAGTCTGTGCCTGCGCATTCCGGATCCGCGGACATTCCTCGCACGCCCCGACCGCCTGCGGTTCGCCGCCATCGACCCGGGCTCCGGGCGGCAGCGGTACACACGGGGCGACGGTCTAGGGCGGGCCGACCAGCCGCTGGCCCGCCTGATGCGGCCGGTCGTCTGGTGCGCGGACGGCGACCGGGTCCGCGACGTCGCCGAGCGGATCGGGGCGGCCGGCGTATCGTGCGCCCTGGTCCGGACCGGGAACGGGCTGGGGATCATCACGGACAATGACTTCCGCCGCCGGGTGGCGACCGCCGAGGTGGGCGTTGACGCCCCCGTCACGGCGCTGGCGACCGTGCCGGCGCTGACCATCGGGGAGGACGCCACGCAGGCGGCGGGCCTGGTGCGGATGGTCGAGCACGGCGTCCACCACCTGGTCGTCGTCGACCGGGACGACCAACCCACCGGAGTGCTGCGGGCGGTCGACCTCGCGCAGGCCGAGGTCCGCGATCCCCTGCTGATCCGCTCGGCCGTGGCGGAGGCCAACGACATCGACGAACTGGCACAGGCATGCCGACTGCTGCCGACGACGCTGGTCGAACTGCACGACAACCACGTCGCCCCGGCCCACATCGGCGCGGTCCACGCCGCCGTCGTCGACGCGGTCCTGCGGCGGGCGCTGCGGCTGCACCACGACCCAAACCTGGACGGCCTGCGGGTGTCCTGGGTGCTGCTCGGCTCGCTGGCGCGACGCGAACCGCTACCGTTGTCCGATGTGGATACCGCCCTGGTCTGGGACGACCATCCGGCCGCCGACGCGGACGCGATCCGGGCCGCGGCGCGGGGCGTCCTGCGGGACCTGCAACACTGCGGCCTCGCACCGTGCGCGGACGGGGCCAACGCCGACAACCCGAGGTTCAGCCGGTCGCGGTCCGAATGGATCACGGCCGCCCGTGGCTGGCAGCACGACCCCACGGAACAGAAGGCCCTGCTGTTGTCGAACATGGTGGCCGACAGCCGCCCGCTGGCCGACGTGCCGCTGGGGCGGTCGCTCACGGAGACGATCCGGTCCCATACCCGCACAAGCCAGTTCCTGCGGGCGCTGCTCGACGAGGCGCTCGCCTGGCGGCCACCGGTCGGCTTCATCCGGGACTTCGTCGTCGAGCACGACGGCGAACACCGCGGTCAACTCGACCTCAAGGCGGGCGGACTCGTCCCGGTGGTCGGGCTGGCCCGCTGGATCGCCATCGTCAGCGGCGACGCCAGCGGCACCACCACCGAGAGGCTGCGCCGCGGGGCCGCGCTCGGCCTGCTCCGGGACGACGAAGCGGACATGCTGGTCGGCGGGTTCGCCAACATCTACGGCGTGCTCCTGCGCCATGAGATCGAGGCCATCCGGTCGGGCCGCGCGCCCACCACGTTCATCGCGCCCAAAGACCTTGACGGCCTCACCCGACGACACCTGCGCGAGACATTCCGGGCGGTCGCCCAGGTCCAGTCCCGGGTGGACCGTGCCTGGATGCGGCGACTGGCCGGCTGAGATGCTGCCGCGCCGCCTCCGTCCCCTGCCGACGCCCGACCCCCGCACACCCTGGCGGGAGGCCGAGTTCTGCGTCCTGGACGTGGAGACAACCGGCCTGGATCTGGCCCGCGACGACATCGTGTCGTACGGGGTGGCGCTCGTCGCCCAGGCCAGGATCCCTTGCGGACAGGTCGAATACCGCCGGGTGCGCCCGTCCCGCCCGGTCTCGGCGGCGGCGTTGGCCGTACACGGCCTGCGAAGCGTGGACCTCGCCGGCGCTCCGTCCATCACGGACCAGCTCGACGACCTCATCGGCCTGCTGAGCGGCCGGGCGCCGGTGGCGCACGCCGCCTGGGTGGAGCGGGCCTTCCTGAACCGCGCGCTGCGCCCCCGCGGGCTACGGCTGGGGCGGAGGGTGATCGACACCGCGGCGTTGCTCCGGGCCGGCCGGATCGCCAGTGCCGACTCCGGCCGGGAGCCCAACCTCGAGGAGGCGGCCCAGCGACTCGGACTTCCGGTACACACTCCGCACCACGCCCTGGGCGACGCGTTCACGACGGCCCAGGTACTGCTCGTCATGGCCACCCGCCTGGAACGTGGCCGGACCTTCCGCCGCCCACGACCGCTCACGATCGGCGACCTCTTCGCACTGTCGCGTCATCACGGAGGCTGATCGAGCGGTCGTCCGGCGAGGCGCGACACGACGAGCTCGCCATGGGCACCGCGTCGGGCCGGGCCACGTACGTTCCGCCTTCCAGCAATCGTCGCGACGGCCCGGGAGTCGGGCCGAACGTCCTGCGGACGGTCGACTTCGGCCCCTTCTCCGACTCAGCAGACCCGTCCACCATGGAGTCGGACCACGACATCGAGGTGAAGGCCACATGACCGTCAACGCACCACGTCGCCGCTCGTCGACCGCAATTCGACGCGGCGGCCACGTCATCGCCGTCGTCGTCAACGCTGCCATGCTGTACGTCGTCAATGTCTGGCCCGGCTGGGAGGCGGTACCCTTCCTGACCGCCGACACCCGTCAGGTACTGGGCGTGCTCAACCTCTCGCTGGCCGCCAGCCTCGTCGTCAACGTGGTGTTCACCGCCTACGACGCGCCATGGTGGAGATTGACCAGCGATATCGTGACAACCGGAATCGGCCTGGCGGTGCTCGTCCGGATCTGGCTGGTGTTCCCGTTCCACTTCAGCGACTCATCGGTCGATTGGCCGTCGCTGGCGCGGATTCTCCTGGTCGTCGCGATCGTCGGCACATCGATGGGCATGGTGTCCCACTTGGCGTCGCTGCTGCGCCACCTCGCGAAGGGCGGCGCACCACGCCCCGCCGTACCAGCACGGTGAGCCCGTCCGCCGTCTGACCTCCCTGAGGTCGTGGCGGCTGGCCGCCGATCAGGTACGCGACCGTGTCGGCGGCACTGTAGCCGGGACTCCGGCCGGGGCGCGCGAGCAGAGTCGAACGACGGTGAAGTCCTCGCCGGCGGTCACTCACCAACCAATCACCTCGACCGTCCAGCGTCGTGGTGATCTCATGGTGGGACCTCCTCATGGCCCCGGCCCTACGTCGCCGGTCATCGGTCATCCGGGAGCGGCATTGGCCATGGCCTTCTGTGGTGCCGGCGCGGGTTGGGCGTCCGCGTGTACGACCATGACCGAGCACAGTGCGTGGTTCAGGAGTTGCTTGCCGGCGGAGCCGAGCGGTAGGCCGGTGAAGCCGCCGCTGCCCCGGCGGCCGATCACCGGGAGCTGGGCGTCGCGGGAGGCGGGCATGAGCGCGTGCGTCGCGGTTCCCACCACCAGTCGGGTCGTGACCGGCACCTGGGGGTGTCGCTCCCGCGAAGCGGCGACGGCCTGGTCCAGGATGCGCTGCTCGATCCGGCGGTGGCCCTCCTCCGCGGTGGCCAGCCGTCGGTCGTACAGGCTGCGGGGCCGTGGTGACCGCGGTATCCACGCGCGCACGGCCACGACCCCGACCCGACGGCTCACGGCTTCCGCGAGCGCGGCCTTGACCGCCAGCGTGCCGTCCGCGGAGTCGTCAATCCCCACGGCCACCGGCCGGCCGCTCGGCGCGTCGACGCCACCGCGTACCACGACGACCGGGCAGTCCGCGTGAGCGGCGACCTCGAGGCTCACCGAACCGATGCGCAGCCCCGTGAAGCCGCCGAGCCCCAGTCGCCGAGGACGTTGTCGGTCTTCACCAGGGCGTACCACTGCTCGCGCAGGTGACCCAAGACCCCATGAAGGTGAGCCGGTGAGCTGACCGTGATTCGTTCGGCTGAGCCCTGCCGCTCGGTAGGGTCCTGAAGCACGTCGTATTGCTGGCCGAGGGCGAACGCCTCGACGACCGAACCGATGCCCGCTTGCAGCAGGAGGCGGCAACTGACCCGAATGCTCGTCCAAGGGCGCTCTCGCTGCGGTGGCGGGGAACGGTCCAGGTACGTCCGGTCCCCCTCACCCATGCCGTCCACCGAGAAGGTCCGGGAGGGCCGTCCTGCCCCAGACCACAGGCCGGACGGCCCGTTGTCGGTGCCCGACCCCCGCGTGTCGGCTGGTTGGGTGCGACGTCGCCAGCGTCAGCCGTGGGCGTGCAACGTCTCCAGGCGGCGGCGGTACTCGTCCTCATCGATCTCTCCACGAGCGTACCGCTCGCCGAGAAGCTGCCTCGGTGTGGGCCGAACATCAGCCGACCCGGAGGGACCGGAGCCGCGAGCGACGTAGCGCACGGCCACCACGCCAGCGGTGATGATCAAAACCCAGAACACGAGGTTGCTCAGCATCATGGCGGCCATGCCCCAGCCGCCCGTGCCGTGGGAATTCCAGTACATCATCCTGAGCTCCGATCCATCGATGTCACCGTGGTGCGGGCACGGCGACGACGTCGCGTGTCCGGCCGGCGGCCCACCGGGGCCGGGCTACTGGACCTCCGGGCCGGTGCCCGGGTGTTCCGCCGTCCTCCCCAGAGCATCCTGCCGGCGGGAGGAACTGGCACGGGGCGAAGGTAGTCCTGGACAGGGACTTGCGGCCCATTCGCGAGGCTGTATCGGGGGATAGCGTGATGGTTGATCCCGTTCGAGAGGGGAGGTCGCGATGGCTTCGTTGACACGGTGGACGGTCGAGGTGTACGTCGGCGAGGACGACGGCCAGACCTACGCCGAGGCCGCGTTGCACGACGACATCGGCAACCACGTCCTGGGGACCGGTCGCGCCCGGTTGAACCCGACCGACCCGGACGTACCTGAGATCGGCGATGAGATCGCCGTGGGCCGCGCCCTTCTGGATCTGGGGCACCGCCTGCTGGGAATCGCCTCCGCCGACATCGAGTCGGTCATCCACCAGCGGGTCAGGCTCACCCGCTAGCAGACTCAGGGCGAGGTTGGCATCGCGACCGTCGGGCGACCGGGTGTTGAACACCGACGGCGCCCCCCTCGGCGGCCGCGGCGACGGATCGCCTCAGGACGTGCGGCCCGGTACGACTGGGGTCTTCTGGCCCTGTGCCGTTCCCTGGCGACGGGGCCAGCCTGAGAGAGACCCCAGCTCGATCCAGGAGGCGGTCATGAACACCACATTCGACCTGTTGTCCGCCCACGACTTCCTGGAGGGCCTGCCGGCATCGTGGCTGGAACGCCTCTCGTACCAGGCGAGGCGGGCGGTCCACCACGGTGGCAGCCGACTCTTCCGCGAGGGCACACGGGCCGACCGATTCTGGTTGATCCGCGACGGCCGGGTCGCGTTGGAGTTCCACGTGCCGGGTCACGGTGACATCGTGGTCGAACACCTCGGCCCGGGAAGCGTGCTGGGCTGGTCTTGGCTGTTCCCACCGTACCGTTGGCACTTCGGCGCGGTCGCCGTCGAGCCGACCCTCGCCATAGAACTCGACGGTCCGGGTGTGCGGCGCCTGTGCGACGACGACCCGGCGCTGGGGTACGAGTTGACCCGTCGCTTCGCGGCCGTGCTCGTCGACCGACTTCAGGTGGCGAGGATGCGCCTGGTCGACCTGTACGGCCATCCGGCGCCCAAGGCGTCATGACGCCTGTGGCACCTCAGAATGCCGACCGCATGAGACGTACGCAACGCCGAGGCCGCTCTCGGCGACCTCGGCGACGGCGTGTCCAGTCTGACGCGGTGTTCCGGTTCGATTTCGCGGCTACGGGGTCTCGGTCGACCTCGCGATGAGAACCGGGCAGTCGCAGTGGTGCAGCAGTTGCAGGCCGACGGAGCCCAGGAGGAGACCGGCGAAGCCGCCGTGCCCTCGGGTGCCGACGACCACGAGCTGGGCGGACGAGGAGAGACCGATGAGGACCTCCGCCGTGTGCCCGGCCACGGCCACCGACTTGACCGCCACGTCCGGGTACTTCTCGCGCCACGGGGCGATGTCTTCGGTCAGGCGCCGCAGCTCGTTGTCGCGGCGCTGCACCGGCTCCTCCATGTCGACCGGCCCGTCGACGCCCAGGGCCGCGGAGCTGGAGGTGTATACGCGGACCGCGAGGACGCCGACGCGTCGGGCGTCCGCTTCCTCGAACGCGACGCGGACGGCGTGGTCCGAGGGCGGTGAGCCGTCGACACCGACGATGATCGGACCGTCGGCGATGTCGGGTCTGCCCCGGACCACGACGACCGGACTGGTGGCGTGCGTGGCCACGTGCTGGCTCACCGAGCCCAGCAGCAGGCTGGCGAACCCGCCGCGGCCCCGGTTGCCCAACACGGTCAGGTCGAACCGGCCGGACGCGGCGACCAGCGCGGGGCCGGGCGCGCCGAGCACGGCCTCACCTCGCACGTTCACGCCCGGGGCGGCCGAGCGGGCCGTCGCGACCGCGGATGACACCAGCTCTTCCGCGATGGTCTTCGGCACGTCGGCCAACGCGCCGCCGATCTGCGTCGCCGCCCCGGCGACGCGCCATTCGTAGGCGTGGATGATGACGAGTTCAGCGTTGTGCCCGGCGGCCTCGATGGCCGCCCACCGGAGCGCCGACTGGCTGACGGGTGAGCCGTCAACGCCGACGCAGATCCTGGGGTGATTCACGACTTCCTCCTATCGACGCACTTTCCTCGACCTCAGGCTCCCACGGGAGTGTGACCGGGGGCAGGGCCGCTCCGACCCTTGTGGAGGGTCTTTGGGCCCGATCGGCCGATTCGGAGGAGCGGCATCGGCCCGGGCCGTCAGGTCTGCTCGGGCACCATGGTGATGGCGCCGCTCGGGCACTCGGCGGCGCAGATGCCGCATCCCTTGCAGTAGTCGAGGTCGATCTGGTATTTCAGGCCAGGCCCGAGCTTGATGACGGCGTTGTCGGGGCACATGCCGTAGCAGTTGTCGCACTCGAAGCAGTTGCCGCAGGACAGGCACCGGCGGGCCTCGAACAGGGCGGTGTCCTCGTCGAGGCCCTGTACCACTTCGTCGAACGTGGACACCCGCCGCACCGCGTCCAGGTGGGCCCGGACCGTCGCGGGCGCGTCGGAGTAGTACCACGGGTGCAGTCGGTCCGCCGCGGCGAGGTCGTGCCGGGCCGGCGTGGGGTACCCGACTCCGTGGAGCCACGCGTCGATGTACCTGGCCGCTCGCTTGCCGTGCCCGACGGCCGCGGTCACCGTACGCTCGTCGGCCACCGCGTCACCGCCGGCGAACACACCCGGCCGGGTCGTCATCATGCCGGGGTCCACCCGGACGCCACCGTCCGCGATCTCCATTCCGTCCAGTATGGACCGGTCCACGTCCTGCCCGATGGCGAGCACCACACTGTCGGCGGCCAGTTCCTCGAACTCTCCCGTCGGCTGCGGCGAGCCGCTCTCGTCCAGCCGCATCCGCTCCACCCGCACCGTCGCGCCGTCGGCGTAGGCGATGGTGGACAGCCACCGCATCCGTACGCCCTCCTCGTTGGCCTCGTCGACCTCGACCGGCTGCGCGGGCATCTTCTCGCGCGTGCGCCGGTAGACGACGAGTGTGTCGGTGGCGCCGAGTCGCCGGGCCGTGCGGGCCACGTCCATGGCGGTGTTGCCGCCGCCGTAGACGATGACCCGGCGGCCGAGGTCGGGCGCGCCGCCTCCGGCCACGTCCCGCAGGACGCCGAGGGCGTCGAGGATCCGGGCGGAGTCGCCGGCGGGGATGTAGGCCCGCTTGCTGAGCTGGGCTCCGATGGCGAGAAACGCCGCGTCGAAGCCGCCGTCGCGCACGGCCTCGTCCAGGTCGGCGACCGGGGTGTTGAGTTCGACCTTCACACCCATGTCGGCGATCCGCGCGATCTCGAGGTCGAGGACGTCGCGGGGCAGCCGGTAGGCGGGTATCCCGTAGCGCATCATGCCGCCGGCCTCGTCCCCGGCGTCGCGGACCGTGACGTCATGGCCGAGCCGGGCCAGGTGGTACGCCGCGGCCAGCCCGGCCGGGCCGGCTCCCACGACGAGCACGCGCCGGCCCGACGGCGGCGCGGTCACGGTGACGGTCCAGCCCTGGCGCAGGGCCTCGTCGCCGAGGAACCGCTCGACGGAGTTGATCCCCACCGCCGTGTCCAGGGTGGCGCGGTTGCAGGCGGTCTGGCACGGGTGGTAGCAGACCCGGCCCATGATGGCGGGGAAGGGGTTGTCCGCCATGATCTGCCGCCACGCCGCCTCGTAGTCGCGGGCCTCGGCGTGGTAGAGCCACCGCTGGACGTTCTCCCCGGCGGGGCACGCGTCGTTGCACGGCGGCAACAGGTCGACATAGACGGGCCGCTCGGTGCGCCACGCTCCGGTCTTGTTGGCGAGGCTGGAGCCGACGCCCAGTGTGATGGCGAATGGCCTGTTCGAGGGCCTGTCCATCATGACTCCTCCGGTGCGAGCAGTCCGAACCGGCGGATGTTGCGGTCCGCTCGGGCCTGGATCCGCGCTATCACGTCCACGCGGGGTGGTGGCGTGAAGAGGTGGGCGTACCGCTTCTGGATACGCAGGTACGGTTCGACCGGCATCAGACGACGGATCCGGCTGGCCGAGACGACCTCGCCGCTCTCGGCCTCGAACACCGGGAACAGCCCGCTCTCCGTCGCCATGCGGGCCACCCGGATCGTCTCGCTGGATTCGGTGCCCCAGCCGAGCGGGCACGGCACGAGGACGTGGATGTAGCGGGCCCCGCGGATCCGCATCGCCCGGGTCACCTTCGCCTCGAGGTCATGAAGATCGGCCACGGTCGCGGTCGCGACATACGGGATCTCGTGCGCCATCGCGATCAACGGCGCGCTCTTGCCCTGCCCGAACGCGTTGCCCGGCGTGGGTCCGACCGCCGGGGTCGTCGTGGTGCGCGCGGCCGGCGGCGTGGCACCGGAGCGCTGAACCCCGGTGTTCATGTAGCCCTCGTTGTCGTAGCAGACGAACAGCACGTCGTCGTTGCGCTCGAACATGCCCGACAGGCAGCCGAACCCGATGTCCACCGTTCCGCCGTCACCGCCCTGGCCGACGACCCGGATGTCTGTGCGGCCCTTCACCTTCAGCGCCGCCGCCACGCCGGTGGCCACGGCCGGGGCATTGCCGAACAACGAGTGCAGCCACGGGATCTGCCACGACGTCTCCGGGAACGGGGTGGTGAACACCTCCAGGCACCCGGTCGCGTTCACCGTCACCATGCGGCCACCCGTGGCCCGCATCGCCGCGTCCAGCACGAATCGCGCGCCCAGCGCCTCCCCGCACCCCTGACACGCCCGGTGCCCGGACGTGAGCGCGTTCGACCGGCACCGGTCGGCCTGCACGGTCCGCTGGTCGGCCTCCAGCAGCCGGTTCCCCACGGCGAAGCTGCCGACCTGGTAGAACTTCACCGGTTGCGCCGTCATGCCGTCCACCCCCTACCGATGTCCCGCGCTCGCCGCCGCCTCGACCACGGCGTGGTCGAGATCCAGGAAGGTCAGCTCGTCCAGCCGATCGGCCACGGCGTCGGCGACGAGCGCGCGCAGCGAGGCCCGCGTGACCGGCCGGCCGCCCAGGCCGGCGATCACCGTGTGACACGGCCGGCCGCGGGTTGCCCGATCCACGTCCAGCGACACGATGCCGCCCACCCCCACGGCCAGGGCCCGTTCCAGCACGACGACCCGGGTGGCGTCGCGGAGAGCCGAGCGGACCGCGTCGTACGGGAACGGGCGGAACGACGTGATCCCCAACGCGCCGATGCGCGTACCCTCGTCGCGCAGCTCGTCCACAGCGTCCTGTACTGTGCCGAGGACGGAGCCGAGCGCGACAATCACCGTGTCCGCGTGGTCGAGGCGGTACGGGCTCACCAGAGCGTCGCAGCGGTGTCCGGACAGCTCCGAGTACTCGTCGGCCAGGCGGGCGATGACGTCCAGCGCCCGCACCTGCTTCTCGT
>WUUC01169392.1_pt1 | contig 11598 bp, 7 predicted proteins | sample 6278441 | NCBI WGS metagenome assembly WUUC01 (sample SAMN13675441, study PRJNA597444) | soil metagenome | isolation source: soil | place: USA: Washington | collected 2017-10 | reverse complement strand
GGCGGCATGGGCGCGGCCGTGTTGTGAATGCGTGCCTTCACGCGATCCGCGATCTTCGAACTGGGATACGCAGGCGAGGCGACCTGCAGGTCCGCCCACGTGATCAGCGGCATCGGACCCGACATCAACGGGTTGCCGTGGCAGGTCTGGCACTTGTTCACGAGAACGGCCGATACGTCGCAAGGCAGGCCGTTGCCCGTCCCACCACCGCCCGCTGCTCCACCGCCCGCCGCTCCACCGGCAGTTCCGCCACCGCCCACGGCTCCGCCGCCGGCAGCTCCACCGCCGCCCACGGCTCCGCCGGCCGCGCCACCAGGACAGTCCACCTGACAGGAAATGGAGCCGCCTGCGCCACCGCCTGCGGTGCCTCCCGCGGCAGTGCCTCCACCCAGTAGACCACCGAGAAAGCCGCCACCGCCCGTGCTGGGCTCTTGCTCGGGCGGCTGTTCTTCGCATGCCACTCCGAATACGAGCAGCGCGCAGCTGAGCCAACGTAAACGCATTGGAACCTCCGGATTCAAGCTAGCGAGCGCTGCGCACGAACAAAGAAGGGAGCGCACAGCCACGTTGCGTCCCCGGGCTCATGCCCAGGAAGCATTGTTGTTGTCCGCACTATGCAAACTCACTCAAACGGACGTCAATTCTGTTTCCGGCATGTCACGTCACAAAGTGTTGACTGCTGCTACCGGGAATTGACCTTGTGCGCCGCGCGCGCCTGCGGACCCACTCTTTGTCCGTTCTCAGCGAAATCTTTCGCGAATTGCGCGCCGCGCTGGCTCACTGCGTCACGAGCTCATAGACCCTTGCAACCGCTTCACCGAGCTTCTCGGCGTCGGTGCCGCCCGCTTGCGCAAAATCTGCGCGTCCTCCACCGCTGCCGCCGACGAGTGCTGCGCACTGTTTCACGATGGAGCCCGCCGGAAAGCGCTGCGTGAGCTCCTTGGACACGCTGCACACGATGCTGACTTTCCCCTTTGGCGCCTTGCTGCCCAGCACCACCACCGCGGGTGCAAGCTTGTCGCGCAGCTGATCGGCGTACTTGCGGATGGCATCTTGGTCCGGCATGTCCACCACGGCGCCGAGCACTCGCAGACTTCCCAGGTCCTTGGCGCGGGTGGTGAGGTCGCCCGTACCCCCGGACAACAGCTGTTCACGCACCTGCTCCAGCTCGCGCTTGAGCTGCTTCTGTGCGCTCAGCGCGCGCTCGATCGCGTCGCTCACCGCGAGCGGCGCAGTCTTCAGCTTTTCCGCGGCCTGCCCGAGCTCCGCCTCGACGCGGCGCGTGTGTGCAATCGCATTCAGCCCCGTGGCCGCCTCGATGCGGCGCACGCCGGCAGCCAGCCCTGCTTCGCTGAGAATCTTGAACACACCGATATCGCCGGTGCGTGAGACGTGCGTGCCTCCGCACAGCTCGATCGAATCGGGCGAGATGGTCAGCATGCGCACCTCGGCCCCGTATTTCTCTTCGAAGATGCCGATCGCGCCGCGTGCCTTGGCTTCGGACATCGGCAGCACGTGCGTGGACACGGCATGGTTGGCGAGGATGCGCTCGTTCACCAGGTCCTCGATGCGCATCAGCTCCTCGGCACTCAGCGGGCGCATACCCGCGTAATCGAAGCGCAGCCGGTCCGGCCCGACCAACGAGCCCTTCTGCATGGACTGCTCCCCGACCACCTTGCGCAGCGCGTAGTGCAAGAGGTGCGTCGCGCTGTGGTTGCGACGGGTCGCGGCTCTGCGCTGTGTGTCGACCTCGAAGCTGGCTTCGCTGTCCACGCGCAGCTTGCCCTGGAGCACGCGCCCGCGGTGCACGACCAACCCCTCGACGGGCTTCTGGGTATCGCTGACCACGAACGTACCTTCGCCGGTCACGATGCGTCCCTGGTCGCCTACCTGCCCACCCGCTTCGCCATAAAACGGCGTCGCGCGCGCGACGACCTCGCCCTCCTCGCCTTCCATCAGCTCGCCTACGCGCTCGGCGCGCCTGAGCAGCGCCGCCAGCGGCGCCGGGGCCCTCTCGGCGTCATACCCCAGGAATTCCGTCTTTCCGAGCTCTTCGAGCAGCGTGTGATACACGCGGTCCACGGCCTTGTCGCCCACTTTGCTGCCCGCGCTGCGCCCGCGCGCGATCTCCATCTCGGCCTCGAAGCCGCGCTGGTCCAGCACAAAGCCCTGCTCCTGTCCGATCACCTCCTGCAGGTCGACCGGAAAGCCGTACGTGTCGTACAGCTTGAAGGCCACCGCGCCCGGCAGAATGCGCGTGCCGTCGGACGCCTGGTCCCAGCGGTCGTTGAGCGCGATCAAGTCGAGGCCGCGCTGCAACGTGCGCCGAAAGCGCTCCTCCTCTTGCTGCGTGATGTCCCGGATCCCCGCGGCACGTTCGCGCAGCTCCGGGTAGTGGTCGCCCATCAGCTCGACCACCAGCTGGGTGGCTTCGTGCAAAAAGGGCTCCTCGATGCCCAGGCGGTGGCCGTGTCGGATCGCGCGCCGCATCACCCGCCTCAATACGTAGGCGCGCCCATCGCGGTCCGGAAAGATGCCCTCCGAGATCAGAAATGCGGCCGTGCGCGCGTGGTCCGCGATCACGCGCATGGACACGTCGTCGGGCCCGAGGCTCCCGCCATAGCGCTTCTTGGCGATCCGGCTGGCCAGATCGACGATCGGCCGGAGCAGGTCGGTGTCGTAATTGGAGCGCACGCCCTGGACGACACACGCCAGCCGCTCGAGGCCCGCGCCGGTGTCGATGGAGGGCGCCGGGAGGTTGTCCAGCTTGCCGTCGTCCGCGCGCTCGAACTGCATGAACACATGGTTCCAGAGCTCGACCCAGCCACGGCCGTCGGCGGTAGGCTCCTCTCCCATGCGCGCGGGGTCAGGGGCGTCGTCGCCGAAGTAGTAGAAGATTTCGCTGCAGGGTCCGCAGGGACCGGTGTCCCCCATCGACCAGAAATTGTCCTTGGCGCCGAAGGGTCGAATGCGCTCGTCCGGCAAGCCGCTCAGCTTCTTCCAGATCGCGCGCGCCTCGCCGTCCTCCGGGAGCTGGCCCTCGCCGCCAAAATAGGTGACCAGCAGACGCTCGCGCGGAATGCCCAGTACCTGGGTGATGAACTCCCAGCCGAATACGATCGACTGCTCCTTGAAGTAGTCGCCGAACGAGAAGTTCCCCAACATCTCGAAAAACGTGTGGTGTCGAGCCGTGACGCCCACGTTTTCGAGATCGTTGTGCTTGCCGCTGATACGGATGCACTTCTGGGCGCTCGTGGCGCGCCGGTAGGGGCGCTTCTCCCGCCCGGTGAAGACATCCTTGAACTGGACCATGCCGGCGTTGGCGAACATCAGGGTCGGGTCGTTCGACGGAACGAGCGAGCCGGAAGTGACGATCTGGTGCCCCTGAGTTTTGAAATAGTCGAGGAACGCTTGGCGGATGTCCTTGGAAATCTTCATGACTCGCCATGCGTACCGCTCGTTTCCGCATTCGTCCACGCCCGCTCTCGCGACGATCTCAATGAGCTGCGCAACCGGCGCCGCGCCGATGCCGATACCGGACGCATCGCAGTCGCGAAAACCGAGCTGCACTGATTTCTTGATCAGTGCTCGATTGTTCAGTACAACGTGTTCACCGAGGGGCGCTCACCATGCTCACCTGCCTTCGCATCCGAGACCTGGCCATCATCGATAACCTCGAGCTCACGTTCGGGCCGTGCCTGAACGTGGTCACGGGCGAGACCGGCGCAGGCAAGTCGATCCTGGTCGATGCCCTGGAGCTGCTCCTGGGCGGCAAAGGCAGGCCAGAGCTGGTGCGGGGGGGCGCCACGCAGGCGGAGGTCGAAGCCATGTTCGAGCTGAGCGAAGACGAGGCGCTGCGGACGAAGCTTGCGGCCCTCGAGCTTTCGGCCGACGACGAACTGGTGATCCGACGCGTGCTCCTGGCGAACGGACGCACGCGCGCGTTCGTCAATGGACGCCTGGTGACCGCGGCACAGCTGGCGGAGCTAGTGCGGGGTCTGGCGGACATCTCCTCGCAACACGAGCACCATACGCTGAGCAATCCTGCCACTCACCTCCTCTACCTCGATGCATTTGCGGGCCTGGACGGCGACAAGCAGCTGGTCGCCAGCCACTATCAGGCGCTGCGCCAGGCCCACGAGGCGCTCACGGTCTTCGAGACACAGGTCCGAGATCGCTCTCAGCGCGAGGATCTGCTGCGCTATCAAATCCGCGAAATCGAGGAGGTGAGCCCGGCCGCCGAGGAAGACGTCCAGCTCGCCGAGCAGCGCGATCGGCTCAAGCACGCGGACACCTTGATGCGGCTTTCCGGCGCTGCCGCAGATGCACTCTACGAGCGCGACGGCTCGCTCTGCGAGCTGCTCGCCAGCGTGTTGCTGGGCCTGGGCGAAGCGGCCGCGCTCGACGCCAGCCTGCGCGACGTGCTCCAGCAGCTGGAGGGCGCGCGCACGCAGCTGGAGGAAGCAGCGCGCGAGCTCGGGCGCTACACGCGCGGGGTGCAGTCGGACCCTGAACGGCTCGCCGAGGCGGAAGAGCGGCTGCACGCGCTGATCAAGCTCAAGCGCAAGTATGGCGGCTCGCTCACCGCCGTGCTCGAGCACCTCTCGGCCGCCAAGGGCGAGCTGGGCTCGCTGGAAGACTGCGAAGGCACGCGCGAGCGCTTGCAGCGCGCGCACGACAGAGAGCTCGGGCTCACGGCTTCGGCCGCGCGGGAGCTCAGCAAGAAGCGCAAGCTGGCGGGTGACAAGCTGGCAGCGGCGATCAGCCGTGAGCTTTCGTCGCTGGGCATGGGCGGCGCACGCGTCGAGGTCGATGTCTCGGCCTGGGAAAGCAAGGAGGGCGGCCTCTCGGTCGATGGGGCGCGCTTGACCAGCAGCGGCATCGACCGCGTGGAGTTCCTGATCGCGCCGAACAAGGGCGAGCTGGCCAGACCTCTCAGCAAGATCGCCAGCGGCGGCGAGCTGAGTCGCGCAATGCTCGCCATCAAGCGCATCTTGGCCGGTGTCGGGCCGGGCGGCATGTACGTGTTCGATGAGGTCGACAGCGGCGTGGGTGGCGCGGTGGCCGAGGTCATCGGGCGCAAGATTCGGGATGTGGCCCAGCACCGTCAGGTGTTGTGCATCACGCACCTGCCCCAGATCGCGGTCTTCGCGGCCGCCCACTTCAAGGTAGAGAAATCGGTGGTCGGGGAGCGCACCATCAGCGTGGTGCGCAAGCTGGGCAAGCGCGAGCAGGAAGAGGAGATCGCGCGCATGCTGGGCGGCCTGAAGATCACAGCGAAAACGCGCGCAGTGGCGGCGGAGATGTTGAAGGAGGCGCGCGCTACCTCCAGCATCCGTGCAGCCTGAATCGGTACGAGCCGCCGGGCGAGGGGATGCGTGCCCATCCAAGGGGGTCCAGGTGTGTTCCCTCTGCCTGCGTCCCTTCGCCCGGCGGCCCGTGTGACGCGTTGCGTAGCTTCGGTTCTTGACGCAGTGGACACGCGATCGATCAGGATCAGCCCGCTCCTGTTGGATCAAATACAGGGTCCCATGCGCCTTTTTCGAAACGGCTCGCTGCTGGAAATCGGGGCGAAACCTTAAGTGAGTAAGCGTTCGAGTGCCTACCACCTACAAGGAGCCGTCATGAATGAGAAGAGACTGCTGCGGCTATTGGCGCTCGCAGCCCTGCTGCTGGCCGTAAGCGGCGCGTGCGGCGTTCCCCTTGCCTTTGCGGAGGGTGAAACGGATCTCGCAACGCGGGTCGCGGACCTCGAAGCTTATGTGACGAATGGAGCGCCCAAGGCCCTGACGAGCGCCGGACCGGGCCACAACGCCTGGATGATGACCTCGACGGCCCTGGTCCTGTTCATGACGTTGCCGGGACTTGCGCTGTTTTACGGCGGCCTGGTGCGCCGCAAGAACGTCCTTTCCGTGCTCGCACAGTGCTGCGGCATGGCGGGCGTGGTGCCGCTGTTGTGGTGGGCGGTGGGCTACAGCCTCGCGTTCTCCAAGGGCAGCCCGGTGCTCGGCGACCTCTCGTTCGCCATGCTCAACGGCGTCGATTCCTTGCCGAACACGGACTACTCGTATTGGGTCTCGGAGAACGTGTTCTCCATGTTCCAGATGATGTTCGCCATCATCACACCCGCGTTGATCGTCGGTGCGATTGCCGAGCGCATGAAGTTCTCGGCCATCATGCTGTTTCTTACGCTCTGGATGCTGGTCATCTACTTCCCGCAGGCGCACATGGTGTGGGGCATCGACGGCTTGATGAACGGCGTGTGGAATGCGGACGCGAAGATCAAGGCCATCGACTTCGCGGGCGGCACCGTGGTCCATATGACTTCGGGCTGGTCGGCGCTGGTGCTCGCGCTGATGCTGGGCAAGCGCGCCGGCTTCGGTCACAAAGTCTTCGCACCCCACAGCCTGGTGCTGACGATGATCGGCACTGGCATGCTCTGGGTGGGCTGGTACGGCTTCAACGCAGGCAGCGCGGTAGCGTCGGACGGCGTCGCCGCCAGCGCCTTCATCTCCACCACTCTGGCCGCGGCGATCGCCGGAGCCACCTGGCCCGCGCTCGAATGGCTGACGCACGGCAAGCCCACGGTGCTCGGCTTCTGCTCCGGTGCAGTTGCCGGTCTGGTCGTCATCACCCCCGGCGCCGGCTTCGTCACGCCCACCAGCGGCGTCATCATCGGCGTCATCGCCGGTGCCGTGTGCTTTCTGGCCTGCACCAAGCTCAAAGCCGCGCTCAAATACGATGACGCGCTCGACACGTTCGGCGTGCACGGCGTGGGAGGCACGCTCGGCGCCGTTCTGACCGGCGTCTTCGCCACCCCGGACGTGAACGCGAACCTCAACACCAACCTGGCGAACTACATCGGGAGCGGGCTCGTCATCGAGCAGCTCAAGGCCATCGGCGTGACCTTGGTGGTCTCGGTGGTCGGCACGGCCGTCATCGCGAGCATCGTGAAGGCGCTGATCGGCCTGCGTCCGGACGCGGAGTCCGAAGAGCTCGGTCTCGACTACACGGACCACGGCGAATCGGGTTACCACGCGGACGAGGGCGGCCACGTGCCGGCAGCAATGGCGATGTCCGCGCAGGCTGGCGCAACCAGCGGCAAAATGGCCCCCAGCACCTGAGCGGCGCGACCTGGCCCTTCCCCACCGCTCCTGCCTCCCGTTCGGCAGTCCGGGGCGTGGGAGCGGATGGACGAAGGGTTCTGCTAGATGACGCGCAACAGCTTGGCGGTCGGCTCGTGCAAGCGCATGCTGCCGTCCACGGCGACCACTTCGCCCTCCTTCATCGCTTGCCAGACGTTTTCACCGCTGAGCGGCTGGCTCGAGAAGATCAGGTGATTGATGCTGCCCTCACGGGGCGGCGCCTCGCAGGCGGCGGACAGATGGGCGCACACGTCGCGGTCGGCGCAGCGGCGCTTGTAGGTCGAAAAGTAGAGCTCCTTGCCACCCTGGACCCCGACCATGCTGGAGCCGTCGGTCAGGATACAGGTCAGCGAGCTGCGCTTGTCTGGCGGCGCGTCCGCGTCGCACACCTGCCGCACCAGCGCGAGCGCGTGGGTCGTGGAGCTGACCACATCGTCCAGCCGGAACGCGGAAGACAGCGTCCCGTAGCGGAGCAGCTGGGTCAGCACCAAGAAAAACACCACCTCGCTGTCGGTCTCGCCCAGGATGTAACGGCGCAAACGCGGCGAGACCTCCGCCAGCAACGCGTCGCGCTGGCTGGCGAAGTTCGGGACGTCACCGTTGTGAGCGAACACCCAGCGCCCGTGCTGAAACGGATGGCAGTTGAGCACACTCAGGGCGCCCTGCGTGGCCTTCCGCACGTGCGCGACGACCGTCTCGCTGGCGACCACGCCGCTCACGCGCTGGAACACCCGATCGCTGAAGGCAGTGATGGCGCTGCGCGTGAGGTGGGGCGTGCCCTCGACGTAGTAAGCCACGCCCCAACCGTCAGGGTGCTGCTCGGACAGGTTCCAGAGCGCGTTGTCGGCCGAGACCAGCGATCTGTGCACCTGGCTTTGGATGACGCTGCGAAACCCGAACAACCGACACATCGACCTGACTCCGGGGCGCCCGAACCTCTACGCCAGGGTTAGCTTACGCCAAAGGCCAAGGCGTCAGTAGCGATAGTGGTCGGGCTTGAACGGGCCGTTCGGCCCGACGCCCAGGTACTCGGCCTGCTTCGGGCTGAGCTTCTCGAGCTTCACGCCCAACTTGGGCAAATGGAGCGAGGCCACCTTCTCGTCCAAGTGCTTCGGCAGCACGTAGACCTTGCCCTTCTCGTACTTCTCCGACTCCGACCACAACGTGATCTGAGCGAGCACCTGGTTGGTGAACGAGCAGCTCATGACGAAGCTTGGATGGCCGGTGCCGCAGCCCAGGTTCACCAGACGGCCGGAGGCAAGCACGATCAGCTTCTTGCCGTCGGGAAACACGAAATGATCCACCTGCGGCTTGATCTCCTCGCGCTTGATCTCCGGGTTCTTCTCCAGCCACGCGATCTCGATCTCCGAATCGAAGTGGCCGATGTTGCAGAGAATGGCCTCGTTCTTCATGGCCTGCATGTGGCGTCCGACGACGACATCCAGACAGCCTGTGGCGGTCACGAAGATGTCGCCGATGGGGGCCGCCTCGTCCATGGTGATGACCTGGTAGCCTTCCATGGCCGCTTGCAGCGCACAGATGGGATCGACCTCCGTGATCATGACGCGCGAACCGAGCGCGCGGAGCGCCTGGGCGCAGCCCTTGCCCACGTCGCCGTAGCCGGCCACGACCGAGATCTTGCCGGCGAACATCACGTCCGTGGCGCGCTTGATGCCGTCACCGAGCGACTCGCGACAGCCGTACAGGTTGTCGAACTTGCTCTTGGTCACCGAATCGTTGACGTTGATGGCAGGGCACAGCAGCTCGCCCTTTTTGGCCATCTCGTACAGGCGGTGCACACCTGTCGTGGTCTCCTCGGAGAGGCCGCGGATGCCCTTGAACATCTCCGGATATTTGTCGTGGATGAGCTTGGTCAGGTCGCCGCCGTCATCCAGGATCAAGTTGGGCGCCTTGCCGCCTTCGAAGGCCTTGAGCTGCTGCTCGAGGCACCAGTCATACTCTTCCAGCGTCTCGCCCTTCCAGGCGAACACGGGAACGCCGGCCTTGGCCATGGCAGCTGCCGCGTGATCCTGGGTCGAGAAGATATTGCAGCTGGTCCAGGTCACCTCGGCGCCGAGATCCTGTAGGGTCTCGATCAGCACCGCGGTCTGAATGGTCATGTGCAAGCAGCCCGCGATGCGCGCGCCCGAGAGCGGCTGCTTCCCGGCGTACTCGCGGCGCAGCTCCATGAGCCCCGGCATCTCGGTCTCCGCGATCTGGATTTCCTTGCGGCCCCAGTCTGCGAGGCTTAGATCTGCGACTTTGTAGTTCTGTTTCATTGTCTCTGTTCTCCGTATTATCGAGAGGATCGTCCCCGCCGTGCCACGAGGCAGTGCCAGGCCAGATGACTGTCGGGACCGTGACCGCAACGCGCGCGCGGAATCGTGCGCACGCTGACATCGTTCAAGCCGGCCCGCCGCGCGAACTTGCTCAGCTCTTCACTGCTGAAGCCGAGCCACAGGTCCGCCTCGCGCTCGCGCATGTTCTCGTCGTCGTGGGAACCATAGTCCAGCACCAGCAACGCCCCGGATGGGTTGAGCAGCGCAGCGAGCGCCTCCACGGCGGCGGCCGGCCGCGGCGCATGGTGCAGCACGCGCGACGCGAACACCACGTCCGCGCCGCCGCGCGAAAGCACCAGCTCTCGCACGGCCGGACTGTCGTAGCCGTCGCATACCAGGCTGACGTTGGCGTAGCCGCGCGCTGCCATACGCTGCGCCGTCAGCTCGAGCTGCACGCGCTCGCGATCGATCGCCACCACCTGCTCGTACGCGGGGGCCAGCGCGTCGAGCACGACGCCGGTGCCCGTGCCGGCATCCACCGCCAGCTTGCGCCGCTCGAGCAGCGCCGAGAGCGCCGTCAGATAGGCCGGCAACTCGATCGGCAGCTCTTCGGGATTTGCAGCGCGGCGCGGCGCGCCGAAGAACTCGCGCGCGCTCTCCTCGCGCTGGGCCACGATCTCCGCCACGCGCGAGAGGCTCCCGTCCGCCTCGCACAGCGCACGGCCGGCGTGGACGCCGTCCTGCACCACGGGGTCGCGTTCGGCCGTCTCCGAAAGTCGCGCCAGGACGCGGGTGCCGTGTTTGCGCACCACCAAGAGGCCCGCCTTCTTCAGCGGTGCCACGTGGCGCGAGACATTCGGCTGGCCTTCGCGCAGCAGCTCCGCCAGCTCGCCGATGGCGAGCTCCTCTTCCGCGGCCAAAGCCAGCAGACGCAGGCGCACCGGCTCGCCCAAGAGGCGATACAACTCCCAGCGCGTGGTAGAGGCCGCAGCGGCCGAGTCCATGGGACTTAGTATGCCGACATTCACATGAATGCAAATAGCGATCGTCTTCACCGACCCAAATGGGTCGCCACCAACTAGTAACTTTTGGCCCAAACAGCCCGTTTGGGGCTAGCAGCCCCGGTGAAGGGGCATATTCCAGGCTCCTCGGCGCCCCCGAGCGGCAGACAGCGGACTGTCACGCCGAGCTCTTCCTTGATCCGCTTCTCGACCTCCACGTCACCTGAAAAGTGAGTGAGCGCAAAGCCGCCGTGGATGGGCGTAGGGGCGTTCTCCTCGTGCGCTGCGGGCGTGAAGTACGCGTAAAATTCTTCTTTGGTATCGATGCGCTGCGTGTGCTGCTGCTGAAACCGCGCCGCGCGCTCGAACAGACCGTCCTGCATCTCCTGAAGGATCTTGTCGATGGTCGCGACAAGCTGGGTGCGCGGCACACCGCCCTTGTCCTTGGGGCCGCGATCGCGCCGCGCCATGAACACCGAGTCGCTCTGGATGTCGCGGGGTCCGATCTCCAGACGCAGCGGTACACCCTTCTTGATCCACTGCCAGAGCTTGTCGCCACCGCGCAGGTCGCGATCATCGATCTCGACCTCGATGGCGCGGCCACCGAAGGTCTTCTCCGACAGCTCCTGCTTCAAGGCTACGCAGTAGTCCAGCACGCGCTGGCGCTCGTCCGCTTTGTGGGTGACCGGCAGGATGACCACGTGCGTGGGCGCAAGCTTGGGCGGACACACGAAGCCGTCGTCGTCGGAGTGACTCATCAGCATGCCGCCGATCAGCCGCGTGGAGACGCCCCAGCTGGTGGTCCAGGCGTGCTGCAGCACGCCCTTGTCATCGAGAAACTGGATGCCGCTGGCCTTGGCGAAGTTCTGCCCCAGGAAGTGACTGGTCCCGGCCTGAAGCGCCTTGCGGTCCTGCATCATCGCCTCGATGCAGAAGGTCTGGACGGCGCCGGGAAAGCGCTCACCGGCGGTTTTTTCGCCCTTTATCACCGGCATCGCCATGAAATTTTCGGCGAAATCCGCGTACACGCCGAGCATCTGCATGGTCTCGGCGACGGCCTCCTCGGCGCTGGCGTGGGCGGTGTGCCCCTCTTGCCAGAGAAATTCCGTGGTGCGCAGAAACAGCCGCGTGCGCAGCTCCCAGCGCACCACGTTGGCCCACTGGTTGATGAGC
>WUUC01119853.1_pt1 | contig 11599 bp, 3 predicted proteins | sample 6278441 | NCBI WGS metagenome assembly WUUC01 (sample SAMN13675441, study PRJNA597444) | soil metagenome | isolation source: soil | place: USA: Washington | collected 2017-10 | reverse complement strand
GTCGACGACATCATCGCCCGCTGCGCCCGGCTGCCGCTGGCCCTGGCCGTCGTGGCCGCCCACGCCGCCACCGCCCCCCGCCTCGCCCTGGACGGGCTGGCCCGACAGCTCGACGTCCACCGCCGGCTCGACACGCTCACCGGCGACGCCCCGACCGCCGACGTCCGCGCGGTGTTCTCCTGGTCCTACCGGGCCCTCACCCCACCGGCGGCCCGGCTGTTCCGGCTGCTCGGCCTCCACCCGGGGCCGGAGGTGACCGCCGCGGCCGCGGCCAGCCTGGCCGCGCTCCCCCCGGCCCGGGCGGGCGCGCTGCTGGCCGAGCTGACCCGCACCAACCTGCTCACCGAGCCCGCGCGGGGCCGGTACACCTTCCACGACCTGCTGCGCGCGTACGCCACTGAGCTCGTCCACCGGCACGAGTCCGACGACCAGCGCCGGGCCGCCACCGGCCGGGTGCTGGACCACTACGTGCAGACCGCGTGCGCCGCCGATCGAATGATCGACCCGTATCGTGATCCGATCCCGGTACCCGACCCCGGCCGCGGCGTGACGCCGCACCCCCTCGCCGATGCCGGGCAGGCGATGACCTGGTTCACCACGGAGCGGCCCGGACTCGTCGCCGCGGTCCGGCTGGCCGCCGACGCCGGGTTCGACGCGTCCGCGTGGCGGCTCGCGTGGGCCGTCATGATCTTCTTCCAGCGCCGCTTCCACGTGGAGGACTGGGTCAGCACCCAGCGAATCGCGGTGGCCGCGGCCGAGCGCCTGGCCGACCGGCGCGCGGCGGCCGAGGCGCACCGCGGGCTCGGCCGCGCGTACGTCCGCAGCGGCGGGACCGACGCCGCCGAGCGGCACCTGCGCCGGGCCTGGGCGCTGTTCGGCCAGCTCGACCTGCCGGCCGACCAGGCGCACACGAGCCTCTGCCTGGGGGTGATGTTCGCCCGGCAGCGCCACCAGCTGCCCGAGGCGATCAGCCACACCGCGCAGGCACTCGACCTGGCCCGGGCCGCCGGTCACGGGCGGTGGCAGGCCGCGGCCCTCAACGACCTCGGGTGGTACCACGTCCAGCAGGGGGACCCGCGGCTCGCCGTGACGTACTGCCGGCAGGCGATCGACGTCCTCCGCCGCGGGGTCGGCGACCCGGTCACCGGGGCCGACACCTGGCACACGCTCGGCTACGCCCGGCAGCTCCTCGGCCAGCACGCGCGGGCCGAGGAGTGCTACCGCCGGGCGCTGCGGCTCTATCGACGCATCGGCGACCGCTACCACGAGGCCGGCTGCCACACCTACCTCGGCGACAACCACCTGGCCGTCGGGGACACCGCCGCCGCGCGCCGCGCCTGGCAGGCCGCGCTGGTCATCCTCGAGGACCTCCATCACCCCGACGCCGAGCCGGTCCGGGCCAAACTCACGACCGCGCCGCCCTCAGGTGAGTGCGGTCGTGCGGAACCTGGGTCCGGCGTAGGTGGCGAGGATGGCTGAGATCTCCTCCCGGCTCTCCCTGAGGTTGTCCAGGCCCACCAGCACGTGTCCTCGCCGGCTGCCGCTGGGCGGGAAGGACGGGGCGTGCTTCATCGGTACGCCGTCGGCCACGCACAGCACGAGGACGTAGCGCTCCTCCGTGGTCACCGGGACGCGCTCGATGCTGATGGACTCCACCAGGTGCCACGGGCCCTCGAAGTGGTGCCCTTCACAGTGGACGATCAGACCGGACTCACTGACCTGGATCCGGAAGGGGCGCAGCGTCATCAGGAAGAGGTACAGGCCGACCAGGAAGAAGAACCCGCCGGACAGCCAGACGCCCAGGGACAGCGCCACGGAGCGCACGTCGACGAGCGCGAGGACGGACCCGACGATGAAGGCCACCAGACCGTACCCGATGCCGACGAGCGCCAGCTTCCGGTCGCCGCGGTAGCTGCGGTGAATCTCCATGTCTCTCCTCAATCGACAGTTGGCGGGTCCAGGCGGCACGGTCACGGCGGGTCCACCCAGACCGGGCCGCGGTCCGTCGGCGGCATCAGCTTGCAGGTCAGGTCCCAGCCGGTGTCCCACGCGGTCTGCAGCGCTCCGATCACGGTCACCTTCTTCGCCTTGGCGGCCACCTCCAGGACCTGGGCGAACGCGCTCTGGCCGAAGTCCTTCTCGGTCGGTCGCTGGTAGCACACGTAGACCTGGTAGCCCTCCCAGAACTCCGTCACCGGGTCGGGGGTGACCGCGTCGACCCCCCGGCGGTACTGGAAGCAGACCTCGTCGAGCGCCCGCGGGCAGTAGAGCTGGTCCGGCCGCTCGCGCCCGCCGTCGTCGGGCGGCCGGGGCGAGTTCGGCCCGATCGGGAAGTTGAAGCTCGGCGGAGCGATCGGGAAGTTGAACGTCTCGCCCGACTCGCGGGGCGCGGGGATGATGACCGCGTCGCGCTGTCGCTTCATGCGCTGCCGCTTGACGATGTCCAGGCTCTTGAGCAGGTAGCGGTAGCAGTCCGGCAGGTTCCGGACCAGCGCCCGGTAGTCGATCCGCTTCGGCTTCTTCTTCGTCCTGGCCGGCGACGCGTGGTGCTGCTTCGGCTTGGTCTGGTGCGGCTGTGCGCTGCCCGTGCGCTTCTTCTTCCGCGGCGGGTCCGGCACGTACGGCGCGAGACCGTCCGGGTCGGTCATGGTGGCCGGCGAGCTGTTGGCGTACACGTAGCCGTGCATCTGTTGCGGGTCCTGGTCGTCGATGAGCGGGTCCACGCTGAGGAACCGGCCGAGCACCGGGTCGTATTCCCGGGCGCCGAGGTGGACGGTGCCGGTGCGGTCGACCGTGCCGCCGACGAAACCCTTGTCGGTGGGCCAGGCCGCGCTAACGCCCCGCGGTGCGCCGAACGGCGTCCGCCGCCGGGTGATCACCGCCTGGGTCGTCGCGGTGACCGAGGCCATGGCCGTGCCCTGGTCGTCCTCGAGCTGCCAGAACAGTCCGGCCGGGGTACGCACCGCGACGATCTGGCCGGCGTGGCGGTAGTAGCGGGTGCCCGTGCGCACCCCACCCGCCGTGGCGCGCAGCTCCTGGTCGGGCAGGTACAGCGTCCTCCCGGCCGGGTCGCGCGACACGAGCCGGTTGCCGTCGGCGTCGTAGACGTACGACGTGGTGCCGGTCGGGTCGACGCTCGTGGCCAGCCGGCCCTCGGCGTCCCAGGTGGCTGTCTGTACGCCCCCGCCCGGCGCGGGCCGGCTGAGCGTGTTGCCGGTGACGTCGTAGGTGTAGCTGGTCGTGCCCGCCCCGGCGCCCGCCGTCGTCACGCTCCGGACGGTGTGCGGCTGGGCGGCGCCGGCCGCCGGGTACGCGTACGTGCGCGACGCGGTCGTCGACGGCGTGCGCTCGGTCGCGGTCAGCCGGTTGCCGGCCCGGTCGTAGGTGAACGAGTACCAGTACGGCGCCGGGCCACCCAGCCCACCCACCGAGCGGGCCGCGGTGCAGTCACCGCCGGCCGGCGTCCACGCCTCGGTGAGCTGTCGCAGCCCGTCGTGGGCCAGGCACTGGTGGTCCCCCGCGGCCGTGTCGGCCATCTTCGTGACGTTGCCGGCCGGGTCGTAGCCGTAGGTCACGTCGGCCAGCACCGACGGCGCGGTCTCGCGCATGGCGAGCGCCCGGGCCAGCCGGCGGGTGCCTTCCTCGTAGAAGCGCACCGTGTCCACTGTGGGCCCACCGGCGTGCCGGCGGCCGATCGTCGCCAGCTCGCCGAACCGGGTGTAGCCGGTGCCGTCGACCAGGTAGGTGTCCGTGGGGAGGTTGGTCCCCAGCGTGTACGGCTGGCCCCGCTCGTCGTAGGAGTGGCTGAGCCGTTCCGCGGCCAGCCCACCCACCGCGGGCAGTACGGTGGTCGCCGGCGAACCGTCCACCTTGTACGCGTGGCCGTACGTGTACGTGCCGGCGAGGTCGGTCTCGGCGGCCGGGATCGTGATGGTCCGCCCGCTCACCTCGTAGCCCTCGGTGTAGCCGGTGACCGCGTTCACGTACGCGGCGCCCCCGAGGTACCGGGTCGACCGGGTGAGCTGCCCCTTGGCGAGGGTGTCGTAGGTCCACTCGGCCCGGACGGTGCCGGTGGCGCTGCCGTCGCGCACGGTCGTCCGGCGCCCCAGCGAGTCGTAGGTGTACGCGATCGTGGTTCCGCGCGCGTCGCTCCGGCCGACCAGGTCGCCGGCGTTGTTGTACTCCATGGTGGACTGACCGCGGTCGGGGTCGTGTACGGTGCGCTGCCGGCCGCGCAGGTCGTACGTGTAGCGCCAGGCGTTTCCGGCCGGGTCGGTGACCGACTCCAGCCGGTCCTTGCGGTCGTACCGGTACACGATGTCCTGCCCGGCCGACCCGGCGCGCTGCCGCAGGACGGTGGTCCGCTCCCGCGCGTCCACGAACGTCGACGTCGCGATGCCGCCGGCCGGTGGGGTGACGTCCACCCGGTCCCCACCGTGGACGGTGGTGGTGCGCCAGCGCTCCGCGCCGCGGACCAGGGACACCGCCGCCGTCTCCCGCCCCGCCCCGTCGTAGGTGTACCGGGTCTGCGCCGGTATCTGGGCGTCGGGCAACGGCAGGAACACGGTGCCGCCCGGCGCGCCGTCGGCGACGTACGGGGCGTTGGTCCTGGCCACCCGGCTCGCGGTGTCGTAGAAGGTGTCCGTGATGATCCGCCCCCCGGTGATGCCGCCCTCGGGCCGCTGCGTCTGCCGTTCCCGCAACAGGCCGTCGTAGAGGGTGTACGAGGTCGTGTAGGCACCATGGGCGTCCAGCGTGGACGTCGTGAGCACGCTCGCCCCGTTGGCCCGCACCTGGTAGGCGTAGCGGATGCTGCCGGTGGCCGAGCGGTCCCGGCCGGGCAACCAGACCTCGACCACCCGGCCGAGCCCGTCCCGCGCGATCTCGGTGCGGCGGCCGTTCGCGTCGACGCTGAGGGTGGGCTGCCCCCAGGCCGGGTCGACGGTGGTGGTCGTGGTCCAGCCGAGGTGGTTGGTCTCCGTCGTGGCGGTCACCGGCCCGCCGGTGGCCGGGGTGAACGCCGTGGTGGTCCGGTTGCCGCGCACGTCCCAGGCCGCGGTGACCCGGCCGTGCGCGTCGTGCGTCGCCCGCGACGTGACCAGGTACGTCGACGGCCAGGCCGACAGTTCCTCGACCTGGCTGACCGCGCCCCGGGTCGGTGCGGCCCCGCGGCCGAGCTGGTCGTAGCTGGTGTACGTGTCGTCGATGACGTCGGCCTCGGTCAGCGTGGCGGTGGTGGCCGTGGCGCAGTCGGTGGCCACCGTGCGGGTCCGGCTCGGGAACTCCACCAGCCACGCGGCGGTGTTGCGCGCGTACGTGGTGAGCACGCACCGCTCGTCTCCGGTGACCGCCTCGTCGCCGAGGTCCTCCGCCCGCTCCGGCCGGCCGTAGCCGTCGAACACCGTCCGGGTCTGCGTGCGGCGCGCGCCGCGCCCACCGTCGAGGGCGATCCGGGTCCGCACCCCGGTCACGTCCACGTACCGGGCGTGCACGGTGACGCCGCCCAGCGTGCGCGAGGCGGTCGGCGCCGACCGCCACGGCTCGAACACCACGCCCCGCAGCTCGCCGCCGTCGGGCCCGGCATAGGTGATCTGCTCCCGGACGAGGCCGGCGAACTCGTTCTCGTCGGCGACCGCGTCGGCCCCGCCGGCGGCCGGCACGTTCACCGTCCGCGTCCCGGTGGGCAGCCGGTCGCCGTGCATGCCGCGGAAGTAGACGGTCTCCACCTTCGTGCGCTCGACCCCCTCGCCCTCGATGGTGCGGACCCGCTCGTACCCGCGCCAGACCGACCAGGTCCGGTCGTCGGCCTCGACGAAACCGTCGTCGTCGGTGTAGTGCCAGGCCGGTGCGCCCAGGTAGGCGTAGGTGGTCAGCGTGCGGGGCGAACCGGCGCCGGAGGGCAGCGCCAGGTCGGTCTCGGCCACCGAGGTCACCACGTACTTGTGGAAGTAGTCGGTGACCGGGCCGGCGGCGCCGGGCGGCCGCCACCGCACCGGGTAGCAGCGCAGTGTGTTCGACTCCGGCGCCCCGGGCATGCGGGAGCCGGGCACGCAGTCCTGGGGCGAGTAGCTGACCGAGATGGACCCGCCGGACTCGGTGGTGATGTGGGCCACCCGCCACCACGTCATGGCCGGCGAGAGGTCGGTGCCGTCCACCCGGTTGGGTAGCGCGGTGGAGACGAAGCTGACGTCCGGCAGGGTGACGCCGCCGCCGGTGTGCCCGATCCGGCCCAGCCAGAGTCCGGCGTGGGTGCCGTCGCCCGGATCGGGGAAGCCGTGGACGAACGTCCAGGTGTCGACGTCGCGGTACGCGCTGCCCGCGCGCACCTTGGTGACCACCTTGGACAGTCGCTTCGTGGTCCAGAAGGTGGGGCTGCCGATCGTGCACGTGCTGCCCGCGCACTCGAGGTCCCAGGGCGTGTCCGGCCAGGTGCCGCCGTTGTGGGTGGCGCAGGCGGCCAGACACCGGTCGGCCGGCACCAGGTCCACCTGCATGGGTGCGGTGCCGTACGCGGTGTCGCCGCGCGTACCGTAGTCGACGCGGTCGAGGTAGCCGCCCCGCACGTACTCGGTGGTCGAGGCGGAGCTGAGGTTGCGGGCGTACCGGTTGATCTCCTGGACATACCACAGCGACATGGTGTTGCCGAACGGGTCGACGACGTGGTCGAGGTTCCACCGCCACGCCTGCTGGCACCACTGGGTGTCGTGGCACGGCTCGCCCGCCTGGTTGCCGTAGACCGGTACGGTCCACGTCGAGCGGGTCTCCGGTCGGTCAGCGGCCCAGCCGGGCAGCCGGTTGCGGCCGAACCAGTACTGGGTGCCGTCGGTCCCGGTGACGACCCAGTGCTCGCCGTCCTTGTCGCCGTTGCTCGCGCCGGTCCGCCGTTCGATGCGCAGGCCGTTCTCCGAGCGGGCGTGCCACAGCCCGTCCGCGCCCTTGATCAGCTCAGCCGAGTTCTCCCCGAGCGACAGGATCGCGTTGTCGGTACGCCAGCACAGATCACCGCTGCCGGTACTGGCACTCTGGCCGTTGCCGCCGTCCTTGGCGCAGGACCGGTAACGGCGCTCGACGAAACCGTGGGCGGCGAGGTCGAACCCCTCGCCGAGCCAGGACGGCTGGTTGTTCGACGCGGCCATACGACCGTCCACACTGGCCGAGGAGTAGCCGACCGCCAGCTCCGGCTCGGGCCCGCCGGGTGCTGGCGGCGTCCGCATCGGGTAGCTCCACGCGAACGCACCCGAGCCGTCGCCCCCGGTCCAGCTGGCCGACGCGGCCAGGGGCGTGGCCGCGTAGTCGCCCTGCGAGCCGGCGGTGTCGGCGGCCAGGGCGACCAGCGGGGCGGCGGCCGGGTCCACGTCACCGGACACCCGGCCCTGGGCCACGTTGTTCTCGGTGGGCAGGGGCACCGGTCGGCACCCGGCCGCCGCCGGCGTGGTGACGAAACACGCGGGCACGGCGGACAGACGCAGCCGGCTGGCCCAGTCCGCTCCGTACCCGTACCGGAAGGCGGCGTAGTCCAGCGTGAGCCGTACCTTCCCCGCGGTGCCCTTCGCCGGGGTCAGCCGGATCAGCAGGCCGGTCAGGCCGGCCCGCGCCGCCACCGTCCGGTCCAGCGCCTCCATCCGCACGTCGGCGGCGCCCGGCCCGGCGAGGGTGGCCCGGAGCGGCTGGGCCGCGGCCGGCCACACCGGTGCCGGCACGTCGGCGGCGGTGGCGGTGCGTCCGCCGGCCGTGGGGCCCCGGCCCGGCGCCGCGTCAGTGCCCGGCACGGTCGGATCCCGCTGCGGCGTCGGTCGTTCGTACGTCGGCCCGGCCGCCGCCGGTGCGCCCAACCCGGCGACCGGTGGGACGCCGAGCGCCACCGCCACCGCGACGGCCACGGCCTTGCCCATGGTGTGCTTCACGTCGTCTCCCCTCAGCCGGCGCAGAGTGCGGCGATCTCGGCGGCCGGGAGAGCCCCGGCGTACGTACGGACGTCGTCGACCGCACCCCGCCACCAGTCGGTGTGGACACCGTTGGCCAGGTTCCGGCCGATGGTCAGCGGGCCGGCCGCGGCGAAGGCCGGGCCGGTGGCGGCCGTCGCCTCGAGCACGCCGTTGACGTAGAAGCGGAACGTGGAGGTCGACGCCTCCCACACGCCGGCCAGGTGCACCCACTCACCCGCTTCGGCCGGGGTGGTCGAATAGAGCGTCGACCCGGCCGGGTTGTCCACATCGCTCGGTACCAGGCGGAACAGCCACCGGTACGTCGTGCCCGTGCCGTGGTAGCCGAGGCGGGCCGCGTGCATCCGGCGGCCCGACAGGCTCACCGCGGTCCGCACCCCGGCGGCCAGGTCGTCGAGCCGGACCCATGCGGTCAGGGTGAACGACTGGTCGGTCCGCAGCACCGGCCCGGCCGTGGTCAGCGATCCGGCGCCGGCCAACTCGGCCGCGGCGAGCGGGATGAGATCGCGGTCCTCGGTCCAGGTGACTCCGGCCGGGGTGGCCGGGCGCGCGTACCCGGTCGCGTCGTCGCCGGTGCCGTCCAGCGCCCACCGGCCGACCGCGGTGGCGGCCATCGGGGCCACCTCCCGCCCGGAGACGACCCGGTCCCAGATCCGCACCTGGGCGATCTCGCCGTCGAACGGGTCGGCCACGGCGGCGCCGTACCGGACGTGCCCGATGGTGAGGAAGCGGTCGCCGTTCCACGGGGTGCCTCGCGTGGCCGTGGCCGCCAGTCCGCCGTTGACATAGAGCCGCAACTGCCGGCCCTGCGAGTCGTAGACCCCGGTCAGGTGGGTCCACCGGGTGGGGGCCGGGGCCGGGGCGGTGGCGAACCCGGCCCACGTCCACCCGCTCGCGTCGGACCCAGGTGTGCCGAACGCCCACCGGCCCTCGTTGTACTGCAGGAAGAACGAGCTGGTGTGGGCGCCGGCCTGGCCCACCGCGGTCTGGTACCGGGCGTTCGGGTTGTTCACCCGCACCCAGGCCGACACGCTGAAGCTCCTGCCGATGTTCACCACCTGGGTCGCCGTGGTCGCCGTCGAGGTGGTGCCGTTGAAGCGCACCGCGGTGGCCGCCGCCCGGGCCGGGCTGCCCAGCTCCAGGCCCGGCGCCCCGGCCGTGCCGTTGGCGAGCGTGGCCGGATGCCTGGTGCCACGGTCGGCGCTGTCGACGAGCGTGGACGCGCCGGCCGGCTCGTCGAGCCGCCATACCCCGACCGGCCCCGTGGCCGAGCCGACCCGGAACGTGTACGTCGTCAGCGGGCTGGTCCGTCCGGCCCGGTCCACACTCGACACGTACAGCGTGGCGGGCCCGCCGGAGGTCGGGTCGGCCTTCGTCGGCGGCGGCGTGAGCGACACGGTCGCCGAGGCCCCGGCGGCGACGGCCACCAGCGTGGTGGGCGGGTCGGCCCAGCCCCAGCGGTAGCCGGCCACGTCGGGCACCCCGGCCGGCGTGAAGGTGAAGTCGGCGCTCAGCCCGACCGCGCCGTACGACTGGTCGAGGTCGGTCAGGTAGACCGGCGACGACACCCCCGGCGGGCTGGCCGGGCCGACGAGGTCCACCTCGAACTCGCAGTACGCCGACCACGGCGACGCGTCGGTGCCGCTCACGCCCCCGTGCGCGTACGGGTCGAGCGCCTGCACCCGCCAGCGGTAGAGGCCGCCGTGGACGAGGACGGGGGCGACGCGGACCTGGCCGGTGGCGCCGGGCCGCAGCGCCGTCTGCTGGCCCGAGCCGAGCGGCACCCAGGCCGCGCCGTCGTGCCGCTGCCATTCGAAGGACGCGCGCAGGTCGGTCTCCTCCGCGTCGGCGTCGGCCATCACGGCCCGCAGGGTCGGGTTGGCCGTGGAGACCAGCGGTCGGCCGACGCCCGCCCCGCAGCCGGCCCCGTCGGCGGACAGACCGCCCGGCGTGCCCGGCGGCGAGTTGTAGACGACGACGAGCCGGGTCGCCGACGGGGAGAACTTCTTCCACCGGTCCGTTGTGGACTCGCTGCTGCCGTCGTTGCGGCGGGCCGAGAGCACCAGGTGATAGCTGCCCCAGCCCGCGTCCGCGGCGGACTGGAGGTCGGCCTTCAGGTTGCGGGAGAACTCCATCGGCAGGTCGGGCTGGTTGCCGCAGTCGGAGCTGCCCTTGTGCGCGTTGCCGCTGCGCTCGTCGATCCACACCTGCAGGCCGGGGCCGGACCAGGCGAGCTTGCCGGAGCCGAAACTCGCCGACCGGTACAGGTTCACCGACGTGGCCGCGCAGGACCAGGAGTGGACCAGCGTGGTCTGCAGCCTCGCGTCGAGGATGCGCGTGTGCCGTACCTGGCTCATGTCGAACCGGAACGCCGAGCGGTAGATCGCTCCGCTGTCGGGGCTGCGGCCCACCCGGGCCACCGTCAGGTCGTTGTTCTCGTTGGCCGAGTTCGTGTAGCCCCAGGCGCGGTATCCCCTGGCGTACGAGGGATCGACGTAGATCGGGAACCGCGCCGCCGGATCCTGGAGCAGCGCGACGTCGGGCTCGATGACGAGATCGGTCCCCTCGACCCGGGTGCGCGGCACCGCCCGCCGGGCCCGGTCCCCGGCCGCGGCCGCGGTCGAGCTGTCCGCGGCGTCCCACATCTGCGCCGCCCCGGCCGTCGCGCCGACCGTGCCGGAGCCGGTCACCGCCTCCAGGTCCCCGGTGCCGGTGGGCCGCAACCGCAGGTCGCCGCCGCGCATCCCGAAGCGCAGGGTGCGCAACCGCGGGTCGGCGGCGGCCTCGCGACTCTTCACGACCACGACGTGCGCGAAGCCGTCCACGGTGGCCCGTACCGCGAGGTCGACGCCCGGCAGGACCTCGGCGTACGTGGCCGTGTCGCCGGACAGTGTCGGCCCGGGCAACGGGGCGGGCCAGGTCAGCGCGAACCGGCCGCGGCCGGTGCCGAGCACCGCCATGGGCCCGGCACCGCCGGGCGAGAAGGCGACGTCCGCCGTCACCGCCGCCGGCCGCACCATCCCGTCGACCATCCGGAGCGTGGTGTCCACCGCGACCCAGGTTCCGTCGGGCCGGCGCACGCGTACGGGCTCGACGGCCTGCTCCAGCGTCCACGTACCGTCCGGGTTGGCCAGCCGCCGCGCCCGGTCGGTGCGCAGCGACAGCACCTCCACCGCGGCGCCGGACCGGCGTGCGAGTGCCGCCGCCCGGACGGCGTCGGCGGTGGGCGGGCGGGCCACGGCGGGTGGCCCGGCCGGCTCCGGCAGTGGCGGCTCCTGCGCCGCGGTCGGGGGCGGCGACGCGGCGAGCGTCGCGACGGTGACGGCCAGGGCGGTGGCCACGGCCAGGGCGGATCGACGGCGCATCGCGCGCTCCCCCATGTAACGGCATCCCGGGAAGGTGGATGGTGCGGTTACATGGTGGGCGGCACCGTCACAGGTTCGTCATCAGTGGATCATCTGCGGGACGTGGCCCCGGTCGTTGGCTGAGCGGAGGTACTCCGTGATGACCGCGTGTCTGATCCAGGTCGGCGTTCGTACCAGGGTGGACTACCGTGCCTTGATCGATCAAGAGTCGACCGCGTCCTCTGCGGCACTCCGGCCCGCGCTTCGCTCCTAGTTGTGGTTGTCGCCGATCACCGCGCCGTAGCGCAGGCC
>WUUC01183504.1_pt1 | contig 11600 bp, 5 predicted proteins | sample 6278441 | NCBI WGS metagenome assembly WUUC01 (sample SAMN13675441, study PRJNA597444) | soil metagenome | isolation source: soil | place: USA: Washington | collected 2017-10 | reverse complement strand
AGTTTCGCGACAGCGCAAAGCGCAGCTCGAGCGAGCTGCGCAGCTCGGGCGGCGAGCTCGAAGAACAGCTCGAGCGATTGAGCCGCGCGCACAGCGCGCTCAAGCTCTCGCACGCGCGCCTCGAAGAGCGCTTGGCCGCCGAACGCTGGTCGCTCGAAGCTTGCCTCGAGCACGCCGCGCGCTCACTCGAGAGCGCCAGCTCACCGCGCGCGCAAGCGCAGGTGGTGCTCGACGTGCTCGCGACGCACGCGCTCGTTCAAGGCGCCGCGCTGTACTTGGTCGACGCGGGCGCACTGCAGCGTTTTCCGGTCGCCGTGCTGGGACAGCCTTCGGGTTTGGTGTTCGCCCATCCTTTAATGAAGCGCGCGCTCGAGACCAAGCGCCTGGTCGCGCTCAGCGGCGGCGAGCCGAGCGCTGGCGACGGGCGCGTGCTGGCCGCCGTGCCTCTTGTCGCGGCGAGCGGCGAGCTACGCGCCTTGATCGCCATCCATCAGATGCCATTCATGGCGTTCCACGCCGAGCAGCTCGAGAAGCTCGCGACGATCTGCGCGCGCCTCGCCGACTTGCTCGACTTGCGGATCCGTCACGGGCAGCCGCTGCGCGCCATGCGCGTGCCGCAGACGACAGCGCAGCTCGAACAACGCGAACGCACGGACAGTGACGCGGCGCCTCCGCATAGACCGTCACGTCCCGTCGCCGTTTCTTGAGCGGCGATGGAGAACGACTCTCGACGCTTCGGCTTCGCATTCGCGCTCCTCGTCACTTCTGCTTCGTGCGAGCTGAGCAGCGCATTGCTCGTGCTGTGCAACGCAGCGCTGCCTGCTGTGATCACTCATGCGCTCAGCGCGATGAGCGCAGCGCTCGCGAGCTACGCGATCACGCGCTTTCAATCGACTTCGCGCGCGAACGTCGCCGCGCTGTGTGTAGGCGCGTTCGTTGCATGTGCACCGCTGTTAGGAATGATCGTCGTCGCAACAGTCATCGCGCCTGCGTGGCAGCGCGCGAGTAGAGACAAGAGCCCAACGTGGTTCGAGTTGCCGATGCACGGGCGCGCGCACATCGGCGCGGCTTCGTCCGAGCTGCGCGCGCAGGTGACGCGGCCGCGCGCGCGCAAGCACTCGCGCTCGTGGCAGGCGCTCGTGCCGATCCGCGAGGTGCTCGAGGGCAAGAGCTCGGCGGCGGAGCGCATCCAAGCGGTGATGGCGCTGCGGCGGATGCCGGCGCGTGACGCGCTGCCGCTACTGCGCAGCGCGCTGACCGATGCGAGCGAAGACGTACGTCTCTTGGCGTACGCCATCTTGGAGCGGCGCGAGAAGTCGCTGCGCGCGAGCATCGAGCGCAAGCTCGGCGCGCTCGCAGCGGTCGAGGGCAGCGGACCGTCACACCTCGCGGCGCTGCTCGAGCTCGCGCACGACCACTGGGAGCTGGTGCACGGCGGGTTCGTCGAGGGCGAGCTGGCGCAACGCACGCTGCAGCTTGCGGCCGAGCACACGCGCGCCGCGCTCGAGCTGTGCGGCGGCGCGACGAGCTCGACGGGCGGCTCGCTCGCCGTGCTGCTGGCGCGCATCGAGCTGCGCCGCGGTGAGCCGGCCGGCGCGGTTCAGGCGCTCGAGCTCGCGGCGGGCGCTGGCGTGGCCGGCTCGACGCTCGCGCCTCTGCTCGCCGAGCTCGCGTTCATCGAGCGGCGCTTCGATCGCATCCCGCAGCTGCTCGCTTCGGCCGCGTGCGCGCAGCTCGACCGCCCGCGCTTGCACGCGGTGATCGAGCACTGGAGCGCTCCGCGCGACAAGCAGAATGTCTAAAGAAGTCGACGTGTGCATGCTGCTCGAGGGCACGTACCCGTACGTGCGCGGCGGGGTTTCTTCCTGGGTGCACCAGATCCTGAGCGGCCTGCCCGAGCTCACCTTCTCACTCGTCTTCGTCGGCGGTCGGCGCAGCGACTACGGGCAAGCCAAGTACGAGCTGCCCAAGAACGTGGTCGAGCTGCAGACGCACTACCTCGAAGATGCGTTCGCGGGCGTCACCCCCAAGGCGGCGCGCATGCCGGCGCAGTGCCTGCGCCACGTGCAGAAGCTGCACGACTACTTGAAGACGCAGAGCGATCAGCCAGAGACGCGCGACGCGAGCGTGGCGATCGACGGGCTGCTCAGCACGCTCGAGCAGCGCGGCGGTCTGACCGTCGAGCAGTTCCTGTTCAGCGAGGGTGCGTGGAGCTTCATCCGGAAGGCGCACCTCTCGAGCGAAGAGACCCCGTTCATCGACTACTTCTGGACGCTGCGGCTGATGCACGGGCCGATCTTCCAGCTCGCGCGAATCGCCGCCGGGGCGCCGCGCGCGCGCATCTATCACACCGTGTCGACCGGCTACGCGGGCCTCTTGGGCGCGATGCTCGAGCGCCGGCATAAGCGGCCGCTCGTGCTCTCCGAGCACGGCATCTACACCAAAGAGCGCCGCATCGACCTCAACCAAGCGGAGTGGCTCGACAGCCTGCACGGGCCTCAAGGCTTTGGCCTCGGCGACTCGTCGGCCGTGATCCGCTCGCTGTGGATCCGCTACTTCGAGGGCTTGGGCCGGCTCACGTACCGCTCGGCCAGCCCGATCATCTCGCTCTACGCCGGTAACCGCGCGCGCCAGCTCGAAGACGGCGCCGACGCCGAGCACACCCGCATCATCGTCAACGGCATCGACGTGCAGCGCTTCGCGCCGGCGCTCGCGGCGCGCGAGCCAAAGCCGCCGCACGTGATCGGCCTGATCGGCCGCGTCGTGCCTATTAAGGACGTCAAGACGTTCATCCGCGCGATGCGCCGCGTAAAGGCCGAGCTCACCAACGTCGAGGGCTGGATCATCGGCAGCTCGGAGGAAGACGCCGCGTACGGCCAAGAGTGCGAAGCGCTGGTGCGCAGCCTCGGGCTGCAAAACACGGTGCGCTTCCTCGGCCATCAAAACGTCGCGGACATCCTGCCCAAGCTCGGGCTCTTGATGCTCACGTCGATCAGCGAGGCGCAGCCGCTCGCGATCCTGGAAGCGTTTGCGGCGGGCGTGCCGTGCGTCGCGACCGACGTGGGCGCGTGCCGCGAGCAAGTCGAGGGCCGCACGGCGGAGGACCGCGCGCTCGGCGCCGCGGGGCGCGTCGTGCCGTTCGCCGACGCGAACGCGCTCGGCGACGCGGCCGTCGAGCTGCTCTCTCATGACGAGACCTGGCGCAGCTGCCAGCGCGCAGGCCTCGCCCGCGTCAGCGCGTACTACGCGCAGGCCAGCATGTTGGACTCGTACCGCGCGGTGTATCGCGAAGCGCTGGCGGCCTGATGGCAGGTGTCGGCTTCAGCTTGCGCTCGATCCGCAGCGAGGACAGCTACACCGGCATGCTGCGCCTGTACGGCGCGGCGGGCGTCATCAGCAGCGGGCCGTGGCTGATCTCGATCCTGACGCTGCTCGTGATCGGCGTCCTGGGCCGCAGCCTCGTGCCCGACGGCGCGATGCTCACGCGCTTTCAGGTGTCGGTGACGTGGTTGTTCGCTGCATCGCTCGTGCTCAGCGGGCCGCTGCAGCTGGCGTTCACGCGCTACGTCGCGGACCGCGCCTACTTGAACGAGGACGACGCGACGCCGCCCAGCTTGATCGGTGCGCTGGCCGTCACCAGCACGCTCGCCGCGCTGGTCGCGCTCGCGCTTTCCCCCTTGTTCTCGGACGAGTCACTCGCGCTGCGCGTGTTGCTCGGCCTCGGCCTCGTCACGCTGTGCGACACCTGGATCGTCTTGGTCGTGCTCACCGGCCTGCGCGAGCATGGCCTGGTGCTGTCGAGCTTCGTGCTCGGTTACGGCGTCGCGTTCGCCGGCACGCTCGCGCTCGCGCCGTTCGGTACCGAGGGCATGCTGGCCGGCTTCGTCGCCGGTCAAGGCGCGCTGCTCGCGCGCGCCTTGTACGCGGTGCTCAAGAAGATGCCGTCGCGCGCGCCGGCCGAGCTCGGCTTCCTCGATCACCGCAAGATCCACGGCGAGCTGCTGCTGATCGGGCTCTTCTACAACCTCGCGATCTGGGCCGATAAGCTGATCTTCTGGTTCGAGCCCAGCGTGAGCCGACAAGTGCTGGGGCCGCTGCGCGCGTCCGAGGTCTACGACCTACCGATCTTTCTCGCGTATCTCACGATCGTGCCCGGCATGGCGGTGTTCTTGGTGCGGGTCGAGACCGACTTCGCCGAGCGCCACCACGCGTTCTACGCCGCGATCCGCGATGGCGCCTCGCTGCGCCGCATCGAGCCGCTGTGCGGGGCGATGACCGAGTCGGCGCGCCGCGCGGTCGCCGACATCGCCAAGGTGCAAGGCCTCGCGCTCGCGCTGTGCTTCGCTTTCGGCCCTCAGATGCTCGCGTTCTTCGGCATCTCGGAGCTGCACCTGCCGCTCTTCTACGTCGACGCCGTCGGCGTCGCGCTGCAGGTGCTGCTGCTCGCGGCGACCAGCATGTTCTTCTACCTCGATCGCAAGCGCGAGGTGGTGTGGCTGTCGCTCTTGCTGCTCGTCAGCAATGCGGCGCTGACCTGGGCCAGCCAGCAGCTCGGCCCGGAGATGTACGGCTACGGCTTCGCGATCGCGATGTGCGCGACGTGCGTCATCGCGCTCGCGCAGCTCAGCCGCGCGTTCCGCTCGCTGGTACGCGACACCTTCATGCTGCAACCGGTGGCGTCATGATCGGCGCGCGCCGCTCTGCTTGGCCTCTGCTCGTGTGCGCGTTCGTGCTGCAGCTCGCAGCACCGGCGCTCGCGCACGACGCCAGCACCGCGTTCTTCTACGGCGCCGCGGTCCCGCGCGAGCTGAGCGTCGCGTACGACCAGCTCGTGCTGGAGCCGGGGCACGGGCACGACGTCACCGCGCTCAAGCAGCACGGCGCCAAGCTGATCGCGTACTTGAGCATCGGCGAGATCGCAAAGAGCAGCCGCGACGCCGCGAGCATCGAGCCGGGCTGGGTGCTGGGTAAGAACGATCATTGGTCGAGCGTCGTGCTCGACGTGCGCAGCGAAGGCTACCGCGCGCACTTGGTGGCTCGCTTCGAGGCGCTGATCGCCGCCGGCTACGACGGTGTGTTCATCGACACGCTCGACAGCTATCAGCTCGTCGCGAAGAACGACGCCGAGCGCGCGCAGATGCAGCGCGCGCTGTGTGCCGTGATCGAGGCGTTCGCGGCGCGGCGCCCGAGCGCGCGCATCCTCTTGAACCGCGGCTTCGAGCTGCTGCCCGCGATCGCGACGCGCGTGCACGGCGTCGTCGCCGAGTCGTTGTTCGACCGCTTCGACGCCGGCAAGGGCGCCTACGTGCGCGTGCCTGAAGCGGATCGCGCCTGGCTGCTCGAGCGGCTGCGCGAAGCCAGCGCGCACCAGTTGCCGGTGATCGTGATCGACTACCGCCCGCCGAGCGAGCGCGCCGAGGCGCGCGAGACGGCGCGCAAGATCGTGGCGCTCGGCTTTACGCCTTGGATCACCGACGGCGCGTTGATGACCGTCGGCGTGGGCAGGTCGGAGATCTTGCCGCGGCGCGTCTTGCTGCTGACGCGTGAGCCACACGACGCGCAAGCGTCGCGCGACGCGCTCGAGCCGACGGACGCCGAGCGCTTCATCGCGCCGGTGCTCGAGTACCTCGGCTACGTGCCCGAGCGGGTCGAGCTCGACGCGGCCGGCTTCGAGGCGCTGCGCGCGCAAGGACTGCTGACGGGCAAGTACGCGGGCATCGTGTCGTGGCTCGCGAGCGAAGCGCCGGCTGGCTATGGCGACTGGATCGCCGCGCAGACCGGCGCAGGCGTTGCGTGGGTCGCGATCGGCGCGCTCGGCTTTGCGCCCGGGAGCGCCGCGGCGCGCCAGCTCGGCGTGCACACGGTCGAGCGAAGCGAAGGTCCAGGCGCCGCCATCGCCGGCCGCGACGCGCTGATCGGCTTCGAAGCCGAGCCGTCGCATGCCGCGCTCGACAGCGCCGCGCTCGGCTTCGATGGCGGCACGACACGCGCGCACCTCGAGGTGCGCGATCGCTTGAACCGCGTCGGCACCGCGATCGCGACGACGCGCTTCGGCGGGGTGCTGCTCTCGCATGCCTTTGCGTCGCGCGGGCTCGCGGGCGAGCGCGCGTGGGCCGTCGACCCGTTTGCGTTCTTCACGCGCGCGCTGCGCTTGCCGCTCGCGCCGCAGCCCGACTGGACGACGCGCGACGGACGACGCGTCGGCCTCTTCGTCGTGCGCGCGCCCGGCCTCGGCGAGCGCGCACGCTTGCGTGGCAGGCCGTTCGTCGACCGCGTGATCGAGCGCGAGCTGTTCACGACGTATCGCTTCACGCATGCGCTCGAGCTCGTCGGCGAGGCAGGCGCGCTCAGCGAAGGCGACGCACGCGCGGCCACCGCGCTCGCTTCACGCTGGCAGGGCGGGCAAGCGCTCGAGTTGCTCGCGCCCGGCGCGCTGGCGGTCGGACACACCGATACCGTTCGCGCGCGCCCTTCATTGACGACGGTGTTCCCGATGGCGCTCGAGCGTGCGGGCGCGCTGCACGTGGTCGCGCCGACCGCGCCCGACGCGCGCTACGTAGGTAGCGCCGCCGAGTCATACCCGTACGCGCGCGTGCTCGAGACGTTCGAGCGCACCGGCTCGCCGCGCAGGCTCACGCCGATCGCGCTGCACTACAACGCCTACGCCGCCGCCAGCCCGGGCGGCCTCGCCGCGCTGCAGCGCATCTACGCGTGGGTCGAGCAGCACGGGATCATCGCGGTGTCCGCGTCAGCGCACCTCGCGCGCGTCGGGGCGTTTCGCCAGCAGGTCTTGCTGCGCGACACGAGCGGCGCCTTCGAGCTCAAGGGCGGCGGCGCGCTCGCCACCGTCCGCGTGCCCGAAGCGCTCGGCGCGCTCGACCCCGCGCGCTGCCAGGGCGTAATCGCCGAGCACGCGCAAACCGAGGGCCGCTACATCGCCTTTGCCGCCGAAGGACCTCGCACGCTCGCGTTCGCCGGGCGCCAGGGATTGCAACCATGACGCCCATCGAGCTCGAGCACGAGCGCAGGCCCACGCTCGCCCCGAGCGGCTGGCTCCTCACGTTGATCGGGGGCGCCGCGCTCTTGCTCGTGCTGCTCTTACCCGCCACGCGCGGGCGCCTTGCGACCGCGCTCGCCGCTGCGCCGAGCGCGCTGTCGCTGAGCTTCTTGCGGCTCAGCCTCGAGCAGCAGCCGCACGACGCCGAGCTACGCTTCGAAGTCGCGCGCAAGACGCTCGAAGCCGGCATGCCGGACGAAGCACGCGCGATCGCGCAGCCGCTCTTGGCGCTGCAGAGCGAGCTCGCGCGCAAGGCGCAGCGCTTGATCGTGGACATCGACTTCGGCGTGCTCGCTGCGATCGACCCAGCGCTGCAGCAGTCGCGCAGCGAGGCGACGGCGCGCTTCGTCGAGAGCGTGCATGCCATCGATCTCGACGCGCTGAGCCCGAGCGAAGGCGCGGCGCTCGCGAAGCAGTGCGCTCAAGCGGGCGTGCCCGCACAGCGCGCGCGTGTGCTGGACGTACTGGCGCGACGCCCGCGCTCGAGCGCCGCGATCGTCGAGCAAGCTGACACCGCACACCTCGAGGCGGGCGCGCCGCTCGCCGCCGCCGCGCTGCACGCCTTCATCGCCGAGCGCGAGGGCTCGGTCGCGCATGCACACCTGTCGATCGATCGCGCCCGCAGCGCTGACCGTCCGGCTGAGCTGCGCGCGCTGCACGCACGCCTCTATGCGCTGTTCCCGCGCGACGCCGCGCTCGGCGCGCTCGGGCTCGAGCTGGCGAGCGACGATGGGGCCGCGCTGCAGCTGGCGAGCGCGCTCTTGAGTGCCTCACCCGGGGACGAACAGCTGCGCCGCCGCGTCGCGCGCCTGGCCGAGTGGACCGGCGACGACCTGCGCGCGATGGACGAATACGCGCGTCTCGCCCGCCAGCATGGCAAGAGCGGGGATCGCACGCGCGCGCTCCAGCTGGCCCACGCCAACTGGGACCTGCCGCTCGTGCTCGCGCTGTCTTCGAGCCCGACCCGGCAGGCATCGACCGATCGCGCGATCGAGCTGCGCGCGTTGCGCGACCGCGTCGCGCTGCACGAAGCGCTCGGCCGTCCCGAGAGCGCGCTGCTCGAGGTCGAGAGCGCAGCGAGCGGTCGGCTCGGCGAGGAGCAGAGCGTCTTGCTGCTCAAGGTGGAGCTCGAGCGCCGCATGGGCAAGCTCGCCGCGGCAGAAGCGACGCTGCGCGAGCTCGCGCAGCGCTTCACCGCGAGCGAAGGGCTGGCCCGCGAGCGCGCGAGCATCTTGCTCGCTTCAGGCGACACGCGCTCGGCTCTGCTCGCGCTAGAGAGCGCGCCTGCGCCGGCGAGCACCGAGCACCTGCGTCAGGTGCTCGCGCTCGCGCTCGAGCTGGGTGAGCTGCAGAGCGCGCGAGCAGCCGCGACCGAGATCGCAGCGCGCCACGACGCGCGCCCGAGCGACGTCGAGCGGCTGTACTGGCTGGCTCGCTCCTCCGGTGACGAGCGCGGCGCGCTCGCGCTCGCGATGCATGGCTACGAGCGCTTCCATGCCGAGTCGCTGCTCGACCTCGCGATCGACAGCGCGCAGGGCCTGCGCGACGACGCGACGGTGCTCGTGCTCTTGGCCCGCGCCGAAGAAGCCGGCGCGCACTTCACCACGCGCCCGCAGTACTGGCAGCTGCGCACCAGCCTGTTGCAGAGCCGCGCCGCCGCCGCGCTCGCGGCCGGCAAGTTGAACACCGCCCGCGGCGAGCTGTTGCTCGCCGGTCAAGCGCTGGAGAAAGCCGAGCGCTTCGCGCCGGCCGCGAACGATCCGGCCTATCGCGCGCTGTGGAGCGCGCAGAGCACGCAGGTCTTCTCGCTGGCGCTCGCGAGCGACGACAAGGCATCGCTGGCGCGTCTTTATCCGGAGCACGAAGCGCGCCTCACGCCGCGCGAGCGCGTGCACGTCCTGCACCGCATCGGACACGACGAGCGCGCCGTCGCCGTGGCGATCAAAGGTGCGCGCACGCGCGAGCTGTCCGAAGGCGACCGCGAGGCGCTCGCGGACGACGCGAGCTACCTCGCGCGCAACATGCTGCGGCGCGGCTATGCGCGCGGTGAGACGCTGAGCATGTCGGGCATGCCGTACTGGCAGGGCTCGATCGGCGCCGACTACGCGCTGTCGCCGACCGAGAGCCTCGGTGCGATGGTGCAGGGCACGGGCCACGATGCGGGCAGCCCGCTCGGGCGCGCCGATGCGCTCGCGCTCGACGACCGACGCGAGCTGCTGGCGCAGGTTCGCGGCCGCTTCGATCGCACCTCGCTCACCGCGGGCGCGTTCACGGTCGCGGGCGGCGGCCGGCCGTTCGCTGCGCTCGAGCACACGCTCGTAGGCACCGGCGAGCGCGACAAGAAGCTGCGCTTGCGCATCGAAGCGCGCGTCAACGAGCTGTCGCAGCAGACCCCTGCGCTGCGCGCGCTCGCCGTGCGCGACGAGCTCGCGGTCGACGCGCTCGCACCGATCGCGAGTGACTACTACGCCGCCGGCCGCGCCTCGGCGCAGATCTGGTCGACCCACGACCGCGCGATGCTCGGCCAGGGCGGAGCGCTCGAGGCGAGCCTGGGTCGCAACTTCGAGCTGCCCTCGCAGCTCGGCTCCGCCAACCTGCGCCTCGCGACCTACTTGGCACCGCGGACGGCCGAAGATCGCAGCGTGCGCGTGGCGAGCGAGCTCGATCCACTCGAGCGGCGCGTCGGCGCTGTCGATCTAGTGCCCGAGAGCACCGCGTGGGTCGGCGTCGGCGGCTCTCTCGCCCGCGGTGAGCTGGGCGCGCCGCCCGTCGCGGGACACGCCTTCGTGTTCCTGCTCGACGGCTCGGTCGGTGTGCTCGTGCCGGAGCGCACGCTCGGCTTCTTCGGACGCGCGGGCATCGGCGTCTCGGTCATCGGAGCCGATCAGCTCTCGCTGTCGCTCCATGCCGGAAATGTAATGGGCGCTTCTCCAGGCGATGCGGTCTGGGGCGGCTCTCTCGAATACGCAGTCGATCTGTGGAGATGAAGAAGGAGTCGTGTGATGGATAGGTTTGGATTGATCAAAAACGCGTTGCTCGTGTGCGGCGCATGGCTCGTGTCGGCAGGCGCCGCGCACGCTGCGGAGATGGATCTTCGCGTGCTCGTCGTCGCGGTCGGCGACAGCACGGTCGATCCGGGACGCGCGGTCGCAGAGCAGGTCTTGGACAAGCTCGGCATGCCGTTCGAGGTCGTCGACTCGAGCCGCACGACGCTGACCAACAGCATCCTGCGCAGCGGCAGCCGCGGGCGCTTCAACGGCGTCATCCTCACGCAGAGCGAGACGATCCTGCCGAACGGCACGGTCGGCTTCACCGCCGCCGAGTTCGCGCTCTTGCAGCAGTACGAGCGCGACTTCGGCGTGCGCGAGGCGGTGCTTTCCGGCTTCCCCGCGACCAACCCGAGCCTCGGCCTCGACTACGGCATGGCGAGCATCGCGTGGGGCAATAACGTGGAAGGTCGCTGGCTCGCGCCGGCCGGCGGCACCGAGCTCTTCGAGCACGTGAACATCCAGAACGCGTTGCCGACCGAGGGCTTCACCTTCCTCGCGCAGCCGCGCGTCGGCGGTGTGGGCCCCGTCGCCGAACCCCTGCTCGTCAACGATGACGACACGACTTACGGCATGGTGTTTCGCGTCACGTACCCCGACGGCCGCAGGGTCCTGCTCAGCCTCGTGAACAACGCGACGTTCTTCCTGCACTCGAGCGTGCTCGTCTCCGAGCTCGTGCACTTCGCGACCTCGGGCATCTACTTCGGCGCGCGCCGCGTCTACCTGTCGCTGCACAACGACGACATGTTCTTGGCCGACGAGGTCTGGAACCCCCAGACCGAGTCGAACTTCCCCGAGGACCAGTACAACTACCGCCTGACCGCGGCTGAAGTGCCGCTCATCGCGCAAGCGCACACCGCGTTCCGCGCGCAGCACCCGCTCGCAAGTCAGATCATCACCGAGCTCGCGTTCAACGGCATCGGCGCCGCTTCGAACGATCCGCTCACCACCGCGCTGCGCAACGCCGGCAGCTCGTTCGCGTACATCAATCACACCTACTCGGCGCTGCAGATGGATCGCCTCTGCCCCGAGGACGGCGCGACCGGCGGCGGCAGCAGCGGCGGCAACTGGTGGGACTGGCTGTTCGGCGGCGGTAGCAGCGGCGGCAGCACCGTGAACGGCTGCACGCGCACCGACTACACCACCGCGTACAACGAGATCAGTCGCAACCAGGGCGTCTGGCGCAACTTCAACTTCCCCGGCTACAGCGACGGTCGCAGCGTCCTTCTGAGCGACAGCCACTCCGGCCTCTCGGATCGCCGCGGCACCGTCGACGTCACGACCGACGACATCGTCTTCCCGGCCGGCTTCAACGACAACTTCGGCCGCGCGGCGACCGCGCTCGGCGTGCGCACGCTCGCCGCTGACGCGTCGCGTCCCAACCAGAACCGCATCCAGCGCGTGCCCAACCACAACCTCGTGATCCTGCCGCGCTACCCGACGTCGCTCTTCTACAACACGACGACGCCGGCCGAGCTGGTCTCCGAGTACAACTA
>WUUC01048437.1_pt1 | contig 11600 bp, 4 predicted proteins | sample 6278441 | NCBI WGS metagenome assembly WUUC01 (sample SAMN13675441, study PRJNA597444) | soil metagenome | isolation source: soil | place: USA: Washington | collected 2017-10 | reverse complement strand
GCATCGCCACTACAGATTACGAGGACTTTAAAGACTATTTCGACGCAATGGCCGACGCACTCCGCGAAGCCATTCATCACGTCGGCTCTGATGCAAAAGTAGTGGGCATCGGCGTGGGCGCAGCCAACGGAAACTATTACACCGGAACGATCGACAAGGCCACCAACCTGAAATGGAAAGAAGAGCTCCCTCTCGCCAGGATGTTCACCGACGAATTCGGAATACCATGCGTTCTCACAAATGATGCGAATGCTGCCGCCGTCGGCGAAATGGTGTATGGCAACGCAAAAGGAATGAAGGATTTCGTTGTGATCACACTCGGCACCGGACTTGGAAGCGGTTTTGTATGCAACGGTACCCTCTTGAATGGTAAACATGGTATCGCTGGTGAAGTCGGACACACATCGGTGAACCCCACCGGCCGTTATTGCAATTGCGGCAAACGCGGCTGTCTCGAAACATACGTGTCGGCAACGGGTATCAAACGCACGGTGTACAAGCTCCTCGCCGACCACCTTGAGCCCAGTGAGCTGAGAGGCATCAGTTTCGATAACCTCAACACCAAAATGATCACCGAAGCAGCCATGCGCGGCGACATCGTCGCAAAGGCCGCATTTGAATACACAGGCCGCATACTCGGTATGAAGCTTTCAGAAACCGTCGTACACACCGACCCCGAAGCGATCTTCCTGTTCGGCGGATTGTCGCAGGCAGGTGACCTGATCTTCAAGCCTACTATTAAGCACATGGAGGCCAACCTGATGCCCTTGTTCAGAGGTAAGGTCAAGATCCTTCCGTCGGCATTACAGAACCAGGCAGCGCCTATCCTTGGAGCAAGCAGCCTTGTTTGGGACTACCTGGACAAGAAGAAACACCATCTTGCGACAGCTTAGTTTTTAGTTTGAAGTTTTTAGTTTGAAGTTTCTAGTTTGAAGTTAGAGCTGCGAGCAATAACTAAGTAATTGGGTAAGGTCGCGTTCAGAATCGAAGTTCAGCGTGTGCTGATTCAGATAGTCTTCAATTTCCTTCTTATGTTGCGGCAAGAATGAGATCAACATTTTCGGTGTGGCGCGAAAGGCTTTGTTTTTCCTGATAAAGAAATAAGACCGCTCTATCTCGAACACATTCTCGTGCGGCAGATGAAAGGATTCCGCAACAGACTTTGAGACGAACTCCCTTTTCGTTATTTGTTTCTTCAATCCTAGGCTTATAGGTCCTTGTCTTACGACTTCCAATACTCCATGCACGGGGTCGTTCGAAAACACCGCATCGTCAGTAACAACCGTTGTTATACTCTGTGTCATGGGTACCCGGATCGTGTCACCTTTTTCATCCAGGGTGTTGAACGATCCGGCAGAATAGTCCAGGTTGACGAGCATGCTCTCGTTTTTGCTGCCGTCCGCATACTTGACGATTCCCTCACTGAACTGATTGAATCGATAAATACTGTCCTTCCACATGGACTGCTCTAGCTTTGAATCTACCGGCAGCCTGAGTGTCACCGGGTCGCCGGTATAGTCATTCACGGTGACGTAGTTGTCGTTACAGAATTTTACCATCTTCAACAGATCTTCATTGCTCTTATAGTTGATCTCGTTTGACCCGGCAAATTTCTTGATCTTGGACCTCATATGCGGGAGCAGGGATGGTAACACATTCGGCCCAAACGGACGCGTTTTGTAGTCCGGGCCAACGATGTAGTAAGTTTCTGCGGGCCAGTATTTGCGTTCAATATCCGACGCACCGCTCCGATCGTCAACGGTTGTGTGTTGAAAATAGCTTCCGCCACCACCGACATAGGCAACGCTCCACTTCATGTAGGATCTCCTGGCAACAGATATGGGCCCATCAATAATGATCTCGAGGAAACCGCCCTTTGGGTCACGCAAAAATTTATGATCCCCTATCCAGACAAACCTGATGTCTTCGAATTTCGTCAATGCGAATATCTTTCCATCAGCATCGTTCACGTCGATCGACTCAAGGAAAAGGTTGTAGTTCATCGCCACTGTCGTCGAGGGAGAAAAACCATTTTGTAGCACAAACCTGCCTTCCAGGAATTCCGGGAACCTATAAACGCTATCTCTCCAGGGTTGATCGTCCCAGGTTTGGTTGATTGGAAGTGTAAATGGTTTAGCCGCAGCCTCAAGGGAAATCGTGGAGATACTTTCGTAACCATTCGTCTGGGCAAAGGAACCACCGGCTGCCAGTATTGCCAGTGAAATAATCACGCATCTCATACCAGGAGAATATTTTCTAAATATAATCTCCGGCAATCAACTTACAGGACGCTGGCAGAACTACCCACTCTATTCATTCTACTTTTACCCGTAGGTTATCACCTAGCAACGAAAACTGATCAAACCAGTCTTTGTCTTCTTCAATGCGGGCAATGGACTTGTGCTCGAGAGATATCTCGAAGTAGGCATTCTGTGATTTATGGATGTTAGGATTCAGTCTGAACTTCGTCAGCAAAGGAAACAACCGGTTGAGGCGGGTGATACGGCGGACGTTAGTCCTGTCGTGGCCGACTTTCCTAAGCTCTTTAAAGATGGCATCGCCGGCGAGCCTCGAGATGTTGTCCGGGTCGTCGATACTCATACTCCACTTTTCGATCTCACCAAGGATGCGTTCAACGGATTTCACGTTGATCTTTTCTGCCTGAAAACTGTCGATCAGGTCGGCGTTCAGGATATACTCGAAGGTGGTGCGATAGGCTGTCGGGATCGGTATTTCATTGTTAGACAGGGCGTTAACAAGCGGATAATCACGGTTGTAGGTCCTTCGCAACGACTGCTCGAGCTCTTCCAGACTTTTGCGCGAGATCATGTCCAGTATCTTTCTCTTCTCGTCCTTGAACAGCTGCCAGATGGTATACTTGTCGGGGCCGAAGTAGGTCTGCATGATACCGATCACGTCGCCCAACCGGCCTTCATCGAATGCATGGGTGGCACGATACTGCATGCTCGCAAACTTATCGGGCTCCATGTCGAGGGAGATGTTGCCGATGATGTTGTGAACGCCGATACATACAACAGCAAATGCGAAGCGCTTCTCCGATCTTGTCACAAGCGACTTGATCTTTGTGATACCGAGCACCAGCTTCTGTTCCCCGGCTTCTTTCTTCAGGAAGAAATCATTCGTAGCCGTGTAATTGAACAGCGGCAGCGATTCTGGTTCTTCTTCGAAGATCGAAGACACCGCGTAGTGCATCCCTACCCGCTGCAGGTTGGTCTTCGAAGGGCTCACATACTTGCGATAGACGTTCGCAGCATTCTCCAACGACGGCACATTACTCGGTGCTTTTTCCAGGCGTTGCAAGAATTCGTACTCCAGGTCGACGTCGCCGTTCTGGCTGGCAAGCTGGATCACCCTGCAGGCGTACTGCATCACCTGTGATGTCTCGATACCCGACACTTCATCGAAAAACCAGCCGCAGCTGGTGTACATCAGCATCGCGTGCCTCTGCATTTCCATGAGCCTGAAGACCTTACTGGGATCGACTTCGGCAACGACGTGGTCCTTAAAAAACTTTTTGACGACCTTATCGCTCCGGTTCAGGACGACATCGATGTATTCATTCCTGGCTTCCCAGGGATCCTTCAGGAACTTCCTTCCCTCGTGCTCGAATACAGCCATAGCCGTATCGCGAAGCCAGTCGAGCGCATCGCGCAACGGACCTCTCCACGCCTGGTGCCAGCCCGGGTTCGCACCGGAATTGCACCCGCAGTTGGCTCGCCAGCGCTCTACACCATGAACGCAGCTCCACGAGCTGTTCTCGATGACCTGTGCTTCGTACAAGGGCGGGAAATTCGCTGTGAACTCGGCGTAGTTTGTAATAGTAGCTCCTCCAAACTTCTCGATGTAGTTGAGGCAGAACGCAAGGGCCATGTCACCATGCCGGTGATGGTGGCCGTAGGTTTCACCGTCGGTGGCAACGTTCACCAGCTGAGGACCGTCTTCACCGTTGAATGAATCGAGCAGGCTATGAGCGAACCGGTGGCCGTCGTTCAACAAGCCTGTAAACGCGATGCCTTGCGATACAGATCCGTTGTAAAAGAACACAACGATAGAGTTGCCCGACGGCAGCTCCACGCGATAGGCGTTTCGTGTAACGAGACTGCCCTCATTCACTTCGGTCCATGCCTTATCCCCTACCTTGCGGATGGCTTTCGCCTGGCGCGGAGCGAGTATTGTAAACTTGATATCGTGGCGGGCCAGTATCTCCAGCGACTCCGTGTCGACAGCCGTTTCGGCGAGCCACATGCCTTCGGGCTTGCGTTGAAAGCGCTTCTCGAAGTCACGGATACCCCAGATCACCTGTGTTTCCTTGTCGCGGCTGTTGGATAGCGGAAGGATGATGTGGTTATAAACCTGTGCTATCGCGGAACCATGTCCCGAGAAGTGTGCAATACTTGCTGTATCGGCTTCCAGGATCGCTCTATAGGTCTCCGGGTCGTTGTGCTCCATCCACGACAAGAGTGTGGGTCCGAAGTTGAAGCTGATCTTCGAATAGTTATTAACGATATTCTTGATAACGCCTTTCTGATCAAGGATGCGGGAAGCCGCATTCGGAGCATAACATTCCGCGCTGATGCGCTCGTTCCAATCGTGATAAGGATGTGAAGAATCCTGCACTTCGATCACTTCCAGCCACGCATTCTCGCGCGGGGGTTGATAAAAATGACCGTGTATGCAGATGAATTTGTCGTTCGCTTTTGCCATGTCATCATGAGGCGAGCTCGAAGCCGCCTTCTTCCTCGTTCAACTTGATTACGGTTACTCCCAACGGCGGGAGTGTTAATGTGAAAGAATAATCCTTGCCATGGTATTTCACCGGCTTGGTCACCAGCAATCCATGGTTGATGACTCCCGACCCGGCATATTTTAAGCTATCGGAATTGAATATCTCTTTCCACGTTCCCTTCACAGGCACTCCTACCCGGTAGTCATGGCGCACGGCAGGGATAAAGTTACAGGCGATGACCAACGTGTCTTCCTTCCTCATTCCTTTCCTGACGTACAACATCACGCTGTTCTCCCGGTCGGCGTAGTCAAGCCATTCGAAACCCCTGTTGTCAAAAGAAAATTCATAAAGCGCCGGCTCATTCTTATATAAATTATTCAGGTCTTTAATGATCTTATAAATGCCCTGGTGAAAATTGAATTCCAACAGATGCCAGTCGAGGCTTTTGTCGTGATTCCACTCCGAGGACTGGGCAAACTCACCGCCCATAAACAAGAGCTTGCTGCCGGGATGAGTGAACATGTATGAGTACATGGTCCGCAGGTTGGCGAACTTGTTCCACTCGTCGCCGGGCATCCTTCCGAGTAACGATCCCTTGCCGTGCACCACTTCGTCATGCGAAAGGGGAAGCATGAAGTTCTCCGTAAACGCGTACATGATGCTGAACGTAATGTCGTTCTGATGATACTTGCGGTGGATGGGATCTTTCTTGAAGTACTGAAGGGTGTCGTGCATCCAGCCCATCATCCATTTCTGGCCGAAGCCGAGGCCGCCGAGATACGTGGGCCGCGATACGCCTGGCCATGCGGTGGATTCTTCGGCTATCGTAGCGACTTCGGGAAAATTACTATAAACGACCTCGTTGAATTCTTTCAGGAATACGATCGATTCCAGGTTCTCCCGGCCGCCATACTCGTTTGGTATCCATTCACCGGTCTTACGGGAATAGTCCAGGTACAGCATCGAGGCAACGGCATCCACGCGAAGGCCGTCGATGTGGTAACGGTCGATCCAAAACATTGCGTTGCTGATGAGGAACGAACGGACCTCGTTGCGGCCGTAGTTGAATATGTAGCTGCTCCAGTCCGGATGAAAGCCCTTGCGAGGGTCTGCATGTTCGTACAAATGGGTTCCATCAAATCTGAACAGTCCGTGGTCATCACCGGGAAAATGTGATGGCACCCAGTCGAGGATCACACCGATATCTTGGGCGTGAAAGGCATCCACAAGCTCCATGAATTGTTCGGGCGGACCGTAACGGCTCGTTGGCGCGAAAAATCCTGTCAGCTGGTAGCCCCACGATCCATAAAACGGATGTTCCATAATAGGGAGGAACTCGACATGCGTAAACCCGAGATCTTTCACATAGCTGACCAGCTCGGTGCTCATCTCGGTGTACGTGAGAGAGCGATTGTCTTCCTCTACTTTCCTTCTCCAGCTGCCGAAGTGGCATTCGTAAACAGAGTATGGTTGGGGAGTTCCTGTGCTGCTGCGTTTTTTCGATTGCCATTCCTGGTCTGCCCATGTATGATTAGGATCCCAAACAATGGAAGCAGTTTTCGGAGCTGTCTCGGCATAGAAGGCAAATGGGTCGGCCTTGTCGAGATGTTCCCCGGAATTCGAAACGATGGCATACTTGTACGCTTCACCTTTTTTTACGTTCGGGAAGAAACCTTCCCAGATTCCCGACTCGTCCCAGCGGGGATGAAGCTTGTCCTGTCCTTTTTGCCAATGGTTGAAGTTGCCGATAATAGAAACCTCTTTCGCATTCGGCGCCCACACTGCGAAGAACGTACCCGTCTTACCCCGATGTGAAGCTGTGTGTGCTCCCATCTTTTCGTAAAGCTTGAAATGCTTTCCGGTCTTGAACAAATGAATATCGAAATCGGTAAGCAAAGAGAAACCATCCTGTGACTCTTCCTCTTTTTTACCTGCCTTCTTCGTCATGGCCCGCGGTTTAGTTTAAAGTTTTCAATTTTTCTTCTTTCTCTCTTCTTTCTCCTGGAGATACCTGTTCACGAGATAGTAAATTCCCCGCAACGGTATGATCACCCAATCAGGCCGTCCATTCAGCTCATAGCCGAGCTCATAGACCGCTTTCTCGATGAGATAGGTTCGAATGAGCACGTCGTCTTCGTAAGATAGCTTCTGGCCATGTCCCATCTTTTCGAGGTAAGCCCCGAGAAAGAACCGGCTGATGTAGTGCTGCCACTGTTCCGCCCATTGCTCCAGGAATTCCAGGTCCTGCTGACGATAGTTCTCATTCAAAAGTATCTTCCCGAATGCGGCATAGTGGAATGAACGCATCATTCCTGCCACATCTTTATAAGGGTTCTTTTTAAGCCTCCGTTCGCTAAAACTGAATCCTGGTTCGCCTTCAAAGTCAATGATGATGAAATCCTTCCCTGTAAAAAGCACCTGGCCGAGGTGATAATCCCCATGTATACGGGACCGGACCGCGTCGATCTTATGCTGGTAGATATCGGTAAAGGAATCGAGTATCTTGTCTTCCAGGGCAAGCACCTTTTTGGCAAACTCCCGCGTGTCGTTCGTTAGCTTCGGCAACGACTGCTGGAGAAGCTTGAACCGGTCGCGGAGAAGCTTGCGAAGACCGCTGTACAAGGAGCGCTGGTAATTTGTAGTAAACACCTCAGGTGCAAACGCAGGGCTCGACTTGTCAGACGAGAGCGCAATGTGCATCTCGGCCGTGCGCTGCCCCAGGCGAACGACCCGTTCGTAGAATCCTCTCCCGATAAACTCCTGGATCATCTCGGGGGCTTCCTCGAAAGTGAGCACATTCTTGTTGACCAATTTGGGCACCTTCTCCTTCTTGGCCTTGGCCATCACGCGTTCATAAAAACGACCCACCGAATCGATCGTCATCACCCACGCGTCACCCTGGTTCTCGACTTTCGCCTGGAGCAATCCAAGCACATAACAGCTGCTGTCGGTATCGACAAGCTGAACGCATCCGGCATAGCGCGGTGCGTTGCGAAAGCTGGTTCCCTCCGAAAGGTAACGGACTATCTCGAGGTCGGGATTGATCTCCTTTTCCAGCTTGCGATAGAACTTAAAGAAATATGCGTCGTTGTAAATGATAGAGGTATTGCTTTGCTCTGCTTTCAGGATCTTAGACTCGACCTTTTCGGGATCGAGCTTCGTGTAAACACTGGAATTGAATTCCAGCACTCCTTCATCTTCACGGATCCGCTGATTTCGGGCCATGCTCGAAAACAGGTAGTCGCGGAAGCTTCGATCGTAGCTGCTGTCGATCACGAAGCCTGTAGCTCCTTGTATCTCTGCGCGGCATACAACACTCTGTGCGGTGTACTCCACCCTGTCGAAAACATTATCGGCTGGAACGAATACCATCGGCAGAAAATACAGCTCGGGCAATCGCTGCACGTAATGCACTTCGATGATGCAGAGGAAGTGCGTGCTTCCATCGACCTTCAACGGGAATGATTTCTTGATCGACAGCTTGCTGATTGCGCGGGCCTTTCCCCCGAACCAACGGCACTTGCGCATAAACGGTTGTAGGATCTTTCTTTCGAGAACACGGATCTCGTTGTAGTTGTTGAAGTACTTCTCCCACGAAATTCCTGTCTTTATGAGAGGCAGCTCGCCGCTGCCGCCGAGCGATTCTTTCTTCTCACTGGCGTCGGCCTGGAACCAGAAGTAACCGTATGGGCCGATTGTAATGTGATATTCGCCATCACCGGTGTCTACCGACCGGAAGCGGTTTTGGCTGAATACTTCGGTGATGTCACAATCCTTGAAGTCCGAAAGGTCGAGTGTAGTGGCCTGACTGAATTGCGAGAGGTTCGCAACGACGATGATCCGCTGGCTCTCGTCGAACCTGACGAAGCTGAGCACTTTGGCGTTGGAGCTCTCGATGAACTTCATGTCGCCGTTGCCAAACACATTCAGTCTGCGGCGCATGGCGATCACATTCTTGAACCACCACATCAGCGACGATGGATTCTCTTCCTGCGTGGCCACGTTCACCGACTCATACCGGTAAACGGGGTCGGTGATGACCGGGAGATAAAGCTTCTGCGGGTTGGCTGCGGAAAAGCCCGCGTTCAGGTTCATGTTCCACTGCATGGGTGTGCGTACACCAAACCTGTCCCCGAGATAAATGTTGTCGCCCATGCCGATCTCATCGCCATAGTACAACACAGGTGAACCGGGAAGCGACAGAAGAATGGTATGCAGCAGCTCCACTTTGCGGCGATCATTGTTGAGAAGCGGGGCAAGCCTGCGCCGGATGCCCAAATTATGCTTGGTGTTCGGATCGGTGGCGTATGCCTTGAAGAGATAATCTTTCTCTTCCTCCGTTACCATTTCGAGGCCGATCTCGTCGTGGTTGCGAAGGAACAGTGCCCATTGCGAGGAGTTCGGGGTCTTGGGTGTCTGATCGATGATATCGATGATCGGGTAACTGTCTTCCGTCCTCAGGCCAAGGAACAAACGCGGCATGAGGGGATAGTTGAAGTTCATGTGACATTCGTCGTCATCGCCAAAATATGCAGCGGCATCTTCGGGCCACAGGTTGGCTTCAGCAATCAATATCCGGTCCTTATAATTCTTGTCGATATGTGCTCTCAGCTTCTTTACAAAAGCATGAGTCTGCGGAAGATTCTCGCACGCGGTTCCTTCCTGCTCGAAGAGAAACGGCACGGACGAGAGGCGGAAGCCATCGACGCCGAGCTTCATCCAGAAGTCGGTGATGCGAATGATCTCCAGCTGCACTTCCGGATTATCGAAGTTGAGATCGGGCTGGTGCCTGTAATGGCGGTGCCAGTAATATGACCTGGCTTCGTTATCCCATGCCCAGTTGGTCGATTCACCGTCGGCGATGATGGTGCGGGCCTCTTTGTATTTTTCCTGGGTCTCACTCCAAACATAGTAGTCTTTGTAACGCGAGCCCGCCCTGGCCTTCCTGGACTTCTGGAACCACGGGTGCTGATCGGAGGTGTGATTAAGAATAAGCTCGGTGACGACACGAAGTCCGCGACGATGGGCCTCTTTCAAAAACAACTTGAAGTCGGCTAGTGTTCCGTAGTCCGGATGGATGTCGCAATATTCAGTGACGTCGTAACCGTCGTCTTTCAAGGGTGACGGATAGAAGGGCAGCAGCCAGATGGTATCGATACCGAGGTCTTCGAGATAGTCGAGCTTCTGTATCAATCCCTGGAAGTCACCGATGCCGTCCCCGTTGCTGTCGAAGAAAGCGCGCACGCTGACTTCGTAGATGATGGCATCCTTAAACCATTGCGGGTCGTTATTCTTAATCGGAGCTGCCATTAACTCAATAGTTTTTTAAAAAACACAACTTCATACCCCAAGAACCACTCCTACATGTTTGAATCGTGTATGCTCACCTGGAACAAATGGAACGGCATTTTATGCGGATTCAGCGACACGAAATTCCACTCCTGTGTCCACATATATTGCTCGTCGGTCATGAGATCTTTCAGCTTAAGGTTGACCTTGTCACCAAGCTTCAAAACACCTTTTGGAAGCTGTACATAGCCGCTCTGCCCGGTGTGCTGGTCGAGATTCACGATAACGAGAATGATGTTCGACAGGTCGTCTGTTGCTTTCACGTATGCCAGCAGCTGGCCGTTCTCGATCGGGCAGAACACCGTATTCCAGGTGGTCTGGAGCGCAGGGTTCTCTTTTCGAAAGCGGTTCACCATGGAAATAATGTCAGTCATACGATTGGTCTTTTTCCAATCGTGAAATTTGACCTCGTATTTCTCTGAATTGAAGTATTCCTCCTTGCCTTCCATCGGCACGTTGTCATAGAATTCATAAGGAGGCCCATATATGCCATAATTGGATGATAATGTGGCGGCCAGCGCATACCTGATAATGAAAATGTTCTCACCCTGGTATTGCAGGTGTTGCGCGAGGATGTCGGGCGTGTTTGGCCAGAAGTTCGGCCGGAAATAGTTACGCGACGGCGTGTATACGAGCTCATTCACGTAATCCGTGATCTCCTGCTTGCTGACACGCCAGGTGAAGTATGTGTACGACTGGTTGAAACCGATCTTTCCGAGCGAGGCCATCACTTTGGGTTTGGTGAATGCTTCGGCAAGAAATATAGTGTCGGGATATTGCTTCTGGACTTCATCGATCGCCCATTCCCAGAACTGAATCGGCTTGGTGTGCGGATTGTCGACCCGAAAAATGGTCACGCCCTGCTCGATCCAGTACACGATCACGGACTTCAGTTCGTCCCACAGCTCTTTCCAGCTGTCGGTTTCGAAGTTGAACGGATAGATGTCCTGGTATTTCTTGGGAGGATTCTCGGCGTATTGAATAGTCCCATCGGGACGCTGGCGAAACCAATCGCGATGTTCTTTCACATAGGGATGATCGGGAGCGCATTGAAAGGCCAGGTCGAGTGCGATATCGATACCGAGCTTCTTCGCCTGGCGGATCAGGTCTTTATAATCTTCCAATGAACCAAGCTCGGCATGGATGGCTTTATGACCACCCTCATCGCTGCCGATGGCCCAGGGTGAACCGGGCTCGCCTGGGTCCGCCCGTACGCTGTTGTTCTTGCCTTTGCGATTGAGCTTGCCGATGGGATGTATCGGTGGAAAGTAAAGCACGTCGAAACCCATAGCGGCAATTCGCGGCAGCACTTTGATACAGTCTTTGAAAGTGCCGTGACGGCCTTTCGCCTGCGATGCAGACCGTGGGAAGAATTCATACCAGGTGCTGAACAGCACTTTCTTGTATTCGACCCTTATGACGAACTCTTTCCCGGTCGAAGTTTCATTCTCGATCAGCGGGTGACGATGAACGATGCCTGCGAAATCTTCCGAAAGCACGGTGT
>WUUC01181576.1_pt1 | contig 11602 bp, 7 predicted proteins | sample 6278441 | NCBI WGS metagenome assembly WUUC01 (sample SAMN13675441, study PRJNA597444) | soil metagenome | isolation source: soil | place: USA: Washington | collected 2017-10 | reverse complement strand
GTCGAGGTGACCGTTGCGCTCGCCGGGGTGGGCGTCGACCTCACCCAAGTGGACGTGCTACAGGGCGAGAACGGCGCTCGGATACTCGATTTCGATGGCACCGAGCACGGGCTCTGGGCTCATGTGGTTCGATCGCTGCAGAAGCTCGGCACCGCCTCGAACGAGCGGGAGAACTTCGCCCACGCGCTCACCAATGGTGAATCGGCGATCATAATTCCGGTGCACAGCGGTGTGGATCCGGTTATTTATGCTCGGATACTGAACGAGCATGGCGGTCGGCGAATCATACATTTCGGCAAGCACGCCGTCGAAATACTCTCCTATTGAGGGTCGCAACGGCCGCCCGTCAGACGCCGGCCCCGGTCAGGGCCACGCGGAGCTGGTTTCGGGAACTGACGTCGAGCTTGGTGAAGACCTTGTGCAGGTGCCACTCCACCGTGCGCGGGCTGATGAACAGCTCCGCGCCGATCTGCGGGTTCGTCCGCCCGTCACACGCGAGTCGGGCGATCTGCGCCTCCTGAGCGGTGAGCACCTCGCGCGACTCGACGGTTCGTACTCGGGCCGCCGCTCCGGTGGCGAGCAGCTCGCGGCGGGCGCGCTCGGCGAAGGCCTCCGCTCCGATGTGGCTGAGCATCTCGTGGGCGGCACGCAGTTGCGCGCGTGCGTCGGTTCGCCGGTTCTCGCGGCGCAGCCACTCGCCGTACGCCAGGTGGGCGCGAGCGAGGTGAACGGCGATACGGCTGCGCTCCAGACGCTCGATCGCCTCGCGGTAGCGGTCTTCAGCAGCGTCGCCGACGCTCAGCAATGCGCGCGACCGCGCCCGAACACCGAGCGCCCAGTCCGTGCCGCTGATGAGCGTTCGCTCCTCCAGCAACTGCAGGGCGTGATCGGCCTCCCCGGGGGCTCCGCATCGGGCGCTCGCCTCGACGAGTTCGACGAGCGACCATCCGAAGAAGCCCAGATCCTCCTGCTCGCATGCCCGTCGGGCCCCGGCCATGGCCTCCTCGTATCGGCCCAAGCCGTTGTACAGCACCGCGGTCACGTGCCCGGCCAAGCCGATGGCCCGTCCCTCACCCCGTGCGGTCGCCTCCTGGATGCCGGCCTCGATCAGCTCCAACGCCCGGGCCTCCTCGCCGCGCCAGGCAGCGAGCAGCATCGAGGTGTAGCTCAGGGGTGCGTTGCCGGTTGCCTCCGTGATCGCATCGGCCTCCTCGATGAGCGCCGCGGCCGCGGCGAACTGTCCGGCGTGCACGTGCACGCCGGCGCGATAGACGAGGGCTACCGGGAGGACCGCGAGCACGCCGGCCTCTCGGGCGAGCTGGACCGCGCGGGTGGCCAGCTCGTGCCACGTCTCGTCGTCCCATAGCTCGGGCGCGACGGGTTCGGGTGCAACGGGACATGCAAGCCACAGCCAGCGCAGGACGTCATCCGCTCCGCCCCGGGCCTCGCGTCGGAATTCCTGCAACGCGCGCCTCAGCAGCGGCAGACCCGCGACGTAACCCTCGGTGAACCGGGTCGTGATCCCGTCCAGGAGGATGTCGGTCAGCCGAGGCGGTTGCGGTGCCGGTGGCGCGGTCCGGGCGACCTCGGCCGTCTCCCGCACCCCGCGGCGGCCGCTGAGGCGGCCCGCGAAGATTGCGGCTCCAAGCGCCTCCAGGTACGTCTCACGCGCCAACCCGCCGTCGAGCGGTTCGAGCCGTTTGGCCGCATCGAGCAGCAACGGTGGTGCGTCACTCCCGCGCCGGCGGGCAAAGACGATCTGGGCGCGCAGCCGCTCCAGCAGCGCGTGCTGCAGCTCGTCCAACGGGCCGATCTCGGCGGCGGCGAGCAGCTCGTGAGCCGCTTCGGGAGCCCCGGCCTCGAACTTGGCCTTTGCGGCCGCCAGAGCGCGCTCTCCACGTCGTGCCGGGTCTGGCGTCAGCTCGGTCGCTCGCTGCAGGAACGCGGCCGCGGCCGCCATACCGCCTCGACTCTGGGCCCGGTCGGCCGACCGCTCCAGCTCGCCCGCCACCACCTCGTCGGGTTCCACCGCCGCGTGCGCGCGATGCCACGCTCGGCGATCCGGATCGGTCTCGGGATCGGTCGCCTCGGCCAGGGCGCGGTGCACCCGCTGGCGCTCCCCCGGGCTCGCCGCACGGTAGGCCGCCGAGCGCACGACCGGATGACGGAACCGGACCCGAGCCGCGAACTCGATCAAACCCGCTGCTTCGGCCGGCGCCGCCGCGTCCGCTTCTATCCCGAGCTGCTCGGTCGCGCGCCGCAACAGCAGCACGTCACCGACCGGCTCGGCCGCGGCGGCGAGCAGCAGCTGTTGCGTCGCCGCCGGGAGCGTCCCGATGCGCCGCAGGAAGCTCTGCTCGATCTGGCTGGCCAGGGGCCGCGCGTCAGGACGGCCGAACCCACCGGCCAGCTCCGCCGCGGTCAATCCCCGGGGCAGCTCCAGCAGGGCGAGCGGATTGCCGCGCGTCTCGGCGACGATGCGGTCCCGCACGCGTTCGTCGAGCCGCCCGGGGATCGCCGAAGCCAGCAGCGCGCGGGCGTCGGTGTCACGCAGGCCCCGGACCACGAGCTCGCGCAGGCCGGCCAGGTCGAGGTCGTCGCTCGGTTCGCGCACCGCGAACACCACCGCAACCCGTTCGGCCATCAGGCGGCGTGCGACGAAGGCGAGCGTTCTCGCGGAGACCCGATCCAGCCATTGCGCATCATCGACGAGGCAGATCAGCGGTTGCTCCTCGGCGGCCTCCGCCAGCAGGACGAGAACCGCCAGCCCGACCAGGAAGCGGTCGGGCGGGTCTCCACTGCTCAGGCCGAACGCGGTGGCCAGGGCAGCACGCTGCGGGCCGGAAAGACGATCAACGCGATCCAGCATCGGGGCACACAGCTGATGCAGCCCGGCGAACGCGAGCTCCATGTCGGACTCGATGCCCGCCGCCTGCGCGACGCGGCATCCTGTCGCACGCCCGGCCAGGTATTCCAGCAGCGCGGTCTTGCCGACTCCCACCTCGCCGCGCAGGACCAGCACCTGGCTCCTACCCGCCCGGGCGCCCGCCACCAGCCGATCCAGCGCCTCGCACTCGCTGCGCCGGCCGCGCAGCCCTCGCCTGAGATCACTACTTGACACGAACCACCGCCGAGGCTAGTAAGACCCCGACTCAGTCCTCCGGGCAGGTCAGGGTCGTCCCATGATGCCACCTGGTGAGCGCGTGTTCGGACGCCATCAGGCGGGTTCGGCGGGGACCGGTCGCACGATCGCCACCGGGCAGTCGGCCTTGTGCATGAGCGCGTTGCTGACCGAGCCCAGCAACAGTCCGACGAGCTCACCGTAACCACGGGACCCGACGACCACGAGCTGTGCCTGGCCGGACAGCTCCACCAGCCGATGCACCGCCCGGTCACGGACCACCACCCGGGCGAGCTCGACCTCCGGGAACTTCTTCGACCACCCGGCAAGTCGTTCGACCAGCAGCGCCGTCTCGTAGGCCTGGTCCTCATCACGGAACAGCACCGCCGGGGCCTGGTCCAGGAGGGTGTCCCACCAGGTGTGGACGGCGATCAGCGGCGCGGACCGGTCGGCCGCGGCCTGGAAAGCGAACGCGACAGCCGCCTCGCTGACCGAAGTGCTGTCGACGCCCACGACGACCGGCCCTGCCGAGTACCTCGGTTCCGGGCCGCGCACGACCACAACGGGGCACGCGGCGTGCACGGCCATCGCCACCGCGACCGAGCCCACTATCAGCCCTTCGACGCGTGTCAGTCCGCGGTCGCCGACGACCAGCAGTTGAGCCTGGCGCGCCTCGTCGGCCAGAGTCCCGATGGGGGAGCCGATGCGCAGCTCGTCGGACACCGTCAGCTCGGGCTGCCGCTCACGGGCGGTCTGCAGCGCGGCCGCCAGCGCCCGGCGGGAATGATCGAGCAGGATGTCGCGGTACTGCGCACCCTGGCCGTGGCGGCCGACGATGACGTCGTCGGTCCAGCCGAACGCGGTCACCAGTCGCAGCGACGTCCCCCGGCGGGCGGCCTCGTCCGCGGCCCACCGGACGGCCCGCAGCGCGCTTTCCGAGCCGTCCACACCGACGACGACGTACTGGCCCGCCTTCACGTCCATATCGCGATCCATTTCACGGGTGGCGTCCGAGGGTGAGCAAGTCGGCGAGGCCGAAGCCCGCGCCGTCGGCGGGCAGGACCGGTTCCCAGTCCGGCTGCAGGCTCAGGTAGCTCGCCGCGTCCGCGCGCAGCAGTCCGATCAGGACCTCCGCCACGATCCGGCCGCCGACCGGGCCGAGCCGGTCGCCGCCGCCGCGGTGCTCAGCCTCCACCTCCCCGCTGGGCAGCCCGGTGGTCTCGCCCCGCAGCAGGTCGCGTGCCGCGACGGAGCGGTATGCGGCGGTGTCGACTGCGCCGGTCACCTGCTCGGGCAGCCCGATGAGGCTGGCGGCAAGCCGGCCGTCGAGCCGCTTGGCGCGTTGCGCGGGCGGGCGGCCGGGTACGTCGAAGACCTGGGTGAGATCCAGGCGTCGCCCGGCAGGCGGCGGGCCGAACCCGACCAGGTCGGGGAAGAGCGGCATCGCGGGACCACCGTCGACGAGCCGGTATGTGTGCCGGATCTGACCGTGGCCGTAGCGGAAGGCCGCGTCCGCGAACTCCAGCGGGATGTACGCCTGCCCTGGCGGCGGCGCGAACCACCGGCCACCCTCGGTGAGCACCTGCTCGACCAAGCTCGCCCCGACGAGCCGGGGCAGGAAGTCGTGGACCACGATCCACTGGTGGTGCCAGGTGAGGGCGATCCGGGCCCGGTCGAACACCTCGGACTCGGGCACCCCGTTCTCGCGCAGCAGGTCGACGACGCGGTTGTGCGCATTCAGCAGGGCGACGTGCAGGGTCATCGCGAACAGGTGCACGTCGTTGCGGGGATCGCCGATCAGGGCCACGCCCTGCTGGTTACGAGGCAGGTCGGCGCCGTCCGGGCCGAGCAGGAACTTCGCCGGATCGTCGCGGTCGATCAGGTACGGCGACCCGATCGGGCCATCTGAGTACACCATCTCCAGGTCGAGCTTCGGGGCCCGGGTGTTGCGCAGCGCCTCGGGTTCGATACCACCGGTGATCGGCGAGCGATCAGCGGTGATGTCGTGGGCGATCAGCTGACCGAAGAACGGCCACCCGGCGGCCTCCGTCGCGTCGTCTTCGGGGCCCAGCCCGTCCGGGACCGCGGCGGCGTCGCAGATCCCGCCGCTGCCACCCGCGCGCATCAGCAGTCGGGTATCGGTCCCCAACGGGTCCAACCCCGGGAACATGCATCCGTATCGGGCCGCCCCGGCCGGCCGGTCCACCGCGCGCACCGCGCTGAGGCAATGGCCGCGGGCGGCGACGTCGATGCCGTGGGGGTGCGACGCGGCGTCGACACCGCCCTCCATGGCCTCGACCGCGCGGAGCAGGCTGCGCAGGCCGATCTCCTCGCGCTGGACGTCCGCCGGATCGAACAACCACTCGTCGATCGGTGATCCGACGGTCTGCTCCGACTGACTGGCCTCGGCCAGGGTCAGCTCCGACCTGACGCCTCGCTCGAGCTCGCGCAGAAAGGTGTTGTCGCCGTCCGGCGTGCTCATCGCTCCTCCGGCCCTGACATTGGCGGATCGCCCTTCCTAGCGTCACATCACGTCGACATCACTGCTGGGCCAGCCACTTGTCAAAGGTGATCTCGCCCAGCTGGGCGTCCGGCCCTGGCACGAGCGTCCGCTCCCCGAGCAGCGCCCCGAAGTAGCGGGCCTGCGCGTCGGCGACGACGGGCCGCGAGTCACCCTTCGCCGCGAGCTCCTTGCGAACCAGCTCGTCGAGGCGGAACTGCTCCGGACCACCGACCTCACGGATCCCGTTCAGCGGCTCCCCCGCGACGGTTCGCCCGACGGCCGCCGCGACGTCGTCGGACGCCATCGGCTGGATCATGACCGGCGCGAGGTGGACCTGCCCGTCGACCGCGGCCGAGTCCGCGATGCCCTTGACAAACTCGAAGAACTGGGTCGCGTGCACGATCGAGTACGGTCGCCCCGATTCGCGGATCAGCTTCTCCTGGGCGATCTTCGCGCGGAAGTAGCCCGACTCCGCCAGCCGGTCCGTCCCGACCACCGACAGCGCCACGTAGTGCCCGACGTCGGCCTTCGCCGAGTACTCGAGCAGGTTGCCGCTGGAGCGCTGGAAGAACTCGAGTACCGCGTCGTCGGCGAACGACGGCGAGTTCGACACATCCACCACGGCCGAGGCGCCCTCGAGCACCTCGGCCAGCCCCTCTCCGGTGAGTGTGTTCACCCCGGTGTTCGGGGCCGCGGGCACCGCCTCGTGGCCGTGCTCGCCCAACCTGGCCACCAGCTTCGACCCGATCAGGCCCGTCCCGCCGATCACGACCACCTTCACGACGTATCCCTTCGTCCGAGGAACGCGATCTCACCGCCCGCTGTCGTCGAGCAGCGCCACAGCGAGGACAAGACGACCCTCGGATTTGTGACCGCAATCCCGGTCGACGTCGTCGAGCCGGCGCTACTCGGGCGAAAGGCGCGAACATCGGAGACAACGCCCCCTCACCCTTCGGTGCATGATGTGTCTCGACCCCGACCAGTCCGTCGGGACCGAAGTCAGGCCTCCTCGTTCGGCGGTGTTGATGACGGGTAGTGACCTTGGCCGCAGGCTGCGCGGCCGGCGCCACGAGTGCGAGGCGCTGGATCGGCTGTTGGCGCACACGATTGCGGGTCGGGGTCGGGTGCTAGTCCTGCGCGGGGAGGCGGGGGTCGGCAAGACCGCGTTGGTGGACTACCTGGTCGAATGCGCCGCCGAATGCCGCGTTGCCCGGGCCAGCGGCGTCGAGTCGGAGATGGAACTCGCCTTCGCCGGCCTGCACCTGTTGTGCGCGCCGATGCTGGAACACCTCGATCGCCTTCCGGCGCCGCAGCGTGACGCGCTGCGGATCGCGTTCGGTCTGTCCACGGGCGACCCGCCGGACCGGTTCCTGGTCGGGCTGGCGGTGCTCAGCCTGCTGGCCGATGTCGCCGAGGAACAGCCGCTGGTCTGCTTGATCGATGACGCCCAATGGCTCGATCGGGTCTCCGCGCAGACGCTGGTGTTCGTGGCGCGTCGACTGCTGGCGGAGCGGATCGCGGTGGTGTTCGCGGTCCGTGAACCCAGCGACGACCAGCTGGCTGGACTGCCGGAGCTGGCGGTGCGGGGTCTGCGCGACGGTGATGCCCGCGCGCTCCTGGACTCGGCGCTGGCCGGGCGCCTCGATGAGCGGGTGAAGGACCGCATCGTCGCCGAATCGCGTGGCAACCCGCTGGCTTTGCTGGAGTTGCCCCGGGGGTTGACCGCAGCCGAGCTGGCCGGTGGGTTCGGCCGACCCGACGCGCAGCCGCTGGCCAGCCAAATCGAGCAGAGCTTCCTGCGCCGCATCGAGTCGCTCCCGGCGGCAACGCAACAGCTGCTGCTCGCCGCGGCGGCCGAGCCGGTCGGGGACGTGCTGCTGTTGCGGCGGGTGGCCGAGCGGCTCGGGATCGACGCGGGCGCGGCGGCATCGACCGAGGCAGCCGGGTTGATCGAGCTCGGAGCACGGGTGCGGTTTCGGCACCCGCTGGTGCGCTCGGCGGCCTACCGCGCCGCCAGTCCCGGTGAACGCCAGCAGGTGCACCGCGCGTTGGCCGAGGCGAGCGATCCGGAGTCCGATCCCGACCGCCGGGCGTGGCACCGCGCCCATGCGGCGCCCGAACCCGACGAGATGGTGGCCGGCGAACTGGAGCGGTCGGCCGACCGGGCCCAGGCCCGAGGCGGGGTGGCGGCGGCGGCCGCCTTCCTACGGCGCGCGACCGAGCTGACCCCAGATCCCACCAGGCGTGGCGCTCGTGCACTCGTCGCCGCACGGCTCATGTTCGAGGCCGGATCCTCCGACGCGGCGCACGAGCTGCTCACGTCCGCGGAGCTGGGTCCGCTCGACGAGCTTCAGCGCGCACGGCTGGCGTGGCTCCGCGCCCGGATCGTGTTCGCCCGCCAACGCGGCGGCAACGCACCGGCGCTGCTGCTCGACGCGGCCAAACGCCTCGGACCGCACGACAACGGACAGGCGCGGGAGGCGTACCTGGAAGCGCTCGGAGCAGCGATCTTCGCCGGCCACCTCAACGGGAGCGGACTGCGGGAGATCGCTAAGGCCGTTCGGGCTGCGCCCGCAGAACCGCACCCGACACGCTCGATCGACGTTCTCCTGGATGGCCTGGCCACGCGGTTCACCGAGGGCTTCGTCGCGGGCGCGCCACTGCTGCGACGAGCGATGCAGGCGTTCGGGCGGCCCGCTGTGGGCGACGAGGACGACATCATGCGCTGGCTGTGGCTGGCCTGGCCGGTCGCCGGCGACCTCTGGGACGACCAGACGTGGCATGAGCTGGCCACTCGGGCGGTCCGGCGCGCTCGTGGGGCCGGCGCACTCACCGTCCTTCCCTTGGCTCTCACCTACCGCGCCGCCATGTACGTGCACGCCGGGGAGTTCGCGGCCGCCTCCGAGCTCGTCGAGGAGGCCGATGCGCTGACGGAAGCGACCGGCAACGCGCCGCTGAGATACGCCGCGCTGCTGCTCCTCGTCTGGCGTGGACCGGCGGCCGAGGCGTCGAGGCTGCTCGAGACCTACGCTCTGGATGCAGGCGCCAGGGGCGAGGGACGAGCGATCGGAGGGACCGCCTACCTAACCGCGGTGCTGCACAACAGCCTCGGTCAGTACCAGGCCGCCCTGGCCAGCGCCCAACAGGCGTGTGCGCACGAGTATCCCGGGACCTTCGGGGTCGCCCTCGTCGAGCTCATCGAGGCGGGCACCCGCGGCGATGCACGCGAGGTAGCCGCAGCTGCCCTGCGACAGCTCCAGGAACAAGCCGACGCCAGCGGCACGGACTGGGCCCTCGGCATCCGGGCCCGATCGACCGCGCTGCTGTCCGAGGGCCAGGCTGCCGACGCGCTGTACCGCGAGGCCATCACCCGCCTCGAACGCAGCCGCATCGCCGTCGACCTCGCCCGCACCCACCTGGTCTACGGCGAATGGCTACGCCGCGAGAACCGGCGCATCGACGCCCGCGTACACCTTCGAACCGCCTACGACATGCTGCACCGATTCGGCGCCGAGGCATTCGCCGATCGCGCCCGCCGCGAACTCCTGGCCACTGGCGAATCGATCCGCCAGCGCGTGGTCGAGGAGCGCGAGGAGCTCACCGCGCAGGAGGCCCAGATCGCCCGACTCGCGGGGAACGGGCTGACGAACCCCGAGATCGGCGCCGAGCTGTTCATCAGCCCGCGCACGGTGGAGTGGCACCTGCACAAGGTCTTCACCAAGCTCAACGTCAATTCCCGCAAGAACCTCCGCGGGGCACTCGCCACCTGACGGCGGGGGTCAGCTCGTGGCGAACCGCCGGACGAACGCGAGTGCGGTGTCGGCGACCTCACGCCAGCCGCTGTCGATGGTCAGCGCGTGTCCCCGACCGGGGATCGTCTCGATCTCGGTCACGCCGTGGTTGTGCCGCTCCTGCTTGTAGGAGGCGTTGACGATCGCCGGCGGCACGGTGTGATCCCGTTCGCCGGAGATGAGCAGCAGCGGCCCGCGGTCGGGGTTCCTCGTGTCGACCTTGGCCTCGGTCCAGGGGTTCAGGTTGGCCGTCGCCGCCTGCCACAGCGACCTGCCGGAGCCCGGCACGGCGAAGTCCTCGTACAGCTGCTTGGCCTCCTCGTCGCTGAGGGCGTTGGCGAAGCCGTAGCGGAACTGCTCGAAGGTCAGCGGCACCGCCCGGTTCCAGTTGGCCGGGTTGCGCAGCACGGGTGAGCTGGACTTGAGCGCCGAGATCGGCAGCGGCAGCACCCCCCGGAAGGGGGCCGGGTCGATCGCCACCGACACCGCAGCCAGGCCCCGCCCAGCCAGGATCTGGGTCAGCAGCCCGCCGAAGGAGTGGCCGATGATCGCCGGCTTGCGGTCCAGCTTGCGGATGATGGCCTCGAAGTGGTCGGCGACCTGGCCGATCGACTTGTCGGCGAACACCTCCGGGTGGTCGGCGGCTTCCCCCACCGTCTCGGGATCGTCCGGCCAGCCGGGGGTCAGGGCGACATAGCCGTTGTCCTCGAACAACTGCACCCAGCGATCCCAGCTGCTGGGCAGCAGCCACAGACCGTGGACGAACACCACCGGCTGGCGGCCGGTCCGGTTCGCACGTCTGCACTGCTCCAGCTCATGCTCCGTGATCGTCTTGACGTCCAGCGGGGAGCTCGACCCTGCGTCGGTCATGGCTGTTCCTCCTGGTGCACGCGGGGCGTGCGCGGCACCGCACGAGTTGCCTGTACCGCGCTTCACACGACATGGACCGGAACCGAGCCGCGTGCGTGACAGAGTCCGAAAAAGGGTGTCCGGAAGGACGCTGTTACGGATCGGGTAACCACGCGGTCCTGGTGAGCAACGAGCACAGCTACCAGGAGGAGAAGTGACCCGCATCGCGCCCGCCGAGCTGCGCACACTCTTCCTTTTCGAGCGCCTCGACGAGCCGCAGCTGGACTGGCTGGCCGAGCACGCGGACGTCGTCGAGGTCGCGGCAGGCGCACCCCTCGCGCAGGAAGGGGCCGGCTCGTCGGCGGAGACCCGGTCGAGATCCTGCGCGCCGACCAGCGCGGGGTGTACGCCGGAGCGGTCCAGTTCTACCTCGGCGACCATGTCGACCAGACCTACCGGGCCACCGTCTAGGCCACCAGCGACTCGACGTTCCTCACCCTGCGGGCGCGCGAGTTTATGACCGCGTTCCGCGCCTGGTACCCAATGGCCGTGCAGCTGCTGCAGGGGATGTCGCTCGGACTGCGCAAAGCCGACGTCCTGGTTGGCCCCGCAAGCGAATCTTCGAGCCGTTCTTCACCATCAAGCCGGTGGGTCAAGGCATGGGCCTCGGCCTCGACGTCAGCTACCGGGTGGTGATCAGCCGCCACCACGGAGACCTGCAGGTCGAATCCGAGCCGGGCAACAGGGTGTTCAGGTGCGGCTACCGCTGCGCCCACCGCACGCACCGGGCTGAAGGCCACTCCCGCATGCCGTTCTCGCTCGGCGTCCGCCGTCACCGCCTGCGTAGCCTATCTAGGGCAAGGGTGCTGTCCGGGTAACGCCCAATCCCTTCCTCAGATCGAGCATCGGAATCCGGTGTTGAGCTGGACCGCTGATAGGACTGCCCGAATCGCCTGCCGGATGTCGGCATCGTCCATCTGCAGCATAGTGCCGCGCACCGGGCGGCAGGCAAGAATCAATTCACTTGTCATGCGGACTGCTCTGCTCTCGATTCACCACGTTCCGCTACAGGAGACAGAGCAGGGAGTCGACTCGTGACACTGCTCCGTCAGGTGCGGATTCGATGCATCCGTGATCACGGCTGGGAAAGCGCTGACTGCCTGCGCGATCCGGCGTGGCCCGGGGCCCCACGGGTGTACGGCACATGTGCCCGGGGCACGAAGCCTGGTGGCAGATCCGGCTCCGCAACGCGAACCGGACTTCAACCCGCCGGGAATCCTTCACCGTACGCAGCGGTCGTAACCCTTCCCGGGTGACTTCCTGCCTGCTGCCAGCCAG
>WUUC01152173.1_pt1 | contig 11604 bp, 9 predicted proteins | sample 6278441 | NCBI WGS metagenome assembly WUUC01 (sample SAMN13675441, study PRJNA597444) | soil metagenome | isolation source: soil | place: USA: Washington | collected 2017-10 | reverse complement strand
CTCTGCCCGTTGCGGCTCGCGCTTGTCTTTCCGACCGCGCGAAGTTCCGATTTATCGGCGAACATCTGTGCGTATCTGCGGATAGTCTTGACGCCGGGCGCAGGGCCGAACCTGCATCGAGGAGGCGATGATGAAGAGTGTGTGCGCGGCGGTTGCCGCAACGGTTTTACTCGCGTTGACGTATTACGCCGGGACCATCAATGCGGTCAGTGGCGCGCAAACAACCGGCAAGACATTCGTCAGCCCTGGCGGAACGCAACTGCGCGTCCTCATCGACGGCGCCTCGCTCGGTGGAAACGAGGTGGAGATCGCCGAGCTCACCTTTGGAGCAAACAGCGATTCAGGCGACCATCGTCATGCGGTCACCGAGACCTTTTACTTGCTCGAGGGTGAACTCGAACAAGTTATCAACGGGAAGCCGGTGAAGCTCGAACGCGGCATGGCCGTGAGTATTCGCGCCACCGACCAAGTGCGGCATAAGACTGGAGCGAAGGGCGCCAAGGTACTCGCGATCTGGGCGCCTGGAGGCGAAATCGCGCGGGTGACGGCGAAGTGGAAACCGCAATAGCGAAGTGAGCCGACGGGGCGAATGCGCCCGCCGCGATCGGTCGGCGGGCGCTGTCCGATTTGAGCCGCTAATCACGACGGATGTTAAACCCCGTCAACATGCTCACCCGCATCCCGCTCCGTGAAGGGACGACGGCGACGTTGACCGGGATGTTGAGATTGCCGCTGCGAAAAGTCACGCCTGCCGCGATGGCCATCGCCGTGCCCGCAGGAGTGAGATTGGGCCCCACTCCAAACTCCGCTCCGCTGGCGGTGCGGATCCCTATCAGCCAGGTCGCGCTAGGCAACACGACGTCCTGATCGAGGCCGCCGACCAAGCCGACAAATTCAGTGACGATCGTGGGTCCGTCCCCCGTGCTGAACCGTTTTTCGATCTGCCAGCCAAATTGGGAAACGGTCGGCCGCACGTTGATCGAGCGCGAGGCGAGCTTTTCGACGACGCCATCGCTCATCATCGTGAACCCGAATCGCGGCCCCGCCAGGCTGATCGGCTCCACCGGCTCTGGCGGTGGGGTCTGCGCAAACACCGGCGCCGCAAGCAGCACAACGATTGCAGCCGCCCATGCGCAGTTCTTCGCGCGTATCATTTCGAGCGGTCTGTTGTACGTTCCGTCCGTTCCGTTGTTCGTTCCGCGCGTCCCGTTCTTCGTTCTTCGTTCTTCGTTCTTAGTTCCCATTGGGTTTTCTCCTGCGCTCAAAGGTAGGCCGCGGTGTGGGGCGAAGTCCTGAGAGCGGCGCTGAGGAACGCTGAATTGACGTGATCCAGTGCGGGGATGCGAACGGCGGCGACTGTCGTAGACTTCGGCCATGCCCAGTTCGAACCATCTGACGCGTCGCGAGGTCCTGAAACAGATGGGCGCCGTGGTCACGGCGACGGCGATGCCCGGAACGGCACGCGCAGACGTGCGCCCCGAGCAGGCGTCGACCGGCAGCCCAGCGACGCGATTCTTTCCGGGCTTCAAGCCGATGTCGCTGCAGGTGACCGGTGCCACGATCAATGCGGTGATGGCCGGGCAGGGGCCGCCGGTGCTGTTACTTCATGGTGCGCCGCAGTCGATGATCTCGTGGCGCCTTGTTGCACCCGACCTTGCGAAAGATCACACCGTGGTCGTCACCGACCTGCGCGGCTACGGCGACAGCAGTAAGCCGCCCGACGGTGATCGTCATGCGAACTATTCCAAGCGCGCGATGGCGCTCGATCAAGTTGAAGTGATGCGCGCGTTGGGATTCGAGAAGTTCGCCGTTATCGGACACGATCGCGGCGGGCGCGTTGGCCATCGCCTCGCTCTGGATAACCCCGATCGGGTAACCCGGCTTGCCGTGCTCGACATCGTGCCGACGTATTACCTGTATACGCACGTGACACTCGAATTCGTGCAGGCGTATTTCCACTGGTTCAACTATCTGCGGCCGGCACCGGGACCGGAGAATCAACTCAAAGAGGACATCGAACGGCAAGCCGCACGCATGACGAGCGACGTGGACCTGGAGTACCTGCGCGTGCGTCGCGACCCGGCGAACATCCACGGGATGTGCGAGGACTATCGTGCGGCGGCATCAATCGACCTTGAACACGATAAGGCCGATCTCGACAAAACCATCGCGTGCCCGGTGCTTGCGTTGTGGGGTGCGAAAGCGCCGATGGGACGCCTGTACGACGTGTTGTCAATTTGGAAGGAGCGCGCCAACACGGTGACGGGCCGCTCGATTGCCGCGGGGCACAATCTGCAGGAGGATGCGCCGGAAGTTGTCGCGGCCGAATTGCGCGCGTTTCTGCGCGGGCAGGTGTCGCCCAGCGCACGCGTCAGGCGTGGACGCTTCTCGCGCCGCTAACTCATTGCGCGTCGCAAAACGAAAGGGCGGGCCCCAGGCCCGCCCTTCAAAGACAAAAACGAGCGAGTAGCAGGCTGTTACCGTGGCGTCATGGCGAGCGCGGCGTTCGCAGTCGCCAAGCCGCGGCCAATCGCATCTGCGCCCCAACATTGCGGCACGAGCGCCGACGCGCCGGGTTCAACGACGCCGACGCATCCGTTGCCTGGCGGAACCCACATCGGAATCGCGGAGCTCTCCAGAATCGATTCAACGCCTGCCGCCGAGAGCGCACCGTTCTTCTGCAACATCAACGCGACAATGCCCGCCACGTGCGGCGAGGCCATAGACGTGCCACTGAGGTAGAAGTACGAGAGATTGCTGCTGGTCAATTGATACGGTCCGACGACCCACGAGCCTGGCGCGACCACATCGAGGTCTTGACCGGCCTTGGCACGGCTCGAGAAGTCCGCGATGTAGAAGTCTCTAGCCTTGGTCGGGTCCGCTACTTGATCGGCGTTCCACCAATTGCCCGGATTGCCATCGGAGCCGGGCAGCCACTGCCCCCTCCAGCCGGATGCGCCCACGGAAATCACTGGCGCATACGCTCCGGGGTAGCCCATGCCGGCCTCGCCCTCGTTGCCAGCAGAGGCAACGATGACCACACCGCGTTCAATCGCGTAGTCAATGGCGGCCTGCTCGATGGCGTCAAGCGCGGAGCCGCCAAGGCTCATGTTGATCACCACAGGGCTGGTGCCGAGGGCGTTGGTGGCCTTGAGGTCCGCGATGTAGATGATGCCGCGGGCGATCATCGACGAGAACCCCGAACCACTCTGATTGAGCACCTTCACCGGAATAATCGTCGCACCAGGCGCAGCGCCGTTGATGGGCGTGCCAAACAAACTGTAGCCAATGATTGAGCTCGTCACGTGCGTGCCGTGCGAATTCTGGTCGTGTTCCCACTGGTTGGTCGGTTCGGCTCCGGATTCGGGACTCGCACCAGCGAATGCTTTGGCGAACTGCGTCGCAATCCGCTGCTGGGGGAAGTACTGCCGCCAGGAATCGAGCAGCCCCGTGTCCAGCACGGCGACGTAGACGCCGGCGCCGGTAAACGGTGTGACGCGGCCCGCGCCGAGATCGGTGACGTTGATGGCGTCAAGATTCCACGTGTTGAAGCCGTTGATGAAGCTCGAGGCCGCTACGCTGTCGATTGGCGATCCAGTGCGCTCGGCGTCGGGGTTGGCTGCGGCAACGTAGGACAGCCGGCTGATTACTTTCAGCTCGCTCGCCGGGGCTCGCAAGGTGACGCCATTGATCTGTGCGAGCACATCGCGGACGCGCCCGTACCTGCCGAGGTCGGCGAGGATGGCGTCGGTCACGGGTCCCTTCGTAACGACGTTGATATCGATCTGGCCGGTCTGTCCGATGGCGGACATGGAACTAAGAGCTACTACGGCGCACAACAGCATTGCCCGCCAGTGTCGAGATCTGACCATTTTTCCCCCTGGGTGAATTGTCTGGGTAGGGATCGGACGTTATCGGCCCTACCTGAGCCTGTCAAGGTGGGAGCGGCGGTTTCGCGGAATAAATCCATCCACCGACGCGCACAGACGCACTCCGAGGGAGATCAGGACGGCGAGTGACGGCGGGTGACCGATGCGAACGAGCCGGCGGTGGTCGAAAGTTAGGTAATATCGCGGGATGACCGTCCAGTTGCTCGTGCGCGCCGGCGCACTCCTCCTTGTTCTCGCCTTGCCTGCCGCTGCCATCGCGCAGGACACCGTCGCGGACCCGCGCCCGCCGAATGCCCCAACGCAGAAGCCCGCTTTTGCCGGACAAACGGACGCGCCGGTCCAGAAATCCAACGTCCTGTTCGACGTCGTCAACGTGACAACCGGTCTGCAGAATCCGTGGGGCCTGGCGTTTTTGCCGAACGGCAAAATGCTCGTCACCGAACGGCCAGGACGGTTGCGTGTGGTGAGCACCGATGGCACGTTATCCACGCCGGTTGAAGGCCTGCCACCCGTCGACGCGCGAGGACAAGGCGGGTTGCTCGACGTCGCTCTCGATCCGCAATTTGCCTCGAACAATTTGATCTACTGGAGTTATGCCGAACCGCGCGACGGCAAGATGAACAACACCGCGGTGGCGCGCGGCAAATTAGTGGACGATGCGACGGCGCCGCGTCTCGAGAATGTGGAAGTCATCTACCATCAGACACCGTCCTTTCCTTCGACGTTGCATTTCGGCTCGCGTCTCGTCTTCGGGCGGGACGGCACGCTGTTCGTCACACAGGGCGATCGTTCCGACACTGAAGGGCGCATGCAGTCGCAAAAGCTGGAGAGCGGCCTCGGCAAGATCGTGCGCATCAATCGCGACGGCTCCATCCCTAAAGACAATCCGTACTTCGAAAATCAGCCGGTGGGACGACCGCTCGAAAGCGGCGCTCGCCGAGAGATCTGGTCGATCGGTCACCGCAACATTCAATCCGCCGCGCTCCACCCGACGACCGGCGAGCTCTGGGAGGTAGAACACGGCACACGCGGCGGCGATGAGATCAACATCGCGCGCAAAGGCAAAGACTACGGTTGGCCCACCATCGCGTACGGCGTCGAGTATCGCGGCGGTCCAATTACCGGCGGTATCACTGCGCAAGAGGGCATGGAGCAGCCGTTGTATTACTGGGACCCGGTCATTGGTCCAAGCGGCATGGCGTTTTACACCGGCGATCTGTTTCCCGAGTGGAAAGGCAATTTGTTCGTGGGTGGCCACGCCACCCGTGATCTCGTGCGTCTCACGCTCAAAGGGGACCGCGTGGTTGCTGAAGAGCGCCTGCTCAAGGATCTTCAACCTGCCGCCGAGCGCATTCGCGATGTGCGGCAGGGGCCGGACGGGGCGCTGTATTTGCTGACCGACAGTTCTACGGGGCGTCTCATCAAGCTGGTTCCGAAGAAGAAGTAGCGCCCGCGTGCGTCGGCTGTTCCTGTTCGCCTATACCTGCTCAGGCTTCGCTGGTCTGATCTATCAGGTAGGTTGGACACGCCTGCTCACGCTTTACGTCGGACACACGACAGCGGCAGCCAGTGCCGTCGTCGCCGCGTTTCTGGGTGGGCTCGCCGTTGGCGCAACCGTTGGCGGGGTGCTCGCATCACGCGTTTCGCGCCGTCAGAGTCTGATTGCCTACGCCAGCCTCGAATTAGGCGTGGCGCTCGCCGCGTTTCTCCTGCCCTTCGAACTTGACGCCTTTCGGCCGCTGCTCGCGTGGGCCTATGCGGACGGCGCATCGCCGTGGATGTTTCCGGCGATACGTCTCCTTGTCTGCCTGACGTTGGTATTTCTGCCAGCGGCGGCGCTGGGCGCGACGTTTCCATTAGGAGTGCGTTGGTTTGCGAGCGCGACTGACCATCGCGCGCAATCGAGCGGCACCTTGTACGCGCTCAACACGGCCGGCGCTGCTGTCGGCGCCTGGCTCGCAGGGTTCGCGCTCATTCCCCACATCGGTCTTGCCGGCACCACCTACGTCGGCATCACAGCCAGCGCGGTGGCGGCGGTGTGCGTGCTCACGCTGGTGTCGCGTCACGATCCATTCATCGAGATGCGCGAACCCAAGCAGGGGACTCGGACTCGTGCCCGCCGTCGCGCCGCCAGTGCCAGCGTCCGTCCACTCGAACCGCGCTGGCTGATTGCCCTCGTGCTCGGAATCTCCGGCTTTGCCGGCCTGGTCCATGAAATTGCGTGGACGCGCACGCTCACGTTGATGCTCGGCCCAACCATCTATGCATTTTCGGCGGCTCTCGTCGCCGTCATTGGTGGCGTCGCAATCGGTTCGGCGATTGGCACGTGGTTTGTCGCCCGGGTCCGCGAACCTGCGGCGTGGCTCGCGTTCGCGCTCGCAGGAGCAGCGATCGCTGGCGCATGGACCACCTCGCTTGCCGGCCGTGATGTGCCCCGGCTCGTGGCGCAACAGATGGCGACGATGGCCATGTCGTTCGATCAGCTTCTTTGGCAAGGCACGTTGCTGTCGTTTGCGCTCATTGTGCCGACAGCGCTCTGTCTCGGCGTCGCCTTTCCGTTGGCCCTGGCTTTGGTGGACGACGCGGCGCACTCGGCCGAGCGCAGATTTGGTTTGATCTACGGGGTCAATACCGTGGGCGCCGTGTCAGGCTCGCTGTTGGCCGGCTTCGTGTTCGTGCCGCGCGTCGGCTTGCGAGCGACGTTGCTCGGCGTGAGCGCGTGCCTCGTTGCCGCAGCCGTGCTCGTAATTGTGAAAGCTGCGTTGTCGCGTCACGCGCGCGTGACCGCTGGTGCAGCAGCCGCCGCGAGCATGATGATGCTGCTCATTACCCCGCCGTGGGACCATGCATTGCTGGCGAGTGGCGCCTATATGTACGCAGCCTTCGTACCCAAGGATCTCGATCTGGAGACGATGCTCAAAGCGGGCACGCTGTTGTATTACCGCGAGGGTGCGGCGGCGACAGTTTCGGTGAAACGGTTGACCGGTACGACCACGCTCGCAGTGGATGGAAAGACGGACGCATCGAATCGCGGCGACATGCTCACCCAGAAACTGGTCGCGCACCTGCCCTTGCTGCTCCATGACCGTCCGCGGGACGTCGCCGTCATTGGTCTTGGCAGCGGGGTGACAGTGGGGTCAATCCTTCGTCATCCCGTCACTCGCGTCGATGTCGTGGAGATCTCCCCCGAAGTGGTCGAGGCCTCACGGCATTTCGCGGACGAAAATGCGCACGCGCTGGGCGACGGCCGCACCAACCTGATCGTCGGCGACGGCCGCTCTCATCTGCTCCTGGCACGGCGGCAGTACGATGTCATCATCTCCGAGCCATCCAATCCGTGGATTGCCGGCGTCGCCGCGCTCTTCACACGCGAGTTCTTTCTCGCGGCGCACGATCGACTCGCACCGGGCGGCATCATCTGCCAGTGGGCCAACGCCTACAACATCAGCAATGACGATCTTCGATCGATCGTCGCCACGTTCCGATCCGTTTTTCCCGACGGCACCGCGTGGCTGGTTGGTGAAGACGATGTGGTGTTGGTGGCGTCGCGTGACGGCCCGCTTGACGCGCGTTTGTCGAATATCGAGCGGCACTGGACGCGTCCAGGCGTTGCCGCCGATTTGGCGCACGCGTCGGTGCTGGAGCCGTTTGCGTTGTGGTCGTTGTTTGTCGGCGGGCCGCGGGAGTTGGAGCACTATGCCGGCAATGCCGCCATCCTCACTGACGATCGCATGACCCTTGAGTTTTCCGCGCCGCGTGAGCTGCACAAACGGAGCGGCGGCGGCAACGCCGCAGCCTTGTCGAATTTGTTGCCGCCAGATGCCGCGCCCGAGGTGATCAAACGCGCCAGGGCATCCGCGGGGGCGGCCGAGTGGCGGAATCGCGCGGCTATGATGACGGCACGCGACGCGCATTCGGTTGCGTACGACGATTACGTCCGAGCCTTGCAGATTGATCCGACGGATGCGCCCGCCCTTGAGGGCCTCGTGAAAACGGCTTTGCTGACCAAACGCGGTTCTGACGCGTTGTCGTGGATCCAATCGATCCAAGGCGATCGACCAGCATCCGCCGCGGTGCTCGTCGCCACATCAAAACTTCTCGCGTCGATCGGCGCCTCCGCTGACGCGGTGGACGCAGCGAAAAAGGCCGCCGCGTTGACTCCGGTGCAACCCATTGCGCTCGAGCAGTTGGCGTCGCTCTTTGCCGATGCCGGCGACGTCGGCCAGCTCGAAGCTACAGTCGCAAGCCTCCGGGCAATCGCTCCCGACGCGGCGCCTACCAACTACTACGCGGCGGTGGCCGCCTTGCTGCGTGGAAATCCGGCGGAGGCCGCAAAGTTAGCCGACAAGACCATCGCCGTGGATCCGCTGTATGCGCCGGTTTACGATTTGGTCGGCGCCGCCCATGCCAAGCTTGGCGATGCCGTGAAGGCGCGGGCGGCATTCGAACGGTCGCTCACGTTCGACGCGCACGACAGTACCGCGTACGTCAATCTCGGGGTGTTAGCGTTTGAAGCTGGTCAAACTGCTGTGGCGCGCAACTACTTCGCTGAAGCGCTCTGGCTCGACTCGGCGTCGACGACGGCGCGGCGTGGGCTTGCCGCCACCATGGGCTCATCGCGCGAGTAACGACGCGCATCAGCTCTCGTTACCGGCGGATGACTTCGGTCTGCAGCAGTATGAGTTGGCAGCTACGGCCGTTCGCGCAAAACCACATCCGCGGCGACCTCGAGGGCGAATCGACCTCGCGCGCGTGGTACTAGTTTGATTTCCGGGACTTTTTGCTCCAGCCGACGCCGGAGCAAGAGCAACCGACTTTCGAGGTTGTCTTTCCACTCCGGCAGGTTCAGCGACTTGTCCAGACGCAGCTCGCGATTGGTGAACTCTGCTCGCCCTGTTGCTTCCCGAGCGTTGAGGAGGCGCCAGAATATCTTCGCCGGTAGACTGCGAATCAGGTACTCGCCGTCCACGAGAATGCACTCGTCCGCGCCGTAGTACACGATCTCGCGTTTGGCGCCGTTGTGCGGCTTGACCGGTGGCGTCGCGAGGGCGGCGGCGCCAGCCGCGCCTTTGCCAATGGCGGCGACATCCGTCGCGGAATTGATGTCCGCCCCCTCGATCGGCGCAACATCAGCCGACCGTTCTTGCAGTTGCACGTTCTGAATCGCGATCGCGAGATAGCTGCCGAGCAATTCGATTGACGCTTTGTCCTCTTCGTGAAAGCGATAGGGGACTTCACTTTCGAGGCACAGCACACCAACCAGCTCACCGCGTACCAGCAACGGGACGCCCAACAGGCTCTCGGAATTATCGAGACTCGGTACGGGGATCTGGCGCTTGCGACGGGCCACGGCCTCGGGGTCTTGCGCCTCTTTGTGCATGGCGTAGGCGTACAACATCCCCCGCATCAAGCCAGAAATGCGAATCGGCTTGCGCGCTTCGGCCACCATCCCGCCAATGCCTTCGCCGAAGCGCATTTCAGCGCCCGCGCCATTTTCGGGATATCCGCGGGTCGCAATCGTCACCAGTCCGCCGGGTTCTTCGGTCGGCACCAGAATCATCGAGTGCTTGAAGCCGAAGCTTTCTTCGAGCCCTTCGAGAATTGAATCCACCAACTCGTCCAAACACGCGGCACGCTGAATGCGGCCGGATATATCCTGCAGCGCCTTCATCGTGAACACGGGGTTCTGTGCTGCAGCGCGGATGTCACGCTCGATGTTGCGCTCCGGTACATAGCCCGGTGCTTCCGCGGTCTGTTCGATCGAGAGCACCTCATAGACGTCCGCGGCGCGCAGTTTAAAAATGCCTTTCAAGCCGCAATACGACGCAATCGCTTCGATCCGCAGGAACATTCGATCGAACAGTGGGCCTTCGGTCTCGGACCGCACGTACTTCAGTCGCAACTGCCAGCCTTGGCCGGTGTCGGGATCGACCATGATGATCATCGCCTGCGGGTTCTCGGCGATATTGCGACGGCTCTTGTTGAAAAACTGAAACGACAAGGCCACATGCGACGAGTCCACGTAGTCCACGTGACTCAGATACGCAGCGTTGGGTAATCCGTCGCGCGAGCATGTGAACAACTGCGCCGGCAGGATGCCCTGAAAGCACGTCGCGAGCGACTCGAGCGTGACCTTCATGCGATCGCCGTGCCCGCTTGCGCGCCGGGGGTCTGTTCGAAGATCGCAGTCGCCTTGACGCGCACGGCGACCGATGGCCAGGTGACCCAGCGTTGCGCACCCTGCCGCGAGATGCCGATCAATTCGCAGCTGTGAAGAAAGCGTTCCCACTGCGCGATCACCGCGTCTCGTTCGTCCTGTCGCGTCGCACGCGCGCTCACAAAAATGCCCTTCACCTGACACGCGCGATCGTCAATCGGGCGACCGAACGACACCGCCACCATCCCGTTGTTTTGCAGATCTGGCAGCAGCCGCTTGGCGGCGATCTTCGCCACATACACCACAAAGTGCACGCCATCGTCCTCGATGCGGATGGCATTCGCGCGCGCGCCATTGGGTTCGAGCCGTTCGTTGCGGGAGCCGATGTAGATGCCGACGCCTTCCTGGAGAAAGCCGGCGAGTTCTGTGCTGATCATGCGACTTGATACCCCGGTACCCGGCATTCCGTGCCCGGCACACCACCGGTACCCCGTGCCCGGCACCCGGTACCCGGAGGAGTATAGCGTTTAAGAAACTTTTAGGATTCTCGTAAGGTCCTTTAGGCTCGCCGTAAGGAAGGTTTAGGTTTCGTGTATTCGGCGCGCCGCTACATTTCAAGTCACACAACGAGGTGATTTGAAAATGAAGCAGAGCGGATTGACACAACTCCTGTTTGTTCTCACGTTGACGGCGCTCTCGGGCGTAATGGTGCGGGCGATGGTCCCCTTTGCCACCGTCGCGTCACCGGAGCTCACCGAGGCTGGCAGCACGGCACTCAAAGCGCGGATCGAACGCGGCGCATATCTGGTGCGGACGATGGGGTGCAATGACTGCCATACGCCACTCAAGATGGGTCCGCGCGGACCCGAGCCGGATATGTCACGCGCGCTGACCGGACATCCTGCCGACTTGGTCATGCCTCCCCCGCCACAGTTGCCTCCCGGGCCGTGGGCGTGGATAGGTGCCGCCACCAATACCGCGTTTGCCGGGCCATGGGGTGTGAGTTTCACGGCCAACCTGACACCCGACCCCGACACCGGACTCGGTAAGTGGACCGAGGAGATGTTCATCGCGACCATGAAAACAGGACGGCATGAAGGCAAAGGCCGTCCAATCCTGCCGCCGATGCCGTACTTCATCATCGGCGCCTTGAATGACCAGGACATCAAGTCGCTGTTCGCGTATCTGCAGTCGTTGACGCCGGTGCGCAACCGTGTCCCGCAGCCGATCGATCCGCCCGAGGCCCAACAGTGACGAAACGCACGCTCGCCTGGGTCCCGCTCTGTGCAGCGGCGGCCGCGTTCCTTCTGTTGCCGCGTGTGGCTGCCGAAGGACGCGCGCCGGCGCGACTGAGCGAGACCGGGCTCTATGTGCCGGGCGCTCCCGGCGTGGTCGATTCACGCAATCAACTTTTTTCGCCGCAGTATCCGCTATGGTCAGATGGAGCTACGAAGACACGGTGGGTGTACCTGCCACCCGGCAGCGCAGTCGATGCGACGCATGTGGACGAGTGGAACTTCCCTGTTGGCACACGCTTCTGGAAAGAGTTCACGTTCA
>WUUC01167598.1_pt1 | contig 11605 bp, 11 predicted proteins | sample 6278441 | NCBI WGS metagenome assembly WUUC01 (sample SAMN13675441, study PRJNA597444) | soil metagenome | isolation source: soil | place: USA: Washington | collected 2017-10 | reverse complement strand
TCATCCTGGGCGCGTTGGCAGCCGTCGGTTTCATGGTCCTGTCGCTCGCGTACATGCACTCGCGCCACAATGCGCTGCTGGGACCATCCGGCTCGTCGTGGCCGGCGCCGCTCGCGGCTGGCCGGCGCTAAGCCGTCCGCTCGCCGGTGCGCTCGCGGCGGCGCCGCTGCGGCGTGTCGGGGAGTGGGCGCGGCGGGGTTCGAACCTGCGACCTCTCGCGTGTGAAGCATGGCGTTCGTGGGGTGCCCAGGCCACGAAATGCCTGCAAATCTGGCCAAACAGTCACGCGGCTAAATGCCCGGCGTTGGGCCTGGTACGGCCCAACACGGCTGGGTTTGGCCCAACGAATGGCCCAACGGCGAGACCCGCACGCGGCACCACGAGGCGGCAGCTCGCGCCCGCCACGGTCGCGATCGCAGCCGCCTGCATCGGGGCTGCGCCTCGCCGGATCGTCACCAGAGGATGAGTACGGCGGCCGCGACGAGCGGCGTATCCTCGCCTGAACTCGATGCGTCACTACGGCTGGCTCCCAGCGGCGGATGATCGCAGGATCCTTCCGTCGAGGGCCGATGACGTACGCAAGCTGGGCAGCACGAGCGCTGTGAGCTGCCCGGTGCCGGCGTCCAAGCGGTTCGCGGCCTCGACGAGCGCTCGCGATGCCGTCCAAGGGAGCAACGAGCGGGCGCTGCGCCACGGGGCTGCTCTCTACGCCGAAAGCAGCAGCGGCTCGGTTGCGATCGGGCTGTCAAGTCCGGTCGAAAAGTGGCCCGGTGGTTCCGGTAGGGCGAGGCGAAGCGCAGCGGCTCGCGCGGGCGCGCCTGGGTCTGCAGGGGTCAGTCGGCATCGGCGTCCAGGGCGGCCGGCGCCGCTCGAGGTCCTTGTCGCGCAGCCGATAGGAATCGCCCTTGAGGGCGATGATTTCGGCGTGGTGGACGAGACGGTCGATCATGGCGGCGGCGACGACGTCGTCGCCGAAGATCTCGCCCCAGGCCGAGAAGGCCTTGTTGGAGGTGACGATGAGGCTGGCGCGCTCATAGCGGCGCGAGACCAGCGTGAACATGAGGTTGGCCGCCTCGGGGTCCAGCGGGATGTAGCCGATCTCGTCGACGACCAGAAGCGGGACCCGGCCCAGGCGGCGCAGCTCGTCCTCCAGCCGTCCGGAGCGCTGGGCGTCGCCGAGGCGGGCGATCCACTCGGTGGCGGTGGCGAGGGCGACGCGGTGGCCGGCCAGGCAGGCGCGGATCCCCAACGCGATCGCGAGGTGCGTCTTGCCGGTGCCGGGCGGGCCCAACAGGACGACGTTCTCCTTGGCGTGCAGGAAGTCGAGCTGGCCGAGGTGTTGGATAACGGTCTTCTGCACCGAGCGTTGGAAGGTGAAGTCGAACTCCTCCAGGGTCTTGTGGGCCGAGAAGCGGGCGGCCTTGATCCGTTGGCGGCCGCCGGAGGACTCCCGGGAGGAGATCTCGGTGGACAACAGCGCTTGGGCGAAGCGCTCATAGCTCCATTCCTCGCCGCGGGCCCGATCGGCCAGCTTGGGCAGCGCCCGCGCGGCTGCCGGTGCCTTCAACGCCCGGAACAGGTGCGCGAGCTCGGTGTCGGTCTTCGTCGTCATGCCGGGATCAACGCGTCATAGCGGGCCAGCGGCCGCGTCTCGACCTCGAGTTCGGCGCGCCCATCGCGGCGGGCGGCCTTCAGCGCGCGGGCGTGCTCCAGCGCCGTGATGGTCTTGTGCTTGGCAAACAAGCGCTGGTGACGGCAGGCCAGCTCGCCGGTGTCCAGCGCGACCCTGGTGATCTCGCCCTGGTCGACGCGGATCTCGACCCGGCGGCCGACCAGGGCGGGATCGAGCGAATAGTCGTTGGTGTCGACGCGGACGTGCGGATCGGGCGGCACCCTGAGCACCCAGCGGCGCTCGGTGTCCCGCCCGCGCTCGGGCAACGGGCGCATCGCGTGACGCTCCTCGCCGAGCAGGTCGATCGGCCGGCGCCGCAGCGTGCGGTGCAGCCGCCGGTTGGCGCGCTCTTGAAACCAGCGGTCCAACTGGTCCTGGAAGTCGAGGTGATTGACGAAGGTCCGGGCCAGGCTCGAAACTGGTCTCCAGGTAGCCCTGCAGTCGCTCGACGACGCCCTTGGCCTGTGGGTCGCCCGGCTCGCAGAAACACCAGCCCACCCGGAGCTGGCCGCAGAACGCCGCGAACGCGTCGCTCGGGCGGCCGCCGCCGGCGTGCAGCGCGCCCTCACGATCGATGACCAGCGTCTCGGGCAGGCCGCCCGGGCGGGTGATGCAGCGCCACAGCCCGGCGAGGATGTCGGGCGCCTCCTTGGAGAAGATCAGCGCGCCGGCGCCCGCCCGCGAGAAGCCCAGGGCAGCGACGACCACCCAAGCGCGGCGCGTCTGGCCATGGCCGACCGCGACCTCCCGCCCGGGCTGCCAGAGATCGAACTGCAACAGCTCGCCGCGGCGATAGACCGTGCGCTGAAACGTCCGCGGCCGCGGCGCATAAAGCGGCCGCAGCTCGGCCACGTAGTCATAGACCAGCGTCTTGCCCCCGTCGAACCCAAGCTCGGCGATCAGCTCCAGCACCCGGACCGTGGGCAGCCTGGGATCCTCGCGCAGCAACCGCTGGACCTCCTCCTTGAACGGATCCAGCTTCGACGCCCCCACCCGGCGCACATAGCGCGGCGGCCCCTCCTCGCGCAGCGCCCGGCGGATCGTCGCCCGATGCAACCCCGTCCGCCGCGCCAGCTCCCGGATCGAGACACCGCCCACGAAGTGCAGCCTGCGCAGCTCGGCCCACTGCTCCACCCCAACCACGTCCTTCCTCCCGGCGGCTCGATCGACGATCGAGCACCAGGCTCTGACCCACACCTGACAGAGCGCCTGTTCAGTGGGCGTCGGCTGCGAAGGGTCCGCTCGAGGGTGCCATGCGCTCGATCCCGAGCCGGGTGGCGTTCATCGCGGCGATGATCGCGCTCTCGCGGTCCGGTGTGAGACGGTCGTTCGGCAGGGAGCAGCTGATCGCGTCGGTCGCGGGCCGGGAGTAGCGCAGGGCGAATCCGAAGCAGGTGATTCCGGGCAGGTTCTCTTCGTGGTCGATTGCGTATCCGCGGGAGCGGGTCTGCTCGAGATCGTCAAGGAGCGCCTGCCGGTCGGTGATCGTGTTGGGTGTGAGCGCGTGCAACTCGTCGGGCAGGTGTGCGGGAACGTGCTCTTCGGGCTGCGCGGCCAGTAGCGCCTTTCCAAGTGCAGTGGCGAAGGCCGGCAACCGACGCCCGACGCGGCTGAATGGGCGCAAGTACTGGCTCGATTCCCTGGTCGCGAGGTAGACGACGTCGGGACCCTCGAGCCGCGCGAAGTGGATCGTTTCGTCCAGCTGCGCGCTGAGCTCGCTGATGTGCGGCTGGACGATCCGCAGGACGGGGTCGGTGTCGAGGTAGGTCGTGCCGGCCAGTAGCGCCCGAATCCCGATGCTGTAGCGCTGCCCGGTCTCGTCGGGGCGGACCCAGCCGCTCTTTTCGAGTGTGCGGATCAGCGCGTAGACGCTGCTGCGCGGGACATCGAGTGCCTCACTGAGCTCCCGCAAGCCCACTGGCTGGTTGCGGCGCGTCGCGAGCAGCTCAAGCACGTCGATCGTGCGTGCTGCGGACTTGACCTCGCGGACCGCGGTCCGAGGTGCGGGCATCTGCTGAGCGCTTCCGGGTCGAGCCACTTCCGTCCTCTCGGCGTTGCGAGCCAGCTCGAAAGCTAGCAAGCGAACTGGCGAAATACGAATGTATTTGACTTACTATATATGAAGACGATACGCTGCGTTTGTGTCTGAGGGAGGTCAGACCACGGTGGATGTGGCGGGCGAGTTGCGGGCGGCATTGGCTCGCGGTGTCCTGAGCTTCCCGCTGACCGCCTTCGATGCCCGAGGCGGTCTCGATCTCGACGGCTACCGGCAGCACCTGCGCAGTCAGCTCGACGCGCGGCCGGGCGCACTGTTTGCGTGCTGCGGCACCGGCGAGTACTTCTCGCTCGCCGAGGACGAGTTCTGCGCGCTCGTGCGCGTCGCTGCGCAGGAGGCCCGCGGTCGCGTTCCCGTCGTGGCGGGCGTGGGTTACGGCTGGCCGCAGGCCGTGCGGTTCGCCTCCGCTGCCCGTGACGCGGGGGCCGACGCCGGGCTGCTGATGCCGCCGTACCTCGTCGAAACCTCGCCGCGCGGCATCGTCGACCATGTCCGCGAGATCGCTGCGCGCACGCCGCTGCCGCTGATCGTGTATCAGCGCGCACAAGTCAAGCTCACGGCGGCATCGGTCCGCGACCTCGCGGAGATCGACACCGTGATCGGCATCAAGGACGGCCACGGCGATCTCGATCAGATGTTGCGGCTGCGGCTCGTGGCCCCTGACGACTGGCTGTTCTTCAACGGCGTCGCCACGGCGGAGATGCAGGCGTACGCGTACGCGAGCATCGGCGTCCCGGCCTACTCGTCAGCGGTGCATGCGTTCGCTCCCGAGATCGCGGGCACCTTCTTCAGGGCGTTGCGGACTGGCGACCGCAGGACAACGGAGCGCCTGCTCGCCGGGTTCTATCTGCCGTTTGTACAGCTGCGCGATCTCGGCACGGGGTATGCCGTGTCGCTGGTCAAGGCCGCGGCGCGCATGCGGGGAGTACCGGTCGGCGCCGTCCGGGCGCCGCTGACCGACCCCGAGCCCGAGCATGTCGACCGTCTGGCCGAGATCCTCGAGGCCGGTCTCGGCCTCGTGGCGGGAGCAACGTGATGGGCGTTCCGCGCATCGCCCGTGCCGAGGTCATCCCGCTGCTCGTGGGAGACCCGCCGTTGTTGAATGCGATCGGCGTCCACCAGCCTTGGACGCCGCGGTTGATCGTGGAGCTCGAGACCGACGAGGGCGCTGTCGGGTTCGGGGAGACCTACGGCGACAGCAACTATCTCGCTGCGGCGCGTGCGTTGGCCGAGCAGGTCGCCGGCGCTCCGTTGTACAGCCTCAACACGCTCATGCGTCGCGCGGACCGCGCGGGGGACGGGCGGGCGGACGGTGGCGACACCGGCGGCCTACGCGGCGCGCTGACCGGCGACAAGCTCCGGCGCAGCGTCGTGTCGGCGTTCGAGGTCGCGAGCCTGGACGCGCTCGGGCGCATCACGGGCTTGCCGGTGCATGCCCTGCTCGGGGGGAAGGTGCGCGACCGGGTCGAGTACAGCGCGTACCTCTTCTACCGCTGGGCGCAGCACCCGGAGCAGTCCGGGCCATCCCTGGTGGACGACTGGGGCGCGGCACTCGACGCGGACGGCGTGGTCGCGCAGGCGCGGCGATTCGCCGACGTGCACGGCTTTCGCTCGTTCAAGCTCAAGGGCGGCGTCTTTGCGCCCGAGGAGGAGATGGCCGCGATTAACGCGCTGGCGGAGGAGTTCCCCGGCGCCCCGCTTCGGCTCGACCCGAATGGCGGCTGGTCGATCGACACAAGCGTGCGTGTCGCGCGCGAGCTCGATGGGGTCCTCGAATACCTTGAGGACCCCACGCTGGGCGTTGCCGGGATGGCCGAGGTCCACCGGCGGACCGGGATGCCGCTGGCGACGAACATGTGCGTGACGAGCTTCGAGGAGGTGCCGGCCGCGTTCGCGGCCCGGGCGGCACAGATCGTGCTCGCCGACCACCACTACTGGGGCGGGCTCCAAGCCACTCGTGAGCTCGCCGCGGTCGCCCGCACGTTCGGTTTCGCGCTGTCGATGCACTCGACCACGCATCTCGGCATCAGTCTCGCCGCGATGACCCATGGGGCGGCGGTCGTGCCGGAGCTCGCGTATGCGTGCGACACCCATCGCCCGTGGCAATCGGAGGACGTCGTCGTGCGCCCGCCGCAGTTCATCGAGGGTGCGCTGCAGGTCTCGGACGCGCCAGGGCTCGGCGTCGATATCGACCGTGACGCGCTCGCCGCGCTCCACGAGCGCTGGCTCGAGCTCGGCGTCCGCGAGCGAGACGACGTCGCCGCGATGCGCGTCGCTGACCCCGAGTGGAGGCAGCCAGTGCTGCCGCGCTTCTGATTCGTTGATGTCCGTCATCAAGGAGGAGTCCGCATGAGTGCCGCCCGTCGCCACATCGTCTCCTGCGGTGCATTGCGCGCCGCGCTCGCGGCTGTCCTCGCCATCGGCCTCGCGGCGTGCGGGGTCGAGAACGGAAGCGGCGGCTCGTCCAGCGATGCAGATGACTATCCGTCGAAGGAGGTCACGTTCGTCGCCCCGATGGCCCCTGGCGGGGGCACGGATCTCGCCGCGCGGGCACTTGCGAAGGCCGCCGAAAGGTCGTTTGGCGAGTCGGTCGTGGTCGTCAACAAGGAAGGCGGTAACGGCGCAGTCGGCGGCAAGGCGGTCCTCAACAGCCGCCCTGATGGCTACCAGATGGTCCTGCTGCCGCAATCGCTGCTCGCGATCGGGCCGCTGTTCGAGAACGAACCGGGCGCGATCCAGCTCGACGACATGAGCTACGTCGCCCCTCTCACCATCGAGGACTACGTGCTGACCGCGCCCGCGTCCTCTCCCGTCCGGACGCTAAAGGACCTGCTCGAGCAGCCCTCGGTGAAGTTCGGCACGACGGGGGCCGGCACGGGAAGCCAGCTCGCGCAGGCGCTGCTGTTCGCCAAGGCCAAGGTGACGGCCAGCGACGTGCCCTTCGAGGGCGGCTCCGGCCTCATCACGGCACTGCTCGGCAAGCAGGTCGACGCCGGCGCGAATCAGGTCGTGGAGGCCGCGCCGCAGATCAAAGCCGGCAAGCTGCGACCGCTCGCCGTCTTCGCCGCGGACCGAATCCCTTCGCTGCCGAACATCAAGACAGCGAAGGAGCAGGGATACGACATCGTGGTCAATCAGCGCCGCTGGATGGCGGCGCCCAAGGACGTGCCCAAGGACGTCCTCGACTCGATGCGCAAGAACGTCGAGACGGCCAAGAAGGACGCCGGGTATCTCAAGTTCCTCAAGGACAGCTACGTCCAGTCGTGGGACATTGCGCCCGATCAGGTACAAGGCGAGGTCGAGGCCGCGAAGAAGCAGTACGCCGACCTGGTCAAGCGGCTCGGCGTCAACCTGACGACCGACTGAGGTGCTCGCCGCGCAACAGGTTCGCGTGGCCGGCGTCGTCGCGGCCGCGATCGGCATCCTCACGGCATTCGCGGCGCGTGATCGCGGCCTCGGCTCGCTCACCGCTCCAGGGCCCGGCCTGTGGCCGCTGGTCGTCGGACTGGTGCTCGCGATCAGCGGTGCGGCCGTCGCTCTGCGCCCTGGTGACGACGCAGAGCCGATCGGCCGTGACGCGTGGATCGTCGCGGTCGCCTGCCTGTCGCTAGCCCTCTACACGCTGGTGATCGAGATCGTCGGCTTCGAGGTACCCACGCTGCTCCTGCTCGCGTTCTGGCTGAGAGGCCTGGGCCGCGAATCGTGGCGGACGACCGTGCTCGTGTCCGTCGGCGCGACCGTCGTCGTCTGGGTCGTATTCATCCTGGCGCTCGACGTCGCACTCCCGCACCTGGCATGACGGTCTTCGCGAACGCGCTCTCCGGCTTCACGGTCGCCTTCGAGCCCGCCAACCTGCTGCTGTGCCTCGTCGGGGTCACAGTGGGAATGCTGATCGGTGTGCTGCCGGGCCTCGGCCCCGCCGCCACGATCGCGATCTTGCTCCCAGCCACATACAGTCTCGAGCCGGCGTCGGCGATCATCATGCTCGCCGGCATCTTCTACGGGGCTCAGTACGGCGGGACCGTCACCTCCGTGCTGCTGAACCTGCCGGGTGAGGCGTCGAGCGTCGTCACCGCGCTGGACGGCCATCAGATGGCCAAGCAGGGTCGCGGCGGGTCTGCGCTCGGCGTCGCCGCTGTGGGCTCGTTCATTGGCGGCACGATCGCGATCGTCGGGCTGAGCGCCGTCGCGCCCGTCGTCGCCGGCTTCGCGCTCGACTTCGGTCCGCCGGAGTACGCCGTGCTTGCTGTCCTCGGCATCCTGCTCGTCTCGACGCTCGGCACCGGCTCAGCGAAGAAGGCGATTCTCGCCGCATCGGTCGGCCTGCTGCTGGCGACCGTCGGCACTGACCCGGTACAGGGCCAGGACCGCTTCACTTTCGGCACGGACCAACTCGCCGACGGGATCGACTTCGTGATCATCGCGATGGGCGTCTTCGGCCTCGGGGAGATCTTCTACAACCTCGAGAGCCTGCGCCGCAACAGCGGCACTGGCGCGGTGGAGGTCGGCAACGCCTACCCGTCTCGCGAGGACCTGCGCGCATCACGTGCGCCAATCGCTCGTGGCTCGCTGATCGGATTCATTCTCGGCATCCTCCCGGGCGGCGGAGCGACGATGTCCTCACTCGTCGCCTACTCGCTCGAGAAGCGCGTGGCAAAGGAACCGCAGCGCTTCGGGCACGGCGCCGTCGAGGGCGTCGCCTCGCCCGAGACGGCCAACAACGCCGCCGCCACGTCTTCGTTCATCCCGCTGCTGACACTCGGGATCCCCGCCAACGGGACGATGGCCGTGATGTTGGGCGCGCTGCTGTTGCAGGGCATCGCGCCGGGGCCGCAACTCGTTACGGAGCACCCCGATGTCTTCTGGGGCGTCATCGACTCGATGTACATCGGAAACGTGCTGTTGCTGGCGATGAGCATCCCGCTGATCGGCCTGTTCATCCGCGTGCTGTCGGTGCGGCCGAGCATCCTGGCCACGCTCACGGTGCTGATCACGCTGCTCGGGGTCTACAGCGTTCGCAACAGCGTCTTCGACGTCCAGCTCGTGATCGCGCTCGGCGCGCTCGGCTATCTGATGAAGAAGCTCGGCCTCGAGCCAGGACCGCTCGTGCTCGCGTTCGTGCTGGGCGGGCTGTTGGAGTCGAATTTCCGGCGGTCGATGCGGATCTTCGACGGCGATCTCGCCGGGTTCCTCGGACGGCCGATCTCGGCGTCGCTGCTGGTCGTGCTCGCCGTGATCCTCGTCGCCGCGGCGCTGTCCTCCCGCAGGGGCGCATCCCCGGCGAGCACTGCCGCAATCGCACAGGGAGGAACAGAGAGTGCAAGCTAGCGAGCATCACACCGAAGGCGGCACGCCCGCAGGGATCATCCCGCCCTGGTCACCCCGCTGGACCGCCAAGGCGGGCTGAACGAGAGCGGATTGCGAGAGGTGATCGACTTCACGATCGCCGGCGGTGTACACGGCGTTTTCGTGCTCGGCTCAAGCGGCGAGATCTACGGGCTCTCGGACCGCAAGAAGCAGCGCGTGGTGGAGATCACCGTCGAACACACCGCCGGTCGCGTGCCCGTGTACTGCGGCGCCAATGAGATCACCACCCGCGACTGCGTCCGCACCGCGGGCATGGTGCAGTCGGTCTCCGGCCGACGGATGGGACGTGTCGCCGATCATCCTCGCGTGGGCGATCGCGGTCCTGCTGCGGATCGCGCTCGGATCGGCCACGGTCGCGATCGTCACCGCTGCCGGCGTGGTCGGCCCGCTCGTGGCCCCGTCCGGGATACCGCCCGAGCTGATGGTGTTGGCGGTGTCCTCGGGGAGCATCGCCGCATCGCACGTCAACGACCCCGGTTTCTGGCTGTTCAAGGAGTTCATGAACCTCTCGGTCGTCGAAACGATCAAGGTCAGGACCACGTACACAAGCGCGCTCGCCGTGATCGGGCTCGCCGGTGTCCTACTCGAGAATTTGGTGTTCTGAGATGAGAATCGGTTTCGTCGGACTGGGGATCATGGGCAAGCCGATGCCCGTCAGCGGCGGCGAGCCGAAGGCGATCGACGGCACGCTCTCGGTCATGGTGGGCGGTGATCACGTGACGTTCGAGCGGGTCGAGCCGGTGCTCGAGGCGATGGCCGCCTCGGTTGTGCACGTCGGCGAGATCGGCGCTGGCAACATCGCCAAGCTCGCCAACCAGGTGATCGTCGCGGTCAACATCGCCGCGGTGTCGGAGGCGCTGGTCCTCGCCCAGGCGGCCGGGGTGGACCCCGGCTCCGTTCTCGATGCGATCCTGCACATCAAGGATCTCGACAACGCCCTCGACACTTCACGTGAGGTGGACGTGCCACTGCCGCTCGCCAATGCCGTGCTCACGATGATGCGCCGTCTCGCGGCCGACGGGCACGAAGCCGAGGACCACAGCGCCCTCGCGAGGTACTACGAGACGCTCTCGGGAACCGAATTCGGAGAACAGGCCCCGGGATGAGCACCCCTTCCGTCACCCGCTACTCCGTCCACTCGGTGGCCGGGCGCGACAGCATGGAGCTCAACCTCAGCGGCGCGCACGCGCCGTACTTCACCCGCAACGTGCTCGTCCTCGAGGACTCCGACGGCAACCTCGGGCTGGGCGAGATCCCGGGCGGCGAGAAGATCACCCGCACCCTCCAACGCTGCGAGGATCTCGTCACCGGCGCGCGCGTCGCGGATCACGCCGCTGTCCTCAATCGCATCCGCAGAGAGTTCAGCGACCTCGACACCGCCGGCCGCGGCCTCCAGACGTTCGACCTCCGGACGACCATCCACGTCCTCACTGCCATCGAATCGGCACTCCTCGACCTACTCGGCAAGCATCTCGGCCTGCCCGTCTCGGCGATGCTCAGCGCAGAGGGCCGACAGCGCGATTACGTCGACATGCTCGGTTACCTCTTTTACCTCGGCGACCGCAACCGGACCGACCTCGACTACCACGCAGAACCCGATTCCGATGTGGCGTGGTACCGGCTACGCCACGAGGAGGCGCTCACTCCCGACGCGATCGTCGCCCTGGCCAAGGCGGCGCACGAACGCTACGGCTTTCGCGACTTCAAGCTCAAAGGCGGCGTACTCGCCGGCTCCGAGGAGATCGCGGCCGTCACCTCGCTCAAGACCGCGTTCCCGGACGCGCGCATCACGCTTGACCCCAACGGCGCCTGGCCACTCGCCGACGCGATCGAGCTATGTCGCGGGCTGGCGCACGTCCTCGCCTACGCCGAAGACCCCTGCGGCGCCGAGGCGGGGTTCTCCGGGCGGGAGGTGATGGCCGAGTTCCGCCAGGCCACCGGCCTGCCCACCGCGACAAACATGATCGCCACCGACTGGCGGCAACTCCGCCACGCGCTCCAGCTCAACGCCGTCGACATTCCACTCGCCGACCCCCACTTCTGGACCATGCAGGGATCCGTGCGCGTGGCACAGCTCTGCCGCGACCATGGCCTCACTTGGGGATCGCACTCCAACAACCACTTCGACATCTCGCTCGCGATGCTCGCGCACGTCGGAGCCGCAGCACCCGGCGAGTACACCGCGTTGGACACGCACTGGATCTGGCAGGAAGGCCTCGAGCGCCTCACCAAGCAGCCGCTCGAGATCAGAGACGGCCGAGTGCGCGTGCCGGATGCGCCCGGTCTCGGTATCGAGATCGACCCGGCTCAGCTCGCAGCGGCCGAGGAGCTCTATCGGACCAAGGCCCTCAGCGGTCGCGACGATGCGGTGGGCATGCAGTACCTGCTCCCAGGCTGGACGTTTGATCCGAAGCGACCGTGCCTCGTACGATGACCGCGCGGCGCCGATAACCCACTGTTCACGCCAAACAGGGACACGCCGCCACCGTCGCTGCGATCTCGCGCCTCGC
>WUUC01240639.1_pt1 | contig 11608 bp, 9 predicted proteins | sample 6278441 | NCBI WGS metagenome assembly WUUC01 (sample SAMN13675441, study PRJNA597444) | soil metagenome | isolation source: soil | place: USA: Washington | collected 2017-10 | reverse complement strand
CCTGTCGATCAGCAACGTGTTCACATATGGCGCAGACAACCCGCCGGGTTTTGGTTGATAATGCGTAAAGGTTTCTGTTGCCGGATCAAAACGATCGAGACCCCCTCCACCTGTACCGATCCAAATATTTCCGAGGCTGTCCTCTTTAAGCTCCATAATGATATTATGAGCTGGCGTGTTGGTGTTTTCCGGATCATTCTTGTAGACGGTAAATCGATACCCGTCGTATTTGTTGAGGCCATCGCGTGTTCCAAACCACATGAATCCATGGCGATCCTGGATGATACAGATGACGTTGCCTTGCGAAAGTCCGTCTCTTGTACCAATGTGATCGAAAGAAATATTTCCCTTCTGTGCAAAGCAACAGCCGATTGAAAGAAAAATGACTGCGAATGTGAAAACAGATCTGTGTGTCATCTGTTACGCCACGGGTTATTTGTTGCTTTTCTCCGATTCATGCCGCAATGATTCTATCAATGCATCGGCGATATGGTCGAGACTTCCAACAGTTTCTCCGAATTGCTGATCGGCTGTGTTACCACCCTGCTTAAGATGGTTCCGTAGCGCATCGACAATCGACGACAACTCAGGATCATTCAGCATCGCCAGTGCGGTGGCAACAGAGTGACATGTTTTGAGGAATGGTTGCGCATCTTTTTCCTGAATTGTCTTTGCAAGGGATGTCTTGAGCTCCGTCACACTTTCAGTTAGCAGGTTTGTTAACTCCGCTTTGAATATCGCATCACCGTCCGTGTGCAACGCAAAGTCAATGCGCAGCGGTCTCCCTACTGAACTTGTTTGTCCGTAACTGGTATACAAGCTTATTTTTTCCAGCAACTCTTCAGCGCGAAAGGGTTTGTTCATGAAGTCGGTCATCCCGTGCTCCATCGCTTTCTTCTTCGTATCGATCGTATAGGAGGCTGAAAAAACAATTATGGGAACTTGCTTGAAGTAAGGATCTTCCATCGATCTGATCTGCTTCGTACATTCATACCCATCCATCTCCGGCATGTGCAGATCCATCATCACCATCTGGAAACTTTTGTCTTTGATAAGGTCCAGCGCTTCACGCCCCTGGGTGGCAACAGTAACACCGACATCCCATTTTTTCAGGAATGTGCACGCGACAAGACGATTGATCTCATCGTCATCAACTAACAGCACGTTAATTTTCTTCATTTAGGTGCAGAAGTGAAGGCAAAACAGGCCGGGGGACCCGATTTGGCAGCTACTAAACCTTGAATTTACAAACGTTTTCTGAGAAGTCATCGACCCTTTTAGAACAGTTTGCGTTTTAGTATTTTTGACCAGATCAGTTAAAAATGCCCAGCATCGCCTTCATCACCTGCGAGTCGAAACCGTTGCTCACTCCCGACGATCAGCACCTTGCCTCCACCCTGGGTTGGATGGGTTGGTCAGTAATACCAACACCCTGGACCGGCGACGTTGACTGGGCGAACTTCGATCTGATCCTGGTGCGCTCCGCGTGGGATTATCATTTGCGTGCAGACGAATTTCGGGCCTGGATAAATGATCTACGGTCTCGCAGCTGTTTGTTCAACTCCCCAGAACTGCTGCTTTGGAATATACACAAGCGCTACCTGCTCGACCTGCGTAACAAAGGGGTGCGAATACCGCCAACGGTATTGGCAACAAAGGGATCCGCGCAATCGCTAAAAGAAATACTCCGTGTCAATGGATGGAATAAAGCCGTCATCAAACCAGCGATATCAGCAACAGCTTATCAAACATGGATAACAACAATTGAATCCGGCGCAAATGATCAAGGCAGGTTTGAGGGTCAATTGAATGGCGCCGATATTCTCGTGCAGCAATTTCTCCCGGAGATCTCTGCGGTTGGAGAATTGTCTATGATCTATTTCGCCGGCGAGTTTAGTCATGCAGTAATCAAGCGCGCGAAACACGGCGATTTCAGAGTGCAAAGTGATTTTGGCGGAACGGCAGAGCGTGTCGATGTGTCTGCGGAAGTTGCCGGCGCAGGTAAACATATTGTTCGTTGCGCACCCAGGGATTCGTTGTACGCGCGTGTCGATGGCGTGATGATAGAAGGAGAATTTGTTCTGATGGAACTTGAACTCATCGAACCTTGCTTGTTCTTTGGTTCATCGGTGGGATCGGTGGCAACGATGGCATCGAAGATAGATGCGCTCTACAAGGGAAAGGGCTTTAGCTTCGATGCCGACATCACCTCCAACATCATCGACCTGCCCAAGCGGTTCCGCAATGACCAGGAAATAATTTAACGTTTTAATTCAACGATTAAATAGTAAAGCATGTCAACCACACTTGTTCGAGATCACCTCTACCTCGAAGTTTCTGAGCGAATCGAAAAACTTATTGAAAAGAAAGCATTGAAAGTAGGGGATAAGCTACTATCCGTTCGGGCACTTAGCAAAGAGCAGGGTATCAGCCTGAGTACGGCATTCCAGGCTTACTACCACCTGGAAAGCAAGGGACTCATAGAAGCGCGCCCGCAGTCCGGTTACTACGTACGGTTCTCGCCGCAACACACGTTAAATATTCCCCATGTATGTAAACCTGCGGAAGAGGTAATGCCTGTAAGCATCGATGAGATGATCAGCAGCGTGTACAACGATCTGCGTGCGGAGAAGTTGTTGAACTTTTCATTAGGTGCTCCTTCGCACGAGTTATTGCCTTCAGCGAAGCTCAACAAATCTGTAGTTCATGCGCTGCGGGCAAATACCGACAGTTGCCTCGGATACGAGCACGTACAAGGCAACGTAGGTTTGCGTGCGCAAATTGCCCGGCTTTCTTTCAACTGGGGTGGTGCTTTGAGTGAAGATGACGTAGTGATCACGAACGGATGCATGGAAGCTTTGTCGCTTAGCCTTAAGGCGGTGACCAAGCCAGGTGATGCAGTAGCGATCGAAAGCCCAACTTACTTTGGAATATTCCAGGCGATGGAAAGCCTGGGCCTGAAAGTAGTAGAGATACCTACTGACCCGGTGACTGGCGTAGACCTTGATGTGCTTGCCAGCGCAATCCCGCGATTCGATATTAAGGCGTGTCTCTTCGTGTGCAATTTCAACAACCCATTGGGTAGTGTGATGCCCGATGAGAAGAAGAAAAGCCTGGTGGAGATGTTGACGCGGAAAAATATTCCATTGATCGAGGATGACATTTATGGGGAACTGTTTTTTGGGAAGAACAGACCGCGAACCTGCCAGACGTTTGACAAAAACGGGATCGTGATCCAATGTGGTTCATTTTCGAAGTCGCTCGCGCCGGGTTACCGGATTGGCTGGACGATACCGGGGAAGTACCGGGATCGGATCGTTCAATTAAAGCGAATGAACAACGTTTCCACGAATACGCTGGCACAGAATGCTATCGCTCATTTCCTGGAGAATGGCCGTTACGAACTTCACCTGAGACACCTGAGGAAATCATTGCACACGAATTGTCTTCGCTATGTTCAGGCGATATCCGATTTTTTTCCAGACGACACGCGCGTGTCACGACCGCAGGGAGGCTTCACTATCTGGCTTGAATTGAATCGCCGGATAGACGGGTACAAGATTCACAAAAGTGCACTGCGTCAGCACATTGGCATTGCACCAGGGCAGATATTCTCCCTGAAGGGACAGTTTTCCAATTGCTTCAGGATAAGTTTTGGCTTGCCTTGGTCGGATAAGGTGGAAGGTGGCATCCGCACATTGAGTGAGATTGTGAAGAAATCGTAAACAACAGCTGCCTGAAGACCCACTTTATGAATTCTGGAATTATATTTGGACCCCGAATGTTTTATCAGAGTTCAACTTTCAGAAGGTACATTCAAATCGAAAATCTTAAATCAAAAATCTAAAATCGAGATTATGCCATTCACACTTCCAGCGCTGCCATATGCTTTCAATGCATTGGAGCCACACATCGACGCAAAGACCATGGAGATCCACCATGGAAAACACCATAACGCCTACGTTACTAACCTCAACACCGCAGTCGCGGGGAAGCCTGAGGAGAGTTTAAGTATCGAAGAGATCTGCAAAAACATTTCGAAGTATCCTGCAGCAGTACGCAACAACGGGGGAGGTCATTATAATCACAGCTTATTCTGGACCGTTCTTGGGCCGAATGCAGGAGGCACACCTTCCGGTGCGTTGGCCGATGCAATCAATTCCGCATTCGGATCATTTGACGAATTCAAAACCAAATTTGCCGCCGCAGGTACTGGTCGTTTTGGTTCAGGATGGGCATGGCTCATTAAAGACGCGTCCGGGAAACTAGCGATCACGTCGACCCCTAACCAGGATAACCCATTGATGGACGTTGCTGAAACGAAAGGAACACCGGTCCTCGGCCTTGACGTATGGGAACATGCGTACTATCTTAATTATCAGAACCGCCGCCCGGATTATATTACTGCGTTTTGGAATGTGGTTAATTGGGGTGAAGTCGCTAAGCGGTTCAAGTAGTCTTTAGTCTCAAGTCTCAAATTTCAAGTTGAGTAGACGGGAAATTCAGTAACGCAATATTCCTTAGTTCACGTGACATTTGCCGCCGGTCAACTTGAAACTTGAGACTCGAAACTATTTTTTACTTTCAATCACCTTCTGTAACGCCAGATATTCATCGCGCAGTCTTGCAGCCTCGATGAACTCCAGTTCTTTTGCTGCTTTCTCCATTGCCTTCCTTGTTTGGTCCATCATCTTCCGCAACTCATCGGCACTCAGGTAGGCAACAACGGGATCGGCAGCGAGTGACTTCTCTTCGTCTTCAACATAGTATCTCTTCGGTATCTTTTTGGAATCCGCTACTTTAGTTTGCCGGAAGATCTCATCTCTTGAACGCGTGATCGTTCTTGGTGTAATGCCATGCAGCGTGTTGTAATCCTCCTGGATCTTTCTTCTCCGATCTGTCTCATCGATGGCTTGCTGCATCGAATCAGTAACAGAATCGGCGTACATGATCACACGGCCATTCACGTTTCTTGCAGCGCGTCCAATGGTTTGCACAAGTGATCGCTGGTTGCGAAGAAATCCTTCTTTGTCTGCATCGAGTATCGCCACCAATGATACTTCCGGTAAGTCCAGGCCTTCACGCAACAGGTTAACGCCGACCAGTACATCGAAGACGCCCAATCGCAATTCGCGAAGGATCTCCACCCTGTCGAGTGTTTGCACTTCAGAGTGAATATAACGGCACTTGACAGCCGCTCTTTCCATGAATTTTGTCAACTCTTCGGCCATTCGCTTTGTCAACGTTGTGACCAGCACACGTTCTTTTTTCTTTACGCGCTCGTCTATTTCTTCCAGCAGGTCATCAATCTGGTTTTTACTCGGTCGCACATCGATCTGCGGATCGAGCAACCCTGTAGGACGGATCAGTTGTTCGACTACAACACCCTCAGATTTCCTTAGTTCATATTCGCTGGGCGTAGCACTTACATACACGACCTGGTTCATCATCCCTTCGAACTCATTAAAAGTCAATGGACGGTTGTCAAGTGCCGATGGAAGGCGGAAACCATAATCAACAAGATTTACTTTTCTGGATCGATCACCTCCCCACATGGCGCGCACCTGTGGTATTGAAACGTGACTTTCGTCAACAATCATCAGGTAGTCATCAGGGAAATAGTCGAGCAGGCAGAACGGTCTTGCACCGGCTGCGCGGCGATCGAAGTAGCGTGAATAATTTTCGATCCCGCTACAGTAACCTAATTCCCGCATCATCTCCATGTCGAACTCCGTGCGTTCTTTAAGGCGTTTTGATTCGAGGAATTTTCGCTCGCCATCAAACATTTGAAGCTGAAGTACCAGGTCGTCCTGGATATCACGAATGGCATGATGCAATCGTTCTTTGCCTGTAACGAAAAGGTTGGCGGGGAATATTGTAATGCCTTTTTCGTCACTGATTTTTTTTCCTGACTCCGGGTCGATCCGTTGGATCGTTTCGATCTCGTCGCCGTAGAAATAGATCCTGATCGCATAGTCCGCATAGGCGAGAAATATATCCACGGTGTCGCCCTTCACCCTGAAAGATCCTCTCTTGAATTCAGCTTCTGTCCGCCGGTAAAGGATATCCACAAGTGCGAACAAAAGCCGGTTGCGGGCAATGACCTCGCCTGTGTTTAGTACGATCCGGTTGTTGCCAAATTCTTCCGGGTTACCAATACCATAGATGCATGACACGGAAGCCACTACTAAAACATCACGGCGTCCGGTCAACAGGGATGAGGTTGCGCTTAGCCTGAGTTTTTCTATCTCCTCATTGATGGAGAGATCTTTTTCAATGTAAAGATTCGACGTAGGGATGTATGCCTCAGGCTGATAGTAATCGTAATATGAAATGAAATATTCGATGGCATTCTGTGGAAAAAATGACTTGAACTCTCCGTAGAGCTGGGCGGCGAGTGTCTTGTTATGGCAGAGAACGATGGTGGGACGATTTACTTTTGCCACTACGTTGGCCATAGTGAATGTCTTTCCAGATCCGGTAACACCGAGCAGCGTTTGATGCGGTTCTCCTGATTCAAGACCGCTTACGAGTTGCTCGATCGCTTTTGGTTGATCACCCGTCGGTTCGAATTCACTTGTGATTTGAAAATCCATCCGGGAAGATAGCGGGTGCGGGCGGGAACGTGCAACTCCTGATCGAAGTTTGTGCCACTAAAGCTGTAAGCCATGAGCTGTTGGTGGGATGGGTAAGTGGTGGGGTGATTTTATATTATGGCGGAGGTCTGCCGTCTTATTCCCGCGAGGAACGAGCGACTAATAGCTAACAGCTTGCTACTAACAGCTAATTATTCCAGATCGCCCAAGCCTTTTCGGCCTGCACGTGCAGCATCTCAAGACCGTTCTTGATGTTGGCGCCGCGCATTTCAGACTTTTGGAGGAATAGCGTTCTTGCGGGGTTATAGATCAGGTCGTAGATGTAATGCCTGGAAGTGATTTTCTCGAAGTCGATGGGTGCCACCGAGTTATTGTTCGGCGACATACCCAACGGTGTAGTGTTGATGATCAGGTTGGCAGCGGATAACAGCTTGGGCCTTTTCTCCAGATCCTGGTAGGTGTGTGTCGCCTTACCTTGTTCGCGCGATACCGTTTCGTAAGGAATAGTGAGTTTGTCAAGTGCCTCTTGTACGGCTTTAGACGATCCGCCTGTACCAAGAATGAGTGCCCTGGAGCCTTTAGCATTGGGAAACCACTTCTTCAATGTTTCAAGGAATGCACCGCTGTCGGTATTATAACCCGTCAGCACACCGTTGCGGATCTTAATAACATTTACTGCGCCGATCTTTTTTGCGTCCGGATCGACCTCGGTAAGAAACTTGATGACCTGTTCTTTATAAGGAATGGTGACATTGAGGCCGCATAACTCCGGATTTTCCGCTAACAACTTGGAGATTTCGTCAATTGAGTTAAGTGGATAGAGATCGTAATGATAGTCGCGAAGTCCGTCGCGGAAAAATTTCTCGTCGAAATATGCTTTTGAAAATGAATGACTTACCGTTGAACCTATTAATCCGAATTTTTTTTCCATTGTCTTGATCAGGATTTGGTCAATGGCATTAACATACCATTAGTTTGTTGGCATGATCCCCGAAGATGTTGGGGTGTTGACCAACGAAGGGCTATCATCCGCGATGATTGTTTTAACACGATCACCGAGGGGTTTGTTTCTTCAAGTACGCTCAATTCTCTCTTTTTATAAAAAGTCTCTCTCACTTCGCCGGGGGCGAATATAAGAAAGGATTTGCAGTTCACTAATCGGCCTCAAACGGTGGCGCGGTGTTATTGTCGCGCTTTCTTTCCAGCCCTAAAAAATGAAGGAATGTATCGCCACGTAATCCTAACCGGATTGTTTCGAGGGGAATCGTTTCGTTGGGTGCGATGTTGCCGAGATTTACATTTGCGCCCAGCAGTTTGATAAACCAAACTTGCTGTGCTTTCTGCGGCGCCTCCCAGATAATCTTTTCAAAGGGGATCTTCGTAAGGATCTCCTGAACCAGTCCGGACCTCACTTCGCCCGACGACCTGAACAAACCCACATTACCACCTTCGCGCGCTTCGCCAATAACTTTCCAAGCTCCGGCATCGAGTTCCTTTTGCATCAGATCGATCCACAAGTAAGGTGGAATGATCTTGTCGGCATCTTTCGATCCAACTTCCGATAATACTGTGACCTGTTCGGAAAGTTTCTGGATGTAGTCACATTTCTTATCGTGGTCCAGGTCGATCGAACCATCAGACACTTCGGCAAACGAAAGCGAGAATTTATCCAAAACACGGCGATAATCGTCGAACTGATCCCGAATAATAAACGCTTCAAATAACGTTCCGCCAAAGTAGCAGGGGATGCCTGCCTCCTTATAGACTTTTATTTTTTCCTTGACATTTGGTGTAACATAGGAGGTTCCCCAACCCAGTTTCACGATGTCGACATATTCTGAACAGACGCTTACAAAATCCTCGGCCTCCCTCACACTCATCCCCTTATCCATCGCCATAGTAAACCCTATCTGCCTGGGCTTATTCGTTCGCTCAGGTAAGTTTTTTAAAGTGTAATTCATTCAATGATTATCTTTTCTAAACTGGTCGATAATTTTAAACAAAGCCTTTTGTGTTTCGGCTTTTGGAAAAAAATCGAAGAGTGCCTGGTGGCCTTCGAAATTCAAAATTAAGGCATTTTCCAGATAATTAAATGCCTCTTTGAATTGCCCGGCCTCAATAAGGTAAGCGGTTATCCTGTAGTACAGTTCGGACTCGTCGGGAAGTTCGTCGAGGCCCTGTAATATGATGTCAACGGCTTTGTCGTGTGCGCCTTGTTCGAAGTAAATGAATGACCAGTTCAACCAGATTTCTTTGTCATCTGGCGTGAGGTGGCACGCTTCTTCGTATGCGCTAATGGCAGAAATGGTATTTCCAATCTTGAACTCAGCATGAGCTGCTGCTTTCCAGTAGTCAGCGTTATGGCTATTGAGTTTAATGGCTTTATTGAAGAAATGAAGGGCCTGGTACCATTTCTCCTGGCGCTCCATACAGTTGCCAGCACCAAACCAGGCTTCATCATAAAGCGGATCAAGCTTGGTCGATTTCTGGTAATATTTTAATCCGAGGTCAAAGTGCTCCAGGTGCTCGTAAGCAGCGCCGATACTGCAATACACTTCCGGGCTTGGACCTTCTATTTCTATGGTTTTCTTAAATGAATCGAGTGCTTTGGTGTACTGCTCAAGGTTCATGTATGTGTTGCCCATGTTGAAGTGAGCAGATGCAAAGGAGTCATCGATAACCAATGCATACTCATACGCCTCAATGGCGTCGTCGTACTTTTCCAGTTTGTTGCAAACAATTCCCAGGTTGTACCAGGCAGGCGCCGAATAAGGATCTTCGTCGATGAATTTGCGATAGTAGGAGAGGCTGCTTTCCAGCTGTCCCATTACATCGAGGCAGAAGGCTAGTTCATACAAAGCTCCTTCATGGCTGATGTTGAATTCGATCGCTTTCTTGTACCCTTCGATCGCTTTGTCGTAATCTTCTGCGCTTTGGTATGCCAGTCCGATATTGTAATGAAGCTCGTCTTCGCCTTCATCGGCAAATGCCAACGCCTGCGAATATACGTCTATCGCTTCAAGGTGTTTGCCCATGAGCGAGAGCACGGAGCCTGTGGATAAATAAATTTCAATGTCGCGGGGATTGAGATCACGCGCACGTTCCAGGAGTTCCAATGCCTCGTCATATTTTTCAAGGTTGGAAAGTATTTGTGCTTTTAACGGGATCAATTCTGTCGAGTACGGATATTGATCGATAGCACGGTCCACAGCAGTGAGCGCCTTCTTGAATTTATTGCGATCGAGGTAGTAATCGATGATGGCTTCGTAGGCCTCGAGGTTAAAAAAATCGGCAGTGTTTTTTCTGATGCTCTCCTCGAATCTCTTGATCAACTCCTCCTCTTCTTCTCGCTTTCTGAAATCCTGGGCCATTTTTTAAGGGTTTGCCTAAGTTAAGTAAAAAATCAGGAAACGAACTATGGGACCCGTCCGCTTCTCAAATGTGTATCAATATTAATTTGCTGTCAATCTTGTAAGTTTTATTTGTTTGTATTATTGCTTCTGAAAACGTTACAACACCACTCCAACGTGCGTTCCAACGGTTGAAATTCGATTCCAAGCCGTTCTCTTGCCTTTGAATTGTCGTAGTGTGCTGGCTCCGAAAGAACGCGCGCTGTTTGTTTGCTGAAAAGTGGTTCGGTACGTGTTAGCCACGCGCGCCATGCTTCGAATACAGCAGCTGTTCTCATGAGCGACTGTGGAACGTTGATCGACGGTGCGCGCTTGCTCAGTTTAAGTGCAACCATGTCTAGTATTTCTTTAAGTCCGCAACTCCCGGCATTTACAATAAATCGTTCACCATTGTGGTCTTCGCGATGCAACTTGATAATGATCTCAGTAACATCTCTTACGTCGACGTAGTTCACGACGTAGTTTGTGTAAAAAGCACTTTCGCTCCAGATGTAACCGAAGATCCTGGAACTGCTTCTAACGCCGTCTCCGGGCGCGAGTACAACCGATGGGTTAACAATGGATACTTTCAATCCTTCCTCCATTCCTCTGTACACTTCTAACTCAGAAAGAAATTTCGATGACCCGTAGTCGCTTGAAACATTTTCTCCTACCGACAAATCGTTCTCGTTCACAATTGTAGCGCCTTTCTGTTTACGGAGCGCGGCAGTTGAGCTAACGTGGATAAGTTTAGTAACGTTATTTACCAGGCAAGCGTTCACGACATTTCGTGTGCCTTCTACATTCACTTCGAAGATTTGTTTCCGACGGCGCGGGTTGAAAGAAACCACAGCCGCCGCATGAACGACCGTATCAACTCCTTTAAAGGCAGTGATCACCGCGGGCATGTCAAGAACATCGGCCTCAACGATCTCAAGTTTTGCGCGATGGTGCTCCAGGAGTCTAAGGTCACAGCCGTTGCGTACGGTCGCGCGCACCGTGAAACCGGCGGTTAAAAATTTTTCTACGACACTGGCGCCCAGTAGTCCATTTGCTCCTGTTACGACAATCATGTCAGAGGCTGGCGTTCAACAAAGGTAAATCTAAGGCTTTTTTGAATGCTTTGGTTTTGATCGCTTTGCCCATCGCTTCGGCCTGCAGAGTGGTATGGCAATCGGTGCCGATAAAGCGGATGATCTTCAGATCAATCAGTTCTTCCGCCAAACGCTGAACAGGTTTTCCGTAAAATCCGGACAGCGACAACAAGTTGAGTTGCAGGAGAATGCCTTTATCGTGGAGCTCACTTGCTTTTTTTGTTGTCATGAAATAATACCGTTCGGGATGAGCCAGGATGAGACGATAGCCCTGTGCAGTAGCTTTAAACGTGAAATCTTTCATGGCGAGGGGTTCCACCATGTAGTTGGTTTCAAACAAAAGATGTTTGCCGGAGAAAGTCAGCAACGGTTCCTGTCTCTCGATCTTTTCCATAAGGATATCGTCTAGGTAATACTCGGCTGCGGCATCGACTAACGCATGAACTTTCTCTTTTGCAAGGTACTGCCGGAGTTCCGAGAGCTTTGGTAAGATCGTTTCCGGCGAATTCCGGTACGTGTCGTTCATGAT
>WUUC01235884.1_pt1 | contig 11608 bp, 11 predicted proteins | sample 6278441 | NCBI WGS metagenome assembly WUUC01 (sample SAMN13675441, study PRJNA597444) | soil metagenome | isolation source: soil | place: USA: Washington | collected 2017-10 | reverse complement strand
CCGCTTGCTCGTTTGGGCGACCGAGGCAGCGGCTGGAGCGCCAGCAGCCCCAATCGGTAGTTCTGCGGGTTGCAGCTTCTGCTGCGGGGTCCAGTCTTCCGGGCGCTTCGGCTTCGGCTTCGGCTCTTCGTTGTCGCTCACCACCGAGACTCTACCTGCTGCCCTCAGCCACCGCGACAACGTAGGCTGTCCCACTCCAACCTCATCTGACAGCGCGCTGGCCGAGACCCTTCCAGGCCCCAGCATCCGCTGAATCTCTCCGAATATTGCTTCTGCTTCACGGTCCATCGTCCAGACCGCCCCCTCGATCATCCTGCTCAGCCTACTAGCCGAGGCGACAACTTCCCTGAGACCGGGGGAATGCACGAACTGTGGCGCACGCGCGCCGTTGAGCGAGGCCGATGCGCCTGGGGGTGCGTCAGCGATCCGGGCGGGGCCTGAGGCGCGTAATTATCGATAGTAAGAGTGCGAGGAGTTCGGCGATGCAGACGCTCATGCGCGCCAGCGTTGCGACGAGACCTACGGCGAACTCCGGGCCATTCAGGCGCTGATCGACACCGAAATCGCGGCACGCCGATCGGGGCACGCTTCCCGATCCTCAGCAACATCTTCGCGGTCACGATGGCGCGTTACGCGCAATGACCCGGCTCGATGCGCTCGTGTCGAATACCAAGCTTCACCCACCAGATGGACAGGCGGGACAAGCCGCCAGCTCCGCGACTCGCAAATGGTGTCCCGTTGTCCGTGCGAATTCGCTCCGGCAAGCCGAACTCTCTGAACACGGATTCAAAGACGGGTTGGGCGCGAACGGTCTTCGTTGACCGGAGTGCCTTGCAGCGCAGGAGCATTCTGCTGAAGCATCGGTGATGGTCAAAGGATAGCAACGCTTGTGATCGCCCGTCTTGAAGTCGCCCTTGAAATCAGCGCACCAGATTCGATTGGCCGCGTCCGCGTCACCAAACGGGTCGGTGTAGGGTGGCGTTCGCCGACGCGCCTGCCGTGAGCGCGAGAGGCCGTAGCGGGCAAACATCTCGCTGACGGTGCTGGCAACCGGCAGGTCGAACTCGGGCTGCTTGCCGCTCAGCCAGGCTAGGATCTTTCGCGCCCCCCCAATGCGGGTTAGCTCGTCGCGCTTGAACGAGCGCCTCCAGAACGATCGGATCGACACGATCCGGGTCAGAGAGCGGCGCGCGTGAGCGGTCCTCCAAGGCGCTGGGCCTACCCTCGTTGTAGCGGCCCACCCACTTGTAGCCGGTCTTTCGGCTCACGCCATCCTCGAGACACAGCTCGGTCATGGGCTTCTCGCCCTTCAAATACTTCCCGACCAACACCAACCGCTTATCCATGCGTGAACGCTCCTTCCAGGCCATCAACTCTCCTTCTGGAGAGCGATCATCAACCCGGCTTCCAGCGTCACCTATGTGAATCGGACAGCTGTCACCTATGTCAGCCGGGCAATGTGTTACCCATCATTCCGGATTTTACCCGGAACGCTGATCGGATCCCGTCGGAATCAGCGATCGAATGGTGTCGGAACGCTGATCGGATCCCGTCGGAATACGCAGAAAGCGACCGCTCCTTGCTGCTAGCACTCCCATCAGTTCTGCTTGGGGCGAATGCTCGCCGCCTTCCGTCGCCGTCGACTCGTTCGCATTCCGCCGAAAGCGCTAGACGCGGACTCGGTCTTGCTCTCGAAGACGCGGCGCTTCAGCAGCTCGTTTTCGTCGGCCCAGTCGCGCCGACTTCACCACCACTCGACCTGCAGGGCGGGACGGCAGTGGCAAGATCAAGGCGCGCTGGCTGGGCGGTGCGGCGGCGGCCCGGGGGGAACTCCCACTCCCGGGGGAGGAGGTAACCCGGGAGGGGGAAAAGGTCGTTGCTCGTTCAAACGGTCGAACTCGACGCGTTGCTCGGGCGTCAGCACTTCGCGAATCTCGCGGTCGATCGCCTCGTGAACGCTTCTCACCAGTGGGAAGCTCTCGCGCAGGATCCCGTCGAGTTTTGGCCGATGCCGTTCGAAGATCTCATGGATCTGAGTGCGCTGTCCCTCCGACAGCCCGAGTTCCCGAAGCGGCCAGGGCCCTCGTGGTAGGTCTTCGGCGGAGTCGTGCCGTCCCGCCATCAGCCAGTGGGAGATGCCGCCACCCGTGATGGCGCCAAGGGCAAAGGTGACGGCCAGCACACCAGCCGTGAGGAGCCGCATCCTGCGTGGCGTCGTCGTAGCGGACATCATTGCGGCTCGGCTCCCAGAACCTCCAGCATACTCGCGACGGACGGTTCTTCGCCAGTGACGACCCAGCGCGTCAGGACCCAAGCCGGCGCGTCCTTGCTCTGCGGCTCGGGCGCCCGCTGACGAACGGTCACACCGCACCACGTCACGACCGCCATGCAGGCGGCGGCGAGTAACGTGGGCCTGGCACATTCGAGCAATGTCGAGGTGAAGGCGAACGCGCCGACCTGTCTTTGGGCCAGGGCGCGAGCAACGGTGGCATCGACCATCCGCTGGTAGCGCTGGGGGTCTCGTTGGGGGTCGATGACGGAGAAGTCGATCTTGCGGTCACTCATGGTTCTCGTCCTCAGCGGGCGAATCGAGACGGGTGCGCAACTTGCGGCGCGCCTGAAACAGGTGCTGCCGTGACATCACCACCGAGATATTCAGGGCCTCGGCGATCTCTGCGTGCGTCCAGCCCTCCAAGTCATGCAATAGAACGACCTCGCGTTCGTTGGAACCGAGCACGGCCATCGCCTCCAGCAATCGAAACCGAAACGCCAGGGCGTCGGGGGGGCAGGCGTCGTAGGCGAGCTCGGCGAGCTCACCGGGGGGCTGGTCGGACACGTCGCGGAGACGGCGGCGACTGCGCCAGTTGAGGGCTTGATTTCTGACGATCTGGAGTAGCCAGCTGCGAAAGTGCCTAGCTTCCCGGAGTGTATCGATCCGTTCGAGCGCCATAATCAAAGCTTCTTGGGCCACATCTTCCGCGTCCGTGGGCCGCCGCAGGACCGCCAGGGCCACGACATAGGCCGAACGAAGGTGCTGGCGGACGATCGTCTCGAACGCTCGGGGCTCGCCGCGGCGAATGCGAGCGACGAGCTCCTCGATTGTGTCATCGACCGTCACGACTGCTTACTGAACGGCACGACAGTAAGACAGCGCAGGACTTCAAAGCGTTAGCTTCGGCCCGCGCATTTTTGAATAGCGTTTCACAGGAGTGCCAAAATGGGCGTCGAGTCTGCTCGGCGCGAGCCGTTTGCACGCCTTCCGTTCGGGAAGGCGCTGTGCCCCTGGCATGTATAAATGCGCGTGAATCGACGGCGAAGCCCGCCGTCCGACGGCCAAATCGTGACGGTCCGCTCTAACGCCACGCCGGGTTCGATTGTCACGTGAATGACACGCGGCGAGCTTGGGAACGTCACGGTGCTCTATGCAGCCCCGTCCGTCTGGAGCACTCGCCGAACTACGAGACGGTGGAAATTATGAAGAAAGAATCTGAGCGCCTCCATCGGGGCGGACGGGGGCTGGGAACGGGGTTGGCAGGCATCGCTGTGGCGAGCACTCTGGCAGGTTGCGGCAACGAGGTGCGACGCCCGGCTGGGTGGTCTGAGGTGACACATGGCTTGCGCACCGAATCCGACTACGCACTCCTGCTCGACGCAGACGTCGTGCATTCGCTCGAGATCGCTATCCGGGCGACGGACTACACCGCCATGCAGTCCAACCTGGAGCAGCTGCTCGGTGACAATCCGTTCGGTGGCGGCCGTAGGCTCGGTGGGGCCCCGCCGGGCGGTTTCGATGGCGGGCTTCCAGGCGGCCCTGGCCCCGGCGGGTTTCAGCCTCCCGCCGGTGGCTTCGGCGGCCCTCCCGGCGGCGGCGATGGGGGTCTGCCCGCTTTAGGCGGGGATGCCGGTGGCGGGTTTGGTCCCGGCAGCGGGGCGATTAATCTGCTCGCCGATGACCCGATGTACGTACCGGTTGAAGTCCGCCACGACGGGCATGTCTGGACGCGGGTGGGCATGCGCTACAAGGGCAACTCGTCGCTGGCCGCCTCCGGCGGCGATGGGAAGTTGCCGTTCCGGCTCGACTTCGACGAGTACGAGGACCAGTACCCGGAGGTTGACAACCAGCGCTTCTACGGCTTCGACGAGCTGACGTTCGCATCGAACTGGAACGACGATTCACAGCTGCGCGAGTGCTTTGCGACCGAGCTGCTGCGCGACCGGGGCGTGCCTGCAGCGCGCTGTGCGTTTTACAGCGTGTACATCGACGTGGGTGAAGGCCCTGAGTACTGGGGTCTGTACAGCATGCTCGAGGACCCCTCGGATGGGATGATTGATTCGCAGCTGGGCGGCGGGGACGGCAACCTCTACAAACCCGATGGCCCCGGCGCGGACTGGACCCGGTTCGACCGCGAAGGCTTCGTCAAGAAGACGAACGAGACCGCCGCGGACTGGAGCGACGTGGAGCGGGCCATCGCCGCGCTGCACGCCGACCGGACCAACGCCGCCAACTGGCGTCGCGGGCTGGAAGCGACCTTTGACGTTGATCGCTTTCTCACCTGGCTCGCCATCAACACCAGCATGGTCAACTGGGACACGTACGGTGGCCTGGCACACAACTACTACCTGTACGGCGCTCCCCAGCTCGGAGGCAAACTGCAGTGGGTACCCTGGGACCATAACCTCTCCATGCAGGCGGGCGGCTTCGGGCGCGGCGGGGCAGGCGCCGCCACGCAAAGCGCACGCGCCGAGCTGTTCCACGAGAACGTGGGCGAGCAATGGCCGCTGATTAGCCTGCTGCTGTCTGATGCGATCTACGTCCAGACTTATCGCACCAAGCTACAGAACGCGATCGGCGGGCTGTTCGATGCGACTGAGGCCGGGGAACGTCTGCGCGAACTGCACGAATTGATCGCCCCCTACGTGACGGGCGTCAACGGCGAGACCGAGACGCACACCACGATCACCTCGGCGGCGGCTTTCGACGCATCCGTGGATGGTCTGATCGCGCACTTCGCGACGCGCAAGACGCGCGTCCAGGAGGCGCTCTCGACGCAGTGAATGTCAGCCGCGCCCAGATGGGCGCGAGCAAGGAGAAAAACTAAATGTCTACGTTCGCCTCGTTGGGGGCTGATCACAGGTGTGTCCGCGTTCAGGCCGTGCCGCTCTCGGCGACCATCGCCCCGCCAGGCGCCGACGCTGATGACGCCTCCCTATCGCTGCTCGAAGCGCGCGCCCTCGACGGCTTCGAAGCAGTAACTCCGGAGTTGCTCGCCAATCGCCATTTGCTCCAGCGGACGGACACAAAATACCTGCTACCGCGACGTTTGCTGCCCGAGTTGCTCAGCCACCTTTCCCGGGACTACCGCGTCCTACATGCCGGGCAGCAACGGTCGGCGCTCTACCTCACGCAATACCTGGATACGCCCGACTTCGAGCTCTTTCACGATCACCGACGGGGAAAACGCCTGCGCTTCAAGGTGCGGGTGCGCCACTACCCGGACCGCACGCTCAGCTACCTGGAGGTCAAGGGCAAGTACGCCTCGGGGAGCACCCGCAAGTGGCGCCGCTCCCTCGATTACCTGTGCGACGAGCTGTCGCCCGATGACCTACGCTTCGTCTCCGAGCAGGCACCCATCAACGGCTCCAGCCTGCTGCCATCCCTCGAGAACCAATTTCGCCGCATCACGCTCGTCGGAATCGAGCTGCCGGAAAGGATAACACTGGATATGGATTTACAATTCACGAATGACGGGAGCCGCCATGCAATCGCTGGCGCCCTCGTCGTCGAGGTCAAGCAGGCGCGGTTCTTCCGCAGATCACCGATCCTGCAAGCGCTGGCGCGCTGCCGGGCGCTGTCGGGCAGTATGAGCAAATACTGCATCGGCACTATGTTGCTGCGTCCAGAGCTTCGACACAACCGCCTGCGCCCGACGCTCGCCCGCATCGCGAGGGTTTGCCAGTGCTAGAAATGATCGGCTTCGATTCCATCCTGGACCTCGGCGACCTGATCAAGTTGATCGCGCGGTTCTTCATCAATCTGGGCTTTATCGCCATCGTCGTGCGCGGCATCTACCTGCGCTTCCATCCGCGGGTCGATTTCGCATTCTCGTGCGTGCTCCTGAACGTCATGACGTTCGCGGTGTGCATGCTGCTGCGCAAGGTGCCCGTCGAGCTGGGTTTCGCGCTGGGCTTGTTCGGTGTCTTCGGAATCCTGCGTTATCGCACCGACGCCATCGGTACCCGGGATCTGACCTACCTGTTCGTGTCCGTGGGTCTCGGCATGCTGAACGCGATAGCTAACAAGAAGGTCAGCATGTCCGAGGTGATGTTCATCAACATCGCCGTCCTCGGCACGCTATTCTTCTTCGAGCAGCGAACCCGCAGCAGCGGCCACGAGGTGCGCACCCTCGTCTATGACAACCTGGCGCTGCTCAAGCCGGGGCGCGCGGGGGAGCTCGTGGCCGACCTCCGGGAACGCACCGGGCTGGAGGTCTCGAAGTATCGGATCGACGACGTCGACCTGATCCGCGATTCCGCACGGTTGACAATCACCTGCCGAGCCCCGGAGGCCGAGTCGCGCATGGCCAGCGCTCAGGTCCTCGGATCGGGCCCGGCCGCCCCACGCGCCAAGGCGGGGGCGTCGGCATCTTGATGATCACTCTCAGCATGCGCCGTCGCCTGGTCGCCTGTGCCGGCGCGCTCTTCACGCTCGTTGGCGGGAACGCGCAGGCCGACGAGGTCGTCGGCGCCCTCGAGCTCGGTCTGCGTCATGAGGTCGTCGACAACCTGAGCCTGTCGGGCGGTGTCCAGCTCCGGCTCGATGAAGGCTTCTCTCGCATCGAGCGCTGGATGCCGGAAGCCGCCATCGGTTACGAAATCATCAAGCCGTTGACCGTGGCCGGTGGATACCGCCTGATCTACTCGCGCAACTCTCGGGGCGATTTCGAGGTCGCCCACCGGGTGCACCTGCAAGCGGCCCTGTCTTTCAAGCTCAAGCCGATCGGCTCCAAGCTCAAGTACCGCCTCCGGGTTCAGGACCGCTTCGAACGCAACGTGGGAGAACCCACCGAGCACCAAACCACACTGCGCAACGCACTCGAGCTGAGCTACACGGAATGGACACTCATCAGGCCGTTCATCTCGGGCGAACATTATCTCGCCCTCGACGATTGGGATGGTGATCCGACCCGGCGTTGGCGGCTCATGCTGGGTGTGCAGCGCGAGATTGGCCCCGCCGAGCTGGAACTCTATTATCGGCTCGACGTACCCGTCGGCACCGACGATCCGAACCGCCACATGATCGGCCTGGGCATGCGTGTCGATTTGTAGGCAGCTAGGGTCGCGCCGCATCGGCTCGTTCCATGCTTTGGGTGCGCAGCTCAGCGAGTATCCATGACTCCCCGTCGAGCACCGTCGCAAAGGCGCGAGAGGGAAGCGTGCCACGCAGAAACCAGTGCAGCGCCGTGAACACGCCGCGATGTATCGACGAGCTCATCACCACGGCGACACCGGCGCAGCGACCCGGAAATCGTGCAAACGACGCCTTGGCGTGCTCTCCCACCAGCTGGCGCCGCCTGGCGCTGAGCCCTGGCGAGCGCCGCACGTCGAGGAGGATTCCGAACCGCTCACCTCGCCGAAACAACCCGTCCAACGTACACAAAAGGCCCGCGAAACCCTCGTCGGACATGTCCCCCGCGGAGGCAACGTGACGTGGAAAAGCGGCCACTTGCTGTCATCGTAGCTCACCGCTCCCGTCCTCAGGGCTTACCAGAAGTGGGCGGCCTGCGCCCGCTTTCACGCGAGACTGTGCACGTCGAAAAGGTAGGCAGGATGGCGCCTGACGACAGCGTTACCGCCCGCGGAACGGGCGCCCCGGAAACGAAAGGCGCCGCTCATACCTAACGCCCCACCGGTTTCAGCTGTCAGGAATGTCAGGAATAGCCATGACTGGACGCAAGAACACAGGTCTCGCATTCTTCGAAGCCTTCTCGGCGCACGCTGCCAAGAGCGTCGAGGCGGCGCACTGGCTCGTCGAGCTCGTGCAGGGGATGGATGTAGGTGACGCGGCGCTCGAGCGTGGGCGCGAATTGCACACGAAGATCAAGGCGGCGGAATCTGTCGCCGACGGCATCACTCACGACACCATTCGCCGTCTGCACGAGACCTGGATAACGCCGTTCGACCGCTACGACATCCACGGCCTCATCACACGCATGGACGACGTGCTCGACATGATCGAGGCCGCCGCGGAACGAGTCGTGTTGTTTCAGGTGACCAGCGCTCCTCCGGAAGCGGCTGCTCTGGCGCTGCTGCTGGCGCGCTCCTGCGAGGCGCTCGCCAAGGCAGCGGCGCTACTGGACAACATGAAGCGTTCACCGGAGTTACTCCAGTTGTGCGTGGAGGTGAACGAGTTGGAGAACGAAGCCGACGGCCTGCACCGGCGAGCGATCGCCGAGCTGTTCTCGGCAGGCAACGACCCGATGCGGGTCATGAAGTGGCGCGATATCCTTGACAGTCTGGAGTCCGCCACAGATCGCTGCGAGGACGTCGCGAACATTCTCGAGGGTGTCGTGCTGGAGTACGCATGACAGGCCTCGTGCTGATCATTGGCCTAGCGCTCGTCTTCGACTACATCAACGGATTTCACGACGCTGCCAACAGCGTCGCCACCATCGTATCGACCCGGGTGTTGTCCCCGAAGGCCGCCGTCCTTTGGGCAGCGAGCTTCAACTTCCTCGCGTTCCTCGTGTTTGACACCCACGTGGCCGCCAACATTGCCAAGGGAGTCGACCCCCAGGTAGTCAGCCTGGGGCTCGTCGCCACCGGTCTGGTGGGTGCGATCATCTGGGACCTTCTCACCTGGTGGTGGGGGTTACCGACCTCCTCATCGCATGCCTTGCTGGGCGGCCTCGCCGGCGCGGCACTCGTCAAGGCAGGCCCGGGCGCCCTCGACCTGGCGTTTTTTTGCAAGACGGCCGTGTTCATCGTGGTCGCGCCGCTGCTCGGCAGCGCTCTCGGCTACGGCTTAATGCGGGCCGTCATGGCCTTCTACGGGCACCGGCCGAGCCGCGTCGTCGACGCCCGGTTCCGCCGCGCGCAACTCGTGAGCGCGGCGCTCTACTCACTCGGGCACGGCGGTAACGACGCCCAGAAGACCATGGGTATCATCGTCGCCGCCCTGATCGCCAACGGCACCCTCGCAAGCGCGGCCCCTGGACATTCCCAGCACGTCCCCTTCTGGGTAGTTCTCGCCTGCCACGCCGCCATGGGCCTAGGCACGTTGAGCGGCGGCTGGCGGATCGTCAAAACCATGGGCATGAAGATCACCAAACTCGCGCCCGTCGGCGGCTTTTGCGCCGAAACCGCTGGAGCGGCGACCCTTTTCCTGGCCACTGGCTTTGGCATTCCCGTCTCCACCACCCAGACCATCACGGGCGCGATCGTCGGGGTCGGTACGGTCCGCAAGTTCTCCGCCGTGCGCTGGGGCGTCGCCCGCCGCGTGCTCGTCGCCTGGGTCTTCACCGTCCCCGGCGCCGCCGCCATCGGCGCGGCAACCTTCTGGCTGCTACAGACCATCGGCGTGCCGGTCTGACGCCGCGCCCCTGCCGGGTGTACCGGCCGCTTTCCCGCTCAGTCCCAGCGCATCATCCGCGGCTGCCCCACTGCACTTCGCTTCACGTACAGCCTCGGCTCGTGTGGACGTTGCGCTCGCTGGGCTGACTTGTGCCGTCTTGAGGCACGGGGGCGTTCCGTCCTCGTTGTTTGAGCATCGCGGGTGAACGAGCGCTCTAACGCCGAAGGTACCTGGCTTGTCATTCAGCTGTCACCTTCGCGACGCATTCCCACGAAAACACGCGTACCCATCCAAGAGAGTTTCAATGCGAATTCCCCTTCATCCTTGCTTGCCTCTGCTCATTCTCGCCTCCGGATGCGCCAATTCCAGCGAGTACAGCCGCCCATCCGGAGCGGTGGGTGATGGCCGCGGAGCATCGGTTTTTGACCCCACGCGGGTCGCGCAGATCGAGCTTGCCATCTCCGACGCCGATCTCGCCACGCTCGAGGAGCAGAAGGGCTCAAGGCTTGGGGCCACGGACGACGATGAAGGCGAGTATGTTCCGGCGAACCTGACCTTTGATGGCACGGACCTCGGAACCGTGGGAATTCGCGTCAAGGGAAACTCCTCACGCCGCGGAGCAGGAGGCTACGCCTCTCCCTACAAGATTGACACCGATGAGTTCATTGACGGAACGACACTCGACGGAGAGAAAAAGCTCAACTTGCATCTCGCTCTGGAAGGCGAGGCGCTGAACGACTATCTCTCCTACGCTGCCTGGCGGGAGTTCGATGTCGCCGCTTCGCGCACGGGCTGGGCAGAGGTGACCATCAACGGCGAGAAGGTGGCCCTCTACACGACCGTCGAGCAGGTCAATGAGGGACTGCTGGCGCGGTACTTCGGTGATGGCGACGGTGCGCTCTACAAACCAGAGAGCCCGGCTGGGCGGTTGACGTATCTAGGCAGCGACATCACCGCTTACACGAACCTGAACTACAAGGGCGAGGAGGAGAGCAATCATGCTTCCTTTCTCGCCTTCGTCGACGTTCTCAACAACCAACCGGTCACCGAGTGGGAGAACGTCATGGATGTCGATTCGGTGTTGACCTACTTTGCGGGCAACGTAGCGGTCGGAAACTGGGACACGTACAGTATGATGGGGCACAATTACTACCTCTACGAGGCTCCTGACGGGCGCATCGCCATGTTGCCATGGGACATAACCTGTCGCAGGGAAGCATCAGCGGAGTCTGCCCCAACGACGTGCAGCAAAACGTGGACGGGCTCGGGCTTGCCGACGGCGGCGGCGGCGAGCGGCCAGATTTTGGAGGGGAGCCGCCAGAAGGTTTCCAGCCGCCGGAGGGGGCCGAAGGCGAACTCCCAGAGAATTTCCAGCCACCGGAGGGCGGGATGGGAGGGTTCGGCCAGGGTGAAGCACCGCTGCACGACCGCTTGCTCACGGACCCTGGTGCCATGGCACGGTATCTGGAGATTCTCGAATCCTTCATCGACGGCCCCGGCTCGCCAGAACGTTTGAGCACACAAATCGAAGTGGCCCAGGAAGCCCTGGGTTCGCTTCTGACTCTGGACGTCGCTACCTTGAACACGGAAATCGTGACGCGTTTGGAGGCGATCCGGGCTGGGCTCCTTACCGCGGAGAGCTGCGAGTGAGTGGTGCGATCTCTGCAATCGTGCCATCGCGCTGGCGTTTGCTCGTTTCTGCGGAATTTCTAAGGCTCGCTCGCCGCTGCCTCACAATCTGTGACAAATGGAGCACAGTTGCGCACGCGCATCGGCAACCGAGCAGACCCTTACGCTCACCCCCCGAGTGGCTGAGGCGCTCCCCCGGCGCCGCGCGCTGAGCTCTATTTGAGTATGGCGGGGCGGAGCAAAGCTGTTTTTCCCGACCGAGCCAGGTTTTTCTCCTACTCGACCACGACTACACGCTCGGAATATGCCAGCGCACATTCTCGGCGCCCAAGCCTGCCCGCACCGGGACCTTTGCCGACTCCGTGCGATCTCATTCGAAAGCCGCCGCGGAGCGAGGTGCCAGAGGGT
>WUUC01183269.1_pt1 | contig 11610 bp, 5 predicted proteins | sample 6278441 | NCBI WGS metagenome assembly WUUC01 (sample SAMN13675441, study PRJNA597444) | soil metagenome | isolation source: soil | place: USA: Washington | collected 2017-10 | reverse complement strand
CGACGCGACAATGGCGAAGAGCGCAAGCGACACCACCAGCCCGCCCGCAAATGTCAGCGGAGCGATCCACCTCGGCGACGATCCGTCGAAGTGACGTTGTCCCGTGAACACGAGTGTCCACGACCGGCCGGCCACGCTGATCGTGTAGCGGCTCTCCATGTCGTCGTGCGGTGACGGCTCACTGTCCGGCCGCACCGACGCGTGTATCTGATTGGAAGGCCTCGATTGTGGTCCGTCGTACGCGATGAATCCGAGCTCCGGCCCGCTTGCGGCGAAGATGCCGTTGAGCAGGTCATCGGCCCTGAACGGGCTGTAGACGTACCCGACCAGGGCCGCGCGCCGTTCCTCAACCGTCGTCGGCGCCGTGCCCATGCGGTAGACCGGCAGATAAATGAGGAACCCGGCCTGCGTGTCGTCGCCACCAGATTCCTGAACGAGTGTCACCTTGCCTGATGCAGTCGGCTCCCCCGTATCGCGTGCCTCTTCCATGGCCGCGCGACGCACCGGCTCGCTGAACATGTCGTAGCCGATCGCGCGCTGGTTGCGTTCGTCGAGCGGCTCCAGGTACAGGATGCTCGTGTACTCGTCGCGTTCACCGGCCGGCCACACGCGGATGCTGCCGTCATCCGAGACGCGCATCGCGAAGCCGATTCCCTGCATGCCGGGGTATCGTTCCCGGAGCCGCAGGTGAGTGACGAACGCGCGGAACTCGTCTTGCGTTACCGTGTCGCTGGCGCTGAACAGGGCCACGCCGGCGCGCAGCATCTCGATGTAGGTATGAATCCGAATTTGGATGAGATGCCGAATTTCCTCCGCCCTCGCGCGAAAGTGGAGCTCATCACGCGCGGTCCCGGTCCTGAGCACGTAATAGGTACCGAGCATCGTGAGCGCTACGCCCACGATGAAGACCGCATAGGGCGCTCGAGCGCGTGGAAACCAGCGTGCAGGCATTCGTGATTCTTGAATCTAGATTCTAGATTCAAGATTGCGTCCGCAGGCGGGGATCGTGCGTCTGATATGCTGAGCTGATTTTGCCTATGAAAACCACAGTATTTGCCCTCGCTCTCGTGCTCCTCCTCGCTCCGCTGGACGCGCAGACGCACCGCGGGCTGATCCGCGGCCGCGTGACCGACTCCTCGGGACAGGCTGTTGCTGGCGCGGAGGTGAGCGCCACGAATGAGGCGACCAACGAGCAGCGGCGCGGGACGAGCGATGCCGACGGCGTGTTCGCGCTGGCCGAACTTCCGCCCGGCAACTACCGCCTGCTAATCGAGGCCGACGGCCACAAGATGCACGTGGAAGAGCTCACGCTGGAGGTGAACCAGCAGCGGCGTACCGACGTCAAGCTTCAGCTGGGTTCGTTGACCGAGCGGGTTGAAGTGGTGGCGCCGCGTGCCGACGCACGCCGTGACACGGCGATGGGCACGGTGATCGACAACGGCCGCATCGTGAGCTTGCCGCTCGATGGTCGCAACGTCCTCGAGTTGACGCTGCTCGCGCCAGGAACTGCGCCGTCGCCACAGGGGTCAGCGTCGTCGGTGCGAGGCGACTTCGCGTTCACCGTCAACGGTGCGCGCGAGGACTTCAATGGGTTCCTGCTCGATGGGGTGGACAACGTCGATCCGAAGCTGAATACCGTGAGCGTCCGGCCGCCGGTTGACGCGATCCAGGAGTTCGAAGTGCTCACCAGCACGGCCGACGCGTCGTTCGGTCGCCAGGGCGGGGCGCATGTGAACGTGATCACGCGGTCTGGCAGCAACGACATGCGCGGAACGGGCTGGGGGTTCTTCCGCAACAACGCGTTGGACGCCCGGAACTACTTCGCGCCGGAAGACGAGGACTCGCCGGAATACCAACGCAGCCAGTTCGGGGCGTCGGTCGGCGGTCCCGTCGCGCGCGATCGAACGTTTTTCTTCGCGGACTACGAGGGTACGCGTATCGACGAAGGCATCACGCGCATCGCAACGGTGCCCACCGCCGAGCAGCGGGCGCTCGCCGCATTCCTTCCAGCGCATCCGGTCGGGCGCGCAATTCTCGATCTATATCCGCAGCCGAATCGGGCCGGGCAAACCGGCAACTTCGTGTCGTCGCCGACGCAGACCGATCTGCAGGATCACGTTGACGCGCGGCTCGATCACGGCGTTGGCGACTCGCTCGATCTGATGGCGCGATACAGCCTGGCAGACCGCCGGTTGTACGAACCCTTCAGCGGTCCGGGGTTCTCGTCCTTGCCTGGCTTTGGGTCGAACGTGGATCGCCGGGCGCAGAACGCCGTGCTCAGCGCGACGCAGGTCCTGTCGCCCACGCTCGTCAACGAGACACGCCTCGGGTTCAACCGCGTGGCCTCGAGCGTGTTGCCCGAGCCGGGCGTGTCGAACCAGAACGTAGGCCTCCCCGAACCGTGGACGAATTCGCGCGACGCCGGGCTCAGCTTCATTACCGTGAGCGGTTTCTCGCCGCTTGGCGCCGAGTACAACAACCCGCAGTCCGGCACGACCAACGCCTTCCACGTGGCGAATACTGCGACATGGACGCGCGGCCGTCACCTGCTCAAGTTTGGCGGCGAGGCCCGCCTCGTTCGGCAGGAGGCCTTCCGCGACGTGCAGGCGCGCGGCGGCATCACGTTCACCGGCCTGCTCACGGGCGCGCCGCTCACAGACCTGCTGTTCGGCCTGCCCACCTTCACGACGATCGCGCGGTTGGACAACCCGCAGAACCTCCGGACCGAGTCGTATGGCGTCTTCGTGCAGGACAGCGTCGATCTCCGGTCTGACCTCACGCTCTCGGCGGGGCTGCGCTACGAGTTCACATCACCGCCGGTGGACACGGACAATCGCGCAACGTTGTACAACCCGCAGACCGGACAACTGCAGGCCGTCGGCACGGGCGACCTGCCGCGCGCCGGCTACGAGTCCGACAAGAACAACTGGGCGCCGCGGCTTGGACTCTCATGGGCACCGGGCGCGGGCACCACGGTCTTCCGCGGCGCGTACGGGATTCATTACAACCAGTCCGCGCTCGCTCCGAGCGAGGGCTTGTATTTCAATGCGCCGTACTTTCAGCTGCAGGCGTTTTTCCCGTCGGCGACGGCTCCGCTGTTCGTCAACGATCCGTTCCCCGCGCAACCGGGATTCCTGCCGCAGAGCGCTACGGCATTCCCGGTCGATCTGCGCACGCCGTACATGCACCAGTTCAACGTCAACGTGCAGCGGCAGCTCGGATCATCACGGCTCGTCGAGGTGGCCTATGTCGGGTCACGCGGCCGACACCTGATCGCCGGTCGCGATCTCAATCAGCCTGCGGCGAGCCCGCAACCGCTCAACCTGCGGCCCAACCCGTTGTTCGGCGACATCACCGTCATCGAATCGCGCGCGCGTTCCCGCTATGACAGCCTGCAGCTTCGGTTCGAACAGCACCTGGTCGGTGGGCTTTCGGTGCTTGCCGCGTACACCCTCGGCAAGGCGGAGGACGATGCATCGGCGTTTTTCCCGAGCGGCGGCGATCCGAACTTCCCGCAGGACAGCAACAATCTGGAGGCAGAGTGGGGCCGATCGAACTTCGACGTGCGCCATCGCGCGTCGATCAGCATCGGTCAGTCGCTGCCCTGGGACATGCAGGTCACCGGCGTGATCACGCTGCAGACTGGACGGCCGTTCACCGTTGCCCTGCTGCCGGAGAACGACAACAGCAACACGGGCCGGTCGGTGCTGGGGTTCGGCGCAAACGATCGGCCGAACGTGTCCGGGGATCCGTCGCTCGACAGCCCGGACCCGACGCGCTGGTTCAACACGGCGGCGTTTTCCTTGCCGGCGTTTGGCACCTTCGGGAACGCGGCAAGAAATACCGTGGATGGCCCTGGCTACGCGAACGTGAACGTCGCGCTGCTCAAACACGTACGGCTGGGCCGCGACACGCGACTGCAGCTGCGCGCGGAGGCGTTCAACGTCTTCAACCGCGCCAACTTCGATCTGCCTGACAACTTCTTCGGATCGCCGACATTCGGCCAGGTGTTGTCGGCGCAGCCGCCGCGGCGGGTGCAGCTGGGTGCGCGTGTGCTCTTTTAGAAACGGCGACGATCACTGTCCCGGGACACGGAGGCACAGAGACCCGGAGGCTCGCAAAATTTTGTGCTTGATCTCCGCGTCTACGAGTTTCCGTGTCGCGTGCCCAGTGATCAGCCCGCGATAGCGAACAGATGCTTCTCGCCGCGAATGTAGATCCTCCCGTTCGAAATCGCCGGCGTCGTATACACCGGCTCTCCGACGGAGTTCGTACCGAGCACCTCGTGCTTCGCGCCTGCTTTGATCAGGAACGTGTCGCCGTCTTCGCTCGTCAGCAGGAGGCGTCCGTTCGCCGCGATCGGTGAGCCCATGAACGACGCCGGCACGGGTACACGTCCGCCCTCGTACTTGATTTCACCAGTTTTCGCATCGAGCGCCGTCATCACGCCGCGGTCGTTCAGCAGGTACACGAGCCCCTCGTAGAGGATCGGCGACACGACGTACGCCGTGCCCTTCTCGTAGGTCCAGAGGATCTGCGGGGTGTTCGTGATATCTCCGGAGCCGCCCGGCTTGATGGCAATCGTCTTCTTCGCGGGAAATCCAGCCGTGGCAATGACGACGCCGTCACCAACGACCGGTGTGTGGATGGCGTTGCTCTGCACACCTGCTGTTCGCCACAACTCTTTGCCCGTGGCCGGATCGTAGGCAACGATCCACTCGGTGCCGTTCGTGACCAGCTCGGTCCGCGTACCCGCTGCAACCAGAACGGGCGTGGACCAGCTCACCTGTACCGGACGCTTCGTCCGCCATCGCTCTTTGCCGGTTTTTGCGTCGAGAGCCACGATCGCCGAATCCTCTCCGCTATCATCGTCGCACTGCAGGATGACCAGATCGCGGTAGAGAATCGGCGACGACGCGGCCCCGAGGCCGAGCGTTTTCACCTTGCCGACCGACGCCTGCCATGCGGGCTTGCCATCGAAGTCGTAGGCGTACACACCCTCCGCGCCGAAGTACGCGTACACCAGGCGGCCATCGGTCGCGACCGAAGGCGACGCGAAGCTTCCGCGCCGGTGCCGATCGTCGAACGGCGTGCCTTCCCACGCCGTCCGCGCCCAGAGGAGCTTGCCGGACCTGCCGTCATAGGCGAGCACCTTGTACGTGTGCTTGCGGTTCGCGCCAACCGAGTCGGGGTGGACCCACGGTTTGTCGCTAACGGTGTGGGGAACGGGCTTGGCTCCGGGGACTTGCTCGCCCTCGATGGCGGTGGTGAGGAAGAGACGGTCGTTCCAGACCACTGGCGCGGAGTGTCCGCGGCCGGGCACCTCGACTTTCCACGCGATGTTCTTCTCTGGCGTCCACTCCAAGGGCAGCTGAGTTTCCCTGGAAACGCCCTGGCTTCCGGGTCCGCGCCACTGCGGCCAGTTTTCAGCTGAAAGGGCCGCCGAGGATGCGACCGCCGCGGCGACACACGCGAACACACGGTGGAATTTGATCATGCCTTGACCATGTCCCTTGGAGGCTATATCGTCGAGAATCGCGTCAAAATCATAGTCTTAGCCATGAAAGCGCTATGAAAGTCATGTGTCGAACTTCTCCGGCCGCTATCTGCCTGGTCCTGTTGCTGGCGCCCGCCGTGTCCTTTTCGGCCGACTGGCCTGAATGGCGCGGACCGTCACGCGACGGAGTTTCCCATGAGACGAACCTGCCGTCCCGGTGGTCGCCTGCCGGCGAAAACCTGGCGTGGACGCTTCCCTTCGGCGGTCGATCCGCCCCGGTCGTCTTTGGCAATCGACTGTATCTCCTGACCAACACGACGGAAAGCCCAGCCACGACGCAGGAGCGACTCGTGGCCGTGGACGTGAACTCGGGCAAGGTGGTGTGGGAACGCCGCTTCAGCATTTACCTGAGCGACGTGCCGCAGCACCGCGTCGCATGGGCATCGCCAGCTGTCGATCCCGAGACGGGCAACATCTACGCGTTTACCGTCGGCGCGCAGCTGTTTTGCGTGTCCCCGGAGGGCAAGATCCTCTGGGAGCGGTCGATGCCGGAAGAACACGGCGCGGTCACGACACATGGCGGCCGCACGACATCGCCGATCGTCGAGGGCGACAAGGTCATCCTCAACGCATTGATCCTCGCCTGGGGGGATCTCGGTCGGCCGGGCAATCGGTATTTCGCGTTCGACAAGCGAACGGGACAGACGATCTGGATCAGCTCTCCGCAGACGCGGCATTACGACACGAACTACTCGACGCCGATCGTCGCCGACGTCAACGGCACGAAGGAGTTGATCGTCGGCGGGACCGACGGTGTGTTTCACGCGCTGAAGCTGAACACCGGCGAGCCCGTGTGGCGCGTCGAGGTGAGCAAGCGAGCGATTCTGAACAGCGCCCTCTATCGCAACGGCGTTGCGTACCTCACGCATGGTGAGGAGAACATCGACACGACCGAGATGGGAATGGTGGCCGCCGTCGATGCGACGCGCACGGGTGCGCTGGATCAGCAGGCGTTCAAGTGGAACACGCGTGGGTTCCTGCCCACGTTCGCGTCGCCGGTGATGGATGCTGAACGCCTGTACACCGTGGACAACGGCGCAATTGTTGGCGCGTTCGATCTGAAGGACGGAAAGCAGTTGTGGCAGCGGACGCTCGGGACGCTGCAGAAGGGTTCGCCGGTGCTTGCCGACGGCAAGCTGTACGTCGGCACCGAAAACGGCAAGTTCTACATCCTGAAGCCATCCGCCACCGGCGCCGAAGTGCTCGATGAAGACCAGCTCGGTACCGCGCAGGAGCACGAGCCGATCGTCGCGTCGCCGATCGTGGCGGATGGCCGCGTGTACGTGACATCGATAGAGCACGTCTACGCGATCGGCACTCGTCGAGCGTCGACGTCGCGGTCCTCAAACGGGTCGAATGGTGGCAAGGCGGCGTCTCAGGCGCCGGGGAGCGGCGAAGTCGCGCACGTGCAGGTGTTTCCGTACGAAGCGCTGCTCGCGCCCGGCGCGCAGCAGAAATTCCAGCTGCGGCTGTACGACGCCAAGGGCAACTTCATTCGCGAGGAGCCCGCGGCCAAGGCCACGTGGACCGTCGAGAATCTCACCGGCGCGGTGGGCACCGACGGCGCATTCAAAGCGCCCGCAGCCGAGAGTCTTCCGACGCACGGCGAGGGGGGATTCGTCAAGGCGACGGTTGGCAACCTGGCTGGGCAGGCGCGCGTGCGGGTCGTGGCGCCGTTGCCGTACACGTTCGACTTCGAGCCCTCGCCCACCGCCGGGGCATTGCGGCCGCAGTCGAGCGGCGACAAGCCCGCGGCAGCCGACGCGCCGATTGCATGGTGGGTGGGCGCGCCCACGAAAGTGTTCCAGCGAACGGTTGAAGGCGTTGGCGCCGTATTGATGCGGCCGCGTGACGAAACCGTCGGCCGCCGCGCGAAGGTCTTCATTGGTCTTCCCACGGCCAGCGGCTACACCGTCGAGGCCGATGTGCGCGGACGCGAACAGCGGCGGCAGCGCGGCGACATTGGCCTCATCAACCAGCGCTACGGCCTCGTGCTCTTCGGCAATGGGCAGAAGCTCGAGCTGCACCCGTGGCAAGCGGCCGACGAGATGACCGTGCGCGTGCCGTTCGCCTGGAAGCCCGACACGTGGTATCGCATGAAGCTTCGCGTGGACAACCGGCCCGACGGCACGACACAGGTCCGCGGGAAGGTATGGCCGACCGGCGAGGCTGAACCCGCGGCATGGACGGTCGAGAAGACCGACAAGATTCCACACCGGGCCGGAAGCCCGGGCCTTTACGCCGACGGCATCTCGGACATGTTCTTCGACAACGTCAGTGTCTACCCGAACAAATAGGCCGCCATGAACAAGCTGATCCTCGCCGCCGGACTCCTCGCCGCTTCCGCATCGCTCTCGGCCGACTGGCCGATGTGGGGCGGCACGCCCAACCGCAACATGGTGTCGCCGCTCAAGGGCATGCCGTCACAGTGGGACGTGAAGTCCGGCAAGAACGTGAAATGGATGGCCGCGCTCGGCTCGCAGTCCTACGGGAATCCGGTCGTCGCCGCGGGCGTCGTGCTCGTCGGGACGAACAACGAAGCGCTGCGCGATCCCAAGCAGGGCGGCGATCGTGGAGTGCTGATGGCATTTCGCGAGTCCAACGGCGAGTTCCTGTGGCAGGCGACGTTCGAAAAGCTCGCCTCCGGGCGCGCGAACGACTGGCCGTTCCAGGGCATCGCGTCCTCGCCGCTGGTCGTTGGCGAAGTGGCGTATTTCACCTCGAACCGCGGCCAGATTGTCGCTGCCGACATCCAGGGCTTTCACGACAAGGAAAACGATGGCGCGGTGAAGGACGAGAAGCTCACGGGCACGCACGATCCCGACGTCATCTGGATCTTCGACATGATGGAGGAAGTCGGCGCGTTCCCGCACAACCTCGCGAACTGCTCGCCCGCCCTACATGGCGACCTGCTGTTCTGCAGCACCGGCAACGGGCAGGACGAGAGCCACGTGAACATCCCATCGCCGAAAGCGCCGTCGATCGTCGCCCTCAACCGGATCACGGGGAAGCTGGTGTGGGAGGACAACTCGGTTGGCGACCGCATTCTTCACGGCCAGTGGTCCGCGCCGTCGGTTGGCAAGATCGGCGACGTGGTGCAGGTCGTGCACGGCCAGGGGGACGGCTGGATCCGCGGTTACGAAGCCGACAGCGGCAAGAAACTGTGGGAGTTCGACACGAACCCCAAGGAGGCGGTCTGGCCGAAGACGCGCAACGAGCTGATCAGCACGCCGGTGATCGTGGACAACGTGGTGTACATCGCGAACGGCCAGGATCCCGAACATGGCGAAGGTGTCGGCCACGCCTACGCGATTGACGCGACCAAACGCGGCGACATCACGAAGACCGGGTTGATCTGGCACTACGACAAAATTCGCCGCTCCATCTCGACCGCGGCCGTCTACGAGGGCATCGTCTACATGGCGGACTTCAGCGGTTTCCTCCACGCGCTCGACGCGAAAACGGGAAAGCCGCTCTGGACGCACGATCTGTTTGCCGCGGTGTGGTCATCGCCGCTCATCGTTGACGGGAAGCTCTATCTCGGGGACGAAGACGGGGACATCGTGGTGATGCAGCCCGGGCGCGAGATGAAAGTCATCTCGGAAATGAACATGGGCAGTTCCGTGTACAGCACCGTCGTGCCGGCGAATGGAACGCTGTACATCATGAATCGCAACCAGCTGTGGGCAGTGGCCGAGGGCGCGTCGCGCAAGACAAACTAGGGGCGGCGCGCGTCCAAAGCCGCATGACACGACTCGCGGCTCTCATCGTTCTGCTGTTCGCGTCAAGCGTTCACCGGCAGGCGAACTGGCCGGCCTTTCGCGGCGACAACGCCACAGGCATTGCCACGGCGGCGCGGCCGCCTGCGGCGTGGGACATCTCCAGCTCGCAGAACATCCATTGGACGCGACCGATTCCCGGCCTCGGCCACTCCAGCCCGATCGTCTGGGGTGACCGCGTGTACGTCACGACCGCCGTGGCGCTCGAACCCGCGAGCGACGAGCTGAAGCTCGGCAACGTCGATACAGCCGGCATCGATCCCGCAAAAGACCTTGTCCGCCACAGCTGGCGTCTCTACGCGATCGATCGCGCAACCGGACGCGTCGTGTGGGACCGGGCGGCACACGAGGGCGTTCCGCGCATCAAGCGCCACGCCAAGGGGAGCCACGCGTCGGCTACCCCCGCCACCAACGGAACGCACGTCGTTGCGCTCTTTGGATCGGAGGGACTCTATTGCTTCGATGCTGCCGGGACGCTGCTCTGGAAGCAGGATCTCGGCGTGATGGATGTCGGGCTCGTTGACGATCCGACGTATCAGTGGGGACCCGCAAGCTCACCGATCATCGTGGGCAACCTGGTTATCGTGCAGAACGACCGCCACAAGGATTCCTATTTGGTCGCGTTCGATGTTGCGACCGGAAAGGAAGCATGGCGCTCGCCGCGGGCGGAGTGGCCGGCGTGGAGTACGCCGACGCTGCTCCGCGGCAATGGCCGCGCGGAGCTCGTGACGAACTCGCCGCATTTCATTCGCGGCCACGACCCGCGCACGGGCAAGGAGTTGTGGCGCATCGAGGACCCCAAGGGCGAGGTGAAGGTCGTCACCCCTGTCGCGTCCGACGGGTTGGTGATCGTTACGGGCGGGTATCCTTCGGGAGGTCGGCCGATCTACGCGATTCGGCCCGGCGGGGAGGTCGCGTGGCGATTGGAGAACGGATCGCCGTACACGCCAACGCCGATCGTGTACGAAGGGCTTCTCTACGTGCTTCGTGATAATGGCGTGGTCACCGCGTACGACGTGAAGACCGGCGGTCGCGTGTACCAGCAGCGGCTGGCGACGGGCACTGGCGGTTTCAGCGCGTCGCCGGTAGCGGCGGCCGGTCGCATTTATTTCACGTCGGAAGACGGTGATGTCTACGTGGTTCGCGCCGGCCGCACGTTCGAGCGGCTCAGCACGAACCAGATGGGACAGCCATGCATGGCGACCCCGGCCATCTCCGGCGACATGCTCATCGTCCGCACGCGATCGATGCTGTACGGCATTGGCAGTTGAAAACGTGGTCCCACTTCCGCCGCACGTCTGTTTCGGGCCCGGGACATTCTCCCGGCTGGGAGCTGTCGCGCGTGAACGCGGGATGCGACACGCGCTCATCGTGTCCGACCCGGGCATCGTCGCGGCCGGGTACGTTGCCGCGGCGCGGAAATCGCTCGACGACGCGGGGGTCGCGAGCGAGACGTTTCACGCATTCTCCGAGAATCCGGACTCGGACGTGATCGAAGCGGGTCGGGCGGAGGCGGCGGCGAGCGCAATCGACGGCTTCATCGGTCTCGGCGGCGGGAGCTCGCTGGACTGCGCGAAAGGGATCAACTTCGTCCTGACGAATGGCGGCACGATGGCGGACTATCGCGGGTACGGCAAGGCGTCCCGGCCGATGCTGCCGATGATTGGTGTGCCCACGACGGCAGGCACCGGAAGCGAGGCGCAGACCTACGCGTTGATCTCGGATGCGCGCACGCACGTGAAGATGGCCTGTGGTGATCCGAAGGCGGCCTATGCCGCGGTCATCCTGGATCCGGAGCTGACCGTCAGCCAGCCGGCAGCGGTGACCGCGGCGGCCGGGTACGACGCAATCGCGCATGCCGTGGAGACCTGGGTCACGCTGAAGCGGAACGAGGACTCGGACGCGTGGTCGAAGGCGGCGTGGACGCTGCTGAGCCGCGCGTACGAGCGCGTGCTTGCCTCACCCGGCGACGTGGCCGCGCGCGGCGACATGTTGCTCGGCGCGTACTGCGCCGGCGCCGCCATCGAGCGCTCGATGCTGGGCGCCACGCATGCGTGCGCGAACCCGTTGACCGCCCGCTACCGCACGGTGCACGGGGTTGCCATTGCCATGCTGCTGAGGCACGTCGTGCGCTGGAATTCGGCGGACACGCGACGACTGAAGTCGTCGCTCTACAAGGACAATAGTTCGTACGCGGGCCCCCGTGTCGCGACGACTTCAGTCGTCGCAACGCGCCACGACGACGGGTCGCACCACAGCGACGGTTCGCACCAC
>WUUC01103706.1_pt1 | contig 11610 bp, 26 predicted proteins | sample 6278441 | NCBI WGS metagenome assembly WUUC01 (sample SAMN13675441, study PRJNA597444) | soil metagenome | isolation source: soil | place: USA: Washington | collected 2017-10 | reverse complement strand
GTCCAAGTTGTGCCATCTGGAGATGTTTGTATTAATCCGGCAGTACCAACAGCTACGAACACTTCTCCAGTCCAACAAACACTTAAGAAAGAGACAGAAGACGTCGTATCTGGTGTTCTTGCAACCCAAGTAACCCCATCATTATCAGACGTTTGAATTCTACAAGCAGTTTCAGCACCGTTAGAACCTACAGCAACTATTCTAGAATCATTACTACAAACAGCTTGTAATTGATCTGATGCGGCTGCTGACCTTTGTGTCCACGAAGTACCATTAGTAGATGTATAAATATGTCCTGTATCTCCAACAGCAACAAAACTTGATAAATGAGCAGAAACCCCGTTCAATCTACCACCGGAAGAAGTGCTTAATCTTGATGTCCAGGTAGTTAGGTTGGTAGAAGATTGTATTTCAGCATCATCATTACTACCACCAACAACCACCATAATAGCACCATTTGTGGCACAGTCGTTAAATCTACCTGAATAACTCCCAGCAGGTGTGGCAGCTGCGAAGTTACTAGAAAACGTACCATAAGCGATAGCTGCTGCGCCCCCATTATTACCAACTGTAAGTATATAATTTAAACCACTTACGAATACTTCACACATACCTTGTAGAGTATATCCGCCAGTACCAGCCGAAGAAGTCCCACCATAGTTAGCAACTGCTGATCTATGCAGTATATATCTAGCAAAACCTTCAGATGTAGTGGAAGATAATGGAACTAATTCTCCAGTTAACTTCCAAGTATCAGTAGCTATTTTTATTAATTGTAAACTAGAATATTGAGCTGCAGCATCAAAAGAGTTTAAATTCCGAACAGTGACACCTACAGCAGGAGATACAGTGAGGGTGCTAGTGCCTGTTTGTAATAAATTTATTACACTCCCTACTGGAATCGCAATTGAAGCATTTGTAGGTATCACTATTGTTTTAGGAGAATTGCTAGAAAATGTTTTTAACTTTTCTTGTGCATCAGCAATCTCTAATACATATGATGTACCAATTACATTTTCAATATCTAAAACTCTATCTGCTTTTGTAGTCATATCAATAGCAGCTAATTTATTGAAATCAGCTATTGACATTGAACCTGCAGTACTCCCTGACGCTGGCGCCAAAGCGTGTACGTGATCAGCTTTGGCTGCAGTAGTAGCCACTCCTAGAATATTTGACGTACCAACAGACGCGGGCGCTGCTGCAGTAAGAGCTGCCGCACCTGTAGCTATTCCATCTAACTTAGTACCATCAGTTGCCAAATTTCGAGAATTTAAAGTACCAACTCCGCTAATATTACCTGAATCATCTATAGTTACAGCAGACTGTTGTATGAGCTTACCAGTAGTGCCATCAAACCGTGCCACTCTATTATCAGTAGAAGATACAGGACCTACTACATCTCCAGACCCACCACCACCTCCAGAAGGTGTTTGCCAAGTAGCAGCAGTAGTTGAGGTGGCAGTTAATACCTGTCCAGTACTAGGGGGTGTTGAGGAGACTACAACAGCTCTTACAGTGGTTACTGTGGGATTTGGATAAGTACCAGATAAGCCTCCACCAGCAGCTGCTCCTGACATTACGGCTCCTGCGGCTGTTACGTTAGTAGCATCTGTCACATCAGCGCCTGATTCTATACCTGCTAATTTCGTAAAATTAGCAGAAGACATAAAACCATTATTACTACCATCAGCTACAGAGTGTGTATTACCTCCAGACTGTGTACCATGAGCGTGTACGTGATCAGCTTTGGCTGCAGTGGTAGCAACTCCGACAGCTGTACTACCTAAACCAACAGGAGGAGTACTAGTAAGAGCAGCTGCTCCTATAGCTATACCATCTAATTTAGTGCCATCTGTGGTAATATTACGACCATTTACAGTGCCCGCACCTGTAATATTACCTGAGTCATCCACAGTTATTGGAGACTGTTGTATTAATTTACCAGTAGTACCGTCAAATCGAGTAATACGATTATCAGTAGCTGAAGCTGGACCTACTACGTCACCAGTTCCAGCATCTAATACAGCTTGGGCTATAGCTGAATCTACATAAGATACTGTAGCTAAGTTAGGAGGTAGTTCTTCTCCATCACCTGGCTCACCTTGTGGTCCTGGAGGGCCAGGAGGTCCAGGAGGTCCAGGAATATAAACTATAGTAGTTACAGGAGAGGAGGTACCTTTGCCTCTTAAATAGGACATAATGTATTACGATACTCCAGTGAATAAATCTAAATAAAGATATTATACCAAGAATATCGTAATACAACTACTCTAATTAATAATTAAACTGTCCGAATCTCACAAACGTCATTTGAGCAGAATATTTCTGTAACTTCGTGCTTAGATTCAGAAAATGAAGTTATAGGAGTAATATGAGACGTCATATCTTCATACTGCTCTTTAGTAATGGTTTCATAAGGAGCTTGTTGGTATTTATGATCTTGTAATGGCAAAAATGACACAGTTTTGAGTCTGGTTTCATTTAGTTCTAAAACGTTAACAATATCTTTATTTTCTTCTGGTTTAACTGTTACTGTAATAGATACTGAGTTATCTGCCCAGTAATATTGCATATTAGCTGCCATATCTACTTGTTCCCAAATAGATACATCAGCTTTACCTCTGGTGTAATATCCTTCTTTAACTGGGAATTCTACACATACTGTATTAGGGCTATATACATCCTTCTCTATCTTATATCCATTCTTCTCAAATGTTTTAAGCATAGGACTAGATGACTGGAATCTAATTCTACGAATGTAATATTCTGAATGAGGAAAATGAATACCAGGAGTATTACCAGAAAGTAGTGATACCGAACCAGAAGGCTTTACCGTACTAATCTTAATAGATCTTGGAATACAAAGCCAATCTGAGTACTCTCGGTCTAAATCCTTAAGATGACTGTAGCCCTTATCACACATTTCAAAAAACTGTCTACGTCCAAATTTAGTAACAGCTTGAGTAATACCAGACATAGAACAACCTATCCTGCGATTACGTTGTATTACAGCATTTGTTCTTTCACTATGAGTTTTTAATAAAGTAACTGTCTTAGCATATAAATATGCATACTTAAGTGTTTTAAGGTAATCTTCCAATGAATCGTGATTAGATGGAAAAGTCTCAACAATATTACATAGTTCCATGCTATCAAGACAAATTTCAGCGCATGGATTTACTCCACATACTCTATAATCTTTATTATCTATTGGGTCTTTCATACGACCATATTTACGACAATTATCTAACCACACACATCCTGGCTCACCATTCTTAGCTGCCATAGAAGCTATTCTAGAATAATCAATGCCAACTTTGGTAAACACGCTATTGTTGGATGCCCAACGATATTCCATTAATTTATCACTAAATAAATCTGGATTCTTTAGATTTAAAAACTCTTCGTCATCATAATTACCTAAACTTAGCTCTGCTGATCTGCGCACGTTACCAGATACGACACACCTGCCAATAAGATTCATAATATCATTAATAGCAGTAACTGTAATATCCATTCCAATTAAATTATTTAATATCTCTTTTACTCTATCAAGTAAGTCAAGCAATGGCTCTGGTCCGGATGACACTCCTCCGAAACCCTTGATAGGTTCTCCAGCTTTTCTTACATTAGAGACATCAAAATTATTAGGTAACGCTCCTTTTCCAGAGAATGGAGTGATTACCGCACGCAAAGCAGCTACCCAACCTTCACGAGTATCAGGCACTATAAAAGGATCTGAGCTTTGTCTTGGTTTAACAATCTTCACAGCGCCAGCACCTTGAACATCAAAACCAGTTCCACAACCCATCATGAGCATTTCCATAGACCAGCAAAATGGTTCTGCAAGGTCTACATTTATATCTTTAGAAGACACAAATCCACAATTAAAAAGTCCGGCTGCATGTCTCTCTATCGTATCCGTACCCATCATCCATAGACCACGTCCTGGAGGTAAGAATTTGAAGTCCCAAATACGACGGTACATTTCTTGAGCTGAGTATTGAGCTTTCTCATTATTCCACTCCACACCCAAATTCTTACAGTGTTCTTTTTGAATGGAATAGCAACCCTCAACTACTCTTTTAGCAGTCTCCCAAAATTCTTCTTGAGTACCATCTTGTTTGTTGCGTGAATAAGTACGCACATAAGTTGTATAACCTAATGGACCAAACTTAGGTTGCTTGTCTTTGTAACTGTCTAGAAATGTTTCACTTAGTTTAAACTGTCTCATGCCTTACAAATCCTTCAATAGAGTAAAAAATACCCTCCTACAAGGAATTATCTCATAGGAGGGTAAAAGCTAAGAAATACTAACGTTTATCTGAACTTAACAACCATATTTTGCCAGCAGTTAGGAGCATGATAGATCATACCAAATTTCGAGTAATTTACCAATACTGTTCTATCGTCGTCCCAAAAATGATACGTATCATTATCTGTATATCCACACATCTCTTTTAATAATAAGAACTTATTTTCTTTGTGTACTTTAGCTGAAATATGCTTATCTTTTGGTTGATTGTATGAATCTATGTCTCTTAAGAGTAGTTTGTTTCTTGTATTATCAAAACCAAAATGATCGGTTAACCATTCTTGTGTTACTGTACGAGCGTTAGGCTGTCTACCTGTAATATAGTGAACGTGTATTCCCATTCGCATTGCTTTATGTATTACTTCTTGAGCCGTTAATATTGGCTCGTCGAGTCTAATAAGGTTTGGATCTTGAAAAGCTCTCCAGGAATTGGTTGGGATAGTAAATATATCACACTGACAATTAGGACAAGATTGATTATTAGAAAATGTATTACACGATACACAAGACTTCCTTAAAAGATGATCACGATGTGTGTGGTCAGCTATTGTTTTATCTATATCTACTATCCAGACTGTTGACATATTATCCTACAAATTTCTTCTACACTAATTCCATGAATAATTTTACCAAAAGCTTCATTAAAAGCTTCACGAACATATATGAATGCGTTTAATTTATTGGTAATATCTTTATCATTGTAATAATTACCTATGTATCTAAAATCATTCATAATATTTTATTTATAAAGAATAGACAGCCCGCCCCTTCTGTCATAATCAATTTGTCCTATTAATTCATCTATAAGATTATCATCACTTAACATCTCAAAATGAACCCATTCACTATTAATCCACCACACTATTTGTTCTATATCAAATGTAATAAATTCAATACTAAAATAATCAGTAACATATGTAATATCTTCTAACACTAATTTATCGTAATCTCACATGTTGACCAATTCTAATTCTATGGTCAAATAGATAATCTACTAAAGGACGAGGGTGAATAGCTTTTTTATCTCCGATAAACCATTCATGTAAAAAATTAATAAATGCATATGGTAGTGTAAAAGTATGATAATTTAATATATAAATTATGTCATTCATGATATCCAACTAAATTCTAAACCTAATACACCAAAATTGATCCAATCATTGTCTTTATGAAACCATGGCTTAAAATAACTTAATAATGACTTAGGGTGGTGCTCATCTCCATTAATCCAACAAGGTAAAGTGCACCATGTGCATAAAGATTTATCTCCCCAATAAATAATTATCCAACCTTTATTAGGAATCAACCAATTTCTTTCTGTCCACCAATTAAAACTCATCTGTTAAGTACCCAATCATATAATTCTAATAAATTATTAAACTCCCCAATTTTATTATGCAGATGTGTCACAAAATCTACTACATCCAATAAACCTACAGTACAAGAAACAGTAGCTGTATCTTTTACTATCAAAAATCTTGACATATTTAAATAATTAAATATATAACAAATATCTTCATTCATGAGAATAACCCTTCTTAGCAATCATATATTGAATTAAATTTAATAAACTTTTATACATTAATATATTTTGTGTTCCGCCTGTAAAACAAATACACTTCACAATAATACTAATATACTCATCTATAATTTTGATACTAAAATAATCAGTAACATATGTAATATCTTTATTCATTTAAATAACTTATATAAGGTATTTAATAAACCACCATGAAAAACTGAAGGAGTATCAATTTCTAGCCAATATTCTATGTATTCTTCAAAATTTCTATAATACATAGAATATTGTTTCATATTACCAAATGATCTAAAATAGAGAACTATGAATTTTATATCTTTATCCATATGTCCCCATCCAAATTAACCAAATCAATAAACTATCATATTTTGGTCTATTGAAGTTACCAGGTCTGTTGTAGTATTTATGAGCCCGCATATCATACTCATAATGGCCTAAATTAATTTCAAGACCCAGAGCACGTCCTTCAGTTATGAACAAGGAAAGACCTAAATAATTAAATACGTAATCAAAATCATTCATATATCATAATAACAAGAAATAGCACCAACCAGTGATTTACATTCATTTTGCCATGAACCAGGATCATAATAATCCATGTTTGCATAAACAAAAACAAGATATTCAGACCTACGTAAAAATATTTTGATACCTAAGTTTTTACAATAAACTTTAGTTTCATTATCTATAAATATAATCTAAATCTTTATTAACAGTAATATCTTTACAAAAAGAATCGTAACCATTAAGCATAAATAAAAGTCTTTACGTCTGCAAACCAATAGTTCCAAGTAGCATATAACAAATTACTAACATCAAACTTACGGTCAGTAGGAGCACTCAACCAAGCTTCACTAAATTGAATAAAATTATTAATTGACTCATGACTCCAACATGGAGATGTTCTAACTTTATTCCACCTAAGTTGTAAATAGTAATAAATGTATGTAATATCTTTATTCATATCCACTAGGTATAGGAGGAAGACAAGCACAATAATCTTCAGATTTATGAGGTTCTAACCATTTTGGAACTAAACCAACAGGACATCCCTTAAAATTATAACAAGAAGTTATATTAGCTTGCCTAATTTTTCCTTGTTCTGTCATACAGCTACAGCACTCACCAAATAAAAATATACAAGCGCCTATAGTTAAAATATAACCTAATATTTTAAACACATCAAGCATAAGTATAATGAAAATATTTATATAAAATATTTAGTAATATATTAATATTATTATCTATAAACATATTTCTAATATAAAATAAGACACCCTTTAATAAGAAATCTCTTCTTTTTCCAACTTGTTCAAAATAACAAATTATATATTTAATATCATCTTCACGCATAGACTTGAATCTCTAAAGCATCAATAGCTGAACGTAGGGCTCTGATTCCCTTTTTACATTGGGCTTGCTTAGAGTCATTAAGACGAGGATTACTCTGTTGCTCGAGCAAATCTGCTAACAACTGCCTTAGAAAGGTAATATCTTCATTTATAACAATAGGTTGAGTCATATCACTTTGTAAATACATTATACCAGTTTCTCCCGTATTAATGAACTCTTACTACCACTATAACCAGTAATACATCTATGTCAATACTACAGGCACTGATTTCTGATATAATCTACATCCAAACCTTCTATGTCACCTTCGGATATTCCTGCCCATTTATATAATACACTTCTTTTACTACTATCATGGTCTAAACCAAGTACATGTAATAATTCATGTCTTATTACTTTATTTAAATAATCTCCTTTAAGTTTTTCATTTAAATAAACTTCTGTAGCATATAAATAACCTGGAAGTGTAGCTTCTTGATAATGAATTTCACCATCATTAAAAGGATTAGTAATATTATAAGAAACTAATACATCCCTATGTTTATGAATTACGACACGAAAATCATTCTTATCAATCTTAGAAACAGAAAATGTAGTACAACCTACTACATTACTTATATGTGTAGCTTCTTTAACTACACGGTCATACGTTTCATTACTTACTTCACTAGAGATTAATATATTAAGTGGAAAATCCCAAGGTCCCCAATGTAGAGAAGCTCCTGTAGCACCTTTTCTTGTATTAAGCTCTTCCTTGTGTAATACACTTACACAAGATAAATTAAGTAATACTAAAATCCAAATAAAACTTTGTACAACCATATTACGACCGTAACCAATCCTATTATTAAATAAAGTGAAATCAAACATAAACAGAGTAATATAAATAAGAAACAATTTATAAGTAATATAAATAAGTTAATAATCATTTGTCGCGGCACACCTTAGAAATAATACAGAAAGAAGTGTACATTCTGTTTTAGGAGAACGAAATAATACGAAAGACCTATATTCTGAATGTGAGTGTAGCACGTAGTGCGAAACGAATATGAAGATATAGGTCTTAGGTGGCTTTGCCACCTTAAATCAACTATTACTTGTTCTATAGCAGAACGAGTATTATACTTTTGTTCATGTATTACGACTAATAGTTAATCCTGGTCCATTTATGGACATAGCTAGACCCTTAAAGCTCTCTAATGATTTAATCGTTATTTAGTCTTGCGTTTAAGGGAACAGTTGTTATAGTGATTTAGAGCAACCTTCGGTTGCTTAGAGCTATTGGTCGCGTTGCTCCCTTAATAGCTCTGCACTTTTTCTTTGTTTTATATAAATATATTTATTAGTTTTAATCTTCAAATTCTTGAAGAGAAACGTATCATATTTTAGACTTTTTGTAAAGGGTTTGGCCTCAAATGACTAAAGAAAAGTTTGGTGTAATACCATTTCCTATATTTGATTGGAAATTTCCGGGATTAGGAAGGACACCTGGTAATTCAGGTGCTCTTTATATTTATGTTCTTGTAGATAGTAGAGATAATACAGTCAGATATGTCGGGTCTACGAGAAGACCTAAAAAAAGAGAATTAGACCATAGAATAAATAATAAAAGAAAAAAGAGATCTTTATCTAAGTGGAAAAGAACTGATCCTAACTTTAAATTTATTTTAGTCGACAGAGGATGAATAAGTGACCGATGTTACTTAGAATCAGGGTGGATTTCATATTATAGACAATTTGGGAGATTGTATAACGTATTAGATGGTGGAGAAAATGAAAGAGAAAGATATTTAGTACAAACACATCAGCTAAAGAAATCTAAGAAAAAGAAGAAACCACCAAAACCGAAAGTTAAGCCTGTAAGTGATAAAGAATTAAAACTTATGAAATACATGGAATCAATAGAAAAAAGATTAGGACTTAAGCCTCTAGCGGGGTCAGGTAGTTGACAACTCAGTATTATGTTTTATAGTGCTACAGAGGTTTTATGCACATGTCTCCAGAATCTTTAGATCTAAAATATGTTCTAGATTACTATTGTGTAAAATATGTTATGAAACCTTATAAGAAAAATACTGAAGACGTGTATTTTTCTAAATGTTATACAGAATTAATAGCTCCTAGTAATAATTGGTTTTTTAAACATAATAATATTAACATGTATACTAATTTAAATTATGATCCTGATTTTAGATATTATAGTAATATGTCTAATATAATCAAACATTTATTAATGAGATAATATGAGTGAAGAAAATATAGGTCTAAAATTTATATTAGATTATTATGAAATTAAATATATTATAGTACCAGACGATCTTGATGGAGATTATTCATTTACTGAATGTATTATGGTTAATGGTAATATAAATATTAGTACAATGAATTTGAAAGCAAGAATACACCAATATAAGAACCAGGATTATGACTACATTAAAATTTGGGGAGTGTGGGATATGTGTCGTGTATTACGGCATTTAGTGAAAGAGTTTGGTACTTTAGATGTTTAATGATGCTAGATATGTATTACGATACTATAAAGCTAAGAATATGGTGTGTTTAGACCCTTCTGATGATTATAGAATATTACAAACAGCTTGGTTAGACGATGATGACGATATCCTTGAAAGGAAAAGTTATTCTTTTAAAGAACAAGATACGCATCATAAAGAAATAATATCTGTTTATTTTATATTATTTTGTAATAACATAAAGTTGGTGGAGAATGAATGGAGAATAAATAGTTGGGTATACAGTCCTCCATGAATGCACAAATTGATTTAATTTACATTTTGGATTATTATAAAACTGAATATGTAATCAGTCGAAGAGGTCATATTCGTGCTAAATTGTTAAGTACTGGCCATAGTATGAATATAAAAGATAATTTAGAATATTATGTTCAGTTTAATATGTGTCACATAATACGTCATATATTTTGGCCTCAAGGGTTATTATATGACGTATAAGTATGGATTGGTAATGGAATATATTAAAATAGATTTAGAATATATACTTAATTATTTAAATATTAATTATTCTTATAAACAAAGAGATCTTAGTAATATAATAGTTGATGTTTATTATCCTGTCGTGCATGAGAGAGAATTAGATCCAAAAAGAGGTTGGGACCCAGCTGTTTTATTACATATGTTGTGGATCTGTTTTACATATCCGAAAGATTGATAATATGTTATATGATTTAGTATATATTTGTGATTATTTAGATATAGCATATACGTTACCAAAATTTGAGTGTAATTCAGAATATGCAGCTCCTATATTAAATTATAGACGTAATATTCATCCTTCAATGGGATGGAATCATAGAAATCTTTTAAATATATTATATCTTTATTTTGAGAAATATTATGAATGATTTGACAGATATTACATATAGCCAAATTATTATAGTATAGATTATAAAATAAGTTTTGATGGAGAAGTAATACAAACTCTTATCCATGAGTCTAAAATTTTCTCATTCTTTTGGGATGAAACAGAAATTGCTGAATTGCGCCCGAAAAATTGGAAATCTCTATTAAGAAGAATTGAATTAATACATACTCAAAAAGAGGAATAAAATGAATAAAATAATATTACAAGGTAAAATAGTTAGTTATCCACAGATTAAAAGACATAAGAATGTATGTTTTGATTATAGTGGAAGTTTAGTTGTATTTTTTATGGAAACAGAAGAAAGATGTATAAATCATAAAACTGGGCAATTCTATAAAAGAGCCGATAAACACTCTATAGCTGTGTGGGGCCCACTATCTGATTACGTGATGCAGAAGCTCACAGTAGGCTCAGTAGTGCAAATTGAAGGCGTTATACGAGTCAAAGAAGTTGGTGGATACAATAAACCACCATTTTTGTATTGTGGGCCTGTTTATGTTCCTTATAAGAAGTTTGTTACCATTGAAGCTAATACAATTAAAGTAAAGAAATACAGAGATAAATATTATAGATGTATTCAAACTGGTAAATTTTAATGCTTGATGACACTACATACATATTTAATTATTACAGCATACCTAAAATTGAAGGACGAATGTCTGGGAATAATCACATTAATGGTTATTATTTAGGATATAATCATGCACATAAAGGTGGATTTAATTTAACTTTAAGTGAATTTAATTCAATGTTAGGCTGTATTACTTGGTCATTTGTATGAATGAAGAAGATTACAATTATATTTTTCATTATTATAGTTTATATGCACTATATTCTGGAATAAATAGAATTATAAATAGAAATAATAATAAATCTTATAAACTTACTTACAAATCAGATATTCCGTATTACGGCATACCTCCAGAAATTATAAATAGTATGATGGGGTGTATATTATGGTTAAACAAAACTTAATGAGACTCGTTACCAATATTATTAC
>WUUC01231596.1_pt1 | contig 11611 bp, 14 predicted proteins | sample 6278441 | NCBI WGS metagenome assembly WUUC01 (sample SAMN13675441, study PRJNA597444) | soil metagenome | isolation source: soil | place: USA: Washington | collected 2017-10 | reverse complement strand
TACGTTTCCAGATCCAGCGGGCGACGACGAAGACGATCGCGGCGTACGCCCACCCGAGCAGGATGTCGAACACGAAATGGTCGGCGGTGTAGACGAGCGTGAACGCCATCGCCACCGTGTAGGTCACGAGCAGGATCCGCCATCGACCCGCGCGCGCCCAGAAGAACAGCATGACCATGAACGGCCACGCCGCGTGCAGCGAGGGGAGCGCGCCCACCGGGAACGCGTATCGGCTCTCCTGGCCGAACACCCGGGCGACGCTCGCCAGGCCCAGGTGCGACCAGATCTCCTTCACGAGGCGCACCGTGTGCGGCATGTCGCCCCGGATGCTTCCCAGCCACGGCGGGATCGCGGGGTACGCGACGTAGGTGAGGAAACCGGCGAAGGTGACGGTGAGGATCAAGACGCGAAAGCGGCGAAAGCCCGCGTAGTCGACCAGCCACAACCCGATCGCGACCCCGAGCGTCACCACGAAGTGGCTGAGGTAGACGACCCACGCGGTGTAGTCGTACCAGTGAGGGTTGCCCTGGTCCCACAGCTCGCGCTGGAGCCGGACGGTCGGTGCGACACCGCCGAACACCCACTCGTCGAAGCCCAGATGGGGCTGGACGTGCGCACCGGGCTCCAAGTTGTCGGCAAGCTCGTGGAGCACCGCGTACGCGGCCACGATGAGGAGTATCGGCAACCAGTCGAGGACGGCGCGCGACCAGGTGCGGACCGGCGCCGCCGTGGTGTCCATGCAGCGACGAATGTACGCGGGGCCCCGAATTCGTTCCGGTACCCTCCACAAGCGATGTGGGTCAAGATCTGCGGGATCACGAACGAGGAGGACGCCCTCCTCGCCGTCGCGCTCGGTGCCGACGCCCTCGGGTTCAATCTCGCGCCCGGAAGCCCACGCCAGGTCACGGCCGACACGGTGGCGGAGATCCTGCACCGCCTCCCGCCGGGTGTCGTCAACGTCGGTGTGTTCCGTGACGAGGTCCCGGAGCGTGTCGTCGAGCTGGTGAACACGCTCGGGCTCTCCGGTGCACAGCTGAGCGGCCGCGAGCCGGTCTCCGACGTCCGCTGGGTGCGTCGCCGCGTGCCCTTCGTGATCCAGGGGTTCGCCGCCGGCGACCCCGCGCTGGCCGCGGTGGGCAACGGCCCGGTCGACATCGTCCTCGTCGACGCCGACGAGCCGGGCTCCGGTGTTGCGTTCGACTGGGCCCTCGCCGATGCCGTGCCCGCCGGCGTGCGGCTGTTGCTGGCCGGCGGTCTGCACCAGAGCAACGTGGCGCAGGCGATCAAGCGGGTGCGTCCGTGGGGTGTCGACGTCTGCAGCGGGGTCGAGACCACACCGGGCTCGGGGCACAAGGACGCGAGGAAGCTCCGCAGCTTCATCATCGCGGCGCGCGAAGCAGGTGACGCGCTCTCTGGCGGCGACCCGTGGGTCCCCGATCCCAAGGCCGCGCCCTACGACTGGATGGACGACGGTGGCTGAGCCCGTCCCTGCGCGCGGCATCCCCGTCTCGCTCGGGCCCGCCGGTCCCGAACCCGTCGACCTCGGTCGGTTCGGGGAGTTCGGCGGTCGGTTCGTTCCCGAGACACTGGTGCCGGCACTCATCGACCTCGAGCGCGACTTCCGCGCCGCGTGGAGCGACGACGCGTTCCGCGGCGAGTTCGCCGAGCTCCTCACGTCGTACGCGGGCCGCCCCACTCCGGTCACCGAGTGCCACCGGCTCTCGGAGCGCCTCGGCGTGCGCGTGTTGTTGAAGCGGGAAGACCTGACCCACACCGGATCGCACAAGATCAACAACGTCCTCGGCCAGGCGTTGCTCACGCGGCGGATGGGCAAGCAGCGGGTCATCGCCGAGACCGGTGCCGGCCAGCACGGGGTGGCCGCCGCGACGGCGGCGGCGCTGTTCGGGCTCGACTGCCTCGTGTTCATGGGCGCGGTCGACGTCGAACGGCAGGCGCTCAACGTGTTCCGCATGAAGAGCCTCGGTGCCGACGTCGTTCCCGTCACGAGCGGGAGCTCGACGCTCAAGGACGCGATCAACGAAGCACTGCGCGACTGGGTCGCAACGGTCGAGACCACCCACTACTGCATCGGGTCCGTCGTGGGCCCGCATCCCTACCCGTGGATGGTGCGCGAGTTCCAACGCGTCGTCGGCGACGAGGCGCAGGCACAGTGCCGCGCCATCCTCGGCGCCGACCCCGACGTCGTCGTCGCGTGCGTCGGCGGTGGCTCGAACGCGATCGGGACGTTCGCCGGATTCCTCGACACGCCCGCGCGGCTGGTTGGCGTGGAGGCAGGCGGTCACGGGTTGGAGTCGGGTCAGCACGGCGCGTCCGTGAGCCGCGGCGTGCCCGGCGTGCTGCACGGCTCCCGCTCGCTGTTCCTGCAGGACGAGGACGGCCAGATCCGCGAGGCGCACTCGATCAGCGCGGGGCTCGACTACCCGGGCGTCGGTCCCGAGCACGCGCAGCTCGCGGCCGCCGGCAGGGCGCAGTACGTGTACGCGACCGACGACGAGGCCGTCGCCGGCTTCCAGCTCCTGTCTGTCACCGAAGGAATCGTTCCCGCGCTCGAGCCCGCGCACGCGATCGGTTGGCTCGCCCGCGAGGCCGGGCGGGCGGTGCCGTCCGGCTCCACGGTGCTGGTCACGCTCTCCGGCCGGGGCGACAAGGACGCGGCCCAGATCGCCGAGCGGCTCACGGGCGAGCGGTTGTGACCGGTTCGCTGGAGGCGCATCTGCGGGCCCGGCGCGAGGCCGGGCACAAGTTGCTGGTCCCGTACATCACCGGAGGCCTCGGCGCCGACTGGATCGAGGTGATCCACGCGCTCGCCGACGCCGGTGCCGACGCGGTGGAGATCGGCATCCCGTTCTCGGATCCGGTGATGGACGGCGTCACCATCCAGGAGGCGTCGCGACAGGCACTCCTCCAGGGCGCGACGCCGGCCGCGATCATCTCCGAGGTCGGCGCCGAGGACTTCGAGATCCCGCTCGCGGTGATGACCTACACGAACCCCGTCGGCCACATGGGCTTCCGCCGGTTCGCGGCCGCGCTCGCGGGGGCGGGGATCGAGGCAGCGATCCTGCCCGACCTCCCGCTCGACGAGCTCACGCCGTGGGCGGAGGCGGCCGACGGCGCCGGGGTGGAAACGGTGTTGCTCGCGGCGCCGCCCACGCCCGACGATCGGTTGCGGGCCATCTGTGAGCGGTCGCGCGGCTTCGTCTACGGCGTCGCCCTGATGGGCGTCACCGGCGCGCGCGACTCGCTGGCGTCCGCCGCGCGCGTCATGGGGGAGCGGTGCAAGGCGGTCACCGACAAGCCGGTGCTGCTCGGCGTCGGCATCTCGACGCCCGACCAGGCCGTGGAGGCGAGCGGCTACGCCGACGGCGTGGTCGTCGGCAGCGCGCTGGTCTCGCGATTGTTGGACGGCGGCGGGCCCGACGGCGCCCACGCCTTCGTGCGTGAGTTCCGCGTCGCGCTCGACGATTCGACCCGCGTGATCGCGTCGTCAGGGTTGGAGTGATCAAGTACCTCGGCTCCAAGCGGCGGCTCGTCCCCGTGCTGGCCCGCATCTGCGAAGAGGCCCACGCCGACACCGCGCTCGACCTCTTCACCGGCACGACCCGTGTGGCGCAGGCGTTCAAGCAGCGCGGCGCGGTGGTCACCGCGGTCGACACCGCGCGCTACTCCGAGGTGTTCGCACAGACCTACGTCGCCACTGACGCCACCGCCGTCGACAAAGACGATCTCATCGACGCGCTCGCGCATCTCGAATCGCTGCCGGGCGAGCCCGGATACTTCACGGAGACGTTCTGCGACCGGTCCCGGTTCTTCCAGCCCTTCAACGGCGCGCGCGTCGACGCGATCCGGGAGGCGCTGGCCCGCGACTACGCCGATTCGCCGCTCTTCCCGATCCTGCTCACGAGCCTGATCGAAGCCGCCGACCGGGTCGACTCCACGACCGGCGTGCAGATGGCGTACGTGAAGCAGTGGGCGGCGCGCTCGTTCAACCGGCTGGAACTTCGGTTCCCCCAGCTCCTCGTCGGCGGCGGGTGCGCGGTGCGTGGTGACGCGCTCGAGCTCGCGGGGACGGTCGGCGAGTTCGATCTCGCGTACCTCGATCCTCCCTACAACCAGCATCGCTACTTCACCAACTACCACGTGTGGGAGACGCTCGTCGCGTGGGATGCACCGCCGCACTACGGCGTCGCGTGCAAACGGGCCGACGCTCGCGAACCGGCGACCAAGACCGCCTTCAACGCGCGACGGGGAATGCCCGAGGCCCTGCGCGCGGTGGTGCGCGACGTACGCGCCCGGGTGCTGGTGCTGTCGTACAACGACGAGTCGTGGGTCGAGCTCGACGAGTTGCGCGACATCTGCGCGGTACGCGGTGCGGTCGAGGTGCTGGGCTTCGACTCGAAGCGGTACGTCGGTGCGCAGATCGGGATCCACAATCCCCTCGGCGAGCGCGTCGGTACGGTGTCACACGTGCGCAACCACGAGTACGTGCTGATCGTGGGGGAGCGCAACGAGGTCAGGCGGCTCGCCGCCGCCGCCCGGGAGGAAGTACCGCATGGCTGACGACGTCGTACCGGTGGAGAAGGTCGACGGATGCGATCTGTGCGAAGCCGCGCGCATCACGCCGTGGTTCCACGAAGACGACGTGTGCTGGATCGCCGAGTGCGAGATCTGTTACGTACCGATGGTGGTGTGGCGGTCGCACGGCACCGACCCGCCGGCCGACCAACTCGCGCACATGCACGGGGCACTCGCCCGTATCGCGACCGAGACGCTCACCGTCGAGCACTGGCTCGACGACAACATGCGCAACATCCCCGACCACTATCACGCGCATGCACGCCCGCGCGGTGGGTTCTTCGGGCACGGCTACCGCCGCGCCGCCGAAGCTCAGTAGCCGTAGCTCCCCGCACCCGACGAGCTGTTGGTCGCCGTCGGGGACGTCGGGGTCGCATTCGCGCTCGCGCCCGCCTTCGTGTACACCCCGCCGACCATGCCGGCCGTCTCGTGGAAGGTGCAATGGAACTGGAACACCTGGCCGTTGCTCGGCACCGTGAACGTGAGCTTCGCCGACTTGCCCGGGTCGACCTGCTGGTCGACCGCCAGCCCGTCGGACGTGAACGTGTGGGGAAGGTTCCCGTCGTTCTCCATCTCGAGGGTGATCTTCTCGCCCGCCTTGGCCTTGATGAACGTGGGAGCGAAGTACTTGTCGTCCAGCTCCATCGTGAGCTTGGCGCTCGACTTCGAGCTCACGTCCTTCGTGCCCTTGATGGTCACCTTCTGGCCCAGCTTCACCGGCGCCTTGGATGCGGCGGACACGGGGGCCGCGGTGAACACGAACACGAGCGCAGCGACCGCTACCACGAGCGGAATCGTTCTGGTCGACCTCATGGAGTCCCTCCTTCTCTCGACGGTCTACGGCCCGGACACCCGTCGGGATTGCATCGATACCGCAGGGATACTGTGGCGGCGGCAATCTTCCGATCCCCCGAACCCGTAGATCATCATGTGGTCAGTTTCGGACGACGCGTTGGTGGCGGGACTCGCCGCCGGCGATTCGGATGCAGCGTCGGCTTTCGTCCGCCGCTTCCAACGTCGCGTCTTCGGTCTGGCCCGCACGATCGTCCCCGACGACCGGGCCGCCGAAGACGTCGCCCAGGAAGCGTTCCTCCGCGCCTGGCGCCACGCGGCCGCCTACGACCCGCGACGCGGCAGTGTCGTCGGGTGGCTCCTCACGATCACCCGCAACCTCGCGATCGATGCGGTCCGGGTGCGACGGCCGGTGAGCTTCGACCCGCAGGTGCTGATGGGCTTCGAGCTCGAGTCGACCGACCGCGAGCCCCACGAGATGGCGCAGCTCGGCGACGACACCGCCCGGCTGCGCGCCGCGCTCGCTCGTCTCCCCGAGGAGCAGTCGCGCGCGATCGTGCTGGCCGGCCTGCTCGGCTACACCGCGCGGGAAGTGGGCGAGATCGAAGACATCCCGCTCGGCACCGCCAAGACCCGGATCCGTACTGCGCTGCAGCGGTTGCGCGTCGCGCTGGTCACCGAGGAGCGTGCTGAATGAGCGCGTACTCGTGTGCACAGCTGCGCGACGTCGCTCCCGAGCTCGCGCTCGGCGTGCTCGGTGGCGCCGAACGTGCCGAGGCGATCATGCACGTCAACGGCTGCGCGCGCTGTCAGGCGCTCGTCAACGAGCTCACCGAGGCGGCCGACGCGCTCCCGCTGCTGGCACCGGAGATCGAACCCCCATTTGGCTTCGAGCAGCGCGTGCTCTCGTCGGGGCGGGCGCGCCGGCGTCGGAGCGTGCGACGGTTGGTGGCGGCGGTGGCCGTCGCCGCGGCGGCCGCGGCCATCCTCAGCATCACGATCGTCCGTGTGGTCGAGTCCGGCAGCGAAGCGACGAGCGTGACCGCCACCTCGGCGGTGGAGCCGATCGCGGTGAAGATGGTCAGTGCGAGCGACCTCCCGGCGGGGTGGGCCTACGTCACGAACCAGCACTCGGTGGCGATCGCGCTCAACTACGGCTTGAAGGCCGGGCGCTATCGAATCGCGGTGCAGCCTCGTGCCGGATCGACCGTGACCATCGGCACCATGGCGATCGAGAACGATCGCGGTTCATGGACGGGCACGAGTCGCGTCGCGCTCGGGGAGGGCAGCACGATCCTCCTCGTCGACGCCGACGGCGCGCCGTCCTGCCGGGGGACAATCGCTTAAGCCCCGGAGTCTGCGCGCCGACAAAGCTCTTTCTTGTCGAATTCGAGGGGTCACGCGATGCGAACGTTCCGGGTGTTGGTTCTTGCCGCGCTTGCTGCGGGCAGCCTCGCGGTGATGGCGGCAGGAGCGGGCGCCACCGCGCCGGCCGCGAGCACCGCGAGCTTCTGCAAGGCGGTCGCGGGCATCAGCAACGATCTCGGAGACGACCCGACGAAGGGCGGCAACACCGCCAGAGTGGCGTCCGAACTGCGGAAGGCGGCCAAGTCGGCGCCGTCGAACGTCAAGAGCGCGCTCGGGACGATGGCCGGCTACTTCGATGCGATCTCCGGCGTGAAGAGCAACCCGACGAAGGTCTCCAAGTTCCTGGCCAAGAACGGCGCGAAGTACGGCAAGGCGGTTTCGACGTTCACGACCTACTACGCCACGAACTGCTCCGCCGTCAGTTGAGGTCCCGGTCGACTTCCGTCGGGCTCACCTCGTCCAGCTCCCGAGACACCGTCTCGGGGAGCCGGGGAACGAGCAACACCGCCGCGATGAGCGTCGGGATCCCGCAGATCGCGATCGCCGGGCCGAGACCGCCCATGACGTCGCGGAGCTGAGTCGCGAGGACGAGTCCCAGCGCCGAACCGGCAACGCCCGCCACGAGGATGAAGCCGTTCGACGTCCCGCGCGTCTCGGTCGGGAACAGCTCGGCGTCGAGGGTGCCGAGCGCCAAGCCGGCGCAGGCAGCCGCCACGATGGCGATCGTCGGCGCGACCCACAGGAGGGCGTCGTCGTTCGCGACGAAGAACATCATCTGGAACGCGGTGGCCACCAGTAAGCCGACGACGGCGACCGGGCGGCGGCCGCGGCTCTCCGTGAGGCGTCCGGCGAGGAGCACGCCGATGAGGCCGGGCAAGCCGGCCGTGACCGTGCGGAAGCCGGCCACGTCCGAGTTGGAGAAGTCGTGCGCGCGGGTGAGGTAGCGGTTGGTGAGCTGCGACGACGGCGCGATGAACACGTTCGTGATGAACGCCACCACACCGAGCAGCACGAACCGCGCCCGGTACGTGGTCCTGAACACCTCGCGCAGGCGACCGCGCTGTACGGACTGGCCGACGAGCGTTGTATATCGCCGCGTCTCCCGGAGCTGTCGACCCACGAACGGGAGAAAGAAGAGTGCGCCCGCGCTGGCGATGAAGGAGATCCGCCAGCCGTAATTGCCGAGGTCGGCGAACGGGAGAAAGATCACTCCGAGCGCGATGCCGACGCCCAGGGCGAGCGCGAACATGGCGGTGGCGAACGCACGGGCGCCTTCGGGCGCCTCTTCGACCGCGGCGATACCGGCAACGATGAGACACGCGTTCACGAACGCCCGGGTGAAGAGCTGCGCCCCGGTGAAAACCTCGAACGACGGCGCCAGGCCGGCGACGAAGTTTGCCGCACAGGCACCGGCCAGCGCGAACAGGATCAGCTTGCGCCGCCCGAGGCGGTCGGCGAGCGCGATCACCACCAGTGACACCAGCACACCGATCCGCGCGATGGCCAGCGCCAGGCCGAGGGTTTCGTCGGTCTGGTGGAACGTGTCGGTGACCGCATCGCCGTTCTGGGTCAGGAGCCCGCCACAGAAGTTGGCGACCATGGCGACGAAGGCGAGCGCGGCGAGGCGCGCGGCCTGCTCCGTGGTGAACGGGACCGGCGGGACGACCGGCCACCGCCGCGGCTTCGGAGGGGCATCGCGTCCTTCGATCCGGGCGACGACGCGCGCGGCCAGGTCCTTGAGCGCGCCCCGGGCTGCGAGCCACGCCTGGAACCCGACGAACCAGCCGAAGAACGGCACCGCGTAGGTTCCCTGCGCCTCGAGCCGGAGCGCGGTGGCACCGTCGTCGACCGTCTCGACATGCGCGACGAGCATCGTGTCGGTGAAGGGGACGGTCGTGAACGGACCGGTGAGGGAACCGTCGTCGGACGCGGTGAGGCCGGACTCGGTTACGAGCGCCTCGTGCACGGCATCGGCGGGCGCGTCGATCGTGACGAGCACCGAGCGCCGCACGTGCGGCATGCTACGACGTCACCCGTCATCAGGAAGAGGACCGATGCCCACACTCTCGACCGGCGACCGCGCCCCTGCGTTCACCCTCACCGACCAGCACGGCAAGAAGGTGAAGCTGTCCGACTTCAAGGGCCAGAAGGTGGTCGTGTACTTCTACCCGAGGGCCGACACGCCGGGGTGCACGACGCAGTCGTGCGCGCTCCGCGACGCGGAGCCCGACCTGAAGAAGCTGAAGGCGAAGGTGATCGGGATCAGCCCGGACACCCCCGAGAAGCAACTGAAGTTCGACGACAAGTACGGGCTCGGCTTCACCCTGCTCGCAGACACCGAGCACACCGTGGCCGACAAGTACGGCGTGTGGGGTGAGAAGACCAACTACGGCAAGAAGTACATGGGCATCAACCGCTCCGCGTTCGTGATCAACGAACAAGGCAAGATCGCCGGCGCCTTCTACAAGGTCAGCCCCAAAGCAACAGTTGCGCTCGTGACCGGGGCGCTCCAAGGTTGACCGCGAAGTGATCGAACGCGGTTGCGGGCGAGCCGTCGAGCCCGTGAATCCGGGTTCTAATTGGCGGCGCCCATCGAACGTCGGCCTGCGCGGGTGCACTGCCGCTGCTCGGTCGACCGCGTCGTCGGATTGCGTCTCCGTGACCAGTGGACGACTGCGCCCATCTGTTCCACAATGACGGCGGACGTGCCCTCGGTGTGAGGTCGCGTCGACAAGGGGGCGGGGCGGATGGATCGTACGACGCGCAATGTGCTGGTCATCGTCTCGGTGGCCGTGGTGGTACTGCTCGTAGCGGGGGGACTGGTGATCGTCCTCTCGGGCGACGACGAGGCCAGCGCCACCGAGGTGCGCGCTGATCCCATCAACACCGTCACCGCGGATCCTTTCGCACCCGCAGCCGAGGTGGCCCCCACTCCACCCGACGTTGCGGTACCGCCCGTCACCCAAACCGAACCCACGGTCGTAGAAGGCGGGCACGTCGGGCTTTACGGTGGCACGCTCAACACCCAAGTCTGCGACAAGATCAAGCTCGTCAACTTCCTGGGGAGCCATCCCGGTGAAGCGCGCGCGTGGACCGACGTCCTCGACATCTCCGTGTCGCAGATCGCCACCTACGTTGACGGACTCACTCCCGTCCTCCTGCGCTCCGACACCCTCATCACCAACCACGGATACTCGAACGGTCGCGCCACCAGCATCCCGGCGGTGCTTCAAGCCGGAACCGCGGTACTGGTGGACAACAAGGGATTCCCGGTCGTGAAGTGCTATTGCGGTAACCCGTTGTCGCCGCCCATCTACTACGGCCCGAAATGGGAGCCGGAGTATTACGGACCGGTATGGCCGGGGTTCTCCCAAACCAACATCACGATCATCCAGAACAACACCACCATCATCGACACGTTCACCCTGGTGGACCCGGTGACCCGCCAGCCATTCAACCGTCCCGCAGGTTCCGACGGCATCACCGACGTCGTGATCCGGACTCCCGCCACCACGACACCCCCGACCACCGCGCCCCCAGTCACCCAGCCGCCGGTCACCCAGCCCCCAGTCACGCAGCCGCCGGTCACGCAGCCCCCGGTCACGCAGCCGCCGGGCCCGACCGCCGAAGAGCGCGCGGTGGACAAGCTGGAGAGCGCAGCCGGAGCGTGCTACCCGTTCCCTGCCCCTATCGAGCAGTCGAGCGCGCCGGACCAGTACCGCTCCATCAGTCCTCCGGGTGCGAACCCGTTCACCCTGCAAGCCACCACGCACAACGCCGACGGGTCGGTGCTCCAGACGTTCACGTGGAGCGTCGACCGCAACACGTTGGCGTTCACGCCGACCAATAGCTTGGCCCAGGTCGCCTCGAACCACTGTCCCGGGCTGCGCTGAGGCGCGGGCTCGCTCGATGGCCGGCTCGTGACGGCTGGGTAACGGCGCTCGAGCTTCAATGGGTCAAGGCTTTCGCCTGCGCCCAGGAACGTGGTGACTCATGACTCGAGCGAATGAGCAATGGCGACACGCGTTCGCCTCGGTGGACGAGAAGGAGTGCGCCAACGAGGTGCGCGACCGCCTCGAGCTCTCGGAGCGAGACGAATGGGCGGAACGCTTGGCCTTCGAGACTGCCACCATCAGTCGCGCGCTCCAGCACCACCTTGTGCTCTACGGGACTGTCACCGCCAACAGCACGCTGTACTTCACCTGGCGCGCAACGACCGGCTTCATCGGGTCGCGATTCGACAAGCGCGAGCTCGCCATCGACTGGATGTGTGACTGGCTGGAACACGAACCGGCGGAGCGCTGAAGGGCTCCGGGCGCACGGCGCGCGTCATCGCGTGCCCGGCTTGGGTTTGCGTTCCCAGCGCGGGCCGGTCGGCACATCGGCCTCCCGTTGCACGAAGTCCGATTCGTAGTTGTCCCAACAGACCTCGTGGAACACTGCGGTCTGGTCGGGCATCCCGGCTGCTTCAACCTCGACCGCGTCGTCGTCGGAGACGGGTTCGCTACAGAGTTTGCAATCGCGCATGGCAGCGACCCTAACGGGCCGCACGCGACGGCGCCTGACGGGGGGCCGTCCCGACGAAGTGCTTGCTCGATCAGGCCCTGGCCGATCGGCCGCCCGCGCGAGAAACCGGCCGAGCTTTGGCAAGCTCGGCCGGTCCCTCGTTCCTGCTGCTAGAGGTCGTCGGGCGTTCGCCGAACGACCTCGCTCGATCCCGCTTTCGCGATGCCGCGGCTGAGGATGAAGGCGACCAGGACTGCGGTCGCGAAGCCCATGCCCCACCTAACGCCGAGCGCGTCGGACGCGTAGGCGAAAATTCCGAGCGCAACCGCGCCGATGAGCGTGAGCCAGAACT
>WUUC01149175.1_pt1 | contig 11611 bp, 5 predicted proteins | sample 6278441 | NCBI WGS metagenome assembly WUUC01 (sample SAMN13675441, study PRJNA597444) | soil metagenome | isolation source: soil | place: USA: Washington | collected 2017-10 | reverse complement strand
ATCAGTATGCAAGCGAGGGGTTGCTGTAGGGAGCCGCTCCGAACCTGCCAATACCCCCATGACAACAGCCGCAGACCAGCGTTACTGGTCTGCTGCGAATGCCGAGTCGGAGGCTCAGAAGCTGGCCTGTACGTGCAGCTAGAAGGACTTGATCAGTGACAGACCGACTGTGCGCGGCTGGATGTACTGATAGAAGACGGTGGGCGCAAGAGCGGTAATGTCAGTCCCTCCTCGCAGCTCCCCACGCTTGTCCGTCAGGTTGGTGACGAATGCACTCGCCGACCACGTCCCGTAAGTGAATCCGCCGCGGAAATCGACTTGTGTATAGGCATCGTATGCTTGGCGAACGGCCGTTGTCGCAGCAAAGTTGCCCTTGCGATCCCCGACATAGCTCGCCGATGCCTCGACGAACCCGATCGCGCTGCTGAAGAGCGGGAATTCCTGCTTCACCACCACGTTGCCCGATAGCTTGCTGCTGTATGGAAGCCTCTCACCACGCTGCGGAGAGATGAGTCCGGGAGGAAATCCCTCGACCACTTCCGCATCGCTGTACGCCACCCAGCCCGACAACCTAGTGCTGCCCGGTCTCCAGGCGAGCGTCAACTCGACACCCTGACTTCTGGATTCGGCGCCGTTGTCGATATACGGCAGGCCACCCGCCAGCAATCCAATCTGCATGTCCTTCCAGTCGATGCGGTACAGTGAAGCGTCGAAGGACAAGACTTGGTCGAAGGCGCTTCCCTTGATCCCGAGGTCGTAGCTCACGGCCGTATCGGCATCGAAATCGCAAGCAACGTTGGGCGAGCCGCAGAAGATGTTTGCCCCGCCTGGGCGATAGCCGGATGCAATTCGCAGGTACGTCATCAGGTCTGACGATATCTTCCAGCGAGGCGTGAACAGGTAGGTCGCCGCCGAATCTTCCGAGGACCGGGGGAACGGCTGATACACGGCAGGCGCACCCGTACCGTTCGCGATTCCCGCGACACCGTTCGCGTACAAAAAGTCCTGCTCGTTCTCGCTGTATCGTCCACCGACTTGCACGTCGAGCCGGTCGGTGAGTTGAACCGTTACGTTGGTAAAGACCGCACGCTCTTCCAGTGTCGCGGGATCGAGGTTGTTCGCCCTGATCAAGCCGACACGCTCGCCAGTCAAGCGGTTGGCTGCGTAGCTGGAGTTCTTGCTAAACGATTTCTCTTCCGTGTAATACGCGCCGAGCAACCACTCGACCCGCTGCGCGACCGGAACCTTGATCCGCAGCTCCTGGCTGAACTTGCGTGTTTCGGCTTCGACCTCAGTTGCAATTCGATCCACGCCAAACCGGGCCAAGGCGATGTTGCGAAAGGTGACGTTCTGCAGATCGATCACCGTCGAGTACTCGTCGATTCCATACCCGGTAGCGGAGACCAGATCCGCCGATCCAAGCTTGGCGTTCATCGTAAGGCTGTAGGCTTGAGGTTTGCGCCGATACAGCCCCGTCTTCGGCAGCAAGCTCCTCTGCAACTCCTCGCCCAGCGTGATGTCGACGTCTGAGGTACCCTGTCGCGCATTGTCCTGCATGAGCGCGCTGAGTTTCAGCGAGAACTCCTCCGACGGCTGCCACATCGCAGAGACACGTCCGCCTTTGTTCTCGTAGGTGTTGTAGTCTTCCTTGCCGCCGGGAGCAATGTTGTCCACATATCCCGGATCTTCTCGCGTGAAGCCGCTCATTCGTACGGCAAGCGCATCGCTCAACGGGATATTGACAGCGCCGCTGACGCTGTAGCCGATGTCGTCGCCTTCGCTGACATGACTGCTGCCCACCCGCACGGTGCCACTGAATTCCGATGGAGAAGGATCGACGGTTACATACTTCAGCAGCCCGCCGAGGCTGGCAGCGCCGTACAAAGTTCCCTGGGGGCCTCGCAGCACTTCGATGCGGGCCAACTCGCTCGGATCCATATCGGCGACGCTGAAAGTCAATCCTGCGTAGGATGCCGAAGAACCAAACGCTATGTCGTCGACCACAACGGCGACAGTCGGGCTGCCCGAGCTACCCAGGCCGCCTCCTGAAGTGATGCCGCGAATGGCGAGCACGACTTCGCTGCCGTTACCGCTCAACCCGAGGTTCAGGCCGGGAACTTGGCTGTAGTAGTCCTGAAGCTGCAGCTGATTGCTGGTCGCCAAGGTTTCCCCACCGATGGCGGAAACAGGCACAGGGACATCCTGCAATCGCTCGGACTGCTTCTGGGCAGTGACGAGGATTTCCTCGAGGACGTTCGCCCGAGGCTCCTGTCGGTCTGCGGCGCGTGCTTCATCGACAACCGAAAGGCTCAAAGCGGAGAGCGAAACCGCCACCAGAGCGGTGCGCAGGCGGGGCTCGCTCGAAGATGCCATGGAGTACTCGTGCAGAAGCTCGTTCATGGACAAATTCCCCTGTTGTTCTGACTTCAATGTATGAAGCGGGGCATCTTGTTGGCATCGCATTCAATGAGCGTCGTCCGCACCGGAAGGCGTGCGCCCCCCTGTGGACGCACGCTGACTGTCGTCGGCGCGCTGGCCGACGACATCTAGGCAACTCCACCAAGTGCCCGCTCGCTAAATAGGTAGACGGGGCAATAGGCCGAGCTGAGCCCCTTCCCGGCAAGACATGTGTGCCGCGACTGGGTGTATCAGCGGGTGTGAGTACCGGCCTCGGCGTTCAGGTGGCGAGTGCGAGTGGCGCCAAGCCAGGATCCTGTTCGAATCAGAACTGCTCGCTGCGACCTGCCATGCCGCCGGCTGCTGCCCGCTCAATCGTCAGATCCTGCAGCAATGATGCAACTTCGTCCTCTGACAGGGCCTCGATCTTGTCCAGCAATTCGTCGAGCTCCGCTCCTGCCTTCACTCGTTGCAAGAGCGCGGAGTGACTCAGCTCCATAACGTGGGCCGCCAACTCCTTCAAGCTCGGGGCATTGAACAGACCGCGCATCGACAGGTCGACAGACAGCAAGCTTTGGATACGCGCGACGACTTGCATCGCTAGCAACGAATGCCCACCGATGTCGAAAAAGTTATCGTGGCGGCTGATACGCTCCACGGCCAAGAGTTCGCGCCAGATACCCGCTAGCGACTGCTCTATCGCTCCTTCAGGTGGCGCGTACTCCTGAACGGCATACGCATCTTGATCGGGTTCGGGCAGTGCGCGTCTGTCCAGTTTGCCGTTGGAAGTCAGCGGCAACTGCGCGAGCGTCACAAACGCGCTAGGTACCATGTATTCAGGCAGGGCAGTCTTCAAGTGCGCGCGCAGCACGGCGGCGCTCGGTGTGTCCGAGATCGCAACCGGCACGATGTACGCGACCAGTCGTGCCGCACCGTTGTCGGTGCAACGTGCGACGACGACTACATCCTTCACTTTCGAGTGGCGAGCCAAGTGCGCCTGAACCTCTCCTAACTCGATGCGGAAGCCGCGGATCTTGACCTGGTCGTCATTACGGCCCACATACTCGAGGGTTCCATCCGCGCGCCGTCTGCCAAGATCCCCGCTGCGATACAGACGGGCGCGCGTCGTGCTGTCGAACGGGTCGGCAACAAAACGCTCGGCCGTAAGAGCAGCGCGGTTGAGATAGCCGCGGGCAACACCCGCACCGCCGACGTAGATCTCTCCCACGACACCGACTGGCACCAGCTGCTGCTGGCCATCCAGCAGGTATAGCGCCAGATCCGGAATCGGCTGGCCGATCACGCTGCCGCGCTCAGATTGGATTTCCATGCAGCTGAGCCGGCGATAGGTAACATGCACGGTAGTCTCCGTAATGCCGTACATATTGACCAGCTGCGGCAACTCTGCGCCGTTGCGCTCCACCCACGGCTTCAGGATGTGGAAGTCCAGCGCCTCGCCTCCGAAGATCACCAGGCGCAGCGAATGCCGACGCACACTGCGAGCTTGCGCGTCGATCAGCTGCGCGAACGCGCTCGGAGTCTGATTCAGCACGGTTACGCCGTTGTCGCAGAGCATCTGATAGAACTCGCCCGCCGAGCGTGTGACTGGATAAGGCACGACGATGACCCTGCCGCCGTACAGCAGTGCGCCCCACAGTTCCCACACGGAAAAGTCGAACGCATAGGAGTGGAACAGCGTCCACACATCTTTTTCATTGAATGCGAACCACTGCTCCGTTGCAGCGAACAGCCGTGTTACGTTGCGATGCTCGATGAGTACACCCTTGGGCTTGCCGGTGGAGCCTGAGGTGTAGATTACGTACGCGAGATGATCCGGTCTCAATGCGAGACACGGCGCCAGCGGATTTGTGTCGGGACAGAGGGCGATCTCGCTCCAATCACGGTCGATCGCAACAATCAGCGCTTGCGTCGGCGGCATGGCGGACCGGAATTTTTCCTGAATCAGCACTATCGCCGGACTGGCATCCTCGATCATGTAGTGCAGCCGTTCGCCGGGATAGTTGGGATCGAGCGGCAGATAGGCGGCGCCGGCCTTCAAGATGCCTATCAGCCCCACAATCATGTCCAGCCCACGCTCGACGCAGATGCCAACGAGACGATCCGGGGCCGCTCCTTTGCTGCGCAGATACCACGCCAGTTGATTCGCTTTCGCGTTGAGCTTGCCGTAGGTCAGCGAGCAAGTCTCGTGCACGGCTGCCACTGCATGCGGCGCCCGCCGGACCTGCTCCTCGAAGGTCTCGTGAATCAACTGCTCGGTTGCATAGCTCTTCTGTGCCATGCCGTACCTTTCGATCAACGTTCGCCGCTCACTCTCTGGAATAATGCCCAGCGTCAACGCCGGGGTCTGAGGTGCGTCGTGCAGCGCCGACACCAGCGATCGAAGTGCCGTTTGCGCGTACATGATCAGGCGAGCGGGATCGATACGTTGGTCCGCCTGTGCGGTCAGCACGAAACCGTCGCCCAGATCGTCGACGGCGAGCGTAACCGGATAGTTGGTTCGCGCTCCTCGTTGGGCAATTATCCGCAGCGCCGGAGCTGGTCCGGCAATGTCCGCACTGGGTGGACGGTGCCGGTAGTTGAGCAATGCTGTGAATAGCGGCGCCGCACCCTCGATCGCGCAGCATCGTTGTGCCATTGTCAGCGAGCTGTACTGGTGGTGTAGCAGCCCTCGCAACTCTGCGTCGGTCTGCCGTACGAGTTCTTCTGCCGACACGCCCTGTAGCTGCAGCCGCAGCGGCAGCGTGTTTATGGATATGCCGAGCATTCGCCTGGCATCGGTAGGCTTCTGCCGGAACGTCAGCAGAACCGTTCCGTAGACGATCTCGTCCCTGCCGCTGGAGTGGGCGACGACCAATCCCCATGCTGCGTGAAATAGTCTCGCCGCGCTCACGCCGAGACGGTGCGCATGCAGTCTGAGGCGATGCGCAAGTTCCAGGTCGAGCGTATGGCTCGCCTCTATCGTCTCGCAGCCGTCACCATATACATCAGTCACTCCAAACGGTGCGGTCGGCTCATCTATGTGACCGAGCCTGCTGCGAAAGAACTTCCAGGCCTGTTCGGTTCGTGAATGGGCCAGCGCCCGCTCTACGTAAGTCCGATACGGAATCGCCGCGGGCAGTTGCTCCTGCCGCCCCTCGAAGCAGGCGGTAGTCTCCTCGATCAGCATCCTCCATGATCGATCGTCGCAAGCGATGTGATGTACCTGCAGCAGTGCATAGCAGCGATCGTCATACGATCCCGTCGCGAGCAGTAATCGGACGAGCGGCGCGCGCCGAAGGTCGAATGCGGCCTGCTCAGCCGCCATCTGGGCCCGAACGTAGTCGACGGCCGCGCCGTGCGACTCGAACCCGAGACGCTCGACAGGAAGGACGGCGTTGCGGTACACGATCTGCACTGGCGTTGCCGTCTGCTCCCAGAGCACGGCAGTACGCAAGATGTCGTGACGATCGATCACGCTCTGCACTGCGCCGATCAACGCGTCCGCATGATGAGCGGATTCCAACTCGATCAGCGTCGACAGGACGTATGCGTCCCTGCCCGCGTTGAGCAAACGATGGAACAGTATTCCTTCCTGTGGCGGCGCGAGCGGATAGACATCCTGCACATTCGCCGCTCCGCCAGGTACCGTGCGCACGATGACGTCAATGTCATCTTGAGTGAGCGCAATGAGAGTGGGAGTGACTTGCACTGCTGAGCAAGTCGTTGCCCTGTCGTTCATCAGTCCTCCGATGTCGCGAGCCCGGGCAACGGCCCGTAGCGCCTGCTGACCTTACTGCTGTGCCGCCCGGCTCAGCAGGGTTGCGCGAACCCGCAGTTCGCAGGGTGCTCCATGTCCTGTCAGGGCGTGCGAGCGAAATCTCGCTATGTGCTGGAATGTGTGCGGAAAGGCACTGCGGGCAGGAACTGCGCGGCGAGCAGATGCTGGAAAACACCTAGTCCGAGTGACAGGCCTTCGGTTCTTGGACTATGCGCGCGGCAACCGACACGCTTGCCTGCACGTTCCAAGACAACGCAAACGACTCAGGCCTTCGCGAGTTCCTGTTCGGTTTCGATGTGCCGCCCAACGTCGTCCCAATCCCACAGCTGTGCAACGGTCCGTGCTGCTGCCCACAGGTGAAGCTGGTCCGAATAGTGTGCGCTCCCGGGATGTCCTGACGCTCCCAGAGGCACGATCCAGCGACTATTCGACCAGTTTGACGGATCGTGAATGTAACGACCCACCGAGGCGAAGCTGACGCTGAAATCCGCTCCGGTCTTCCACCCGGCCACGAGCGGCGTGTCCGCGTCACCGGGCGTCTCGATCGCGGGCGGGTTGAGGAGAGCCGCTGCTCCTGGGAACACTGCGGACAGCGGATGCTGCGGGCGAGTCTTGTGCAGATCGCCCCATCGCCAGCGGGACCAATCAGTGCCGAGGCGAGTCTCCAATTCCGTTGCTGCCGCTTCGAGCGCGGCGGACAGCAGCGAATTCCAGCTCTCGCCGTTCGGAACCCACGATTCGTCGCCCCGCTCCATCGCTGCGATGAGCGTCGGTCTCAGATGACGCCGCCAGTGATCTTCGGCGCCCGGCTCCGACTTGCGAAGGTCATCCGCACAGCTGTGGTAGTGAGCGCTCATCAGACGCTCGGCGAGTCTTGCTGCCGTCGCCTGGTAGAGTGCGGCAGTCCCCGACTCGGCCCTCAGCGCACAGTCCCAGTCCAGCAACGCTGTTGCGGCCACCGAAGCCCTTCCGGAAAGCCCATGCGCTCGGCGCAGCGCCTTCTGCAACGACAGCGCCGGTATGGAGACGATGTCGGCGTGCAACAACGTCATGTCGGCGATCGTGATTTTGCGTCCTTGCCTCTCGCTCGCCTCGACGAGACCGATGAGCCGACTTGCCAGCCGTTCGGCGCGATACGAAGCCCCGAAGAAGTGCGTCAAGAAGTATGGATACGTCTCATCTACGATCCGCTGGTTACAACTGACGCTCCATCCCGCGCGCGGATTGCGCGATCGCGGCATCTCGGCTGGCTGTATGTCCCGCTGCCACTCGTATGCGCCGGTCCAACCGCTGACCGGTCCCCAACCGTTGGCGCTCGTTCGGATCGGCACCTTGCCTCGCAGTGCGTAGCCAAAATTTCCATGGATGTCGCCGTAAACGTAGTTGTTGACGCGGTCAGTCCAGGCTTCCAGGGCAGCCTCGAGTTCGTTGCCGGATGTAGCCCTCAGCGCCTGGTACGCCGCATCGACCCAGGCAGTACCCTTCATCGAGCCCGGGTCCGCGAGCGTGAGAGCGATGCCGTGTCGCGGATCCCCGGCAACCACTGGACCGTGGCACGTCTCGACGATCTCGACCTGCTCGCACCCTCCCTCGCGGATCTTCAGCACTTCGGTCGTGCATTCGGCGCGCACCCAATCTCGACCGCGCAGGTAGTGGAGTTCTTCGCCCAGGAGTTGGAACTTTTCGGCGAAAAGATCCTGCGTATCAACATTGCCATGAGTCATGCCCCAGCCCACGTGCTCGTTGTGGCAAAAGTGCAGCAGCATCGGAAAACCGGGGATCGAGTAGCCTATGACGGCGAGATCCGGGCCGATCAGATGCGTCTGGTAATACACGTTGGGCACGTCGAGGCTGCGGTGCGGGTCTCCGGCAACGAGCGGAAGGCCGGACTCGGTGTGGCCGCCGCCGACAACCCACGCGTTGCTGCCGCCATTCGTCTCCTGCAGCATCGTCGAGCAAGCCACTGCAGCTCGCAGTTCATCGATCGCATTCGACTCGGCACCGCTGTAGCGCGCGCCTGGCGGAACGGTTAGCAGGCTCCCGGGGCGATAGCCCGGGGACAATCGCGCGGCTCGTTCCACACCGATCTGCGCTGCCAGTCGACATAGCCAGAGTTTTCCCTGGAACGAGCCCTCCGCCGTATTGCGTACCTTATAGACGGCTATGCAGTGCCAGGGCTCCCAGCGTTCGGGCGTCACGCGGAGCAATCTGTACTCGACCGGCATCGCCTTGGTCGTCTCCAGAAATGCATTGACCCCGTCCGCATACGCGTCGAGCGCGGTTCTGGCCGGCCGGCTCGCAGCGTGATAGTCGAGTCTCGATACTCGCTCGATTCGCCGGCGTCGCATGAACCGATCTTGCTGAAGCGCGCCGGACCCGAGGTACTCGGCGGCTCGACCGAGCGCCCGCAACCTGTCGAAATCCATTTGGAAGAGCCGGTCCTGCGCCGTGGCAAACCCTTGCGCGAAGAACAGATCGTATTCATCGCGAGCCTTGATGTGCGGGATGCCCCACCTATCGCGCCGGATCACAGCTTGCGAGCGAAGTTGCCGGAATCGCTGAGGCGAAGTGACATCGGGTAGAGCGGCCACAAGGTCGGCGGCGGTGATCGAGGCAGACATGAGCCAGACTTCGTCCAGAAACGGGCAACCACATTCATAGACCGGAGGAAGAGGCGAATGCAGCCCTTGGCAGCACTAGCACGCCGTCCCTCACGATAGCTGAAACAGACCAAGACAGTGCACCTGCGCAGCGCACGGCCGAGCCGCCACGATTCGACAGTGGCCTTCAATTGCAGAACGTGCTCAGTCAACATCTCCGCATGACGCGCCCTGCACGTGCAACTGAGCCATGCTTCGTCCAAGCCTCCGACGGCGTTCGGTTGCACGTCCAGCCGCATCCCGCTCGCCATGCATCCGGAGCCACTTGCGTGCTGTTGCATGGCTTCGGCGACGGCGGTTACGTCTGGGAAGACACATGCGCGGCGCTAACAGACATCTGCTCGACTGTGGTCATCGATCTGCGTGGACACGGAGATTCCGAGCACAGTCCATCGGGACGGTACGGTCTCGACAGCAACCTCCAGGACCTCCATTCGATCATCGCGCAGCTTTGCTTCGGGCCAATCGTCCTGATTGGACACTCCTTCGGCGGGGAACTTGCCGCGAGCATCGCGGCGGATTCGCCCGCTGCAGTCGTCGGCGCAGTTCTGGTCGACATATCTCCCGGAGTCAATCAAGAGGCCTCCAGGCAGGCAACCACCCAGTTGCGGGAACTCGTCCGCAAGTATCGTTCAATCGAGGAGTACTGCTCGCTGCTGACGAGCATGCGACCGCTGCTTCGCGATGAGACCGCACGGCAGCTTGCTCGCGGCGCCTTGCGTCAGCATGACGACGAGTTTCACCTGAAGCTCGATCCCGCGTTGTTGCAGTATGCCGACGACGAGTTCACGACGCTGGCGCAATGGCAAGCGCTGCTGCCCATGATCCGCTGCCCGACGTTGTTCGTGCGAGGAGCCGGTTCGGCACTGGTAAGCTCTAGCGCCGCAGCCGCCACGGTCCGCATGCTTTCGCAAGGGCAACTCGTCACCATTCCCTGCGCAGGCCACGCGGTTATGAGCGACAACTCATCGGCCTTCTGCGCAGCGATTGCCGATTTTGTCTCGTCAGTCCTGCGCAGCCGTTCCGCTTTTGCGCCAGTCATTGGACTGCATGGCTGAGCATCGTGGCCTCAGTAGCCATGCGCGCATGCCACAGGGGTCGCTGAGTTGCGCAGTGATCGACAATCGAACGCTTCTTCATGCAACAGCGGCACCGTCCGACGAAATCGCAGCGAGCCGCTACCGCCATCAGGACGCGCCGCGACGACAGCACCGATGAACCCCGCCTCCGGCTCGAACTGCCACGACTCCCACAGCTCAGGGAGATCTTTCAGGCTCGAATCGATCGACAGCCGAATCCTTCCGCGGTCCTCGACGTCGAAAGCGAACCGATTCAGCGGAAGCGACAGCCCCATCCCATGCGCTTTGATGTACGACTCCTTCAACGTCCAATACTCGAAGAATCTCCGCTCCTGCTGTGCCAAAGGCAACGCCCGCAAGGCAGCCACCTCGGACAGCGCGAAAAAGCGATCGGCGACCTCCAGGCCCGCACGCTGCACGTGCAGGTTCTCGACATCGACGCCGATGGCGCGGTTGCGCGTCACACCCAGAATGATCAAGCCGCTGGTATGAGAAAGATTGAACGCGAGCAGCCTCGCGTGCGCGTCCTCGTTCGCCACCTCTGGCCTGCCGTAGGGGTTCGTCGCGAACCGCCATTGATCGGGACTGATTGGCGCGTACTTCGACAACACGGTCCGCACCAGCGCACGTGTCACGAGGTACCGGTGTTGGTCACGCTCGAAATAGAAGCGACGCTGCTGTCGCAGCTCAGCTACGCTGAGCAGCTCCAGATATCGATTCAGCAGAGCGGGATCGCATATTGACTCGTGGAAGCAGAGCCACAGATGAATCTCGCCGGAATCGATACGCTCCATGACTTCAGTACCGTCCCCGCTGGCTGCTCTCGCCAAGTCTAACGCCACGCGCTGTCAGACTGCCAATATGCTCCGAGCGACTCGGTGGCTGAAGGCGACCCGCGACCGGCCCGCTCCGCCCAACCGAGAATGCCGGGGATAGTTAAAGGCTCTCGATCTGGCGATCGTTTACCGGCCGCGAGTCATTGCCCGTGGAAGTTGCGCCCGCGCCCTGCGAGCGCTCCGTCGCGTGCTCCCCGATCGCAGCGACCAGTTTGTCCGGCGACATGTAGCCGTAGACCGGAACCGTCACTCAGCACGATCATCGGCGTCCCCCGAAATCCCCAACGACAGCCGCCGCCGTGCGCCACGACTTGGTGTCCGCCCTGCTCTCGAAGGAACGGCTTGCGCGCCCCGGCTCATGCACCTGGATCAACGAACGAAGTTTGCCGGCTGCTTCATCGGCCGGCGCCGCCGACGCGCCCGACGACGCAAGCGCCGTCACCAGCACCACCCAACAAGCCATGACCGCAACATGGCCAGGATGGTGATCCGCAGCCTCCGTCATCAAATCGGCAGCCATTACGCATTTTCGGTCCGCGACTACCTATCTTGCGATCTGCGGCTTTCCGGCCTTTTCCCGCCCTCGCCATCTGATGCAAGCGCAGCGTCGGCCATACAACTCGTCTTGCTCGGTCCTGCATCTCATGCCCCGCAGCGCCGCCGCCTGCTCCGCCGTCGCGATCCCTGCGCAATCACAGCTCGATCCGCTCACACACATCTAGCACCCTGGCACATCGCGTCGGTCTGCGTGGCATCAACCCCGCACCGGTAATCCGCGCCCTTCGCCCATCTTCGATCTGGTTCGCGTGCGCTACTCGATCAGCAATCGGCTGGCCGTGAGCTTGTAATGCCCAAGCGCCC
>WUUC01137806.1_pt1 | contig 11612 bp, 8 predicted proteins | sample 6278441 | NCBI WGS metagenome assembly WUUC01 (sample SAMN13675441, study PRJNA597444) | soil metagenome | isolation source: soil | place: USA: Washington | collected 2017-10 | reverse complement strand
ACCACGCCGACGACATCATCACGACGTTTCTGCTCAACCTCTTCTTCGTCGGCCAGCTCAAGGCGATGCCTCCCGTGCTGCGCTCCGACGACCGGCGCAACACGGTCATCCGCCCGCTCGCATACTGCCGCGAGCCGGACATCGCGGCCTACGCCGAAGAGCGCGCCTTCCCGCTCATCCCCTGCGACCTCTGCGGCTCGCAGACCGACTTGAAGCGAGCGCGCATGAAGCGGCTCATAGGCGAGCTTGAAAAAGAGATTCCGAACGTCCGCGCCTCGATGCTGACGGCGCTCGGCAGCGCAGTCCCCTCGCACCTGCTCGACCCGAAACTTTTCGACTTCAAAAACCTCTCCCCCGCCACCGGCAACGTCGAAGCAGAACTCGACGCCGCGCTCGGCCACACCGACGACGCGTCGGCCCCCGCACTCGTCTCGATAGCTTAAGCGCCGGGGCCGGACACTATCCGGACGCTATAAAACCCCGGCGGGGCGAAAGCTTCTGTGTCGAACGGCTTTCGCCCCGCCGGGGTCAAGATTGAGAAATCACCAACCGCAGGTACAGTTCTGAGTGTTGAGCGTCCCGCCGCTGTTCTGGCATGCGCTGATTGCTGTGCTGCTGCAAAAGCCCGTCACGGTCGCCACGTTACAGGAGCAGGAGGTGTAGTTGTAAAAGCCGCCGATGCTCGCGCAACTGCTGGAGCTTGAGCGGCTGCACTGGCCCGTGCCGTAATACTCCGTAACGCCGCTGAAGATACTGTCGAAGCTGCCCGGGCAGCCGTGTGCATAGGGGTTGAAGTCGCAGACGGTCAGCGCGCTTTGAGTGCCGCCGTAGCACTGGCAGGTGTTGTAGTTTAGCCCGCTGTGGCCCTGCTCCGTGCAGTCCGGCTCAATGAGCGGGCAGTAGGGGATGCACTCGCAGGTGTCCGGGTGCAGAGACAGTTCGAGATTGCTGCACGCGATGAGGTCTGCAACCTCGCACGATTGCGCGTAGGCTTTCTCGGGCGCGAGCGCTTGGAGGGTAAGGAGGGAGGCGATGAGGATACCGAGGACGACGAGCTTGCGCCTCAACTTGATTGTCTCGATTGGCATGGAAACTTATCTCTCCTTTGAAGAAAGGTGGGGTCTGAACAGTGAGGCAACTTCGTGAGGGGCGAGGGCCGTTTTGCCTGACGGCCTGCCGTCTGAGCAAGGGTTTGGGAAAGACCCGCGAGGGCCGCGCGGGCTTCGAGGCAGTTCAGGACTTCAGGCGGTTCAGGACTTCTTCTTCTTTGTCGGGCGGGAGCTTGCCGAACCATAAGTCCGTGACGACGCCCTCGCCGTTGACGAGGACGAGCGAGGGCGTCCCTCTTAAACCGAGTTCCTGCATCTTCACCTGCCTCAACTCTTCGACGGGCACGTTGATTTCACGCAGGTACTGGCGGCCCTCTTCGACCTCATGCGGGAACACGGCGACGAGCCGCACTCCGCCCGACTGCGCAGCGTCTTGCACGAGCCGCTGGTAGAAGGGCGCGCTCTCCGTGCAGAAGCGGCAGCCCTTCTGAAGGACGAGCACGAGCGTCCGACCGTTGCGCCGCCAGTCCACCTCCGGCACGTTGACCTTCGTACCGGCGAGCGAAGCCTGCTCCGGGGGCGAGGGCGCGGCGTCGTTGAGCAGGTAGGTCTTGACGAGGACGCCGCAGATGAGAATTGCGACCAAGATGATGGCGATGTTGGCTGCGATTTCGAGCCTGCGCGTGAGATTCCCGTTCATGACTTTATCTCCTGATGAGTGCGAAGCGCCCCTCCGGCGGGCGATGCGCCGGACGCGGGACGCTCCGGCCTGTTTCTCTGTGCGTTGAGTTTTCGATTCGGGGCCGGGCGGTGAAGGCCCACCGGCTCTTAAGGACAGCGACTTTAAGGACGCGGGCAACATATCCCTCCGCACGCGCTTAAGTCAAGACACAGCCGCACATAACGGAGCCGCGAGAAGTTTGATAAGAACCGGAAAGAGGGCCGTGTTGCCGTAGGATTTGAACGACTCGAATCCTACGGCAACACGGCCCTCTTTATCTTTCCCCGTCTGTCTCTTCGCCCCGCATTCAACGGAGGCTCAATGCTGACCGTCAATGAGCGCCTGCGGTCGCCAAAGGTCGTTGGCCTTGAGGATGAGCGAAGTGCTATCGTCAATGCCTGCTTAAACGTTGGCCGTGGCGGCGGGAAAAACGGATGGCTAAATCGGCGGCAAAGCTCAAAGCGAAATCAGCTCCGGGGTCTGTGGTTGACCCCGGAGCTTTCCCGCCCGGAACCGTCACGCGCCACACAAAGCTGCTCTGCCTCGCCTGCATCTTCGACCTCTTCACGAAGCAGCTCGGCCTCGCGCCGCGCACCGCCTCGACTGAAATCAGGCGCTACGCGCCGAGCATCGAAGAGTTAACGGCGAAGGAGCCGCAGCGCCCCTTCTTCAAAGACTTGGGCGAGAAGAATCCGCGCTGCCCTTACTGCGACGCGGCCAAGCGTTGGCACGCGCGGCTGGAAACCTTCCGCATCGAGGGCGGCAAGGCGACGGACGCCGCGCGCCGCGCGCTCGTAAAATCTCTCCCTTCACGCGACGAGCAGTTTCAGGTTCAAGAGGTCAAGTCGAAGGCGCGGGCCGTCTTCTTCGAGTGGCTCGAAGCGCTCGGCCAAGTGTTGGATTTCGAGGACGACCGCGCTTGGATGCTCGCGGCGGCACGCTCTTATCTTGAGCGGCGCGAGCCGAAGACCGCTTGGGCCGAAGTCTTCGAGGGCGTGCGGCAGGTTCGACGCTCGCACCGCGTCGAAGAAGGATGGGAGCGCGACGGCTCAAGACTCTATCTCGCGCCCGCGCTCTACAACGACGTGCTGCTTGTGCAGTACCTCGTCAGCCGCTCGCACCGCCACGGCGGGCGCACCTTCGAGGGACGACTCACGCTCCCCGAACTCGTCCGTCGCATGCGGCACGCGGGCCACCTCGACGCGCGCGGCATCACCGACCGCGACCAGTTCGACGTGCTCGAAAAACTCGTCGATGGACTCGCCGGAGGCGACGCGCCCCTCAAGCTCTACTACATCATCGACCGCCGCGACCTCCTAGACAAAGTCAAGACCGTCTACGCGCGCTACGCGACGTAAAGAAAGAGGCCGGAGGTTAGAGGTTGGAGGTCAGTGAAAGCATCGCGCCCTCCACTGACTTCTAACTTCTAGCCTCCGACCTCTTAATGCTTACCGCTCCATCTTGTTGAAGTGCAGGCGCAGCGGCGTCTTGAGCGAGATGTCGCTAAGCTCAAAGATGGCGTAGCGCGGGTTCTCGGTTTTGACGAGCTGGTAGACGCCAGCCTGCCCCGCGACGGCGACCGTGCCTTCGCGCTCTTCTAGGTAGCGCCGGGCCTGTTCGATGGTGGGCCGCTTGTCGCTTGTGTCTTCGCCTATTGCGTCCACGACGTACGACTTGAGGAGCTTCGGCCAGTAGCTCGCGAAGAGCGAGGCGCTGGCGAAGGCGTCCACCCAGACCAGCTCGCCGTTGCGCGCGACGATGACGCCGACGACGCCGGGTTGCAGCACCTCTTTGCCGAGCGTCCTGATGTAGTCTTCCATCTGCCCGCTCACCTTTTTGCTGGCATAGACTTCCTGATAAGTATCCGTGCTGTTCGCCGTGCCGAGCTTCACGTTGTTGGCGCTCACCTCTTTCCAGACTTCGCTCTGCATCTTCTTGTCCTGAGCCGCGCCGCGCAGCTTCGGGTGCGAGATAGCGCCGAGGCTGGAAAAGTTCTCGGCCTTCACGGGAGCGGGCGCGTTGACGGCGGCCCCGTCAATTTGTATGGCGTTTTGGTGTCCAGCCGTGCCAGACGCGCGCTGGCTCCAACGACCGTGCTCGACGCAGAAGACGCTGAGGCTCACGGGCACGCTGACCGGAGGCACGATGCGGTCTTCCTCGACGATGCGATCCTGCTTGCCGCCGACGATGACTTCGCCCGAAAGGAGCAGAAGCTTTTTGCCGGACTTGTTCGTCAGCGCCAGCTCGTTGACGGAGGCGCTGCTCTCGTTGGTCGAAACCTGCTGCACGCGCGCGTTGGCCGAACCACGACGCGACGGCCTGCGCAGAGCGGCCTGCTGGCCCCCGCCCTTCTCGCTGATGATGACCGTGCCGTTCTTAATCCCTTGGTCGAGCGTGATGTAGTCTGCGCTGCCCGCGAGGTCTCGCCCGCGCACAGGGAAGAGCGTCAGGTTCTTGTAGCTGACGGGCGCGAGCACCGTCCAACCGCTGGCGCTGCCCGCCGCGCCTCCTTGCCCCTTGGGGCCGTGCGCCCCTCGCGCATCGCGCGCTAGCGGCCACAGCGTCGTCGCCAGAAGCGCCATGCACAAGCACGACACGAGCCAACCCTTCTTCGATACCAGACTGTTGCTCATAACTTGCCTCCTCAAAATTTCCGTCTCCGGTGTGAACTGCGCGCGGCGAGGCTGGGCCGGGGCTGCCACGGTCTTTTGCGCGCTTAATCCTGCTCGACTAGGTGAACGCGTGCGAGGCCGTAAACTTGCGAGGCGTGTTCGGAAATTTTGTTGCCGTATGTGAGGCAGCGCGTTGTCCGCTCCCAGAGTCAAGTGCGAAACATAAAGTTAGACATGAACTGAAGATTGCGGGGCAGCCTTCACCTGTGTCGAAGCAGCTCTTCGACTGTGAGGCCGATGTCTTTGGCGATTTGACGAAGAAGAATGGGTGAGATGTCCCGGCTCCCGTGAAAAGGAACCGTTGTGCCGCGCCCGTCCGGGTGGCGGAACTGTTTGTGCGAGCCGCGTTGACGAACCTTCCGCGAAACCGAGCTTCTCCAAAATGGCTGCTACCTCTCGCGGCTTGAGAATGGGCAGTTGACCCATCTTCAGGCGACCTTCACCATCTGCGTCCCGATGAACTCGGCCTCGAATTGAGGCTCTCCATCTTCGAGCAGCATCGAGATCACTTCTTGCATGTTGTCGCGTAGCTCGTCGAGCGTTTCGGCCTGACTGTGAGCGCCCGGGAAGCCGGGAACGTAACCTGCGTACAAGCCCGTATCGGGGCATCTTTCCACGACGTAGGTAAAGATTTTCATAGTCCGTTCCTCTGTTCTTAAAATATCACTGCGCACGGACGCGCGCCTATCCGAAGTTGCCATCGGTCGCGCGTCAATCGCCCGTGGGAGGTTGTCGGCGGTAGCGGTGCGTGACGGGGCGGCGGCGACCGATGCCGATGGCGTTGCGGGAGATGATGAGGGTGGGCGGGAGTTGGCGGCGCTTGAATTCGTTGGCGGGCGATTCGACGCGGTTGAGGATGTCGTAGACGAGCGCGCGGTCGTGTCCGGCCTCGATTATCTCTTCGGGCGCGGCCTTCTTCTCGAAGTAGAGTTGGAGGATTGGGTCGAGCACGTCGTAGGGCGGGAGGCTCTGGTCGTCAAACTGTCCGGGCGCGAGTTCGGCGGAAGGGCGCTTCTCGATGATTGCCCAAGGGATGACCTCAGTCTCGCGGTTATAGTGGCGCGCGAGCGTGAAGGCTTCCGTTTTGAGCACGTCGCCGATGACAGCGAGGCCGCCGTTGGTGTCGCCGTAGAGCGTGCAGTAGCCGAGCGCGAGTTCCGACTTGTTGCCGGTCGAGAGCAGCAGGCGTCCTTCGGCGTTCGAGATGCTCATCAGGATGTTGCCGCGCAGGCGCGACTGTACGTTCTGGCGCGCGAGTTCTTCGCCCGCGCTCGCAGGCTGCGTCAGGCCGAGTTCTTTGACGAGGATTTCGTAAGCCTGCGTGATGGGTCGCTCGACGACGGGCATTCCTAGATTGCGCGCGAGCGCGACGGAGTCATCCACGCTCCCGCGCGAGGAGAAGGGCGAGGGCATCATCACGCCGAGCACGTTGGAGGCCCCCATAGCCTCGCACGCGAGCGTCGCGACGAGCGCCGAATCGAGGCCGCCGGAGAGGCCGAGCAGGGCGCGCGTGAAGCGGTTCTTGCGCGCGTAGTCGCGGATGCCGAGGACAAGGGCGCGGCGCACCGTCTCGATGTCGTCGCCGGGCAGGCACGCCTCGTCGCGCACTCCGCATTCGAGGTCTACAGTGCCGACGAACTCTTCGAAGGGGGGCGCTTGGAGTATGGTCTCGCCGCGACAGTCGGTGACGAGGCTCGCCCCGTCGAAGATGACGCCGTCGTTGCCGCCGACCAAGTTGACGTAGACGACCGGAAGCTTCGCCATCCGCGAGCGGTGCGCGACCATCGAGCAGCGCTGACCCATCTTCGCCTTGTTGAAGGGCGAGGCGTTCGGCGTGACGATGACGGTCGCGCCCATCTCGATGACCTCGTCGGTCGGGTCGTGCGCATAGAGGCGCTCGCGCCAGTAGGTCTTGTCGTTCCAGAAGTCCTCGCACACCACGACGCCGAGCTTCTCTTTGCCGAGGTCGAAGAGCCGCCGCTCCTTGCCCGTCTCGAAGTAGCGCGGGTCGTCGAACACGTCGTACTCGGGCAGCAGCGTCTTGTCAGCGAAGCCGAGGAGCCGTCCGTCGCGAATGACCGCCGCCGAGTTGTAGAGCCTTCGCCCGGAGGTCTGATTCGTCGGCCTGACCGTGCCGACGACGGCTGTCATCCCTTCGGTCGCGGGAATGATTTTTTCAAGCGGCGCGAGCGAAGACTGCGCGATGTCGCGGTCGAGAAACCAATCGAGCGAGGTGTAGCCCTGCACGGCGACTTCGGGGAAGACTACGAGGTCAGAGCGCTCGCGCCGCGCCTGCTCGATGGCGCGCAGGATTTTCTCGACGTTGCCTTCGTAATCGCCGTTCGTCGTGTTTATCTGGCCGATGGTGACGCGCATATGTTTTGAATGGAGTTATGGTACGGAAATTTTGCCCTGCGAAAGCATAACTGAAAAAGGCCGTAAAGGGTGAATCGTAAATAGTAAACGGTGAATAGAAAATCCGCTTCTTTCTCATTACGATTCACGGCTTTTTCCGTCTCACCTGAAGTCTTTAATCAGGACGAGGTCGGTGGTGGCCGTGCCGCGTGAGGCGGCGAGGTGTTTGCCGTCGCGCGACCAAGCGAAGCGGTAGACGAAGTCTGACTTCCAGTCGGTCAACTGTCGCGGCTTGCCGCCCGCGAGCGGCAGACGCCAGATGTTTCCCACGCCCTCTTTGGTGGTGACGTAGTCGAGCGATTGGCCGTCCGGCGACCAGTCTCTCGCGTCGAGCATTTCGGGCGGAGCATCAAGCGCCTGAGAGGGCGCTCCGCCCTCCGAGGGGAAGATGTAGAGCTTGACGGGTGCGTTCGGCTCAGAGTCCTGATAGAACGAGAAGAACTTTTTGCCGTCGGGCGAGAGACGCACGAAGCCCATCTTCTCCTCCTGTATCTTGACGGGCTCGCCGCCCTCTATCGAGAGCTTCCAGAACGCAGCCTTGCCGCTCGAACGGTCGCGCGCCATGTAGTAGACCCACTGCGAGTCGGGCGAGAACTGCAAGACCTCGCCGCCCGCCACGTTGCTCAGCAGCTCCTTCGTGTTGCTGCCGTCGGCGTTCATGCGCCAGACGCCCCAGCCGACGCCCCGGTTCGAGCGAAAGACGACGTAGCGACCGTCGGGCGAGGCCGTGGGGCTCGTATCGCTCGACTGGTCGAAGGTCAGTTGTCGGCCCCCGCTCCCGTCGGCGTTCATCACCCAGATGTCCACGTTCCCGCTCGCGTCCGAGTCGTATACGACGCGCCCGTCGGGCAGCCAAGAGATGTTGCGCCCGCCGTTAGTTCCGGTCGTCGTAATCTGCCGCGCGCGCCGGTCGTCGCCTTCGGGCGCGACCCAGATGTTCGAGCTGTCGTAGCCCTGCTTTGCGAGGATGGTGCGCGAGTCGGCGGTCAGACTCAGGCCCACGTAGTTGTTCACGTCGTTGGTAATCTTCTGCGCGTCCCCTTCGGGATAGGCGACGTGCCAGAGCTGCATCGGCGTGCTCGGCAAAGAGGCTCTATCCTTCGCGTTGAGGATAAGGCCGCTTCCGTCCGAGAGCCACGCGAGCGTCCCCATGGCACGCCAGCGCGCGGAGGAGATTTTTTTGACGGCCCTGTCGGACACGTCAACCGCGTCGATGTTGACGTAATAACCTTCGGCGTCGGTTCCCGCGAGCGTGTAGGCGATGACGCGCCCGTCGGGCGACCAAGCGGGATTGTCTATGCGCTGCGGGAGTTTGTAGGAGGCGAAGGTCTGCTCGTTCGTGCCGTCGTCGTTGACGACGACGAGCGTGTCCTCATTGGTGCGCGGCAGGTGTCTTCGGAAGGCGAGCCGCTTGCCGTCGGGCGAGAGGGTGACGCCGCTGTCCACGTCGAAGACGAGCCTCTGCGGCTCTCCGCCGAGCAGAGAGACGCGCAGCAGCTCGCGGAAGGCTTGCCCTCTTTTGCCCAGCACGTAATAGACGTAGCCGCCGTCGTGCGAGAAGGTCGGAGCGCCCGGAAAGAAGCTGTCGTTGTCGGGCGGCACAAGCTCGCGCTCGTTGGTCGTGGCGAGCTGCCGCAGGCGTAGGCTGGAGCGGCCCGCTTCCCAGACGACGCGCGCCGCGTACATGCCGTCGGGCGAGATGGCGGCCCAGACGGTCGCGCCGCTCGCTGGAACCTTCGAGAGCTTCATCGAGCCGCGCGGCGCGAAGCGCCAGCCGTCGCCCCCTTCGCCCCAACCGCCGAAGCGGTAGAACCCGAACGCGACGGCAGCCACGGCCAAGAGAGAAAAGAGCAAGCCGAAGATAAAGAGCTTTCGGCGCGAGCCGCCGCCCGTCCCGCCTGCTGTCCCCGCGCCGCTCGCGTGCGCTGCGGTGTTGACTTCACCGGAGCGCAGCGTCGTGCGGTGCGCCGCGCCGAGCGTCCGAGCGGGACCGCCGCCCGAGACGGTCGCGCCGTCGCCGCTTAAGCTCGAAACGTCCGGCGAGACCGTTTGGTCGAGGCTGCCCCCCGCGTCGAGCCTGCGCTTTATTCTTTGGAGCTTGGCGAGCAACTGCTTGGCGGTCTGGAAGCGCGCCTCGCGGTCTTTCGTGAGCGCGTCGTTGACTATCTCCTGTAGAGACTCGGGCGCTTCCGGCATGAAGGAGGAGAGCGGCTCCGGCTCGTCGTCGAGGATGGAGACGATGGTGTGGCTCGCCGACTTGCCGCGAAAGGGCAGGTGGCCTGTCAGCAGCTCGTAGAGGACGACGCCCAAGCTCCAAATGTCCGTGCGCGCGTCCACGTCCGCGCCGCTCGCCTGTTCGGGCGACATATAAGAGACGGTTCCCATCACCGCGCCCGCCTCCGTCATGAGCAGGGCGCGCGTGTCTGCCTGCGTGTCCACCGCTCCCGAGGGGCGGCCCGAAACTTTCGCCACGCCGAAGTCGAGCACCTTGACGTAGCCGTCGCGACGCAGCATCACGTTTTCCGGCTTGATGTCCCTGTGGACGACGCCCGCCGCGTGCGCTTCGACGAGCGCGCCCGCAATCTGGATGACGATGTCGAAGACCTCGCCGAGCTTGAGGCGGCGGCTCTTCAAGTGCTCGCGAAGCGTCACGCCGTCAACAAGCTCTGTGGCGAAGAAGCGTCTGCCGTCAACGGTCTGGCCGATGTCGTAGACCGTCAGGATGTTCGGGTGATTGACCGCCGAGGCGGCCAGCGCTTCCTGCTCGAAGCGCCGCATGCGCTTCGCGTCGGAGGCGATGTCGGCGGGCAGAAACTTCAGCGCCACGGGGCGCTTCAGCTCAGTGTCGAACGCCCTGTAGACCTCGCCCATGCCGCCCGTCCCGAGCAGTGTCTGTATCTCGTACCTGCCGATGCGCTCTCCCGTTGCCAGTGTCATAAAAGCCCCGCGCCCGAACACGCGGCGCAACCTCGACGGCTTCAAACCAAGCCTGTCGAGCGCCGCCCCTCTTAAGTGCGCGCCCATTCTAAGCGGAAGCGACGGAGAAAAGGAATTACGAAGTGATGAACGGGAATCGACGTGTGACGAAATGGATTTTTATACGCGATGCTGCACCGCTCGGGTCAAACAAAACTCTCCGGCAACAATGCACGCGCGCAGGCCGTTTAACCGAGCGTCAGAGAGCGCCGACGGGTTGAAGGAACAAAAGTCGCAGATGAAAAAATTTACGCCGATGGTTCTGGCCCTGATGTTTTTCGCCGCGTGCTTTTCCAGTCTCGCGGGAGCTTCGCGGCGGGGCAACGTAGCAAGTCAGGGTCAGGCCGGGAGCGAGGCGACGAACTTCGATGTCCAGAAGCTCGCCGAAGGCGTCTACGCCGTCATACGCAGAGACCCGCCGGGGCTTATGGTTGACGCCAACAGCGTCTTCATCATCAACCCTGAAGACGTGCTGGTCGTCGATGCGAGCGGCGCGCCTTCGACGACGAGGGCCGTTCTGGCCGCGCTCCGTCGTTTGACGGACAAGCCCGTCCGCTACGTCGTCAACACGCACTGGCACGACGACCACATCATCGGAGACGCGGTCTATCGCGAAGCCTTCCCCGGCGTCGAGTTCATCGCGCACGCCGAGATGCGCGAATACCTGCCGGGCCGTGGCGCTGTCAACCGTAAGAATTTCGTCGAGGGAGCGCCCCGCGCGGTCGAAGCTTTGAAGGGCGCTCTGTCGAGCAACAAAAGCCTCGGCGGCGCTGAGCTGACGGCTGAAGAGCGCGCCAGCTATGCGAGCGACATCAGGCTGGCGGAGCACGTTCTGCGTGAAGCTCCCGGCACTCAGTTGACGCTCCCGACCGTTACGCTCCGAGAACGCCTGACGCTGCATCGCGGCGGAGGCCGCGTCATAGACATACTGCATCTCGGGCGCGGCCACACGGGCGGCGACATAGTGGTTCATCTGCCGCAAGAGGGCATCGTCGTCACGGGCGACCTCGTCGTCTGGCCCGTGCCGCTCGTCGGGAGCGACCAGTCGCACGTCGGCGAATGGAGCGCGACGCTTGAGCGGCTGCGCGCCCTCCGCGCCCAGACCATCGTCCCCGGCCACGGGCCTGTCCTTCGCGAAGACTCTTATCTGAAGTTGATGAGTGAGCTGTTCGCCTCGGTGAAGCGGCAGATCGACGCTGCGGCGGCGCGGGGCGAGACGATTGAGCAGGCGCGCGGGAGCGTTCGGCTCGAAGAGTTCCGCAAAGCCTTCGCGGGCGACTCGGCGGTCAGGCGATTCCTCTTCGACACTTACGTCGCGGGCCCATCGGTCGGGGCCGCGTTCCGCGAAGCGACTGCGAAGCGTTAATCACTTTGAAGGAGTCCGTGCACGCCTAACCATAGCTTGCCGTGCGCGCCTTACCGGCGTTTACCGTGGCCGCCGCCGCCGGGCGTCTCGATGCGGACGCGGTCGCCCGCCTCTAGTTCCCAAGAACCCTTCGCCTCTATCTTCCGCGCGCGACCGTCGCGGCGCACCACTCGGTCACGACCGGGCTTGGCGTCTTCGCCGCCGCCGAGCCCGTAGGGCGCGCGCACTCGACGGTCTGCGAGCAGAGACATGCGCGCGGGGACTAGCGTCTCTATCTCGCGGACGACGCCGCTGCCGCCACGCTTGAGGCCGCGCCCGCCCGAGCCTTTGCGCAGGGCGTAGACGCGCACGCGCAGAGGGTAAGCGTATTCGAGCGCTTCGGCGGGCGTGTTGAGGCTGTTGGTCATGTGCGT
>WUUC01121291.1_pt1 | contig 11615 bp, 5 predicted proteins | sample 6278441 | NCBI WGS metagenome assembly WUUC01 (sample SAMN13675441, study PRJNA597444) | soil metagenome | isolation source: soil | place: USA: Washington | collected 2017-10 | reverse complement strand
GATAAACTTCTTCTACCCGTCCCATCATAACTATCTCGATATTAAATTTCTGTTTTGCCAAACCCTTCTGGTTGTATTTTGAAACAATTATCTTTTCAAAACCCAATTTCTCTGCTTCCGCTATTCGTTGATCGATCCGGTTGACGGCTCTTATCTCGCCGCTTAGTCCTACTTCGCCGGCAAAACAAATATGCTGGATCAATGAAACATCTTCATACGAAGAAAGCAAAGCACATAAAACTGCAAGGTCAATAGATGGGTCTTCAACCTTTATGCCACCAGCAATATTCAGGAAAACGTCTTTTAAACCAAAATGAAAGCCGCCTCTTTTTTCTAAAACAGCTAATAGTAATTGCAAACGCCTGAGATCAAAACCGCTTACTGTTCGTTGCGGCGTTCCATAAACGGATTGCGTTACCAATGCCTGCACTTCTATCAGCAAGGGACGCATACCCTCAATTGTAGCTGCTATGGCGATGCCGCTTAGCTGATCTTCTTTTTGTGTGATCAGTATTTCACTTGGATTGGCAACACCACGCATTCCTTCGTCGGTCATTTCATAAATACCTAGTTCAGATGTACTGCCAAAACGATTCTTCAAGGTACGAAGAATGCGATAGGCATAATGCCGGTCGCCTTCAAACTGCAGAACGGTATCAACCATGTGCTCGAGAATCTTAGGCCCGGCAATGCTCCCATCTTTTGTGATATGCCCGATCAGGAAAACAGGGGTATTTGTTTCTTTAGCGAAGCGCTGGAATTCTGCTGCACATTCCCTGATTTGCGATACGCTGCCCGGCGATGAATCGATAAGCGGTGTTTGCAGGGTTTGCACCGAATCAATGATCACCAGTTGCGGTTTGAGCTTTTTTATCTCCTGGAAGATTATTTGTGTAGATGTTTCTGTAAGCAGGTAAAAGTTATCGTTGTGAAGTTTCATGCGATCAGCCCGCATTTTTATTTGCTGTTCGCTTTCTTCACCGCTGATATAAAGTACAACAGCCTGTTTTAACCACAGTCCGTTTTGTAAGAACAAAGTTGATTTTCCGATGCCGGGTTCACCCGCAACCAGGACGATACTGCCGGGAACAACGCCACCACCTAATACACGGTTGAGTTCGGGATCGGCGGTGACTAATCTTTTTTCTTCATTACTTTTTATTTCGTTCAGCGATATGGTCCTGTTCGTTCTTTTTTCTTCATGATAGTTTTTCCAGTCATTGTTGTTTTTTGTTGTTTCTTTTTGGATTAATTCTTCAACAAACGTATTCCATTGTCCGCACGACGGACATTGTCCAACCCATTTCACACTTTCATAACCGCAATTTTGACAGAAAAAAGCTGTTTTCACTTTACTCATGCGATAAAGATAAATGAACGATAGCTGTTGAGTAGAAGATTAGTTTTATACTAACGGAGGAGTTTTTAAAACGTTTTAAATGATAATAGGTATAAAAGCCAGCAGCCTTGCGATTAAATTACTTCGGGTTGTTTAAAATGTAAAAGGGGCCAACCTCACGATTGACCCCTTTACTTACTAACCCATTAAATTCTTCAGCTAAGTTACAATTCTACCTAACATTTCAAAATAAAATTTTCATGCTGTGAATAACTTCCCGGTTGGAATATCGCTAAAACCAAGGAGGTTTTGAAATTAGGTGAATGCGGGATAATTATTTGTAAGTCAGGTAATTATGAGAATGATGTATTTGATTTTTTCTAATCTTTGGACTTGTCAACGAAGAATTAAAAAATGACAAAACGACTGACTTTGAGGCTTTAATCTAAATGGCTACAAGTTTGTTATACATCCATAAATAATCTAAAATTTGATTAATATGACACCATCCATTATGATTGTTTCCTTTTTATTTTTAGGAATCAGTATGCTTGTTTCAATGGCGCTGAAAGGGAAGTTCAGCAAATACAGTAAAGTGGGGCTCCGGAGTGGCCTGACTGGCCGGGAAATAGCCGAAAAAATGTTAAAAGAAAATGGCATATATGACGTGAAGGTCACCGCCGTAGATGGCTTTTTGTCAGACCATTATAATCCTGCGAATAAAACTGTAAATCTTAGTCCCGATGTATATAATGGTACCAGCGTGGCCGCTGCAGCAGTATCCGCCCATGAATGTGGCCATGCAGTGCAGCACGCCATGGCTTATCAATGGTTGACGATGCGCAGCAAGTTGGTTCCGGCGGTACAGGTAAGCTCAAACCTAGTCAACTGGGTTTTATTGGTGGGAGTGATTATGGCCGCTTCCGGTGGTAATACAACCGTGTTGCTTGTTGGTATTGTATTGATGGCGGTTACGGTAATATTTTCCCTAATTACACTTCCCGTCGAGTTCGATGCGAGCAAAAGGGCTCTTGCATGGTTGAATCATACAAATGTTACCAACTCTGATGAATATCCCAAAGCAAAAGATGCTTTAAAATGGGCTGCGATGACTTATGTAATTGCTGCACTGGCCGCCGTGGTTACATTAATACAATATGTAATGTTGTATATGGGTAGCAGGGATAGGTAACGGATCATTTTTACGAAGATTAAAAGGGCTTTTCCATTTTGGAAACAGCCCTTTTTTTGAAATTTTACTTTTTAATTCACATGCAGCTTAAAATAATGTTAAATTGTCACAGAGAAGAAGTGAAAGGTTGAGCAACAATCTTTCTATTTTATGAACTAAACTAATACGCATGAGAAAACTACAGCTGCTTGCAGGCATCTTCCTGCTATCGACCCAAATCGCCTGGTCACAAACCAAGACAATCTCCGGAACAGTTACAGATGTAAAACAGGGAATTCCTCTGCCGGGCGTGTCTGTTGTTGTAAAAGGAACAAATTCAGGTACTGTAACGGGTGCTGATGGAACTTACCAATTGTCGGTACCGGAAAAGGCTACTACGCTAATTTTTTCGTATTTAGGTTTTGGTACTAAAGAGGTTTCAATTTCCGGTTCCTTGATAAATATATCCCTGGAAGACGGGCAATCCCAAAACCTTGATGAGGTGCTTGTGGTGGGTTACGGGACAAAAATCAGAAAAGATCTGACAGGCAATATAGCCAAGGTAAAAGGCGCTGACGTTCAAAACATGCCAGTCACTAATCTTAACCAGGCTTTACAGGGAAGAGCTGCCGGGGTCTTCGTAGAAGCAAACAGTGGTAAAGTCGGAGAAGGTGTAAAAATTCTTATTCGTGGGTCAGGGTCTATTTCCGCATCAAACAGTCCGCTATATGTAGTAGATGGTGTGCCTATTAATAATTCATCTTATTCCGGTAATCCTATAGCCGATATTAATTTTAATGATGTTGAATCCTTTGATATCTTAAAAGACGCATCTGCCGCCGCTATTTATGGATCTCGCGCAGCCAATGGCGTTGTGCTTATTACAACAAAAAGAGGGAAGGCCGGAAAAACCAATTTCCAGGTAAATTCGCAATATGGCTTTAATAAACCTACTCATTTAAGAGGGTTTTTGGATGCTGGCGAATATGTAAGCCTGCTACGGGAGGCTGCTATTAATAGCGATATTATTGAAGGGATCGACCCATTAGATCCGGCCCAATATCCGGGATCATGGCTTCAGTCTGCTGAAAGAAGATTGACCCGTTATTCCGGTTGGTCAGATTGGAAAACTTTAGAAACAAATACTAACTGGGAGGAATTAGCCTTTAATGACGAAGCTCGGACCTCGGCCGTAGATATTTCCGCATCTGGCGGTAATGATAAAACCAAATTTTACCTGAGTGCTTCCTATAATAATCAGGATGGGATCTTAATAGGCAATAGGTTTAAACGGTTGTCTACAAGGATTAATCTCGATCATAACGTCAATGATAAGTTTAAAGTAGGCTTTAATTTAAGCCTCTCCCAAACATCCGCGGGCCGCGTACCTGTCGATAATGAATTTTCCACCCCAATGCAAATAGTTGCATTATCTCCCGTTACACCTTTACGGGATTTGGATGGGAATTTATATAATTCGCCTACTACTACTTATTCTAATCCTTATGTTGATTTTGCCAATGGAAAGTTTAACTCGTTAATCTACCGGAATATTGGTAATATTTTTGGCCAATATAATATTCTGCCGTCCTTATTTTTCAGAACAGAATTGGGAGCCGATATTCAGAACCAGAACGATGACCAGTTTTATGGGTTTAGTACCACTTACGGCACCGGTTCGAATGGCTACGGTGAATCCGATTGGTATCGCTCTCTTGATTATAATATCAATAACTATTTCAACTTTAAAAAATCTTTCGCTGATGTGCATGAGATAGACGCGGTGTTGGGTATGTCTTACCAGCATTACAATTCAGAATATGCCAATGTATACGGAGAGCAATTTCCGGTTGAGGGACTGCAAAAATTGGCAAGTGCTGCATTAATAAAAGGAGGAACCTCAGTAGCTACGAATTCATCCTTCCTTTCTTATTTTGCACGTGCTAATTATAAGTTTAATGACAAATACCTTCTAACATTCAGCGGTCGTTTAGATGGTTCATCTGTATTCGGAAACGATAGAAGGTATGGTTTTTTTCCCGCGGTTTCTGCAGGATGGATATTAAGTGAAGAAAATTTCCTGGAAAACTCTGACGTTCTTAGCTTTCTTAAGCTCAGAGGAAGTTGGGGATTAACTGGAAATGCAGACGGTTTTGGCGACTTTGCTCATTTGGGTTTATGGGGTGGATCTTCTTACAATGGAGTTAGCGGACTTTCGCCAACCCAATTAGCCAATAAAGAGCTTCGTTGGGAAAAATCAAACCAGGTGGATATAGGACTCGATTTCGGCTTATTTAATAATAAAATAAGTGGTGAGATAGATGTTTATAACCGGAAAACAAAAGACCTTATTTATAATGTACCTGTTCCTGGCAATTCAGGTTTTACTACCCAAACCGTCAATATCGGCTCAATGGAGAACAAGGGAATTGAATTCGTAATCAATTCAGAAAACGTTTCCAACAAAACATTTAAATGGACATCAAATTTGAATCTTTCCTTTAATAAGAACAAGATTGTAAAACTGGATGGTGAGCAAACCAGCGTGCCCGGTAATGATGGGCGTTATATGAACTCTCTTATTGTGGGCCAGTCAATCGGTATTTTTTACGGTCCTAAATACGCAGGTGTTGATCCTGCAAACGGAGATGCATTATATTATTTGGATGACGGCAAAACCACTACCAATGATTATAACCTTGCAGGTGACTTTATCGTGGGCAATCCTAATCCTAAAATGATAGCAGGACTGGGCAATACCGTTACGTTTAAAGGAATTGAATTATCATTCCTGTTCCAGGGAGTATTTGGCAACCAGGTAATGAATGGTGCAGGTGGTTTTATGAGTGCCAGTTTTGATTGGTACGATAACCAGACGAGGGAACAATTGAACAGGTGGCAAAAGCCCGGTGATATAACCGATGTACCCCAATTGCGGCTGGCTTATGGTAACGGCATCAGTTCATCCAGCAGGTATGTTTATGATGCAGATTATATCAGGTTAAAGAATATAACCCTTGCGTACAATTTGCCTATTACAGTCCTAAGGAAATTAAAAATCAGCACTGCTAAATTATATGTTACAGGTGTAAACCTCCTGACATTTACGGATTATCCCGGTTGGGATCCCGAAGTAAATACGGATTATAGAGCAGGCAACAGGAACCAGGGCAGTGACTTTTATGCCGCACCACAGATCAAAAATGTGTCCGTGGGTTTAAATATTGGTTTCTAATAAACTTAAACGAAAATTTACTATAATGAAAAAGTCAATAATATTATTCTCAGCCTTTATCATAATTGGGTTCGGGTGTTCGAAAAAACTTGATATTTTACCCACACAAAGTATTGATGAAACGCAGGTGTTTACCAGTGACGCTAATATTAAAGCTGCGTTGAATGGGGCTTATGATGCTGCCAGCAGCACCTCCCTATTAGGTGGCGACCTGCAATTATATTCGGAATTATTAGGGGCAGATGATGAAATAGCCTGGGTTGGTACGTATAATCAACCTGATGAGGTATATGCCAAGGCTATGTTAACTAACAATAGCTATATAAGAGCTACCTGGGCTGCCGCGTATAATACCATCAACATTTGTAATAATATTTTAAATGCGATCGATATTGTGAACCAGGATGATCGGGACAGGATAAAAGGAGAAGCTTTATTTTTGAGGGGACTAATGTATTTTGAACTGGTGAAACTATTCGCAAAGCCATATAGTGCCGGGAATGTCGGTACAAACCTGGGGGTTCAGATTGTTACCACTCCTACTATCGGTGATATATCTGAGGCTAACAAGGTGCCGCGAAGCACTGTACAGCAAACTTATGACCTGGTTCTTGATGATCTGACGCAAGCGAAAACGCTATTACCGGAGGACAATGATGTGTATGCTACTACTTATACAGCGTCGGCTGTTTTATCAAGAGTCTACCTGCAAATGGAAGATTACACAAAAGCCAGGGACGAAGCGAATACCGTTATTGGAAGTAGTGCATATCTCTTAACCGATAGCTACGATAAAGCCTTTAATAATACCTCCAATTCTTCAGAAGATATTCTTGCTATGCAAGTAACTCCACAGGACGATCAAAATGACATGCATTTATTTTGGTCAATCGGCGACTTTGGAGCAAGGGATGGGGATGTGGAAATTCTAGATAAACATTTGGATTTATACGATGCAGCTGATGACCGGCTTTCGTTGTTCTATGATGGTGGTGCGTTTTATAGTGGTAAATGGCTGTTACAGTACAAAAACATTCCGGTCATACGTTTAGCCGAAATGTACCTGACAAGAGCGGAAGCTAATTTCCGTTTGAATACGGCCGTGGGGGCTACTCCTGACGAAGATATTAATGACCAAATCAGGGATAGAGCCGGAGTGCCTGCGATCACTATTACATTGGAGAATATATTATTGGAAAGAAGGCTGGAATTAGCGCATGAAGGTCAGCGCATTCACGATGTAAAAAGGTTAAAGGGCTCTGTGGACGGTTTTCCATACGATGCCAATAAACTGGTATTCCCGATACCGATCCGTGAAATAAATGCCGTTGGCCCAGAGATTCTGAAACAGAACGAAGGATATTAATTGGATCTATGACTTAGTATATTATAGCGGATGGTTTAAATATCATCCGCTTTATTTTTTTCATTTACTTCGAATAAATTTTCTCTCATGATTAAAAAGCTATTGGTTTTATCAGCGATATTCTTGCTGGCGATAAATGGTTTTTCGCAATTCAAATCCCCCGAAGATTTTCTGGGTTATAAGATAGGAACACGGTATACCCCACATTGGAAAGTGGTTAGCTATTTTCAATACATAACGGAAACGTTGCCCAAATCCGTAAAGATGCAACAGTACGGTGAGACCAACGAGCATCGTCCCCTGTATCTGACTTTTATTTCATCCGAAGAAAACATCAGCAACCTCGAAAATATCCGACTTAATAATTTGCGGTTAGCAAATCTGGCAAAAGATAAAATGGCGCCGTTAGAAAATGTACCTGCAATTGTATGGCTGAGCTACAATGTGCATGGTAATGAGACGTCGTCATCGGAGGCAGCATTACTTACCTTGTTTGCATTGACTGATCCAAAGAATGCACAAACCAAAGAATGGCTGAAGAACACCGTGGTAATAATTGACCCTTGTGTAAACCCTGATGGAAGAGACCGTTACGTTAATTGGTTCAATTCGGTAGTTGGAAAAGATTATAACCCATCATTAGATGCCCGGGAACATAGAGAACCGTGGCCAGGCGGCAGAACCAATCATTACAATTTTGACCTCAACCGCGATTGGGCCTGGCAAACGCAGACCGAAAGTAAACAACGGATGGCTGTGTATAATCAATGGTTGCCCCAGGTGCATGTCGACTATCATGAGCAGGGCATTAATCAACCCTATTATTTTGCTCCTGCCGCTCAACCTTATCATGAGGCGATAACCCAATGGCAAAGAGACTTTCAGGCAACGATTGGAAAAAATCATGCAAAGTATTTTGATAAAAACAACTGGCTTTATTTCACCAAAGAAGTATTTGATCTTTTTTATCCTTCTTATGGCGACACTTACCCGGTTTATAATGGAGCGATCGGGATGACGTACGAACAAGGTGGCGGAGGTGCAGGTGGGCTGGGCGTAGATACCGATGAGGGCGACACGCTGACGCTGTATGATCGGGCGATTCATCACTACACTACTTCTCTCAGCACAATTGAAATAGCATCGATGAATGCATCCGCATTGGTGAAAGAGTTCAGAAAATTTTTTAATAATGGCGTAAGCGGGTCCGTGGGCGAGTATAAAACGTATGTAATAAAAAACATTCCCAATGATGCTCAACGCATTAAAGCTTTCCTTGAATTACTGGACAGAAATGATATTCAGTACGGGTCCGGCAGCGGTAATGCGAAAGGATTTAACTATCATTCTGCTAAGGAAGAATCATTCAGCATTGCTTCAGGAGATATTGTTATCAGTGCTGCACAGCCTAAAGCAACTATGCTAAAAGTGTTGTTTGAACCACAGTCGAAACTGGTAGATTCCGTTACTTATGATATAACCGCCTGGTCATTGCCTTATGTTTATGGGCTTACTGCTTATGCAAGTAAAGACCGCATCAATACAGGTGGCAATTTGTCAAAGCCAGGGACAATACAAAATGCTTCTGCAGATGCGTATGGCTATGTTATTCGCTGGCAAGGTGTTTCATCTGCAAGGACAACGGCACAATTACTAAATAAAGGCGTTAAGCTCCGATTTGCCGAAATGCCTTTTGAAACAGCCGGCCAGCAATTCGGTCGCGGATCAATAATAGTCTTGAAAAAAGGTAATGAAAAGTTCGGAAGCGGCCTATGGCCCATAGTAAGCAAGATTTGCGATTCTAACAATATCCAGATGAGTGCGGTAGGCTCAGGTATGGTAGATAAAGGATTTGATTTTGGAAGTTCGAAAGTTCATCCGATTAAAACACCACGGGTAGCGCTGTTTACCGGTGAGGATGTAAGATCGAATTCTGCGGGTGAAGTTTGGTTTTTCTTTGAGCAACAACTGGATTATCCTGTTACACTTATTAATGTCAACGATTTTAACAGGGTGTCGTGGAATAAGATCGATGTATTAATAATGCCCGGGGGAAATTACCGCTTCCTCAATGAAAAATCTTCTGCTGAGCAATTTCATCAATGGATAAGGAATGGCGGAAAAGTAGTAGCACTGGAAAATGCCGTTTCCCAATTGGCGAAGCAAGAGTGGAGCGCTATCAAATTAAAGAGCGATGATAAAAAAGACTCTGCTGCAAGAAAAGATCCATATGCCTCCATACTTTCATTTGAAAACCGTGAGAAGGATGAAATACCGGGCACCACGCCGGGTTCTATTTATAAGGTAGATGTTGATAATACCCATCCATTGATGTACGGGTATCCTAATTATTATTATACGCTTAAGATGGATACTAATGTGTATGATTTTATTAAGGAAAAAGGCTGGAATACAGGCGTAATCAAAAAAGGTAGCCAGGTGGCGGGTTTCGTGGGATATAAGTTGAAGGATAAACTAAAGGACGGATTGCTTTTCGGCGTACAGGACCTCGGGAAAGGCAGCATATCTTATTTATCGGACAATGTCTTGTTTCGCAATTTTTGGGAAAATGGTAAGCTGATGTTTTGCAATGCAGTATTTTTTGTAGGGCAATAATATTCAATAAAAGAAAGGCCGGTTGCTATTGCAACCGGCCTTTCTTTTATCAACAGCGAATTATAATTTTATCTCTTCATCGTGACGGTCAAAAAACTTATATTCAGTAAGATGATAATTGGTATCAGCTTCTATTCTTGTCTTCTGGCCAAATTTCTTTTTCCATGCTGCCATTCGTGTTTTCCAGGGCCAGCCTTTGGTAAGATAAGCATGCATAATGGGGTTCACTACCAGTTTTAAGTTCTTATGCTGGTGAGTGATCAGGTAACTAAGATTTTTTTCTATTTCGTCTTCAAGCAATAACGTAGAAGATATTTTACCGGTGCCATTGCAGCTCGGGCAAACTTCCTGCGTATTGATATTCATTTCCGGTTTCATCCGTTGCCGGGTGATCTGCATGATGCCGAACTTTGAAATCGGAAGTACGGCATGCTTGGCCCTGTCAGGACTCATGAACTCTTCCATCTTCTCCATCAGCCTCCGTTTATTTTCCGGAAGTTTCATATCAATGAAGTCGACTACAATGATACCACCGAGGTCGCGAAGACGTAACTGGCGTGCTATTTCTTCTGCAGCTTCGAGGTTTGTTTCCAGCGCATTTTGCTCCTGGTTATTACTTACGCTTTTATACCCGCTGTTTACGTCTATTACATGCAGGGCTTCGGTGTGCTCAATGATCAGGTAAGCCCCGCTGTTCATGTTCACCGTTTTACCAAACGAAGATTTTACCTGTTTGGTAATACCAAAGGAATCGAAAATGGGTGAGCCATTCTGATAATAGGAAACGATATCTGCTTTTTCAGGAGCAACCCGCAGAATGTAATTTTTTGTATCAGTGAAGATCGTTCTGTCGTTCACCACTATTTTATTAAAGTCCGCATTAAGCAGATCTCTAAGAATGCTGTTGGTTTTCGTCTGTTCACTTAATATTTTGGCCGGAGCCACAGCACCTTTGAGGTTGCGTTGAATGGTCTTCCACATCTCTACCAATTCAGAAAGATCTTCATGCAATTCCGCCGTATTCTTTCCTTCCGCTGCTGTACGAACAATAACGCCAAAGTTCTTTGACTTGATCGCCTCTACAATTTTCTGCAACCTTTTTCTTTCTTCTGAAGAATGGATCTTCCTGGAGACGGCAACGATATTGTTAAAAGGAGTGATAACGACAAACCGCCCAGGCAACGAAATTTCACAGCTTAGTCTTGGTCCCTTGGCGGCAATAGGCTCTTTAAGAATCTGGACAAGAATATGCGGTTTACCACCTAAAACTTCATTTATCTTTCCGGTCTTGATGATCTCGGGTTCTATTTCAAACTTTCCGAAATCCAGCCCTGTCTCGCTTTTGTCATTCATTGTCATTGCAGTAAATTTCAGCAATGATTTGGCGTAGGGGCTTAGATCGGTGTAATGCAGGAAAGCATCCTTTTCAAAGCCAACCTCAACGAAGGCAGCATTCAGCCCCGGAATAAGTTTCTTAACTTTTCCAAGGTATAGGTCTCCCACTGCAAAACGTGCATCAGTTTTTTCACTATGCAGTTCTACCAGCTTTCTATCCTCGAGCAGGGCAATCTCTACACCCTGCGGAGCGGCATTAATAATGAGTTCTTTGTTCATTACAGCTTACATAAATGAATGTCCTTAGTGCTGTAAACCCGGTTGCCAGTAATCCGTACTTTGTAAGCGGTGGGATATATGTTGCAGCAGTGGGTGGAGTGCAAACTTATACGGGCGGCAAACAACCAGTCAACTGAAACTCCTATCCCACCGTGAGGTGGGACAGGCTAGTTTCGTACTAAGAAAAGAAACAAATATTATTTTCTCTTCTTATGACGGTTCTTTCTCAGTCTTTTTTTACGCTTGTGCGTCGCAATCTTATGACGCTTTCTTT
>WUUC01117609.1_pt1 | contig 11615 bp, 11 predicted proteins | sample 6278441 | NCBI WGS metagenome assembly WUUC01 (sample SAMN13675441, study PRJNA597444) | soil metagenome | isolation source: soil | place: USA: Washington | collected 2017-10 | reverse complement strand
TGAAGCGGGTGCTGAAGGTGCCCAGCGACGAGCAGCCGACCGCGAAGCAGACCTCGGTGACACTGAGGTCACCACGTCGCAGCAGGGCCATCGCCCGTTCGACGCGCCGCGTCATCAGGTAGGAGTACGGTGACTCTCCGTACGCACGCTTGAACTCGCGGCTCAGGTGCCCGGCCGAGATGTTCACGCCCCGGGCGAGTGCCTCCACGTTCAGCGGCTGCGTGTACTCCCGGTCGATCCGGTCGCGGACGCGGCGCAGCAACGCGAGGTCACGCAGTTGCTGCGCCTGGTCGGGTCTGCTGGTCACGTGCGCATAGTGCCACGTCAGACCCGGTGCTGAAAGCGCCTCACCATCAGAACCTCACCTCGGGGTACCGCGCCGACGGCCGGTCCAGCAGGGGTTGCTGCCTGCCACGCAGGTGCAGGTCGAAGAAGGCGCGGACGTAGGCGCGGGTGATCTCCACGGAACGGGTGCCCGCGAGCCCGCTGCCGAGGTCGACGCCGATCTGCTGGGTCAGCGTGTCGTAGTCGGTGAAGGACGTGTGCACCGCGCCGGTCACCGCGAGCCGCCGCTTCCACCCGGTCAGGCGCGGCCAGTTGCGGTCCCACGACTCGTCGGCGATATCCGTGCCGAACATGAGGAACGGACGTGGCAGCCCGCTCGCCGGGAGGTCCTTGAACATCGAGCCGTCCAGGTTGACCCCGGCCCGCACCCTCGGGTCGGTCAGCATGGTCTCGCCGACGCTCGCGCCGCCGAGGGACATGCCGGCCATCGCGATCCGGGAGGGGTCGACCAGTCCGCGCCACCTCGACCGCGGCCCGGTCAGCTCGTCGAGCACGAAGGAGACGTCGACCGCCCGGCTCTCCACGACCGCCTTCTCGAAGTCGGGGATATCCGGCCGCTCGCACGCGGCGCAGGTGACGACCCGCCCGTCGGGGAAGGTCATGGCGAAGTTCTCGTAGGTGTGGTCGATCCCGGCCACCACGTACCCGCGGCTCGCGAGCTCCTCGGCCAGCGCGGTGAGCGAGCTGCGGGGCCAGGTGAAGCCGGGCGAGAGCACGACGAGCGGCAGCCGGCGTCCTGCCGGTTCGGCGTCGAGGTAGGCGCTGGTGCGGGTCCTGCTCAGGATGTCCGGCGGCACGTCGGTGATCCCGGCACTCGTCAGGAGCAGCTCCGACTCCGCCGGCGTCAGGTACCGCGCTCGCCGCGTACCCGGTGACCTCGCCGGATACCACAGGGAGACCATGAGCTCACGTGCCTCCGCGGAGGGCACCCAGGGGTCCGGCCGCGAGAGGTCCTTCAGGTGCAGGGACGTGGTGCCGACCGGATGGGAACCGGTCGGCGCGGGCAGGTACGGCGTGCCGCCGGCCGCTGACTCGACGGGGGCGGCGACCGTGACGGCGAGCAGTCCGGCGACGGCGACCAGACCGCGACGCAGGAGTTGAGTTGGCATGGCGCCCATCCTGTGGGCCGGCCAACCGCCGAACATCGGGCCGAAGAACGGTTCGCGCCCGCCACAACCGTACTTTCGACCGATTCTGCACGCGGGCGGCACTTCCTAGCCTGAGCCGCGTGAACAGTGTGACCATGGTGGACCGCCGGGTGGTCGACGCCGGGCTCGGTGTCGTGTTCGTCGCGGCCCTCGCTGTCACGGCGTTGGCGTTCGCCAGTACCTGGGGTGGTGGGTACTGGGTGTTCGGCTGTGCGGCCGGGGCGGTGGTGTGCGTGCTCGCGCTGACGCGGCGGCTCGGGGCCTGGGTCGCCTGGCTGGGGCTCGCCGTCGCGGTGGTGGCGGTCCTGGTCGCCCGCGCCGCTGACCTGCCCAGTGAGCCCGGGCCCGCCATGGTTCTCGCCCTGGCCGTACTCGTGGGCTCCGCGGTCAGAACTCTCCCGGTCCCGTGGGCCGCCGCGGTCGCGGCCGGTGGGCTCGCCGTGGTCGCCGGCAGCTGGCTCGCCGGGCCGGCCGCGATCCCGGCCGTGACGACGTACAACCTCGTCGGCTGGCTCGCCGCCGTCGGGACCGGGCTGTCCCTGCGGCTGCTCGACAACCGCCGCCGCGCCACCGCCGAGCAGGTGCGGCGTGCCGAGCGGCTGGAGCTGGCCAGGGAGCTGCACGACGTCGTCGCCCACCACGTCACCGGCATCGTGCTCCACGCGCAGGCCGCCCGGATCGTCCGGCACAAGCACCCCGACCAGCTGGACGACTCCCTGACCGGCATCGAGGCCGCCAGCTCCGAGGCGCTGGCCGCGATGCGCCGCGTCGTCGGCCTCCTGCGGGACACCGACGACGCGGCCCCCGCCACGCCAGGACCGGAACAGCTCGGCGAGCTGGTCGCCCGCTTCACCGGCCCCGCGGTGCGCCTGCGCCTGCCCGACGGCGAACCCGGCTGGCCGCCCGAGGTGACCAGCACCGTCTACCGGGTCGTCCAGGAGTCGCTGACCAACATCGCCCGGCACGCCACGCACGCCCGCTCGGTCACCGTCGACGTCACCCAGGACCGGCACGCCGTCACCGTCGAGGTCGCCGACGACGCCCCACCCGTCCCGGCCCGGTACCACCGCCGCGGCGGGTACGGCCTGGTCGGCATGGGTGAACGCGTCGAGGCGCTCGGTGGCACACTGCGCGCCGGGCCCCGCGCCGGCCCCGGCTGGGTGGTGCGTGCCACCCTGCCCCTGCCTGCCCGGGAGTCCCGATGACGATCAGTGTCCTGGTGGCCGACGACCAGGCCATGGTCCGCAGCGGTCTGCGGCTCGTCCTGTCCGACCAGCCCGACATCACCGTGGTCGCGGAGGCCGCGGACGGCGTCGAGGCGGTCGAGCTGGCCCGCCGGCTGCGCCCGGACGTGTGCCTGGTCGACATCCGGATGCCCCGCCTCGGCGGCATCGAGGTCACCCGCGCCCTCGCGGGCCCCGGTGTGCGGGACCCGCTCCGGGTGGTCGTGGTCACCACCTTCGACCTCGACGAGTACGTCTACGGCGCCCTCCGCGGCGGCGCGGCCGGCTTCATCCTGAAGGACGCCGGCCCCACCCTGCTCGCCGAGGCCGTCCGGGCCGCGAACGCGGGCGACACCCTCGTCTCCCCGTCGGTCACCGTGCGGCTGCTCCGCCACCTGACCGAGCCGGTCACCGGCGAGCCGGCCAGGCGACTGTCCGACCGGGAGCTCGAGGTCGTCCGGGCCCTCGCCAGGGGCCTCACCAACCAGGAGATCGCCGCCGAGCTGTTCATCTCGCTGAGCACGGTCAAGAGCCACGTGTCCGGCATCCAGGCGAAGCTCGGCGTGCGCAACCGCGTCGGGATCGCAGCGTGGGCCTGGGAGAACCGCGTCGTGAGGACGGCGTAGCGCTCAGCCCAGAGCCGGCCGGAAGACCATTTCCGTGCTGTACCGGGGTTCTCCGTCAGCCGTGTCGCCGAGGTAGAAGTGCGTCGCCATCGTGCGGTCGTCCAGGTCGAAGACCGTGCGCCACAACGTGCGGAGCGGGTAGCTCCCGGCCTTGGCCGCGTCGAACCGCACCTCGTCCAGCGCCTCGCGCAGCCGGGCCGGCGACATCGGGCCGGACTTCGTGCGTTCGGTCAGCGTCTCGAGGCGTTGGTGGGTCAGCATCGTCTCCTCGTTGTCCCGTGCGTCGGCGGCACGCCGGTGCAGCGGGTGGTTCGTCACGCACAACGACTCGCCGTCGGCCTCGACGATGTGGTCGACGCCGCCGTGGGTGTGTTCCCAGACGAAGGCCCGGCCGGACTGGTCCGCGATCAGGTAGTGCAGCGGCGTGCCCAGGTCGTACTGCTTGGCTCCCAGCAGGGCCTGCTTCGCCTGCTCGACGTTCTCGCACGTGTCGAGCACGAACCTCGGCAGCTGGATGGAGCTGATGCCGACCTGCGGCCCCGCCGGCACGGGTGGGCTCGTGTTCTCCGCGTCGGCGATCAGGAGCACGACCGCGAGCCCGTGTTCGTTGATGCCTTCCGTGCAGCCGTCCAGCTCGTTCATCGTCACGACGGTCGTGGCGGGCCCGTCGTCGGGCACGCTGGTGACGACGTACGGGCGCGAGGCAGCCGGCGGCTCGTGCTCCGGCCCGGCACCACCGGACATCAGCGCGAACAGCTGCTCCAGTCCGAGGGTGAAGAAGTCGTAGTTGCGGCCGACGAGACCGTGTCCACCGGTCGCCGACGGCGCGCACCACGTCGCCGAGCAGCCGGAGCCGGTCGGCAGCCCGGTGAGACCGTCCAGGTGGAACTCGTCCGGGTCCACGCCGGCCACCTCGGCGGCGCCGGCCATGCGTGCGTGGTGCTGCGGCCAGTGGCGTTCGAACCAGGCGCGCCGGGCCCGGCTGACCGTCGGGTCGGCGGGCAGCGGCCGCCAGCCGTAGGAGTCCCTGGCCTCCTGGGCGAGCACGCGGCCGATCTCGGCCTGGCCGCCGGAGACCGCCAGGTGCCGCACGGTCATGAACTCGCCGCTCACAAGTTCGTGTCTCATCGAGGTTCTCCGTTCGTCGGGCCGTGCGGCGCGCGCCACATCGGCCACAGTGGGGGACCGTCCGGCACGTGGACCGGCTCGCCGAGGTCGGCGAACCCGTGCCGTACGTAGAGGGCGCGGCTGCGGGGCGAGCTGGCTTCCAGGTACGTCCCGAGCCCGTCGGCGTCGGCCCGGTCGAGCCGGTGACGCAGCAACGCCGAGCCGAACCCGTTGCCCTGCCGGGCGGCGACGACACCCATGCACGGGAGGAAGAGGTGCGCCTCGGGCGGGCGGTGCCGCGCCAGGAGCTGCCCGAGGGCCAGCAGCCGCGCGCCGTTCTCGCCGAAGACACCACGTAGGTCCGCCTCCGGCTCGGCCGGCGGCTCCGGGTACGGCGACTCGCCCGCGGCCAACGACAGCCAGACCGCGGCGCCGCCGCGCTCGCCGACCAGATAGGCCTCGGCGGCCGGGTGCGTGAGCAGGGGCCCGAAGAAGTACGGCTGTAGCCGACGTCGTTCGTGCTCGTCGGGGAAGAGCCAGCTGACGACGGGATCGGCCATGAACGCCTCGGTCAGGACACCCAGCACTGCCTCTCGGTCGTCACCGCCAGCGGGCCGCAGTGTTTCGTACGCTGTTCCGCTTGTCATGAACGAAGCGTATACCTGGGTATTTGTAGCGGAATTGTCTTAGCGCGGCCCAGCGATTGAACTAGTACACTTCGGCTCATGTCGCAGCACCAGGAGCCGCCCTACCGCCGGATCGTCGTCGCGTTCCAGGACCGGATCGCGGCGGGTGACCTGCGGGCGGGGGAGCGGATGCCGTCCATCCGGCGGGTCGCGCAGGAGTGGGGCGTGGCCATCGCGACCGCCACCAAGGCCATGGCGATCCTGCGTGACGCGGGGCTGGTCGAGACCAGGGTCGGTGCCGGCACCGTGGTCAGCGCCGCGCCGCCGCGGCGGGAGGGCCGGGTCGCGAAGCCGGCGCCGGGCCGCGAGCAGGTCGTCCGCGCCGCGATCGCGATCGCCGACGCCGAAGGGCTGGACGCGCTGTCCATGCGCCGGCTCGCGGCGGAGTTCGGCATCGGCCCGATGTCGCTGTACCGGCACGTGTCCAACAAGGACGACCTGGTGGCGCACATGGCCGACACGGTGTTCGGCGACGCGGAGCTCCCCGACCCCGGCCCGGACGGGTGGCGCGCCAAGCTGGAGCTGGTCTCCCGCCTGCAGTGGCGCCTGGTGCAGCGACACCTCTGGCTGCCCAGGGTCATCTCCTTCACCCGGCCGCTGCTCGCGCCGAACGCGATGGCGCACACCGAATGGACCCTGCGTGCCCTCGACGGTCTCGACCTGCCCGCCACGACCAGGGCGCGGGAGGCGATCGTCCTGCCCTCGCTCGTCATGACCGCCGGCCTGTCGCTGGCGGCCGAGGTCGAGGCCGGGCAGGACGACGGCGAGACGTTCGACCTGTGGTGGCTGTCCCGCGAGGGCCGGACCACCGAGCTCCTCGAGAGCGGAGCCTTCCCGCTACTGGCAAGGATTCCGTACGAGGTCGTCACCGACCTCGACGGGCTCTTCGAGTACGCGCTGGCCCGCCATCTCGACGGTTTCGCCGCCCACGTGGCCTCACCGGGAGCTGACCGTGACCGCGTCGAGGGCGTGGTGGATCAGCTCGGGAAGTGAGCCCCCGTAACGGATCCAGTCGTCGAGGGAGATGCGGACCGCGGACATGGCGAGCGCGGCGAGCAGGCGTGGCCTCGGGTCGTGCTGGGAGCGACCCGGGAAGCGTGGGGCGAGCAGCTCGGCGATGGCGTTCTCGTAGCGCAGGTAGGCGTGTGCGGTCCAGGCGCCCAGCGTGGGGGAGGAGCGGGTGAGCCGGGCGAGCTCCCGGATCTGCTCGTGGTGGGCCGGGAACTGTTCCGCGAGCTCGCCGAACGCCGCGACCAGTGCGTCCTTCGCGGGCAGGTGGCCGGGCTGGTGGGCGATCGCCTCGGTGACGAGCGTGAGCCAGGGGCCGGTGACGCCTTCCGCGACAGCGCTTTCCTTGGTGTCGTAGTACCGGAAGAAGGTCGCCCGCGCGACCTCGGCGTCCGCCGCGATCTGGTCCACGGTGGTGTTGCCGATCCCCTGTGCGCCGGCGAGCCGTGCCGCCGAGGCGGCGATGCGGGCGTTCGTCGCCCGCCTCTTGCGGACGGCGAGGCTCTCCGGTTCACTGTGCGACATAGTCTCATTTTGGACTATGTCTCATCGGGTGGCAAAGGGGCTCTCATGGGTGTGAACCAGCGCGGCCAGATCGTCATGTCCGATGAGGAGATCACCCGGTTCCTGAGCGAGCAGCGGGTGGCGACGCTGGCGACGGTCGGCTCGTCGGGCCACCCGCACCTGGTGGCGATGTGGTACGCGGTGCTCGACGACGTGGTGTGGTTCGAGACCAAGGCCAAGTCGCAGAAGGCGGTGAACCTGCGCCGCGACGGCCGCGTGACGGTGATGATCGAGACCGGCCACACGTACGACACGCTGCGCGGGGTCGCGCTGGAGGGACACGCGGTCATCGTCGACGACCCGGACGCGCTGTGGGCGGTCGGCGTGAACGTGTGGGAGCGCTACAACGGGCCGTACAGCGAGGAAGTGCGGCCGATGGTGGAGTTCATGCTCGCCAAGCGGGTCGCGGTACGGGTCGACGTCGAACGGACCCGGTCGTGGGACCACCGCAAGCTCGGCCTGCCCGCACTCCCGCTCGGCGGCACCACCGCCGCGCACCTGTGAGGGCGGCGGCCATGGCGTTCAACCTCGCCGACCTGTTCGAGCACGTCGCCGGCGCGGTCCCGGCCAGGACCGCCCTGTACGCCGAGGGTCGGAGCCTGACCTACCGGGAGCTGGACCAGCGCGCCAACCAGCTGGCCCACCACTTCACCGCGGCCGGCATCGGCGCCGGCGACCACGTGGGCTGCCACCTGATGAACGGCGCCGAGTACCTGGAGACCATGCTCGCGCTGCTGAAGCTCCGCGCAGTGCCCATCAACGTCAACTTCCGGTACGTGGAAGAGGAACTGCGGTACCTGTACGACAACGCCGACCTCGTCGGGCTGGTGTACGACACCGAGTTCACCGACCGCGTGGCCGCCGTCCTGCCGCAGGTGCCCCGGCTGCGGCACCTGCTGGCGGTCGGCCCCGGCGAGGCGTTGCCGGCGGCGCGGCCGTACGAACAAGCGCTGGCCGACCAGCCCGGTGGTCGCGCGGGCCTGCCGGAGCGGTCCGCCGACGACCTGCTGATCATCTACACCGGCGGCACCACCGGACTGCCCAAGGGCGTGATGTGGCGCCACGAGGACCTGCTCCTCGGCGCCATGAGCGGCGGCGTGGCACCACTGGACAGCCCGGAGGACATCGGCCCCCGGGTGGCCGCCGCCGCCCCGCCGGTGATGTTCGCCGCGCCACCGCTGATGCACGGCACCTCCGTCCTGGCCACGTTCATCACGTTCTTCAACGGCGGCAAGATCTGTCTGGTACGCAAGTACTCCGGCGAGGGAGCGCTGCGCGTCATCGCCGAACAGGGCTGCCAGACCATGATGATCGTCGGTGACGCGATGGCCGTGCCGTTCGTCGAGGCGTTGGACGCCGCCCCACGGGCCTTGCCGTCGCTGGTCATCATCGCCAGCGCGGGCGCGCTGCTCACCCGGCCCGTCCGCGACCGGCTGAACGCCCACCTGCCAACGTGTACATCGTGGACAGTTTCGGTTCCACCGAGACCGGCCACAGCGGAGCGGCCACCGACGCCGGCATGCGCTTCACCGTCAACGAGACCACCACGGTCCTCGACGACGCTCTCCGCCCGGTCGTTCCCGGCAGCGGCGTGGTGGGCCAGGTGGCCCGCCGCGGCCACATCGCGCTGGGCTACTACGGCGACGAGGCCAAGACCGCCCGGACCTTCGTCGAGGTGGACGGCACCCGCTGGGTCCTCTCCGGCGACCTGGCCACAGTGGACACCGACGGCACGGTGACGTTCCTCGGCCGGGGCTCCATCTGCATCAACTCCGGCGGCGAGAAGATCCACCCGGAAGAGGTCGAGGTCGCACTGAAGACCCACCCCGCCATCACCGACGCCGTCGTCGCCGGCATCCCCGACCCCCGCTGGGGCCAGAAAGTGGCGGCGGTGCTCCAACTCCACCCGGCGGCGCCCGTCCCCACCCGCGAGGACCTCGAAACCCACCTCGCCCCGCTGATCGCCCGCTACAAGCTGCCTCGCCTCACCCACGTCGTCCCCCGGATCCAGCGCTCCCCGTCGGGGAAACCGGACTACCGCTGGGCCGCCGAGATCCTGGAGCAGGCGTCCCTCAGGTGACGCCACAGTCATCGGCCTGACATCGAGAGGGCCCTGATGTTCCGTTTCCGTCGCCGGCGGGCACGACGGCACGGCACGAGTGCAGGTCTGAGGACCCCGGCTCAGCTCGACCGGCGGCTGCGGTAGGCGCGTTGCTGACACGCTCGCGAGCAGTACGCGCGGGGCCGTCCGGACGTCGGCTGCTCCACCGGATTGCCACACACCTGACAGGTTTCATCACGCCTTTCATCACGCTGCTGGACCAGGAGTTCGATGCCGTCGAGCACTCTGGTCAGGCCGAAGCCGAACGGGTCCTGCTGGTCGAAGCCACCGGACTCCCACAGCGAGGTCAACGTCGGGTAGCGGTCGAAGTGGGCGAACAGCGTGTCGCGCGCGCCCCACCACTCCTCGTCGCTCACCCCGGTGCTCCGCTCCGCCCGCGCGGCCTCGACCAGCGCGGACGCCTCCGAGTCCACGAAGCGCGCGACCAGGCCGACCGCCGCGACCACCTCGGCCGGGGCGAGGCCGGTGTCCGCGAGGATGGCCAGGGCGTGCTCGTAGTTGGCCAGCGCGTTGGGGCCGGGCACGTGCCGGGCGCCGGTCCGCTCCGCCAGCCAGGGGTGCCGTTTCCGCACCTCCCAGGCAGCCCGGGCGAACGCCTCCAACCGTGCGCGCCACCCGTCGCCGGAAGCCGGCGCGGGCGGGTCGCCCAGCACGGCGTCACGCATCAGGTCGACCAGGTGGTCGCGGCCGGGCACGTGGCGGTACAGCGACATGGTGGTGAAGCCGAGCCGTTCGGCGACCTTGCGCATGGACAGCCCGGCCAACCCCTCGGCGTCGGCCACCTCGACCGCCGCGCCCACGATCGCCCGCAGGCTCAGCCCCGGCCGCTCGTCCCACAGCAGCTCGACCGAGCGGTCGGAATCGCCCGCTTTACCCACCACGCCTCCATGATATACCTATTACGATTTACGCCATAAACAAACCTTGGGGGCTGTTCATGATCGAGTTCCACGTCTCCCCGAGCGGGGACGATGCCACATCGGGCACCGCCGAGCGGCCGTTCGCCACGGTGGCCCGCGCACGACAGGCGGCCCGCGAGGCGGACGGTGACGTCACCGTGCACCTCAGGGCGGGCACGCACGTGCTCACCGAGCCGTTCGAACTGACCGAGGAGGATTCCAGGGTCGTCTACCAGGCCTTCGGCTACGGCACCGACGCGCAGGAAGAGGTCGTCATCAGCGGCGGGAGGGAAATCTCCGGGCAACGGGGGCCTGACGGCGTGTGGCTGGCCGAGGTCGGCGACCTGGTCACCCGCCACCTCGTGGTGGACGGGCGGCGGGTCGAGCGCGCGGGCGTGGACGGGCTGCCCGGCACGGTCCGCCGCACGGCGACCGGCTACGCCACCGATCACCCGCTGGGCTGGCGCAACCCGTCGGGCGTCGAGTTCGTGCACCGGGGCGTCTACCCGTGGACGGAAGCACGCACGGCGGTCGCGTCCGTCACCGAGGACGGCGAGATCACCATGGCGCAGCCCGCGTTCGGCTGGGCCGTGGACGTCTACAACTCGGAGTGGTTCGGCGAGGTGATGTCCGGTCCTCCGGCGCCGACCCGGGTCGAGAACGACCCGGCGTTCCTGACCGAGGGCACGTTCGCGCTGGACCGCTCGCGGCCCGGCCGACACGTCCTGCACTACCTCCCGCGCCAGGACGAGGAGCCGCGGGTGGTCGCGCCCGTGCTCGAAGTGCTCGTCCAGGCCACCGGCGTGCGGGACGTGACGTTCCGGGGCGTGGTGTTCGCCGACACCACGTGGCTGCGCCCGGGCAGCGACCGGGGTTTCCTGCACTACCACTCGAACGGCTACTACGACGGCGGCCGGATCGGGAAGGTGGAGCCGGCCGAGGGCGCGTGGCTGACCGTGCCCGAGGAGCACGAGGAGATCCCCGCCTGCGTGCGGCTCGACGACACGACCGGTGTGCGGTTCGAGGGCTGCCGGTTCACCCGGCTGGGCGCGACGGGGCTCGGCGCGACCGGCGGCGCGGACCTCGTGGTGCGCGGCTGCGACTTCGACACCCTCGCCGCGTCCGCCGTCGCGATCACCGGCACCCGAGGGGCGACCGTCGAGGACAACCTCATCGCCCACGTCGGGCTGGACCACTCCGGCTCGGCCGGCATCACGTTCCACGACACCGAGAACTGCACCGTCGCGCACAACCACGTCCGCGACGTGCCCCACAACGGCATCGTGGCCAACCCGTCGCGCGGCGGCACCCGCATCACGCGCAACCTCGTGACCGGGGCGATGGGCGTGCTGGCCGACGGCGGCGGGATCCAACTGTCCGGCATGCAGGGCTCGTCCGAGAACGGTGCCGTGATCAGCGGGAACGTCATCGAGGACACGCGCACGCCGTACAACTTCGGCCTCTACACCGACTACGGCGCCACGTGGGTGACGGTCGAGGGCAACGTGGTCGCCCGTGCGGACAACACCGCCGTGCTGCACGTCTACCCGCCGTTGGAGCACGTCGCCTACCGGGGCAACTTCTGGGACGCCGACCCGGTCGGCAGCGACGCCGTGCCGGACGGCGTCACCTACGAGGGCAACACCACGATCGCCGACCCGGCCGGACTCGACGCCGCCACGGCGGACATCCGGGCGCGGGCGGGGCTGCTCACGAGACGGGCCTGACGAACGGGAACAGCCGCTGGCCGACTTCAACGACCGCGCCTCCAGCCTGCGGCGCTGCTCCACCGGGTCGGTCAGCTCCGAGTAGGCCGTGCCGATCTCCGCGCCGAACGCCACCAGGTCCCAGCGTTCGGCCAGGCGGGGATCGGCGCGGTGCGGCCGG